>PJEL010000744.1_pt1 | contig 36779 bp, 27 predicted proteins | sample 1853271 | NCBI WGS metagenome assembly PJEL01 (sample SAMN08108733, study PRJNA415343) | Invertebrate metagenome, whole genome shotgun sequencing project. | host: Globobulimina | place: Sweden: Gullmar Fjord | collected 2015-08
ATTTCCCACGTGGTCGCGATGTAGACATTTTTAACAAAACCAGCATCAAAATCAGATACTTTGAAACGTGGAGCTACTTCGATGTAAGTTTCAGTTTGATCTTGGTTTTCATCACCAGTAGACATTAAGCGATCAGCAAATACGAAAATATCGCCCCAGCTGTTAGCGCTGTAGTGCTCAAATGTAACAACTGCTTGGTCAGATTCAATTACTTCATAGCTCTGGCCGTATAAAGCAGTAAGGCTGTTATCGTAAAAGTAAGTTTCTGCACTTGCCGTTCCGGCAGCAACAGTCATTGCTGTTGCTAAAGCAATCTTAGTCAATTTCATGGTAGATCCTATTATAATAATCGTTATAAACTTCAGTTAGAGCAGCACTAGGCATTGCTTATCTTGCAATATCAAAGCGTTGTGGGTTCATTATAGCCATGTATCAGAATAATTGTCTATGTGGTCAAGCTTGGCAAAGTGTGTAAAACTTACCAAACTTGACCATTTGATTAGCTCGAATCTTGTTAATCTCCCACTATTAATAACCAGCTGGTAGTACTCGTAATATGCTTGAAAAACTCTTTCAATTGTCTCGCTTTGGGACGGATTCTAAAACAGAAATTACCGCGGGTATTACTACCTTTCTGACCATGGCTTACATTATCTTTGTGAATCCCGAGATGCTTGAAAAAGCAGGAATGGATCAAGGTGCTGTATTTGTCGGCACGTGTGTCGCAGCCGCGATTGGTTGTTTTATTATGGGCTTTTGGGCTAACTTACCGGTTGCGATGGCACCGGGTATGGGGCTTAATGCTTTCTTCACTTATGGTGTTGTATTGGGCATGGGGCACGCGTGGCAGACGGCGCTAGGCGCGGTGTTTTTGTCGGGTATTATTTTCTTTCTTTTATCCATTTTCAAAATGCGGGAATGGATTATTAATGCCATTCCAGATACGCTGAAAAAAGCCATTGCGGCGGGTATTGGTAGCTTCTTGGCACTGATTGCTTTGCAAAATTCAGGTATTATTGTTGATCATCCTGCGACCCTTGTTAGCTTAGGAGACCTTACCAGTTTTGGTCCTGCGATGGCGCTATTCGGTTTGATTTTAATTATCGGTTTGGTTCAGCGCAATATACCTGGCGGCGTGATGATTTCTATTTTAATTATTACCGCGATTGCCGTTCTGACGGGAAATGTTGAATATTCGGGCATTATTTCTGCGCCTCCTTCTATTGCGCCAACCTTTATGCAAATGGATGTTGCCGCTGCGTTTGACGTGGCCTTGTTAAGCGTTATTTTTGCCTTCTTATTTGTTGATCTGTTCGATACTTCCGGTACGTTAATTGCGGTTACCCAGCGTGCTGGTTTGCAAACATCACAAGGCAAGGTTCCTCGCCTTAAGCAGGCATTGATTGCTGATAGTACGGCAACGGTGACGGGCGCTATGCTGGGTACATCTTCTACGACAAGTTATATCGAAAGTGCTGCAGGTGTTGCTGCGGGTGGACGTACAGGGATGACGGCGGTTGTTGTTGGCATTTTATTTTTACTGTCTATTTTCTTTGCACCGTTAGCGGGAATGATTCCAGCTTACGCCACGGCTGGCGCTATTTTGTATGTTTCTGTATTGATGATGTTCACTTTGAAGGAAGTACATTGGGATGATCTAACAGAAGCGACGCCTGTCGTGGTTGTTTTGTTATTAACTCCACTGACCTTTTCAATTGCGCATGGTATTACGCTTGGGTTCATTACTTATGCAGCCGCTAAGTTAGTGGGTGGTAAAGCGAACGAAGTATCCATGAGTGTATGGATTATTTCTGCTTTATTATTGGCTAAGGTCATGTTTGTTTGATCGATTGATCACATGAATGGATGCTGTTAAATAAAAAAGGTCTGCACTTGCAGACCTTTTTTTTAATCTTTCATCCGCATATCGATATTATTGATCGGATAGCCTCGTTCTTTGTAATAGCGGTAATGGCTTCGAGTTGCGGCCAATACATCGTCTTGCTGAATTACGACTTCTAAGACGCGCTTATAGCGTGCAATGGTTGATGGCATATCAGTGGCTAGGTTAACCATGACATCAAAATTGGGAGGCTGTAAATCCGCATAACCCAAATGAACAGGGCAGTTGTCTTCCAATCCTTCACTGCCAATTAATCCATGCGGTATAAAGCTGCTATCTCTGTAGTTCCATAGCTGTTCATCAAACGCTTTCGCATGAGCTTCGTTATCAAAATGAACATAAACCTTGCAGCGGCTGCGGTAGGCTTTTTCGATGAGGCGGCAGGCAAAATCTAGGCGTTGCTCATCTTGTTGGGCAGATAAAATATAGAAGTCGATGTCGGTCATGAGCGATTTTAAGTATGAACTTTTAAGTTATGTATATGTTGGAAAACATTGTAACAGAACTTAAGTCGTGGGCGCTGATTTATACTTGGGGTAAGTCGCTGTCTTCTTTCTTCTTTTCTTTTAGCTTTTCTTGATGAAGCTGTTCTGCTTTGCGACGCTCTTCCCATTGAAGTTCGCCAATGAGGCGGTCAAGAAAGCGCTGTCCCATGCCTGAGATCATATTAAAGGCGAAGCCGACTTGAGTATCCCCAGATTTTGTCCGTACGATATGACGGGCCTGTAGACTGCAATCCATGTTGTTATTGTCATTAAACTTAATGCGCGCAACGGGGATTTCGGTATGAGCTTTTAAACGATCAACAATATCGCCTTTAAATAATGATTTAAAACCACTGGACGAAATATCGGCCAATTTACCAACCAAGTTACCTTGTTCATCTTGCATCTTAAGTTGCACTAGAATCTCATGCGCTGGTGGAATCATAACGCGGTAAGCGGTACGGCGTTGCAAGTACAGTAGCTGACTAGGAAATTCTACTCGATATTGCTCTTTTTCTGGCTGATATTTTAAGCGGCCATCGACGTCAAATTCTATTTTGATGCCTTGGCTATCGGCAAGAATACCAAAGCGGTTGCCTGAGCGGATGAGGTCGTTGCCTTTTTGTGGAACAACTTGGTCGAGGAAGAAACTGCTGTTTTTTAAATTGGCGAAGGTGATTGCAGATGTGAATTTCTCATCACTATCTTCAATACTCACTGTTACAGGCTGTTTCATTAATACTATTTTACGCAGCGCACCATAAACATCTTCAGGTGTGTCTAAATAATATTCGTTGTTTTCCTCTGTCATAGGCAATTCCGACACTGTAAATCCTTGTCTATTAATACGTAAACCGCTAATACTTAAATCGATTGTTCTGTTATTACGCTGAATTAGGCTTTTGCGTACCCTAATCCTTCAGAGCCAGATTGGGTTTGGCCGCTTTTAGTATATAAGTTAGGTGTATTTTTCTTACCGCGCAAGATTTTCATTAAACTTTGTGTTCGTTGTCTGGCGGTTAATACGATTGTTGCGAGCACTTCGGTAAGGCGGCGATTTTGCTCAAATTGATCGGCAAGTTCTTGCCATACTTCGGCTAAACGTATGTTATCGCTGGCATCATCAGATTGCAGCTTGGGTGATAAATAACAATGCTTATCAAGCGGAATGTGCAACTCTGTTAGCAGGTTGCAGCGCTGTGTGCTCAGTTCTTTTAGGGCATTTAGGCGTTCTAGCTTTTCTTGCTGTAAATCGGTTAATGCTTGAATATTCGGCGGGTCTAGCAGTTCACGTTCTTCACAAAGGAGTCTATGCAATGTGCGCGCAACTGCTAGTTCTTGTTGTAGCTGTAGAAAAAATACGTTGTATGAATTAGCCACGGTGACTCCAAGGATTAATTAAGCTTTCCTTCGAAATCAAGCATTTTTCCTGCCAACTGTTGATAATCAATTTTATATTCACCATTATCGATAGCCGCTCGGATACGATCGATGGTCTTATCATCGACATCTGGCATTTTACTAACTTCAGCTTCAACTTGCTGAATGTTTAAGCTACTGCTGCTTAATTTCACCTGATCGGCGGTATTAGCATTGCTATTCGCTTTAGTATTTTCTTCTGTTTTAGGTTTTTGAGGGCTCGCAGCATCAGCTTTTGCTCTGCCTCCGCCATCAAGACCTGTTGTTAACTTATTGATATTCATGGATATTTCTCCAAGCCATTGCATTTTAATAGACTCCTACGGTTATTGTATCGGCTAACGCTATGAGAACTTTAATCTTTTTTTACTATTTATCGGATTTATATCGAACTAATGGCAGAGTTGGTCTACGGGCTAATCTATTAGCACAACATCCGCTGATATAATCGTTCCGTATAGCACCTTGCCACTGCTGCTATTTTTTACTTTAATCTTGTCGCCTTGACGGCCTTTTTTAAGGGCCAGGCCTTTCATATCGACGGAAAAACCTACTCGATCGACCTTTAGGTTTACCGCTTGTCCGCGTTTCACAATAATCGGTAAATCAATCATGCTTGGATTAAGCGCTACTCCTGCTCTAAGTGAACGCTTACTTACTGTGTTAATCACTTGTTCAAAGGCCGTAAAATAACCTCTATGCAAATCGGCGATATTACGTTTATGCAAAACGAGGCTTAACTTTGTAATGCGATCTCCACGGCTAATATGATCTCGTAATACAATGACATCACGAAAAACTTGAATGTCGGCATTGAGCATTAATGACCAGCTATTGCGCACATCACAGGTGACTTCAATGCTGTTATCGCCTGGTCGTAATTGCTTCACAGGGCTAATGTTCAGTGAGTTGGCGCAATCATCAGCCACTTCATAGCCACTCGGTAATCCTTTCATAACAACATTTGACGACGTATTTTTGCGCAGTCCTAGCGACTCCCATTGCTTTAATACTAGGTTTGATACCTTATCTTCAAAGGTTTCTTCCAACGCCATGCAGCTCGAAATGGAGACACAAAATAATAAAATTCCGCGCTGAATGAATTTTTGCGTATTGAATCTATGTCGCACACTACTCATTTAGCCAATCTCAACTATGCTCAAATATAAGTCGTATTTGCTGTGTCAGTTTAACGACACTTTGTCTGATTTATATTTGATACAGCAAGCGCCATGCCGAAGGCGTTAAGATTAGGAGAAAATTATGGCGGGAGTCATGGAAACCGTAAACCAGCGGACCCAACTTGTTGGGGCCAATCGCTTGGAGCTTCTATTATTTAGAATGGAAGGGCCGCAGGTTTATGGGATTAATGTATTTAAGGTAAAAGAAGTTTTGCAGTGTCCAAAGCTGACCGTTTTACCTCATAGTCATGAAGTCGTTCGCGGTGTCGCGCACTTACGTATTGGCATTATTCCTATAATGGATTTAAGTCTGTCAACGGGTGGGCCTAAGGTTAGCGACCTCGAAAATGCTTTCATCATTATTACGGAATACAACCTAAAAACTCAGGGTTTTTTAGTGGCGGGTGTTGAACGTATTGTGAATATGAATTGGGGTGACATTCATCCACCACCAAAAGGCACAGGGCGGGAGCATTACCTTACCGCAGTGACTGAATTTGAAAATAAGTTAATTGAAATTATTGATGTAGAAAAAGTCTTGGCCGAAGTTTCGCCAATGAACGAAACAATGTCTAGCGACGTTGTGAGTGAGCAAGTTGCAGAAGATGCAAAAGCATTGCATGTATTGATTGTTGATGATTCTAAAATTGCGCGTAAGCAAGTATCTCGTTGCCTAGAAGAAATTGGTGTTGAGGTTACTGCGCTTAATGATGGTTTGCAGGCTTGGAATCATTTACAGGAATTAACCGATGCCGGTGTTCGTATTCAAGATAAATACTTGATGATGATTTCCGATATCGAAATGCCAGAAATGGATGGTTATACCTTAACAACCAGTATTCGAAATGATGCGCGAATTGCAGACTTTAATATTGTCTTACATACTTCCTTGAGTGGGGTATTTAATAAAGCAATGGTAGAGAAAGTAGGTGCGGATGGCTTTATTGCTAAATTTAATCCCGATATTTTGGGTGAAGAAGTGGTGAAGCGTATCGAACAATTTACCAAAGCTAAATAATGCAGTTAATTTAATGAGTTAAGTATATGAGTTTCTCGATTAGTCCTGCTGAATACAAACAGTTTAAGCAAAAGCTAGAGCAATACAGCGGCATTATGCTGGGTGATAATAAAGAGTATTTAATCACTAGCCGCTTAAGGCGGCTGTTAGAAAGTGAAAAACTGACCAATCTGACAGAGCTTGTGGCTGCGATGGATCGCAGTTCTAAGCTAAAAGAATCGGTGATTGATGCGATGACAACTAACGAAACTTTATGGTTTCGAGATGATCATCCATTTAAGATATTTCGTGAGAAACTGTTACCAGAGCTGGCTAAGACACGACGACCGTTAAAAATTTGGTCGGCGGCTTGCAGTACTGGGCAAGAGCCGTATTCACTGAGTATTATTATTGAAGAGTTTAAAAAATCAAACCCTGGTGTCTTGATGGGCGATGTGAAAATTGTCGCGACTGATATCTCACCGACGGCCTTAGCGATTGCTAAAGAAGGGGTTTACCCTCAGTTAGCGTTAAAAAGAGGGATGGGGGATGCGCATCTTCGTCAACATTTTACTCAGAAGGGTGCGGATGAGTGGAAAATTAATGATGACATCAAGCGTCGTATCGAATTTAGAAGTTTAAATCTGCAATCCAGCTATAGCATGCTGGGTAAGTTTGATCTTGTATTTTGCCGTAACGTTTTGATTTATTTTTCGGCTGATTTTAAGCAAGACATTCTTAAACGTATTCACGGGACATTAAACCCAGATGGCTATTTGTTTGTTGGCGCATCTGAATCGGTTAATAATTTGAACGACTTTTATAAAATGCAGCAATTTAATCCTGGCATCGCTTATCAAGCGAAACCTGTTGCCGCTGGTAATCGGTAAGCGCTTGCCGCTTACCTCTTTTTCCTTCCTATTGTTTGCCCCTCTCATGATTAAAATCTCTTCTTATTATCTCTAAGCCATTGAAAAATAAGCAATTAAAAAAATTTTAAAACTTGGTATACCCTTTGCTATATCTCTAATAAGAAAATTTTAGAAGAGAGTTAGGTTATGGGTTCAATCAATTTCAACAATGCTTTAGGGGTTCATCCTGATGCCATGTTACTCCGCGGAAAGCGTGCAGAAATACTCGCCAATAACCTAGCCAATTCAGATACTCCTGGATTTAAAGCCCGTGATATGAACTTCCAAGCTCAGCTTGCGCAAGAAACTCAAAACGGAATGGCGATGACGGCAACGAATAGCGCCCATCTTTCAGGAAGTTCTAATCAATCTAACGAGCTCCTTTTTCGTAACCCATCTCAACCTTCCATTGATGGTAATACCGTCGATACACAATTAGAGCAAACCCTATTTTCACGTAACGCTATGGACTATAACTCCAGTTTTGAATTTCTAAATGGAAAGTTCAAAGGCCTTAAATCTGCGATCAGAGGAGAATAATTATGTCATTAGGTAATATTTTTGATATCGCGGGTTCAGGCATGAATGCACAGTCAATCCGCCTTAATACCACCGCAAGTAACATTGCTAATGCGGAAAGTGCGAGCAGCAGCATTGATGAAACCTATCGTGCTCGTAAGCCATTCTTTGCGGTAATGCATAACGAATATTTAAACGTGAATAAGAATAATCAATTTCATGATAAAGGTGAAAACATTGGCGCCGGTGTTGAAGTAAAAGGCATTGTCGAAAGTGATGCACCTTTACAGCCACGCTTTCAGCCAGATCATCCGCTCGCGAATGAAGAAGGTTATGTGTATTACCCCAATGTGAATGTGGTAGAAGAAATGACCGATATGATGTCTTCTTCACGCAGTTATCAGATGAATGTTGAGGTTCTGAAAACGGCTAAACAAATGCTTCAACGCACGTTAATGCTGGGAGAATAATTATGTCAGCAATCGATAATTCAAACCCAGCATCTTCGGTATTAGATCAATATGCTAATACGACAAAAAATGCAGAAAAACCTAAAACAAATGAAATGGGACAAGATGAGTTTTTAAAACTCATGATTGCCGAGCTGAATAACCAAAACCCGTTAGACCCTCAAGATAACGGTGAATTTATTGCGCAATTGGCTCAGTTTTCTACGGTTGAAGGTTTGGATAAATTAAATACAACCGCCGATGGCATGTCTGATGGCATGCGCTCTAGCCAAGCCTTGCAAGCGTCTTCTTTGGTTGGCCAATCGGTGATTGTGAAAGGTAATGACCTAGGTTTGTTATTAAATAAAGGCATCATCAGCAGTCAAACCGATTTGCCCGATTCGGCCAGTGATTTAAAACTGAATATTCAAGATGAAAATGGTCAGTTATTAGAGCAAATAGATTTAGGGAACCACGCTAAAGGTGAGATGACTGTGCGTTGGGATGGTTTGAACTTGATGCTGGATGGGAAAATTGTTGATCTAGATTATGGCAAGCTGAATCGTCAGGAATTTTATGTTGATGATAAGGGTGAAAAAGTTTTAGACGAGTCTGGTAAGCCGATTCAAGTGCCTTATCCTCCCGGTGAGTATCGTTTCAATATCACCGGCAATACCGGTGGTAAAACAGAAGAATTTGCAACGTTGATGAGTGCTCGAGTCGATAGCGTTAGCTTAAGCCCAACCGGTAGCGCAACGTTAAATCTTGCCGGTGGCAAGCGTGCTGCAATGGCAGACATCAAACAGATTGTTAACGAATAATTGTAGAGTCGTGGAGAAATTATTATGAGTTTTAATATTGGTTTAAGTGGTATACGCGCGGCTTCTACAGATTTGGAAGTAACCGGTAATAACGTTGCTAACGCAAGCACCACAGGTTTTAAAGAATCTCGTGCAGAATTTAGCGATGTTTATACCAGCACTTTACTTGGCACAGGCAGTAAGCCGGTGGGCAGTGGGGTGATGGTTGAAAATGTGCGTCAAGAATTTAGCCAAGGTAATATCAGTGGTACTGAAAATGCTTTGGATATGGCGATTGATGGTAACGGCTTTTTTATTCTAGAAGATCGAGGTTCCATTTCTTATACGCGTGCGGGTCTTTTTGGCTTGGATAAAGAAGGCTATGTGGTGGCCAATAATAATAGCCGAGTGCAAGGCTTTGATGCTAATGCTGATGGGGTTGTGAGTGGTGTTTTAGGCAGTATTCAGATCCAAGTAGGCAACCAAGCACCTGCGTTAACCAGCCGAGTTTCGGCAATTTTGAACCTCGATGCGGGCGAAGAGGTTTTGCAAGAGCAAGGCTTGCAACTGGTTTCTAATGGCCTTTCGATTGGCGTTGCAGACTCTGGTATTATTGAATCAACATCCTCTATTCTGGTCGCTGCAGGGCAACCGACTACTGCAGGTGTGCCAGCATTATTAGACTGGACTGGGGGGAATATTTTAGCGGGTGCTGGTGGTGTAGCAGATACTGGTTATGCCGCAGGTATTCAAATGAGTTTTGATATTGGTGATGGCAATGGTTTGCAAGCAATTACACTTGAAGGCGTTGCCGCAGGCAGTACTCAGCAAGATGTTTTAAATGATATTCAAAAGCAGCTAAATACCGTATTTGGCTCACAACAATTAACCGCTACCGTGTCAGGTACTGGTGAATTATTAGTTACCCGAGCTGGAATTAATGGCACCAATGGCACCAGTTTTACCATGACCACAACGGGTGCTTGGGATGCTACGTTTGGTGCTAACGGTGGTGTACAGGCAGGCATTGCAGGTTCGCAATTGTTTGTTGGATCTGCGCCAATTAATGCAGATTTCCGCTCCATTCCTGGTACTTCGACAACGACTCGTACAACGGCAACCCCTCCATTAGGCATTGTGGCATCTGATGCCGGTGCACCGCATAAATTAACCGCTGATAATACGTTTACGACCTTAGATATAAGCACAGTAGGAACAAATGTATTGGCGTTTAGTATTGCTACCGAAGGTGGTGCAACTTACCCCATTAATTTAAGTGAAGCTGCTTGGATCGGCGCTGCACCCACTAACTTCGCAAGTGTTACCCCAGCAGAAATTGTTAACCAAATTAATACCCAAATTAATGCAACTTCGGGTGGCCCTGCGCTATCTGAAACGGTTGCCTCCATTGTCTCTGGACGCATTGAGTTTAATGCCAATGTACCGCCAGCCGCGAACGGCGATTTTGTACAAATTGCAGATAATACGGTGAGCTCAAATGTTTATAACTTAAATAATATTGGTTTCTTAAGTACCAATCGATTTGATGCGGGTACTGAGCCTGTTATCGCCAATAACCAATTTAATTTAGAAGTAACCAGTAGCACAGGCAATGGCGCGGGTCCATTCCAGATTACTATTCCGCCAAATAATTATGCGAGCCTTGAGGATGTTGCTGTTGCAGTACAGCAGCAAATCGATGTGTATATCGGTGCGGGTGGTTTGAATGGCAAAGTAACGGTTGCAGCCGTGGGTGGGCAGTTAGTTTTTACGAATACGAATACCGGCAGCACTGAAGGGATTGCTATTACGGCAACGGCGGGTGAACCATTAGCCGCTGCGGCATTAGGTTTGAATAGTTTGTTCTCGGTCAATGGCCAAGATGAAGTCGATAAAAGCAATTCTTTCCGTTTAAATTTAACAGTACCTGCACCGGATTTAGAAAATCGTTCAGGTTCGGTATTGATTTCTTTGGATGAGGACTACCGCTCCGTTCAGCAATTAGCGACCAGTATTAACCGTCAATTGAACAGCCAGAATGCGGATGATTATATTGGGGTTCGTGCGCAAGCCGTTGAAATATCGCCCAAAGTTGTACCACCTCAATTCACCTTAGAGTTGGTGGCCGTAGAAGAGGGTGAAGCTTCTATTATTAGTCTTTCGGATATTACTGCTTCAGGCCCTGATACAAGTTCAGAAGCGTTGTTTGCAATCTTACAATCAAACCCAGCAGATGGCAGTTTATTTACCGCAGGGATTGAAGGTGTGAATAATCAATATCCTGAACAGACGGCTATTATTGTTGACCCTGATGGTAATAAGACAACGGTTAAGATCCCTGAAGGGACAGAAGCCAATGAAATTGCCAGTGTTTTTAATCAGCAGGCAGGCATTACCGCAACCGCTAAAACCGTTATGACCATTCCGCTATCGAGCTACAATAATCCTGGCAATACCATGAAATTGTTGGTGAATGGACAAGTGCTAACGTCTACGACATTGCCTGAAATTGCTGAAGAAATTATCAGCTTCCGCTCAACTACCTTACCTGGTTTTACCGCTGAGGTGAGTGAGACTGGTGATTTGATTATTACCAACGAAATTGGCCGCGATGTAAAAGTCGAGATCGCAAGTCCATCACCAACAGACAGTCTGGTTGTGCAGGGTGCGGTTAATACCGGTCCCGTGGTATTGGGAGGAACCGCTACTGCGGCGACAGCTGCCGCCGTTGGTGGGCATATAACCTTCACGTTAAATGAAGGGTATAAAATGCAAGAACCGTCTCCAGTGGTTTCAGGGTTATTTGGAGCACTAACGGAAGATGAGTTTACGCCAGTGGTATTGAATGCGTTTGATCCTACCGATCAAAATACGTATAACCATGCAACGTCTACCACGACCTATGATAGCTTGGGTAATGCCCATGTTATGACACAGTTCTTTGTTAAAGAACCGCTAGACCCAACGCGTCCAAACGAAGCGAATATTTGGGCTATGTACGTTCAAGTGGATGGAAAAGAAGTCGGTGATCCAGACTCAACCTTGCCCTTCCCAGAAAATTTAGTGCCTACTCGCTCGCGCCATGAACTGTTTTTTAATCAGGATGGAACGTTAGATACAGAAGCGACAGGGGATATTTATGTGACTAACTGGGACCCAGTGGATGCAGCAGGTGATCCAACGGGGGCGATGACATCGCTGAATGTTTTGGAAGGTGGTTTACCTTTAACCGAGCCAGCATCAAACTCTAACTTTCAAATTCTTTTGGATGGTTCAACTCAGTTCGGTAGTTCTTTTGCCGTAAGTGAAGTCAATCAAAACGGTTATACAACGGGTCGATTAGCGGGCCTAGAAGTTGACCAAGAAGGGGTAATCTTCGCTCGTTATACCAACGGCCAAGCACAAGTCTTGGGGCAGGTTGCTTTAGCAAATTTCCGCAACCCAGAAGGGCTTACGCCATTAGGAGATACTGGCTGGGCTGAATCGTTTGAGTCGGGCGTTGCGACGGTGGGCTCACCACGAACCGCCTCTTTTGGTCAGGTTCGAGCGTCAGCATTAGAAGATTCTAACGTTGATATTTCAGAAGAATTGGTTGGCTTAATTATCGCTCAGCGTAATTTCCAGGCCAGTGCGAAAACCATTGAAACAATGGATCAGGTAACTCAAACCATTTTGAATATCTAATTTATTTTCTTTACAGCTTTGCGGCAGACCATCACCGCCTAATAAATTATTAGGCTGAGGGTTTGCCGTTTATCTTTGCCGCTTTCTTTCTACAGCCCCTCAAAATCCGCTTAACTCGTTATAAAACAAACACTTTTAAAATCTGGCACTACCCTTGCAAAGTACTAACGTAATAGAAATTAATTGTTAGATTTTTCAGGAGTTTGATTATGGATCGCGCATTATATATCGCAATGTCCGGAGCCAAACAAAATACGGTAAGCCAGACAGCTCATTCAAATAATTTGGCCAATGCCAGTACCACAGGTTTTCGTTCAGACTACACACAGTCGAGAGCAATGCCTGTTTTTGGTGATCATTTTCCTACTCGCGCATTTGCCATGGCCGAACGTCCAGCCAGTGATTTACGTCAAGGACCGCTGCAAGAAACAGGGCGCTCATTAGATGTAACGATTGAGGGCGCTGGTTGGTTTGTTGTTGAAGGCGCTGATGGTGAAGAAGCTTATACTCGCGCTGGTGATTTATCTGTCGACCCAGAAGGTCGTCTAATTAATGGCCGCGGTCTGCAACTACTTAGTGATGGTGGTCCTGCGGTTATTCCTCCTTTTGAAACAATTGAAATTGCACGAGACGGTACTATTTCTATTCGCGCTCAAGGTGAAGGATCTGAAGCTGTTGCAGAAGTCTTACAGATCAGAATGGTAAATCCAGATAGCCAAAGCTTAGAGAAAGGAACTGATGGTTTGTTTCGAATTCGTGGCCGACAGCCAGGTGATCCAGGAGCAGAAATTGATCCTAACATGTCTTTAGTCAGTGGTTTTATCGAAGGCAGTAATGTCAATGCAGTCACAGAATTAACACAAGTATTGGCGATGAATCGTCAATATGAAATGCAAGTGAAGTTAATGAAAACCGCCGATGAAAATAGTGCGGCAACAACACAACTATTAAGTGCGCAATAAGGGGTGATGTATGCATTCAGCATTATGGGTAAGTAAAAGCGGTTTAGAAGCACAAGATCTTGCATTAACCGTGGTCTCAAACAATCTGGCAAACGTATCAACAACGGGCTTTAAAAAAGATCGCCCAGTATTTGAAGATTTGCTGTATCAGATTCAACGTCAGCCAGGGGCAAATTCGTCAGCGGATACACGACTACCTTCGGGCTTGCAAGTCGGTACGGGTGTAAGAACTGCGGGTACGCAAAAAGTATTTACTACGGGCAGTATGCAGCTGACGGATCAGCCGTTGGATATGGCCGTCAATGGTCGCGGATTTTTTCAGATTCAAATGCCTGATGGCACCACGTCTTATACTCGTGATGGCACATTTCACATTAATGCGGAAGGCACGATTGTGAACGTGAATGGCTACGTACTGCAGCCACAAATTGATATTCCTGAGTTAACCAATCAATTAACCATCAGTAAAGACGGTATCGTCCAAGCCACCTTATTTGGCGATCCAACACCGCAAGAATTAGGTCAGCTTGATTTGGTCGATTTCATTAATCCGGCGGGCTTACAGTCAACCGGTGGCAACCTTTATAAAGAAACGGCGGCAAGTGGCGCACCCAATGTGGGTATCGCCGCAAACGATGGTTATGGCACCATTGAACAAGGCGCTTTGGAAAATTCAAACGTCGAAGTTGTTGAAGAATTGGTAAAAATGATTACGGTTCAGCGTGCTTACGAAATGAACTCTAAGGTTGTTTCAGCGGCGGATCAGATGCTGCAATTCTTGACGCAAAATACGTAATTAAACAAACCTTAAAAGACCGACATAAAATGACGCGGAGAAAGAGTATGAAAGCACTTAAATGTTTAGTTCCCGCAAGGATGATAGTCGCAATCGTGACGGCACTTGTTGCGACAGGTTGCACCAGTGTACCTTTGGAAAAGGATGTTTATCCGAACGATCCAGAATACGCGCCAGTGCCGTCTTCATCGCTACAGGCTGCGCCGAGTATTAATGGATCGTTGTATAAAACAAACTACAGTTTAAGTTTATTTTCGGATCAGCAAGCAACGCAAGTAGGTGACATTATTACGGTGATTTTTGATGAGCAATATAACTCATCAAAATCGGCAGAAACTTCATCGAAAAAAGATTCAAGCAATACTTCTAATCCCGCAAATATTCTCAATACAGTCCCCGGCTGGAGAAATTTAGGGCTAGATATCAACCTTGACCACAATCGTTCTTTTAAAGGCTCCGGTGATGCAGATCGTAGTAATAGCCTAAGTGGCACGATTTCTGTAACAGTAGCCGATATCTTACCCAGTGGTGTTCTGCAAATACGCGGTGAGAAATGGTTAACCTTAAGTGAAGGTGACGAATATATTCGTATTATGGGGTTGATTCGACCTCAGGACATTACGCCGCAGAATACCGTAATGTCTAGCAAAGTCGCTGATGCACGGATTAAATTTGGCGGTCGAGGCAATTTAAATAACGCAACGAAAGAAGGTTGGTTTGGACGCATGACAAACAGTCCATGGTGGCCTTTCTAAACAAACGCATAGAAATTTAGGGTGAATTCAGATGGAATATGTGACAGAAAAAGGGCTAACGAAAATATATATGATGATTATCTGGCGCTTTGTAGCTTTCATTATTTTGACGTTTCCACTTGTTTTCAATACCGCTCATGCCGAGCGTATTAAAGATATCACCTCGATAGCAGGGGTGCGCAGTAATCAACTCATTGGCTATGGTTTGGTTGTTGGTTTGGATGGCAGTGGTGATAAAGCGCCGTTCACGACTCAGACGTTTCGAAATATGATGGCAGAGTTTGGTATTACTATTCCTCAAGGGGTTGATCCCAAACTTAAAAATGTGGCTGCGGTATCAATAACCGCAGAAATGCCCGCGTTTGCTAAACCAGGACAGCGACTCGATATTACTGTTTCATCGTTAGGTAATGCAAAAAGTTTGCGGGGTGGTTCGTTATTATTTGCACCGCTTAAAGGCGCTGATGGACAAGTTTATGCCATTGCTCAAGGTAACTTAGTCGTCGGCGGTTTTGGCATACAAGGTAATGATGGTTCAAAGCTTACGGTGAATGTACCGAGTGTCGGTCGCATTCCTAATGGTGCAACGATTGAGCGCTCCATTCCTAATGCCTTTGGGCATGGCGATAGTTTGATTTTAAATTTAGACCAACCTAATTTTACGACGGCGCGCCACATCATTGATCATCTAAATGATTTATTAGGGCCTGGTACGGCCGAGGCTTTAGACGCTACGTCCATTCGCTTAAGTGCACCAAGAGACTTAAGTCAGCGAGTATCATTTTTATCGGTTGTCGAAAATATGGAAGTTGAAATGGGTCAGGCGCGAGCGAAAGTGATTATTAATTCGCGCACCGGCACGATTGTAATGGGGCAAAATGTTAGAATTGATGCCGTTGCTGTCACTCATGGAAGCTTAACCGTGACGATACAAGAAAACTTAGAAGTGACTCAGCCTAATGCGCTTGCCGGCGGAGAAACGGCGATTGTGCCCAAAACTCAAATTAATGCAGAGCAAGAAAATAATCGCATGTTTGAATTTGGCCCGGGGGTTTCTTTGAGCCAAATAGTTGATGCGGTGAATGAAGTCGGCGCAGCCCCTGGTGATTTAATGGCTATACTAGAAGCATTGAAACAAGCGGGTGCTTTAAAAGCCGAGCTGATCGTAATCTAGATGAGAGGTATAAATGTCAGACTCAAATCCTTTATTAGATGACATTGAAGCATTATCTACAGAAATTTATTCGCTGCTAAAGCAGGGTGTTAAAGCGTTGAGTGAAAAGCGGATTGAGCAGCGACAGCAGAAAATTGAATTGTTGTTTATACACAGAGATCGCCTCAGCCAAAAAGACCAAGAGCGGTTGAGAGCAATGCTCAAGAAAGATGAGGTTGTTAAACAACAATTAGTATTGGAACAACAGGCTTATCACAACCGGAATATTAAACGGTCAAAGTTAAAACTTTATAATCAAAATAGCTGAAAATCCACATCATAAAATAGACCCGCAATGTAGGTCGCGGCTTTAGCCCGACAGCTTTCAGGACCTTTCAAAGCGGCAAACCTTTGCCTATTGATCAAGTTTTATTAACCCCCTCCCTCTTAGAACCCCATCCCCCGTGCCTTTTAAAACTTGGCAGAGTTATTGCAATCTTAATCGTAAGAGACAGATAAAGATTAAACGAGCAGGGTAATTGTATGATTGCTAGTCGCATTGAACAGCCACAAGATGTGTATACAGACTTAAACAGTCTGCAAAGCATTAATAAAATTGGGCGTGAAGATAAAGACCAAGCACTGCGTAAAGTTGCCGAGCAGTTTGAATCTATGTTCGTAAAAATGATGATGAAATCAATGCGCGATGCGAATAAGGTTTTTCAAGAAGATTCAATCATGCATTCTCCTCAAGAAGACTTTTATCAGCAAATGTATGATGACCAACTTTCCGTCAGCTTAACAGGTAAGCAGGGAATGGGATTGGCCGATGTTATTTATCGTCAATTGAATCAAGAATATGGTGATGTTTCAAACCGTGAAAATGTGCAGTGGCAGCCACTGGATGACAGACGTAAAAATTTCGCTCGTACGATTGACTTCAATGAAATTGAAAAGAAAAATACGCCATTAAATTCGTTACCCAATACTCTACAAGAAAAATCAGGCATTGCGATTGATACGAGTTTTGTTAACCCTAAAAAATCAGAATCAAAAACCCCCGTACTAGAATCTAGCGCGCCTGAGAAAATTCAAAAGTTTGAAAGCCCAGAACATTTTATTCAGCAGCTGTATCCAGCCGCTCAAAAAGTAGCAGAAGAAATGGGTATTAGCCCGAAAGCGATTGTCTCGCAAGCGGCATTAGAAACCGGTTGGGGGCAGTTTATGATTCACTCTGGCGAAGATGCAAACAATAATAACGGTGCGAAAGAAAACAGTTTTAACTTTTTTGGTATTAAAGCGGATAGCCGTTGGAATGGAGATAAAGTCACCATTACTACTCACGAATATCGTGATGGCAAGCGAGTAACTGAAAAAGCAAACTTCCGTGCGTACCCCAGTATTGAAGCGGGGCTAAAAGATTATTCACAATTTCTAAAAGCTGAGCGCTATGAAAAAGCCATCGCCGCCGGAAACAATGTCGAGGAATATGCTAAGCAATTGCAACAAGCAGGCTATGCAACGGATCCTCAATACGCAGAGAAAATATCCCGCATTGCTAATAGTGAATTAATGACCAGTGCATTGGCTCCAGCAGTAGAGTCTTCTGATATGACGGAGGTGCCACGTGGCTGATTTATTAGGCATAGGCATTTCTGGATTAAAAGCCCAGCAAACAGCGCTAAGCGTTACGGGCCATAACATCACCAATGCCGGTACGGAAGGCTATAGCCGCCAAACGGTTAATTTTAATGAAAATACGCCACAGTTTACGGGCGGTGTGTGGACGGGAAATGGCGTAAACGTTGATTCCATTAAACGCGTTTATGACGAATTTTTAACAGAGCAAATGCAGCGTGATACATCGATTTTTAACGAATTCGATACCTTGTCACTGAACGCTTCTCAAATTGATAGTCTCTTAGCCGATTCAGGAACAGGTATTCAGCCTGGTATAGAAAGAATGTTTGGCTCATTGCAATCGGTTGTTGATGATCCATCATCGCTGCCTGCGCGCCAGGTATTGCTATCAGAGGCAAACGGACTCGTCGATCGTTTCTCAAGTATTAATGATCGCCTTAATGCTCAAAGCAGCATTATTAACGGGCAGATGGAAGTGGTTGCCGGTGAAATTACGACCATCGGTAATGCCATTGCCGAACTAAATCAGCAAATTCAATTTGCTTTGGCTGCGTCTAATGGTAGTCCACCCAATGATATGTTGGATCAACGGGATAAATTAATTACCGATCTCGCTGAATTGGTTGCGGTTGAAACCGTGGCTCAAGATGGCAGTGCGGTAAACGTCTTTATTGGCAATGGTCAAACCTTGGTTATTGGTAATGAATCGAATGAGATTTTTGCTCAGGCAGGTAATACCGATCCATCACGGGTTGGTATATTTTTTCGCAAAGGGGACTCGGTTCAAGAAGTCACTTCAGAAATAAGAGGTGGTCAGCTGGGGGGGATGCTCGAATTTCGCGAGCAGGTATTAGAACCAACCATTAACGGCCTTGGCCGTGTGGCAATGAGTATTAATGAAACCTTCAACGCTCAGCATAAGTTGGGAATCGATTTTGAAGGTTCAAAAGGCGGTGAGTTTTTTGAAGACATTAATGCTCCTAAAAATACTTACTTGCGAGTACAAGGGGATGCTCGTAACGAACAACCTAATGACCGTTTAGTTTCGGTGCACATTACCGATACCAGTAAGTTAAGCATTGATAATTACCGCTTAGAATTTCCAGGCCCTGGGGATTCAGTATTTAAAGTATATAACGATAAAACAAATGAAGAACTTTCAACCACAGCACTGACAGGACAGCTGCCACAAACATTAGCCATCGACGGTTTTGAAATACGCTTAGAAGCGGGCAGCTTTCAAGCAGGGGATAAATTTTTATTAACCCCAACGCGTTCGGGTGCCAGTGATATTGATATGCGAATCACACGGCCAGAAGAAGTCGCGATAGCGTCGCCTATTTCTACCGATTCAGCGATTGGTAATCGCGGCAGTGGCATGATTTCACAAGGTAATGTGTACGACATGAACACACCCTACCTTGCCAGTGAAGGAGAAATGGATCCGCCACTTATTATTCGTTTTAATTCACCAACAAATTACGACGTTTTAGATAATTCAGATCCGGGTAACCCGATTCCATTATTTCCACCATTAATGAATCAAACTTATGTTCCGGGGATTTCAAACAGCATTCTACCTCCTGATGAGGGCAAAACAGGCTTCACCAGTTTTGGTGGATATTTACCTGCAAAACCAACCTATCAAGCACAAGCACCTGCGCCAACGGTTACTGCTTTAAATGGTTTTTTTCCAGAAAGAATCACCATTAATCGCGAAGACCCTAAAACAGGATTACAAACATCGCAGCCATTATTAACAACCCCTGCTAATACCTCAGCAAAAGAAATTGCGCGTTTGTTATCAGAGCGTGATGGCGTAGAGGCTAATGCAAGAACGACGGTTCAGCTTACTAACTTCAAGGCGGATGCAAACCCCTTCATCGCCATGGGATTAGAAATAAATGGTATTGAAATAACGGATACTCTTGTGGGTACACAAGTAAAATATGCTGATGATTACCCTGAAGTTGTTCCTGATCCGGTAGATGCAAATTTTATCGCCGATCGAATTAACGCAAATTATGATTTTCGTGAAATGGGTATCATTGCAAAAAGTGATGGCGCTAGTGTAACGATTACGGCATTAAACGGCGACGATATTTCTTTTGATGTGACAGGAGATCTTGGTGATAGCTTTGAAATATCCAACGGTGATGATGTTGAATTAACCTCTACAGGTGAAGCAACCTTTACCAACCTGTCTGAATTTGAAGGTTATGATTTTTCATTGGGTGGCCCGTATACCTACGATTTTGATGTGCCAGGACAAGGTGCCTATAGCATCGAATTAACAGGTACTCATGCAACAGGTGCTGATGTTCTTAATGAAATTAAAGCCAAGCTAGAAACCAGCGGTATGTCATTCGCCGGAAATATTGATGTTGCGATTAATGAAAAAGGTGGCATCAGTTTTCAGCCACGTTTGCAAGTCTCTGGCACAGGGCCTAACGGTAGCAATAAAATTGCTATGGGTGGGCAAGTTAAAATTGTTCTTGATGAAAATTACAGTTTAGAAATCAAGCCTCCGGGTAATAATTTGTTTGATTCTAATCCTGTGGGCGAACCGGTTCATTTTGGATTTGATATTGAAATAGATGGACTTGTGCAAAGCGGTGATAAGTTCACGGTAAAATTTAATAAAGACGGAACGTCAGATAGTCGTAATGGGGTTTCATTAGGAAACTTACAAACTAAAGACACGATTAACGGCAACTCAAGCTACAGTGGCGCTTATGCAACGCTGGTAGAAGAAGTAGGCTCTATTACTAGCCGTGCTCAAATCAACAGAGATTCGAGTGAAGTTTTATTACGAAATTCAAAAGATGCTGTCGTAAGCAGTTCCGGGGTTAATCTTGATGAAGAAGCTGCAGCACTTATTCGATATGAATTGGCTTACAACGCTTCGGCAAAAGTGATTCAAGTTGCCCGCGATATTTTCGACACTCTGATCAATACTTTTTAACATTTAATTCAGTCAGAAGGAGACTTTAAATATGCGTATTTCTACCTTGCAGTCGTTTAATAAAGGGCTGAATTCGATATTGGATAACCAGAATCAAGTTAATACGACTCAGCAACAGGTTTCTACGGGCCGAAGAGTCTTAACGCCTGCTGATGATCCGATTGCCGCGACAAAAATATTGCAGCTACAGCAAGACTCCGCATTAAGGGAGCAGTTTGGAAAAAATATGACGGGGGCGCAAGGGCGTCTTACATTAGAAGAAACACAATTAGCAGGCATTACTGACAACCTAACACGCTTAAAAGAGCTCACGGTAAAAGCCGGTGACGGTAGTCAGACAATTAGCGACCGACAAGCCATTGCCGCAGAAGTACGTGAGATACTTGGCGCAACCGTTGACTTAATGAATTCAAAAGATGCCGGTGGTGAATATCTATTTGGCGGTTTTAAAGGTGGAACACAGCCTTTTCAGCGAAATGAAAATGGGCGTTATGATTATGCGGGTGACGAAGGTCAGCGATTTTTAGCCATTGCGTCTTCGACAACGATTGCGACCGGCGATAACGGTAAAAATTTATTCGTCGACATAGAAGCGGCTGATAATACTTTTGATACAAGGTTAAACCCACTGAATAGTGGTACTGCCTTTATTAATCCAGGGTTTGTGATTGATGAGGAAAAGTACGCTGAGTTTTACCCTGAAGATTTAGTGATAACCTTTAATGCAGATTCTGCGATTACTCCGCCCGGGAAGAATTACACCATACGCCAAGCCAGTGATGGCCGGATTGTTGAAGGAAAAGCTGCTCAAGGATATGTTCAGGGTAGCGACATTATGGTCGCGGGAATTGCCGTTAAAATCAGTGGTGAACCAGAGCCGGGTGATGAGTTTTTAGTGAACTCGTCAGAAAAGCAAAGCATTACCGATACGATTTATCGGTTAATGGACGGTTTGAATAACTTAGAAGATAATCCTACTGATAGTGAGACGTTGACCAATTTATTAGCGGATACGCTCAATAATTTAGCCTTTGCGCAGTCGAGTATCTCGCAAGTGCGCAGTGAGGTTGGGGCACGGCTTAATGTGATTGAGAATACGGAAGGCTTAGCCGCTGACATCGACTTGGTCAGTAAAGAAGTACTATCTAAACTCAGTGATGTTGATTTCGCAGAAGCGGTGAGCCGACTATCACTGCAATCCTTCTTATTAGAAACCGCTCAGCAAAGCTATGCCAAGATACAAAACCTATCTTTATTTAATCAAATCTAAATCTATCTGATACAGCATTTGCAGTCGCAAAGACTCTAATGCTTGCTCAGGTTTCGTCGTTCAGGCACCACCTTCCTCGCTATATCTATCACATTGATGAAGACTTGGTCGTCAAGGAAATTACTAAGTTGTAAAAAAGTAATTTCTTATTCCAAATGCAACTAAACAAAAACAAAAGAATTTCTAAAGTAATCCAAAACTGTGTCGTTAACCTTATTGAAATAAAGAATTGTCCAGAAGCTTGGGCGTTCAGAACTAACAGAGGGTTACTACAATGCCACAAATTATTAATACCAATATTGCCTCGTTGAACGCACAGCGTAACTTGGACAAATCACAGTCTTCCAACCAGCAAGCGCTACAGCGTTTATCATCAGGTCTTCGTATTAACAGTGCGAAAGACGATGCCGCAGGTTTGGCAATTTCTACTCGTTTCACCTCTCAGATTAAAGGTCTGAACGTTGCCGTACGTAACGCAGGTGATGGTATCGCACTAGCACAAACCGCAGAAGGCGCGTTAGGTTCAATGAACGACAGCCTACAGCGTATTCGTGAACTAGCGGTGCAGTCTGCTAACGCCACCAACTCTGATGTGGATAGAGACGCACTGCAAGCGGAAGTGGGACAGCTAGTCGCTGAAATTACCCGTACTTCTGAAGAGACTGACTTTAACGGACGTAAATTGTTAGATGGTTCTTTCTCTGCTTCTTTCCAAGTAGGTGCAAATGCTGGCCAAACCATTGATGTATCAATTGGTGAATTAACGGCTGACAAACTAGGCTCTTCTGCTCAATCTGGTTTAAGTGCTCGTGGTACGAGTAGCGCACTTGAAAACGGCGATTTAATTATTAATGGTGTGCCCATTGAAGCTTCTCGTGCTGAAGATGATACATCTTCTGTATCGAACAACTCTGCATCTGCTATCTCTAAAGTAGAAGCCATTAACCGTCAAAGCAGTGAAACGGGTGTAACCGCTCAAGTGAACGAAAACGTTGCTGGCGGTAGTGAAATGTCTGCTGTGGCAGGTTCAGGTACCTTTAGCTTGAACGGTGTTGAAATTTCTTTCTCTACCACCACTGATGCGGCTCAAACTCGTGCCGCGATGTCACAAGCAATTAACGCTGTGTCAGATCAAACGGGTGTGAAAGCATTAGATACTGACTCTGCAGCAACGGGCGTAAACTTGATTGCAGAAGATGGTCGTAACATTACATTAACGTTTGATACCGCAGATCTTACGGGTATCGATCAGGACTCATTTGCTTCTGCAACGGGCTTATCAGGTGGTGCGAGCAATGGCGGTGCAGGTACTGTTTATAGCAGCACTAATGAAGGTGGTTACACACTGATTGCTGATGGTGATCAAAAAAGCATTGAAGTAGCGGGTGGTAATGGAACCGGTCGTGGTGACTTAGCGAACGCTGGTTTGACTGCGGGTTCTTACGATCGTGCCGTAGCCTCTACCGTATCGGCTAAAGTTACAGACTCTGCATCTAGTGATGCCGCTACTATTGGCGGTGGTTCATTAGCCAATGCCGTTGAACGCACCGACGAAACAACGAGCTCGTTTACTGCTGGTAGTTTTGGTAACCGTTTGATTGGAACAGCTGAAACAACGACTGCGGCGACTGAATTTGCAGTTGATGATGCTGGTACGGTTGCGACTGCTCAGGTAGCTGCAGGACAAACAACGGCTCAAGCGGCGGCTACGTTAGATGGTGTAGCAGGAGTAGATGTATCAGAACGAATTGAATTCTCGGTTTCGGATTATGCAACGAATGCTGCTACTGCAGGTTCGGTTACCATCGCTGGGGCAACAATCGCTTTAGCATCTTCCGATAGTTTCACTGGCGCAACGGCCGTTGCAGATCGCCTAACGGCTCTAGCAGATGCAGTGAATAATACGCCTGCTGCTAGTTTTACAACAGATGTGACGGTTACCGCTGAACTTAACTTTGCGAAAGATGCGATAAACTTCACTGTAGTGGATAATACGCAGTCTGGTACAGGCCAAACGATTGCTACTGATGCAGGTACTACAACATTAACCTCAGTTGATTCAGCAGGTGCTGTGACTGTTAGTAATACCGCGTTAACATTGCAAGGTAGTTTAGAATTTGCAGCATCTACCCCTGCTAATAGTGTAACTATTACGGGTACTGAAGCAGGTGGTGCAACCAATGCTGAATTGTTTGCGGGAGGTTCCGCGACAACCTCTACAGATGGTTCTGCAGCATTGTCTACTTCAGGCGAAAACCAATTAAGTGTGACTGTTGGTGATTCAGCTCCAGTAACAACACAAATCGCGGCTAATTCAACCGTTGCTGATATTGCGAATGCTGTTAATACTGCTGATAACGGAGTCAAAGCTTACGAAGAGATTAATTTGTCAGCGGTAGGTTCAACCCTTGAATCAGGTGATCAGCTAAATATTGCTGGTGTAAGTGTAGCTATTACTGGTGCTGCTGGAGATCTAGCAACATTAGCTGATGATATCAATAAAACAGATTTTTCAGGTCAGAATATAGATGTTTCGGCTTCTCTTGATTCTTCAGGTAATCTAGCGCTACAAATACGTAACTTCTCTGCTAATGAAGTTACAATACAGACGGATGCTGAAGGTCGAGGGGTGGCATTAGATACTACGGGTGATGGTGCTTATGTTGCGGCTAACGATGCATTTGCAAGTTCAGTCAGTAAAAATTTATCGGGTGAACTGAAGTTCTTTTCTGAAGATGGTCAAGATGCAACGGTATCATTGTCTGATCCTGATAAAGGGGCTGAACTTTATACAGGAAATTCGGCATCTTCAGATTATACCGGTGTTAACGGCTTGGAAGATGGTGATTTGTTAATCAGTGGTGTAACCATTGGTGCTGCTGATGTGGGTGCCGATAAAGCTTCTGCAACGGTATCTTCAGATGGCTCTAAGATTTTATCTTCAGAGAAAAGCCAGTCAGCTATTGCAGTGGCAGCGGCTATTAATAAAGTATCTGAAGAAACCGGTGTTACTGCGACCGTTAATGCAACGGAGGTTGTAGGTGGTGACGGTACAGGTGTTGACTTAACGCAATTCGAAGAAGGCGATCAAGCGGGTATTTATATCAACGGAGTTGAAGTTGGTACGGTAACGTTACAGAATGATGGTGGAGGTACACTCGATAAAGATCGTGCTCGTGCCGATGCACTTAACTTAATCAACCAAAATGCGGGTAAAACAGGTGTTACTGCGACTGATAATGGTGTGTCACTAACCTTGACCGCTGCCGATGGTCGTAACGTTTCGATCGCGATTGATGATAAATCAGGTGCAGATGCTTCGATTGGTGCCGTAATGGGCTTGGATGCTAAAGAAGCGGGTATCGGAGAAGCGACCTTTGGTGCTGCATCTGTTGATGGTGCTCCTGTTTCTGCAGAAGGTTCTGCTTATGAAACAACTTACGGTACTGTGAAGTTGTCTTCTGCGAGTGAGTTTAAGCTAGAAGGTGGTGCTAACGGTAATAGTGAACTTGAAGCACTAGGCTTGAAAACAGGCTCTTATGGCGCGGGTGAAGATGGTCAGTTCTTAAAAGATATTGATATCTCCACGGTTGAAGGCGCAACGGAAGCACTAACCGCGATTGATAATGCGATTGGCCAGGTAGCAAGTCAGCGAGCTGACTTAGGTGCTGTTCAAAACCGTATGGAATCGACTGTAAGTAACTTGCAAGTAACCTCTGAAAACTTGAATGCGGCAAACTCGCGAATTCAAGATGCCGATTTCGCGGCAGAGACAGCGGAACTGCAGCGTACTAACGTGCTACAGCAGGCAGGTATTTCGGTACTAGCCCAGGCTAACGCATCAGGCCAGCAGGTTCTTTCTCTTCTAGGGTAAGTCTCGGACTTAACCCCTCCATCACAGATAGAGGGGTTTAACCTTTAAGAGTTATGAATCTAAGCCATTGAGGTGATTTATGAATGATATGAAAGCAACCATGAACGATCGCGTTTCGCTAGTTCAGCAAAACGCCAAACCGCTTTCATCCTCTTCTGCTGCGGGTGCTTACGGAAAAGAGCAAGCTTCAGCAGTGAGTGCCATAACCGGTAGTAAAGTTGAGAGTGGCAATGCATTGCCACAAAATGTGAAGCCGATTGCCGAAGCAAGTGAAGAACAGGTGAAAGATGCCGTTTCTAAACTTAACGATTATGTGCAATCAACCGAGCGGACACTCGATTTTCAAATGGATGAAGATAGCGGTAAAACAGTGATTAAAGTTTACGATACACTTTCTGCAGAATTGATTCGTCAGATTCCGAATGAATTAGCTTTGGAGTTGGCGCAAAACTTGAATGATGAAGAACCATCGTTATTGTTTAGCGCACAAGTATGACATTAAGAACTATTTGTTAGAGGCAATCTAACAAAGCAGCTAAAAATAACCCCAGACTGGCCGATAACGTTAGTACTGGGGTTTTCGCGTTTAAGCTCGCGGTTTATAAGATATTGGAGGCAGGCTATGGCTGCTATTGAATCATTAGGATTAGGGTCGGGCGTTTTAACCAATGACTTGGTTGAAAAAATTGTTGGTGCAGAACGTGAGGCGTCTGACATACGTTTAGATCGTGACGAGAAAGTTCTCGATGCACGCATTACTGCCTATGGTGAAATTAAATCTTTAACCTCTACCTTACAGTCTGCGACCAGTGCTTTGTCTTTGCCTTCTACGGCGGGTTCTACGACCGCCTCCTCTTCTGATGAATCTATCTTAACCACTGAGGCCTCTATTCTGGCCGAACCTGGCACCTACAGTGTAGAAGTATTAAATACGGCGAAAGCTCACAGTGTTGTGACGGATGCGTATAGCAGTATCGATGAAATTATTGGTACAGGCGAAATTCAAATCACTTTTGGTGCCATTACGTATGACGGTACCGGTGGATTTTTAAGCCAAGATGTTGACCCGACCAAAGGTGGTCCACCGATTACCATTGATGATTCGAATAAAACCTTAAGTGGTATTCGTGAGGCCATTAATAATGCCAATATCGGTGCGAAAGCGTCGATTATAAATGATGGTTCTGGTTATCGTTTGGTCGTGACAGCAGAAGATACGGGAGAAAATAGTGCTATGCGCATTATGACTCTTGATGACCTTGGTGGCATTGCGACGACAGGTCTCTCTTCGATTGCGTATAACGAAGTGCAAAATGGCGCAGGCACAATGTCAGAAACGGCTAAGGGCGAAGATGCGCTATTAAAAGCCAACGGTCTTACCATTACACGAGCCTCTAATTCTATCGCAGAGGTTGTGCCAGGTGTGACGCTAAACTTATTATCGGCTGATGTTGGTAAGCCTATTTCGATTGTGGTGGCCCCTGATACCGCGGGCATTCAAGAAAAAGTTCAAGATTTTGTTAATGCGTATAACGAGTTTAAAAAATTCTCGGACGAATTAACATCCTACAACTCTGCGACCGATCAAGCGGGTTTGCTATTGGGGGATTCAACACTTCGTGGTATTCAGTCGCAAGTACGTTCGATGATCAGTCAACCAATTGAAGGTTTAACGGGTACAAAGTATCGCTCGTTAACGGAGCTGGGTGTGAATACCGATAGAACCAATGATTTCTTATTGGAATTTGATCCGGCTGTTTTTTCAAAAGCGATGCGAGAAGATCGTGATTCCATTATTAGTATTATGGCAAAAAGTGGTACTGCTGAAGATGCACAAATTCGCTATGTTAACGATTCGATTAATACCAAGCCGGGCACGTATGGTGTCGAAGTAACTCAGCTAGCAACGCAGGCGATTTATCAAGGGGGCAGTGTCGCGGGTTTGGATTTTTCTAGCCCGGTTATTATCGATGACAGTAATAACAATTTCACTTTAAATCTTAATGGTAAGAATGAGCAAATCACCTTGACGTCGGGCAGTTATGCCACGGGTGAAGAATTAGCTAAGCAAATTGGTTTTCAAATTAACAGTAATGAAACCTATAAAAAGTTTTCGTACGGTGTCACCGTTGATTACAGCGCAACGGATAAAAACTTTTCGATCACATCGAATAAGTACGGCGCAGACTCTAAGATTTCGTTTACCAGTACGGACTCGAATAGTGCTAATACATTAGGCTTTAATACCCTTGGAAAAGGAACTTATGAAGGGGTTAATTTAACCACGTTAAATAGTGATGCTTTTATTGGAAAGGGCTCAACCACACAGCCGGGGAGCCGCGCTTTGGCGGCTAATGAAGGCATTAACTTTTCATCTAATAATGCAACGTTCTCGCTCGATATTGGCGGTGGTGCTATCCCTGTTACGGTTAACTTAAATGCTGCCGGTAATGATTTGAACGGCGATAGTATTATTGGTGATCGTAAAGATACATTACAAGCCGTTCAAACCGCCATCGATGCCACGGCATTAAATGGAAATGTTATTGCTGACTTTGATGATAATGGTTTTTTAACGTTTACGACCTCAGCATTAGGGACTGCTCAACAAATAGAATTAACGGCGGTAGGCACAAATACGAGTGATACCGCATTGGGTTTAAATGGAACTCAGGGAGTGCAAACCAATGGTGATGACGCCGGTATAACGTTTGCCGATCCTACTGAATTTAATATGGCCGTTGACGGTATTGGAACGACGGCAAAAGTCAGTGTGCCGGCAGGAACCTATTTAACCGGTGCCGATTTAGCGGCGGCGGTTGAAAGTGCAATGGATACGGCGTTAGCCGCTGATCCCGCATTTTCAGGTTTAACTAAAGGTGGGCAATCAAGTGTCGGTAGTCGAGATATTAGTACTGTTATTGATTTTTCAACGAATAATTCTGGCTTTATGCTCAATGTTTCTGGGGTTGAGAAAGAAGTTATTATTAACGGTAATGACCCTGATAATCTTGTAAATATTCAAGCTGCTTTGGACTCCGCATTTGGTGCTGGAACAGTGACCGCGAGCTTAGAGGGCACTGGATTAAAGTTGGCATCGGTTGCCATGGGTCATAATGAATATTTAGCCGTCACGTCTGATGGGCGAGGGGCGCAAAGTGATAGCAGTGCCGCTGTAACCAATATTACAACGGGCATCGATTTTAGTGGCGTCGGTAATAATGCAACGTTCACGCTAGCGATTGATGGTGTTGATATTAATGTTGATGTGAATGCCAATGGCAGTGCTGGGACAAATGATGCCGCGTCGACATTAACCGTGGTACAACGTTCATTGGATACCGCATTACAAGCAAGTGGCCAGTTTACGGCGGGTGACGTGATGGCTAAGCTGGATAGCAGTGGCAATTTATTTTTTGAAACCCAGTCAAAAAATGGTGTGAGAACGGCGGCAACGTATGGTTCTGGCGCAGGCATTGAAGTTAAAAACATTGATGCTAATAGTTCGGCTAATCTAGGTTTAGCCGTCAGTAATGCCTCGAATGGTTATGATACGCTAGGCTTTGATGATACTCGCCGTTATGGTTATGATCTAGCCGCAGATGTGAGCTATGTCTATGATGCGGACACAGATTTGGGTTCCTTGAAAATTAATGTCGGTGGCAATGCGACTCAGGTTTCATTCAGTGATATTGATGCTGCAGGGGTGTCTTTTTTAGGTTTTCAAACGGCTGCAATTTATTCACCTTCTATCGCTCAAGGGCAAAATGTTGAAGGTAAAATAAATGGTATTGAAGCTAAAGGAAATGGCCAGTATTTATCGGCAACCGATGGTAATAAAAAAGCCAGTAATGGTTTTTATATTGCGGGCCCCGGAGCAGATTTTTCGACGCCTGTTGATATTACTGCAGCGAATAACTCGTTTACCGTTAAAATTGATGGTATTGAAGCTGAGGTGAGTTTAGCGGTAGGAACAAGTTATAACTCTGGTGAGTCTTTAGCGGCTGCTTTGGAGGTTGCGATTAACAAAAATCCAATTTTTGAAGCTGAGGATATTGAAGTAAAAGTTGAATATAATGATGATCCTGCGTCTTTCTCTTATCAAAAGTTTGGTATTATTTCTGCTTCTATTGGTGATAAATCAACCGTAGAAATGGTTGATGTTCCAGGTGGAGCTTCGTCAGTATTTGGTTTTATTAACGGTTTTGCTGATGGCGAATCAGGAAAAGCTCAAGTGGGTGAGATTGATCCTTCTAGTGGTATTCGTTTAAAAATAACCGGTGGTGCTGTCGGCTCTCGTGGTAGCGTAACGTATATCTCAGGTTTTGCTGATCAATTGAATGCCAGTTTGCTTTCGATGTTGGATAGTGGTGATGGGCTAATTACGAATAAGCTCAATGCTTTAGATAATGACAAATTAAAACTGACAGAAAAGCGAGAGCGCCTTGATACACGGATGTCGGCTCAAGAAGCCCGATTAAAAAGCCAGTTCTTATATAATGATGCGATTGTATCGAAGTTAAATTCGACCGGTGACTTTATTACCCAGCAGTTTGAAGCGATGAATAACGCAAATAGGAAATAGAGCATAGAAAAAGATATAAAAGATAGAAGTAAAATAAACAGTAACGAATAAAAAAGGCCATTGAAATTAATTTCAATGGCCTTTTTTATTCGACTTTTTTTGTATTTAATGACCGTTTATAAAAACTCAATATTTGACTGCTTACGACAATAAAACTGATACATTCCTGAGAAAATATCATTGTATTGCTCTTCAACTGCCTGCCAATTTTTTAAGGTATTATTATTGGTATTACTGTCATTCAGCTTACCAATCTGCTGTTCAAATGCTTGGCGTGCGCTGGTAGTAGGCAACATACCAATAAAGTTCATCTGGTTACGACTTAAGAGATCTGAGATACCTTGAGGGGTAAACTGATGCTCTTGTTCATGAAAAATTAAATCACGGCAATTACTCATGCTATAGAAATCATTTGAGTTAATTATTTCATCCCAGTCACCGGGTATTTGATTCATTAATAAAGCTTGGCGTAATAAACGTTGGTCAAGTTCTTGTCCTGTTTGCTGTTTATTTTTTGCAATCAAATTTCTAAAAGTAATTACTTGCTTACGAGCCACCTCACTGTATAAGGCAATCTTCATAACCCCAGTTGGGGATAATAAGTTATTTAGACTCTGCAGTCCTTGTTCTGGATTTTCCATGTGGTGTAAAACTCCAGAGCATTCGATGACATCAAATAACATAGGGAAGTCACTGAATTCTAAAATATCCGCCTGTATAAACTGAATATTATTCACATTGTATTTATTCGCTTGCTGCTTAGCATACGCTAAAGAGCGGCCACTGAGATCGATGGCGACAATGTTTAAATCGTTAAAGTAGCTAGCCAAACGTATGGCTTGTCGGCCTGTGCCACAGCCTGCAACTAAAACATTCAGTTTTTTCTTGCCTTGCCAGTGGCTTAGATTTAATTGTGGAAAGTTTTTTAATAACGCTTGTTGATAGCTACTTGCGGTATTGAACCCAATATCTTTCCAGCGAGGGTAAGGATTTTCTTCGTATTGGTTTTGTACTTTCATCGAAATAGTATTTTTAGAATCAGACGATATGCCATTCGATTTATTGTAAGACCAAAAAGGAATATTTTTGGCAATTTCAATTTCTTTATTGCGATTATTAATTGCGTAATCAATGATGTCGGTGAGGTAACTGTTTTTTAATGCGTCTTTAATGCCTTTAGACATTAGCATAGGCGCGATCAATGTTTTGGATAAGTCTTTGTATTGAGCGACAATAAGAATAGCAGGAGCGATGTCTTCAAGCTGCCATTGAGTTTCTTCGACAACTTGCAGTAAAAGCTTCTCTAAACCTTCAATAATGTTTTCTTCGTCTTTGGTAATTGGCCAAACATATTCATTTAATTGTGCTTGCATCGCCATGTCATGAGCGAGTTCTAAGTGAATACTCGGAATCGTCATATCTTGCACAGTATTAAATAATAAGGTTTGTCTAAGACTGATCAATAGACGTTCTAATAATGCATCGCAAAAATAAAAACGTTTTAAACTGCCTAATAATAAAGGATCAGCCGCAATTTGATCAAATTCCAAGGGGGTATTCGCTTCGTTAATTTGGAATTTATGGTGCAATAACGTCGTTACTAGATTTCTTAATAATGAATGGTCAACGTCGCTAAAGTCTAAATAACGCAGTACGTTGGCTTCTAATTCTTGCGAATAAAAATCAGCATTAATATGTGAAGCGGATTCAAATAACTTATTCCTAATATGCGGATCATTCGCTTGGGTTTTAATTAATTCTTGGTACAACTGAAAAGCTTCTACGTATTTTCCTTGCTCTAGATAGAGATAAGCTAAGGAAGACGCTGAACGTGTTGCTACTTTCGATATCTTTAGCGAAGCACTAAAGTGCTGTTCTGCCACCTCGAGCTGGCCAAGCGCCAATGCGATGTGCCCAGCGCTGTACAGTGCCGTTGGGCTGTCTGGACGAACATTCAGTGCCCGTGTGATGATGGCTTGAGCTTGCACAGGATTACCGCGAAATAACTCTATTCGCGCAAATAGATTCAGCCCCTTTATGCCAATAGGATTTAGCGTTAAAGCTTGTTTAACCTTGTACAGAGCTGACTCTAACCGTTCGCCATTAGCTTTGTCGGATTTTTCTTGCGACTGCAGTGCAGCAAAGACTTGATTCGCTTCTTGTACTAAGCGCGTATAAGAGTCGAGGTCTAAGCGACCAGGCTTTGTCGTATTAGAGGCATGTAAAAGGTTCATGGTTAATACCAAATATTATTTCTAGTTACCATGACTAAGCAAGGGCAATGCCAGAAAAATAATTGTATATTTTTCAATGGCTTGAGCGTTTATATAGACTTATCTTATAAGGATTGCCGCTCTAAGCGGCAGTGGCATTCCGTTGTTGTTAAGGCATGCGCCGCTATTATTATGCGATGTTAAAACGATTTATTAAGGGGATTGCGAATAAAGCATTAAAGTAATTTTAACTTTGGCCGCCATTAAGATATGTAACGCATAATTAACAAGAGGCAGAGCTATGTATAACAAGGGTGCAAATCAATACCGCCAAGTGGGGGCGACATCTGAAGTTGAAGGTGCTGATCCTCACCGACTGATTCAGATGTTAATGGAAGGTGCATTAACGCGCATGTCGCAAGCTAAAGGCATGATTGAAGAAAAGAATCATGAAGGCAAAGCAAAGCTATTAGGGCGGGTGATGGATATTATTGCGACACTGCAATCCAGCCTTGATCATGACAATGGTGGCGATATTTCTGCAAACCTTGATCGCTTATACGATTACATGAGTCGTCGTTTATTAGAGGCCTCTAGTGCGAATGATGTTGCTATGGTTGATGAAGTTATGTCTTTATTGCTGGAGATTAAGTCCGGATGGGATGGCATTCGCGACGAATATTTGGCAGCTAATGGAAAAAAGCCAGCCGATCAGGGAAACGTTAATAAAGCGTCGATGGCCAGTTATTCCGTATAAAAACTAAGCAATTATTCAGTAAAATGAAGGTATTTAGAAAAACTACCTTCTTTTCCCTTTTTTATGACTGTTAGTTGACGTTAATTACTTAAAGCCTCTTGTCTTATGGCGACCTAATCAGCTATAAAAGTATCCTACGGAACCGTTTGGTAAGAAAGAAATTAATTGTGTCAGAAGTTTGACCTATTGTTGATTAGGTACTTTACTATCAATAAGTAAGTCAAAATGATGGCGTGGCTGGCTGGGATGCTAACCAATAACAAAATATAAAAAAGGCAAAGATCCCATGTGGAGAGAAATTAAGGTTTTGTTGATTGATGACGATGTTCAACGAAGCCATGATCTTAAAGTTATTCTTGATTTTCTTGGGGAAGAAGCAATTACTGCCAATGGCAATAATTGGCGATCGCAGGTTGATGCTGAGGTTGGCGAGAGTAATGATGTTTCTGCAGTTTTATTAGGAAGCTGTACGGGCGTTAAACTTGAGAAAATTGTTGAAGATATTATTGCTTGGGATAATGGTGCTCCTATTTTATATATTGGTACTGAGCATACCGATGAAGTTCCAGAAAATTTACGTCGTGCGATCTTAGCCAATGTTGAGATGCCTCCTAGTTATAATAAGTTATTAGATAGCCTACACCGATGCCAAGTTTACCGTGAACAGTTTACTCATAATAGAAGTCGTGCTGAGCGTCGTGAAGTTCAATTATTTCGCAGTTTAGTGGGTACGAGTCGTCAAATTCAAAATGTACGCGAATTAATTATGCAAGTTGCTGATAAAGATGTAAGTGTCTTAATCACTGGTGAATCGGGTACAGGTAAAGAAGTAGTTGCACGTAACTTGCACTACCACTCCAATCGCAAAGCAGGGCCTTTTGTTCCGGTTAACTGTGGAGCAATTCCAGCAGAGTTGTTAGAAAGTGAATTATTTGGCCATGAAAAAGGTGCATTCACTGGAGCGATTACTACACGCCAAGGTCGCTTTGAAATGGCTGAGGGGGGAACGTTATTTTTAGATGAAATTGGCGATATGCCTCTGAATATGCAAGTTAAAATCTTGCGTGTTTTACAAGAGCATACCTATGAACGGGTTGGTGGTACTAAAACCATGAAAACCAATGTTCGTATCATTGCCGCTACTCATAAGAATTTAGAAAGCATGATTTCGGAAGCAAGCTTCCGCGAAGATTTATATTATCGTTTGAACGTTTTTCCTATCGAAATGCCTGCGTTGCGCGATCGTGTTGAAGATTTACCATTATTGTTAAATGAATTAATTTCTCGTATGGAATACGAGAAACGTGGCTCTATCCGTTTTAACTCGGCCGCTATTATGTCTTTGTGCCGTCATGAGTGGCATGGCAATGTTCGTGAATTAGCGAACTTAGTCGAACGTCTTGCGATTTTGCATCCTTATGGTGTTGTCGGTGTGAATGAGCTACCGAAAAAATTCCGCCATGTTGATGAAACCGATGAAAATGGCATGATGCAAGCCCCGGTTATTGCAGACGTCACGCAAGTCGAAAATGGCTTAGTGGGTGTTGATTCCCCTGCGTTATTACCCGTCAATGGTTTGGACTTGAAAGAATACTTAAATGATTTAGAAAAATCATTGATTCAGCAAGCTCTGGACGATTCAACTGGCGTAGTAGCGCGTGCAGCTGAAAAATTAAAAATACGTCGTACGACGCTGGTTGAGAAAATGCGTAAATACGACCTTAACCGCAAAGAAAAAGAATCTGCATAATTTTACACAGATTGATAAAAGCCCATAAAACCCTGTTTTATGGGCTTTTTTTTGACTTTTTATCCTGTCTACTTATTTTCTGACGCTTTATTTAAATATTCACGACGTAAAGGCGGCACGCTAATTGCTGAATACCTCATAATACTTTTTTGATGTCGGTAATTCGACACCAGCAGGAGATGTTATGACTAACGTCGCTTTATTTAATACCGCACAAAAAAATAGCGCTCCCCATGAGCAATTAAATCGTGAGCAGCTAAAAGATGCTTTTAATTTATTCAACTCTATGTCAGCTCAGCTTTCTCAAAGCTATGAGTTTTTAGAATCGAAAGTTGAAGAACTCAGTGGTGAGCTTGCCGAGGTTTCATTGCAACGAATGCGCGAACTTGCAGAGAAAGAGCGTATTGCAGAGCGTCTTGAAAGTTTATTGCATATGTTGCCTGGTGGCATTTTATTGCTGGATGGCGAAGGAAAAATTCGTGAATGTAATCCCGCTGCGCAAGCTTTATTACTGCCTGAAAGTGATCAGCAAAACTCGACCTCTGAAACAGCGGTTCTCAATAACGGCGATGTGTTATTAGGTAAGCGCTGGCGTGATGTGATTGCGTCAAGTTTTAGTCCTAAGCCTGATGATGGTCATGAAATCTCATTGGTTGATGGTCGTCGAGTTAGCTTACAAACCGCATCTTTGGGCTCCGAACCCGGCCAAATTATTTTAATTACCGATCAAACCGAAACACGTAAATTGCAAGACAGTTTAAGCCAGCATCAAAGATTGTCTTCCATGGGGAATATGGTTGCGTCACTTGCACACCAAATTCGTACGCCTTTAAGTGCCGCCATGATTTATGGCGAGCATTTGCAAAATGAAAATTTAGCACCTGAGCAACGTGAAAAATTTGCGCATAAAATGATGCAGCGTTTGCATCACTTAGAACATCAAATTCGTGACATGCTGATTTTTGCTCGGGGTGAGGCTCCACTGAACGATGATTTAGCACTGTCTCAGTTATTACGCGATTGGCAAGAAGCGCTTGAAATTCCTTTGCAGCAACATAATGCCTCGTGTGAGTTTCAAGTGAATAAAGTAGATGTGCATCTTCATTGTAATCGCGATGCTTTGATCGGCGCGTTAATGAACTTAGTCAATAATGCTTTGGAAGCATGTGGGCAGGGGGCAAAGTTAAAGGTCCGGATTAATGTTGATGCGCAGTATCAGGTAGTTATTGAGATACAAGATAATGGCCCTGGTTTTGGCAGTGCGATTAACGAACAAATTTTACAGCCTTTTTTCACAACTAAAAGTAATGGAACCGGTTTAGGGTTAGCGGTTGTACAAGCAATAGCTCGGGCGCATTACGGTGAATTTAATATTGCGTCTAGTGCAGAAGGGGCTATTGCGAGTATGCGTTTACCGGCACAGCCTATTGTTGATAAAGCAGTTGCCACTAGCCATTAATTGTTAGCCATTAGCCCTCGAATATAAATATTCGCACTTAATAATAAGCACTGGAGAAAAATATGAAAATTTTAGTTGTTGAAGATGATCCAAATTTAAGAGAAGCGATTGTCGATTCGTTAATGCTAAAAGGTCATCAGGTTCAAGATGCTTGTAATGGTGTGGATGCTGTAAAAGTGATTGCCCAGACGTCGTTGGATATTATTTTAAGCGACATCAATATGCCAGAAATGGATGGCTTGGAACTTTTA
>PJEL010000745.1_pt1 | contig 36773 bp, 29 predicted proteins | sample 1853271 | NCBI WGS metagenome assembly PJEL01 (sample SAMN08108733, study PRJNA415343) | Invertebrate metagenome, whole genome shotgun sequencing project. | host: Globobulimina | place: Sweden: Gullmar Fjord | collected 2015-08
GCACCTTGAAATTTAGTTTTAGTGTTGTGGTTCATCATACTCTCCGATTGTTCTGTTGAATTATTATCTTTGTAAGTTAGTTATGCCTCTGGCAATACTTTTCGTTTAAACCAGTAGTCAAGGCTGACATAGCGCCCACCACCGATAAAAAACAATGCCAATAACATAATGAAATAAGTCGCCGCAAACTCAATACCATTATTTAAAATAGTAATATTGCCACTGCTCGTTAGCCACTCGTAGTTACCATGCTCTTGTAAGATAGAAACAATAATTTCTTTTTTCTCAACCGAGGCTTGTACACGTTCATTAGCAAACGGCGCATTAGCATCTGCAATCGCTTGCCAACCATATTGTCCATGAACCGAGGTCATGGCTATGATCATCGTAAACATCATAGGAACTGCCATCAAACGCACGCCAAAACCCAGTAACAAAGCAATAGCGCCAATAACTTCAGCGCCGATAGCCAAAATGGCTAACAGAAATGGGAATGGCAGCCCTAGGCCCCAATCATCATTACCAAACCACTGTACAATATTGTCAAAGCCTTCAATTTTATGCGTTCCCGCCATCCAAAAAATCGGCACTAAATACAAACGCATCAATAACGGCGCAAGAAAGTCCAATTTTTTGCTCGAGTTTAATAAGCCGTAAGCTTTTTCCAATATTGTTTTAACCATGTTTATTCCTGTTCTTTTAAAACGTTAAGTTTAACTTTAGCCCAATTTGTTCTTAGTCTAGTAAATAATACGACAAGACACTCATGGTAACTGCTTAATTTGACCTGATAAGTTACCGAGTAATTTCATTACTTTATTGAGAAATCATCGACAAATACAGCAACAAAAATTATTTGAAATATAAATCCACGTTAACAGGTCGTGACAATTCAGTAACAAAAGTCGGCCCGCGCAAGTTGTTTTTTAAAACACAAAAACTTCAATAAATCATTGTATTTAAAAACAAAACCATTAACGGTAAATATCATAAAATGGGAGGGACATAATAATCATTCAGTAACATTTGCAAAAATGTACGATGAATAAATTTGAAAATAAAATAAAAATTATTTCAATTTTTTTGAAAACATTATAAGTTTTTCAAGGTTTATATGTAGGTTTTCAATAGATAATTGCCTGATGAAGAGGGAAAATTTTGAGGAAATAAATATAATCTCGGGTAAATTAAGTCGAACATTAACGAAAACTAATGATTAACATCGACTCATTTTTATTACCATACAGTGCAAACAAGCTATCACTTGTTGATAACTAGTTTTTAGCTAAATTATAAGGTTTCAATTTCTGCTAGTGCTTGGGTAAATTCAGCTAACTCTAATTCAAAGCAATCAGCATCTTCTTGCCAATCAAGTCCGATAATTACGCCATCTTCAAGTAAGTCTTCTACCCAAAACTCCATCCAGTCAGCAACACTAATAGCTGCAGGAACATAATCAGCCCACTCTTCAACACAATGTTTTTTAGCTAGTTCTTCAGTTGACCATAACGGCATAACTTCAGTATTTTCAAAATTTACTGAATCAAGCACTACCCAATCCTCACTGCTTTTATCTTGCAATGCCCAAAGAGTTTGTGTTTCTTTAATCTGATTTATAAAAGTACTAAGTACGCTTACTGTTGACATAATATCAAGTTACCTTAAAAGTTTTGTCGCTATTATACGGGGGCAAAGCGCATTACTCAACGCAGCACTCAACGGAGCTACAGCCAGCATTAAAAATTATTCACCACCATTAGCTGTAATAATGGTCGCGGTTAATTCCATCAACCAATTCAATAACTTGTTTTAAATCAAAAAAAAGTAATTAACGTTATAAATCAATGGTAAGTGCGACATTATGTCGCAGTAAAAAATTGAACTTTTCGGATATAGTTGCGGCAATTATTATTTGTTACCAAAGAGCTTCTCCATGTTACTGAAAAAATCTTACCTAAGTATTTGCTGCTCAATCGCTTTTATCTCCGCTTTCAACGTTAATGCTGACGAAGTAAGTAGCCAAGCCACCGAGCGAATTGAAATCACCGGCTCACGTATTAAACAAGTCGATCTTGAATCTGCCAGCCCAGTTACCGTTATTGATGCCACGCAAATCGCCTTTTCTGGTATTTCCAGCGTTGAAGAGTTATTACAAGAAATGACCGCCGCGGCAGGCCCTGCGGGTAATGCAACAAACGCTTACTGGACCAGTAATGGCTATGCAACAGCACAAATAAATTTACGCGGACTTGGCATTAAACGAACGTTAGTTTTATTGAATGGCCGTCGTATTGTTGCAGGCGGCACGGGTGCAAACGATAGTCCAGATCTTAATATGATCCCAGTGAGCTTAATCAAACGTATTGAAGTGTTAAAAGATGGTGCTTCAGCAGTGTACGGTGCAGATGCCATTGCTGGTGTGGTTAACATTATTACTAAAGATGATTTCTCTGGTGCGCAACTGACTATGAAAGCAGGCGCTAGCGATAAAGGTGATGCTGAAAATCAAGAAATAAACTTAACCTTAGGAGGTAATTTTGACCGCGGCAATATGGTGGTTAACATTAATTATGTTAACACCGGCAATGCATTGCAGTCAGAACGTAATCCTTGTCCATTAACGGAAGTTGATGGCAAACTTGCATGTTTCTATTCCGGCTCAACAGTTGGTGGTCGCGCAACACTAGCCGATGGTAGTGAAGTACAATTTAATCAAGATCCAATGGCTGACGGTAATAGTTATTCAACATATAACAATAGTGAACATGGTTATAATTGGTTTGAATCATTAAACTCATATAGCCCAATGCAGCGCTTTAACATTGCAAGCTTAGCTAACTATGAGATTAATGATGACGTACAATTAAGTACCGAGCTTATATATGCCAATCGTCGCTCAAGCCAAATTGTTACGCCAAGAGGTTTTGCAAAAGTTAACGTTGCCAGTGATTTTATCTATAATCCAACAGGCCAAGATTTAGTCTTAAAAAACCGCCGTAATGTTGAAGTTGATAACCCTGAATTCTTTCAAGAAACCAATACCTTGCAAACAAGCTTTATACTTGATGGCGAACTAGCTAACGATTGGCAATGGCAACTCAGCTATAGTTATGGCCGTAACACAGGGACTGACGGTTGGAGTTATGATTTTAATGATGCTCGTGTCGCACAAACACTCGATAGTTCAGTATGTAGTACCGAGGTTGGTGCCGCAATTCCTTGTGGTGATTACTTTGGCGTTGGAGAACTTTCACAAGCAGTTATTGATTATGTCACTTATCAACGCGAAGGTACTGGCGGCAATGAATTACACGCATGGGCAGGTCAATTAACGGGTGACTTAATGGCGGTTAACGGCGGTACCTTAGCTTTTGCTGCAGGTATTGAACAACGTGACGAAAAAGGCTGGCGTAAGCCCGACACCATTGCCCAACAAAATGGCGATGAGGATGCAATTTCTGGCGCTTATCAAGTTAAAGAAGCTTATATTGAATTTGCTGTGCCACTAGCACGCAATGCAGCTTGGGCAGAAAGCTTAGATGCCGACGTCGCGCTACGTTATTCTGACTATGCAACCTTTGACTCTGACACAACATTTAAGTTGGGGCTAACTTGGCGAATTAACGACAGCTTAATGTTAAGAGGTGTACGTTCTTCGGCCTTTAGAACACCAACCATTACTGAATTATTCGGTGGCACAAATACTGAAAACCTTATTACGGTTGATCCTTGCGCCGGTGCTACCGGCACAATCAAAGACAACTGTCTTGCCGCTGGTGTTCCTATTGATTTCTCTCAAGATGGCTCAACGGTTAAAACCAGTGTTGGTGGCAACCCAGATGTCGCACCAGAACAAGCGAATACGCTAACATTAGGCGCTGTATGGCAAAGCCCATACGCTGATGACTTAGCTATTACAGTCGACTATTTTGATATTGAAATAGACAATGCGATTAACTCGGTAGCCGGTTCAAACATGCTAAGATTATGTTATTCAGACCCAATTGCTTACTCTGAATATTGCAATAATATTGTCCGTGATAAAAATACTCATCAAGTAATTGAGATTGAAAAACGCCCAATGAATGCTGCCAATGAAAAAGTTGCCGGTATTGACGTTAACTTAAAATACAAAACAGAATACGGCGGCTATCAACTGTCATTAAACTGGGATGTTACACGTTTACTGACCCATGAAAATATCGCTTTTGATGGTGCAGAAACTGAAGTACTGTTAGGTAAAATCACTGCTGACCGTGGTAGTTTCGCTAAATGGAGAAGTAATATTCAAACATCAGTAGCAACGCAAAACTGGAAGTTTAATTATAGCATGCGCTATATTGGTAAAGCTGACGATGAAAATGGTGGTGGCCCTATCGGTAGTTCAGTAGCCAGTATTTTCTATCATGATGTGCAAGCAAGCTACGCTATTTCCGACGATTTAATATTTTCAGCCGGTATTGATAATATCTTTGATAAACAACCGCCATTTTTAACATCAACTAATGATGCCAACACAGATGTATTTACTTACGATACCGTTGGCCGTCGAGGTTATGTGAAAGCTAATTATTATTTCTAGCGATTAACTATTCCTAAATAACCAAAGCCACAGCGGATAATGTTGTGGCTTTAAAAAATCTAACAGTTAGATTTTACTGACTTCAAATAAACAACAGAAAGTAGCGCTTCCTTAAATAGAGAGCATTACTTTCTGTTACTCGCGATAAGTGTAATACCAGTTGCATTAAGTTTGTGATCTTGTTGTACGTAGGAAAAATAAATCAAGCTAAAACGCTCGGTTGACCAATAGTTGACTTACCTATTTTGGTTGAAAGTACAGGTTTTTAGTTCCAGAAAAAGCTGTAATTTTTTATAACAATCAATGCTGACCTACAATCGTGACACTATCAGTTAATTTCTTGCACTCAATTACTGCACTCACTACTAGCTTGCTCGTCATTTACGTCTCTCCCTGCAAAACGCAATAATGCTATTGCAAAATGCAATTCGCAGAAAATCAATTGCATTTTGCAATAACTCATACTGCTCGACAAGCCAAGATTCATCCCGTTAAAACATTAAGAGTATAAAGTAAAAAGAAACTATAAAACAACTACTTAAATTCATTAATGAGTCGATATTAGCGATATTCAGCAACGATAAATCATTCTGGTATACATACTGCTTTTACTAAGTATCAGCAAAAGTGAGGATGTAAAGATGAAAAATTTAACTAAGATGATTACCTTGATAATACTTACCATCACGGCATCAGCTAATAGCGCAATAATTACGCTTAATGATGAAACTAGCATTCAACCTTTGTCACTAAATCAAAGCTTTTTAGACTTCTATGACTATGACAGCATGTGCCATCGTTGGTCTTCCAATACCGGCTTTGAGATAAATGACGGTATTGTGATGTTTTTTGCCCAACATAATGACGATCTTGCGTTAATTACCTTAGTTGATAAGCCAGGTGAAGGCGATGGCGGCCGCGCTAAAATGAATATCAACCACATGCACGAGCACGGTCATATTTCATTTATGGATGATCCAAATGATCGTTTACTAGCAAACGGTATCAACTGGCGCTGGAATGCCGGTAAAAATGACGGCATGATTTATGAAATATTCGATATGAAAAACTTTGATATTGATATTAGCTTCAGCAATTTATCAGGCTTAGCTAATGGCATTACCTTTTTATCATTTGATCAACCATCAGCAAAAAATGCTCGACTTGCTGCTAATGATGCGCCAAACATGGTTAATGTGCAGTCGTCATTCTCTGCACAAAGCCAAGTACCAGAGCCGACATCTATTGCTTTATTCGGCTTAGCATTAGTAGGTTTATCATTAAGATCAAAATCGGCTTAGTATTTTATTACCACTTATTACAACTTCCCTTCCCTGCCTTCAGTAAATATTGTTAATTGCGCAATATTTACTGTTTTTATCTGCTTTTAAAAAGTCTATAAAAGACAATGATTAGGAAGTAATAAATACTCAAATCAATGCAATCATCTGTTAAGCTTCTATTATTCCTATCCTAAGTAACAGAACAGTCGTTTGAAAATTGAAATTGTAAATAGCATTGCTGATATTAGCGAACAAGATTGGCGCAGACTAAACCGAGAGTCATCGGTGTTCTCAAATTATCAATTTTTCAACTGTTTAGAAACTAGTGGCTCTGTTGCCAAAACTCAAGGTTGGCAACCCCATCATCTACAGTTAAGTAGCTTTAATAATGACAGAATGACTGATGAAGTTGACGCTATATTACCGATGTACATCAAATCACATTCTTGGGGTGAATATGTTTTTGATTGGGCATGGGCCGATGCTTATCAGCAACACAATGTGCCCTACTACCCTAAATTGGTTGCTACCGCACCTTTTACACCGGTCACTAGCAATAAATTGTTATCTCAAAAGCTCAATGTGAATACGCTATTCCCCTTTTTAAGCGAGCATTGCCAGCAATCAGAATTGAATAGCTGGCATTTATTATATTGCCAAGCTCAAGACCAGCTTGAACAGCAATCATCAGCTCACAGCGCTGAAAATGTCTATCAACGCAATACTGTGCAATTTCATTGGCTTAATTACGACTATCGAGACTTTGATGATTTTTTATCAAATTTTACCGCCAGAAAAAGAAAAAACACCCGCAAAGAGCGCCTTTCTATTGGTCAGCAAGGCATTCATGTTAGGCGTATTAAAGGTGCTGAGATTAGCGAAAAAGAATTAGCTTTTTTTTATCTAACCTATCAACTAACGTATTTAAAGCGTGGACACACACCGCATTTAACCCTGCAATTCTTTCAAGCCATCATTAAACAGCGACCTGATAATATTTTATTAGTCATCGCCAACTATGGTGGTGAAGATGTCGCCTGTGCTTGGTTCTTTTATGACAACGAAAGTTTATACGGTCGTTATTGGGGTTGTACCCAATCCTATAACAACCTACATTTTGAATTGTGCTATTACCAAGGCATAGAATTTTGTATTGAAAATAAGCTGAATTTATTTCACCCTGGCACGCAAGGGGAACATAAAATACAGCGAGGCTTTGAGCCAAAGTTAACCACGTCTTATCATTGGGTTAAACACGCAGCATTTAGACCTTCAATTAAAGCCTATTGTTTACAAGAGCAGCAGCAAATGTATAACTATCAACAGCAATGCCAGCAGCTCTTACCTTTTAAAGCTGAGCCAAACAAATAGCTAACTTAAGCATAAATAACAAAACCAAGAGTAATTAACCTATGAGCAAACCTTATTCACAGGCCTGCGAAAATAACAAAAGCTTTATTTTATCCATTCTCTCGCAAAGTTTACAAAGCAGTAAAACCTTATTAGAAGTTGGCTCAGGCACTGGCCAACATGCGGTACATTTTGCTGCGAATATGCCGTGGTTGTCATGGCAAACTAGCGATATGATTGACAATCACCGAGGGATAAATCAATGGTTAAATGATTACCCTGCAAGTAATTTACACGCCCCCATCAACCTTGACTTAAATAACCCTTGGCCCGTTACGCAAGTTGACGCTATTTATACTGCTAATACTTTGCACATTGTAAGCTGGCCTTTAGTACAAGCATTTTTCAACGGCGTATCGGAACACTTAGCCCTTAGCGGTAAATGTTGTATTTACGGACCATTTAATTATCAAGGCAAGTTTACCAGTGCAAGTAACGCCAGCTTTAATGGCTGGCTAAAAGAGCGTGATAGCGAAAGTGGTATACGTGATATTGAGGCAATCGCCGAGTTGGCAAAAAATGCCGGATTATCGTTAGCAACAGATCACGAAATGCCGGCCAATAACCGCTTATTAATATTTAGCAAAATTAGTTAGTACCTAGGCAGCTAGCTAATACCTAGTCAGCTAGTAGCGAAGTAGCTAAATGAAAGGTGCGTCAGTCAATAAACTAGCGCACTTTCATGTAATATTTTCTGCGGTACGAGAAGTTAAATTAAAAGCAGCTCTATTTAAGAAATTACTCGTCAACGACTTTTACTGAAACCTCAATAGCTTTAGCACTACCCGCAAGCCATTTCTGTAAATATACGCTGCCTAATACTTCGGCTTTCCCCGGCTCAGGGATCTCTTTGAATCGAATACTATTTTTATTCTCTTTTTCAAAGACTAATTTAACAGTCACTGCTGACATCATATTTTCCTAAAACAAAAAAGCTAACAATATAAAAAGCTACGCAAGTTTTAATTGCGCAACCAACCAAGCAGCAATATCACGAACTTGTGTTGGATGAACATTATGCGCCATAGGGTAAGTTTGCCACTTAACCGGGTAGTTTTTAGCTTGCAATAAACTATTCGCCATTTTACCCGCACTTAATGGCACAACGTCATCGTTATCGCCATGTTGCTGTAAAATAGCGGTATCACTATTTGCGACACTCAACTGTTCAGGCAAAGCATCGGCGTTAGGTAAATAACAAGACAATGCCATAATACCAGCAAGTTTTTCCGGATAACGTAAGCCAGTAAACATGCCTACGACGCCGCCTTGGCTAAAGCCGGCTAAAACGATATTACTGGCAGCAATACCACTGTCTATTTGCTCTTTGATTAAAGCCTTAACTTTAATTTCAGATTCTAGTACACCTGCCATATCAGCGCGGTTATGTAAATCCATGCTCTTAATGTCATACCATGAGCGCATAACATAACCTTGGTTAATCGTTACCGCTTGTTGGGGAGCATGAGGAAAAATAAAACGCACAGCATGATTATTAGGCAGTTTTAATTCAGGTACAATGGGTGCAAAGCCATCACCTGAGTCACCTAAGCCATGAAGCCAAATAACGCATGCTGTCGCAGTTACATTAGGTTCAATAGTAATACGATCTAGTGGAGCAGTAGACATACTTCCCTCTTATTTTATGAGATTATCTAATTGCCGCTATCATACCGTTTCTCTCGATCGCGATACAACCAACATTATCAATATTAATGTCATAAAAAGCTTAAATTTCGCCATTACTCAAATCCCTCAAGAGTTAATTGTTACTAGACTTTTCAAATACCTATTAAAGATTGACGAGATTAGCCAAGCCCAATAAGGTGTAGTTATAAGTACCACATTGCGATGGAAGCACAATGAAGAATACATTATTAACCTTGTTTCGAAATTCATCTTCGATAAGTTGCATCATTGTTTTACTGCTGCCCAACCTTGCTTTTGCTCAAAACCATGAACGTGGCACCCTACCACCGCCAAGAAAACTCACCGAGCAACAAGCACAAATTGCCGCAGCTAACTATCAAAAATACTGCTCTCTTTGTCATGGTGAGAACCGAGAAGGTCATGCGAATGATCACGCGCCATCGCTGCGCAGCAAAAGCTTAATGGAGTCTGGTGTCGCCCACCAAATATTGCGTCCGATGTCATATGGTCGAAAAGGCACCGCAATGGCAGGCTACTTAGATGAAGTAGGCGGCCCAATGACCTTAGACGAAACTTGGGACTTAACCTATTGGTTATTTGAAATGTCGGGTGTTGAACGGTTAAAGTTTTCAACCAAGCCGGTGCAAGGTGACGTTAAACAGGGAGAGAAAGTTTATCAGCGCCACTGTAGTTCATGCCATGGAGAAAAGGGCCAAGGTACTTCCGCCCCCGCTTTAGCGAATCAATCCGCCTTGGCACATAATACCGATGAATTTATTCGTCATGCCATAGAAAATGGCCGACAAAATACGCCAATGAAAGCTTTTAAAGACATTTTATCTAACAACGAAATAAACAGTATTACAGCCTTTTTACGTAGTAAAGCATTGGGTTGGAAAGAAGAAAGAACCATATTAAAAGCACTACCAACACCAGAACAATACGTTATTAATAAAAATGGGCAAGATCCAAATTTTCAACTGCAAGATGGTATGTACGTTTCATCAGAGCATTTACATCAAGCATTGCAAAGCAAAAAAAGAATGGTATTACTCGATACTCGTGTCCCTTCAGTTTGGCAAACGGCTCATATTGAAGGTTCCATTCCGTTTCCTTATTATGCTGATCTTGACGAAACCGTTGCCGGTATTCCCAAAGACGTACAAATTATTGCCTATTGTTCCTGCCCGCGAGCAGCAGCCGATTACACCATAAAAAAACTGCGCAAACGTGGTTATACTCGTACTGCAGTTTTATTGGAAGGTGTATTCGGCTGGATGAATTTAGGCTACCCTGTCATGCGCGGAGATATTGCAGATATCTCCAACTAAGCTAGAGTCAGGCTTATTTTTATTTAATCAGCCTGATATACAAGGTATAGCAGGCAAGGAAACATAAGTGCGATTTTTCAAATTTTTTTCAATTACTGTTTTAGCATTACTCATGCTGCTATTCAGCACTTATATTGCTCGTATTGCTGTTATAAATAGTATCGCGACAGCGCAATTGAGTTTAGCTGATATAAAAATTACCTGCTTAGATTTTAGCCTCGCCAGCGATATGAATATCGTGGTCGATAAGCTATGTTTAACTAGCCCAAAAGCGGATGTTGAAATATTTGATAGTACTGTGCAATGGCAGTACTCACCAGCATTAAAAATAACCGATGTTGATATCAAGCAGGCCAACGTCATAGGTACTGAGCATTTATTTACTGCTGTAAGTAATATTGCCCCAAATAATGAAACTGATAACATCAGCCAAATATCATCGATATTACAGCCTTATATTAAGCAAATTAACCAATTAGATTTACCAGTAAAATTCAGTATGACTAAGCTTGCCTATTTACCTTTTAATGCCAGCAATAACACAGAAATTTCAAATACGTCAAGTCAACAACACCAGACAGCAAGTTATATTGCTAGCCTTTCAGCAATAGACAATAATATTACTTTCTCATTGAAAAACGCCGAAAAAATTGAGTTTATTAACGCTAAATTGGATAAGCCTAATAGTGATAGCGACGATAGTAAAGAAAGTAAAGATGATAAAAATTTCGCTATTAGTTTGAGCAGCAAGTTAAGTTTACTGAAAAAATTCCTCAATGAGCATCAACTCCCGATAACCGCTGAGCTACAAGACATTGTAAACAATAGTGAAATATCAGGTGAACTCAATACGGTAATAGCATATCAACACGATAAGTTGAGTATGCATAATCAAATAACAAAACTTGCTATTAGCGCTGAAAGCGGCATCCGCAACAGTGGCCCGTTCGAGCTAACCGGGACAGTTAATTTTCACAGTCAATTGCCGCTAGCAGCTAACGAAGCGTTAAGCGGTACTAACAATGAAATAACACTAAATTTTAGTGCAACAAATACACTTGCATTGGACTATAGCCAAGCTCACCTTATTTCAATATTAGCAGACAAAAAAACATCTCCAGCATTAATCGCAACACTTAAAGATAATCCATTGGGTAACCTCAAGTTGACACTAGCAAATAAAGCAACGGCTAGCTTACACAACAAGCAAGTGAGTCTTAGCGGTGTTAAAGTTAACGCCAACGGTGATCAGCGAGATCACCTTGTTGAGCTTAGTAATGTTACTTTCTCACTGCCTAATAGTGATTTAGCAATAGAGAGCTTTCTTGTCGATAGCGAAATTAAATTAGCTGATATAGCATCATTTACCACCGCCCCTATTTCCCTACATTTGGAAGGTTCAATACAAAAGGTCGAGCAAAAAATAGCACTTAACTTAACTAAAAATTCAATCATTACGGCAAAAAATATGGTGCTAGTGGCGAAGAAAATCAAGCCAAAAGCTAAGCCGGAAGTTAATAATAAAAAAGGTCATTTGCCGCCCCCCCCTAACGCAACTAAAAAAGCCAAGATATTAGTTGGCCTGAAAACATTGTCATCAACCCTTGAAGGCAATTTGCAATTATTAGCAAACAATATACTTAGCATGAACGTGAAAGCACACAGCCAAGCATCAGAAATCAATAGTCCAAAAACACTGCAAATAAAATCATTTGAAGTTATCAGTGAAATTAAAGGCAACCTCGATGATATTGCAATTAATGCCACAGCCAATGCTGACGGCGTTAATCTGGGCAGTATCATTATTTCAGGCCCTGCGTTAGCACCAAAAGTACAAGTCGCCGCCAAAGATTTACAGCTAACCGATTTATTGGCATTAAATATACAGCTGCCAACTAAAATTGCCCTTATCGACGGCTTATTGAATTACAGCGTATCCGGGCAAATAACGCACTTGAAGGATATTAAGAACACGCCACTTAGTGCCTCTATCGCAGTGACATCGGTCAGTGGCGATATTGACGGTATTTGGCTACAAGAGCTGAATTGGCAACAAAATTTCACCTTACTGGCCGGAAAAATAACCACAACGCCGAATACCGCAGAAAACTTAACCGTTGAGTTAATTGAAACCGCCACGCCAATATCAAAACTTGCCATTAATACCAATTGGACTTTTAATAAAAGTTTTGCACTTTCAGCCAGTCAACTTAAAGCCGATGTTTTAGGTGGTAGTTTTTCCATTGCAAAATTACAATGGCCTTTTGAGCATGGCCATTCAGTAAACGTTCAGCTTGACAGTATAGACTTAGAACAAGTATTAGCATTGGACAAGAAGCAAGGTATTGTTGTCACTGGTGATATTTCAGGACAACTGCCAGTTACATTTGACGGTGAAAAATATATTATTACAGATGGTGAGCTACACAATATTAGTAACGGTTTAATTCAGGTCATTAACAACCCTGCAGTAGCGGAGCTAAAGGCGAGTAATAGTCAGCTACAATTAGCCTTTGATGCACTGCAAAATTTGCACTACCATCAGCTTTCTTCTGAGGTTTCTATGGCGGACGACGGTTATATGCTTTTAGAAACGGTAATAAAAGGTCGCAATCCCGATATCGATAACGATGTTAATCTCAATTTGAATTTAAGTTACGACTTGCTAGGGTTACTTGAATCCTTGTCAATAACACAACGTTTTGAAGAAAGTATTATCAAAGGTTTACAAAAAAATAAGGAGTAAGTATGAATAAAATACTAACCGCAGTGTTAGCTATTTTTATAATGAGTGCCTGCACACATAAAATAGAAGTTAGCGCCAAAGAACCAATCACGATTAATTTAAATTTAAAAATTGATCATGAAATAAAAGTCAAAGTAGATAAAGAACTAGACGACATATTTAGTGACGAAAGCGACGTATTTTAGGGAGATGTAATGAATAATTTAACTAACAGATTTATAAAAAAACTAACCTGTGCAGTATTAGTCTCAACAATGACTTTTTCAGTTTGGGCTATTTCACTTGGCGACGCCAAAAAGCAAGGTTTAGTCGGTGAAATGAAAAATGGCTACTTAGGTATGGTCGTTGACAGTGCTGAAGCTAAAAGCTTAGTGGTTAGTGTTAATAAAAAGCGTAAAAGCATTTATATGAATTTAGCACGTAAAAACAAAATTACCATGCAACAAGTCACGGCCTTAGCGGGTGAAAAAGCCTTAGCAAAAACTCAATCGGGTCATTTTATCAAAAATGCTTCTGGCCAGTGGGTGAAAAAATAAAGCTAGCGGTTGATAAAACATAAATAGGGAGAGAAATACCTGCTCCCTATTTTAACCACAACTCACCTAATGAAAACTTAACCCTCTAATACAGTTACTGTTAAAGCTTTAAGCTTCATTGATATTGACGTTAATACTGATATAGTCAATGAATGATCATGCAAAACAGACTTGAGACTTAATATTTATATCTGCTAAATTTCTCTTGATAAAAGCTACTTTTTTACGAGCCAACAAGACCAATAACGCTATAGCAAAAATAACCACTGTCATTGGCTCTGGTACTGCTTGAGGTGTATTACCGACTGGTTCAAACGGGTTATAGTTAACCTGCATATTACCATCCCAAGACTTACCAACAACTTGACCATAAACCTCACCAGTTACCGCCGTAATATCTGCGTTCGGCGCTAATATACTGCCATAGATACCGTTCTGTAAATTCAATTGACTAGCGCCATAAAAGTTGTACAACACTTGCACAGGCGCTTTACCGTTAGCTGACTGATTTTTATAGCTGCTCAATTGCTCTGGTGCACTGCTGCCACTGCTATCAACCAAATATATTTCTTTGGCCGCAAAATTAACCGTTGAACCATTCTCATTTTTTACATTAAAAACCACAGTAGCATCTTCTGCCATACCATCAATATTAAGGTACCAATCATAAGTTGAGTCAAGCTGCGCTTGTGTCACATTAAAGACATAAACGCCATCGACAGGCGTTACATTAGGATCGGCATCAAAATTTAATGCTCCCCATTCCTGAGTAGTCGAGGCCGCCGTACGCTCACTTAATTGCTGAGATAAATTGTCTAAATGAGTAAAAGCATCATCAAAATCTACCGGTAAATCTGAGCTGCCTTCAGTTAGAGTACCTATTTGTGTCGGCCCTCCTGTAAGCGAACCGCCTATAACGACATCACCACCAGCACCATAAACATTAAAACTCCCATTTTGATCTGTTTTATTAATATTGCCACCCACAACTAAACTAGGCCCAGATCCCATAGCATAGTCATTAATTTTGGTACCAATATCATACTGACCATTAATGTTTAAATTACCACCAACCGCTACTCGTCCCTCTACATCCGACGAAGTGACTGTATAATTTTCCTTAATAAAGGCGTTGTACTTACCTGCTTCACCTAAGTTAATAGCATCAGCCAAAGCTTGAAAGCTAAATAACAACGTCGCCAACAATATAAAATATCGCATTATTTTCCTTAATATTAAAAAACAGTTTATTTTCTTTTATATGCATACCCAAGTGGCTTGGGTATGGTGAATCTTAAATATAATTTTAACAGTAAACCAACAACATAAGCAATGTAACTGCTTTTTTACAAGCAACCAACAAAGTGACTTTTTAGATTTATGCTATTACATTTTTAAGCTTAATTACCACTAGTTCCATGCTCTATTAATATACGATTAACGGTTGCATTTAGCGCATGATTTGCATCCAACGTTGCTGCTTTTTCTAAAGTCATACGAGCAAGCTCAATTCTTCCAAGCTTACTTAATGAAAAAGCTAAATGATAATGATAAGTTGCATTTTTACTATCACGTGACGTTGCTTCACGTAAATAGCTTAAGCCTTTTTTATATTCTTTGTTATACACTAAGGCCCAGCCTAACGTATCATTGATAGCGGCAACATTTGGCAATAACTGGTGTGCTAATTGCGCATATTGTAGCGACTTACTAGCATCTGCATCTAAATATAAATTTGCTAAGTTATTTAAAAAAACAGCGTGTTGTTCAAGGTAGGGATAATTTTCCATGGCATTAATAGCAATATCCTTTTGCCCCATTTTTTGTGCTATTTCACTTAACTGACCAACCGCCCAAGCATCACCTTTTTCAATCGCTAGCCAATCCGTCAGCAAGACCAAAATTTCACCAAAGTTAGAAGTTTCAAGATAGAGTTCAGCCAATAGTTGTAGATATCGTCGCTGTTTTCTGTGTTTGAATAGAGGTACTAATTCATCAATAGCCAGCTCAAACTGTCGTTTTTTTATCAATAAATCAATTGCCAACTCACGCCAAGCGATGTCTTCTTTACTGTATTGAGCAAAATGCGCTAAGTGCTCAGTAATAATCACTGACGCTGCGGTAAATTCTTTATTTCTCAAATGTAGTCGCGCCGCTAAGTATGGCGTGACTTTCCCTGCTAGCTTGGTAATTCTTTCTACCGTAGCTTCTACTGCTATGATGTCATCAACTTCAAGCTGTAGCATCACTATCGTATTTAGCCGGATAACATTGTCATAAGCTAAACCAAATAAAATCTTTAAGCTTTTTTTAGCCACCTGAACTTGCTTTGCTTTTATTTGTAACTTACTTTTTGCCAACAAAATTTCTTGATCAAATGAAAACTTATTTTCTAATCTCTTGACCACTTCAAAAGCTGCTTGATTCTGATTAGTTTGCATATATAGTGCAAGTAATGCTCTTTGTGCTGGCCAGTACTCGATAACCTCTTGCTTGATTGCCGATAGCAACTTAATAGCTAGCGCAATTTTCTCTGTTTTTATTGCTAGGTCTGCATACAACTGCAATACAAGACCGTCCGTAGGTAAGTAAGTTAGAATTTTTTGATAATACTGCTCCACTTTTAGATTATCACCACGATTCATTGCCACACCAGCCAATGCTAATAACCCAGGTTTAAATTCTGGTGCCAATAATAATGCTTGTTGAAAAAACATTTCCGCATCATTTTCTTGACCTAATTGCAAAGATAACTCCCCCGCCAACTGTAAAATTTCAACTTTTTTCGGGTATTGATTTAATAGTGCCTGCGCTGTTATTAAGGATTTTTCCAACTGATTAGTCTGCAACTGCAAGTAACCAAGTAGTGTTTTATCAACGATATGTTCCGAAGACTCTAAAATACTAAGAGCTTGCTCAATATCATTATTTGCAATTAACGCATTAACATACTGGGCCTTGACTATTGCGTGGCTAGGAAATAATTTGTATGCATCACTAATCAATTTAAAGTGCCCTTGTGGGTTTCTTTGATGCTGATATATCTGTATGGCCAACAAATAAAGCTCCACGTCATGATGGGAGCTTTCTAATGCTTTATCAATATGGCTCTGTGCGCTCTCCAAATCATTTAGTTTGAAGGCAATTGCAGCAAGATGTCGACGAGCAACAGTATTCTCACCATAAAAACTTAAATATTCGCTAAAACGCATTCTGGCTTGATTTAAATTGTCATTGATTAAATCAACACTTGCTGACAAGAGTAAAATATCTCGTTCTTTTTGTTTTTTACTACCTAAACTCAATAGTTGCTGCTGAATATCTCGCAATAATACTTTGGATTTTTTATGCTCACCGTCAAGTGCAATAATGGCTGCGTGTAATAGTTTCACATAGGGATCATTAGGGTAATCTTCACGCAACAATAAACATACCTCTAGTGCCTCAACTAACAACTTTTTTTCAATCAAAATATGAGTTTTACCAAACAGTGCTTGTTTGTCATTGCTTTTTTTCAACAAAATCGCATCATAAATTTTTTCTGCTGCTGCCGTACTTCCTTGTCGTTTTAAAACCTCTGCGGCTAGCATTTGCGCAGGAATATAATCACGGTTTAACCTAAGTGCTTTTTGCGTAAGCTCATGGGCTAGCTCAAATTTTGCTTGTAAAAAATAGACTTCGGCTAGCCCAAGCAGTAATTCACTATTTTCCCCGTGTAAGCCAATAGCGGTTTTTAGCGTTGTTACAGCCAAAGTAAAATAATTTAATGCTTTCTGGCTAGCACTCAGTAATAAAGCATATTCTTGCTCAGCTGCCAGCTTAGGAAAAGCCTCTAAAAAATCGAGTACCTCTCGATGTTTACTCAATAATGCCTTAGTTTTCGCCAATGGAAGAACAACAACCAAATGATCAGCATCAAGATTTAACGCAACGGTAAGCTCTTTTTCAGCAGCAGCCGGATCGCCTTTTTCAAGTAAAATATCAGCCAGTAATAATCGTGCCGGTAGGTAGTTCTTGTCTGCCTTAATGCTGTTTTTTGCCGTGACTTCTGCTGCATCAAGTTTGCCATGCTGTACAAGTAGTAATGCACTTTCATAGAAAGTGCTTGCCTGTTGCGCTTTTACAGTAAAAGAAAAAAACACAAATAGAAAAAAAATAAAAAGCTTACGCATAAAGTCACGGTCCAAAAAAGAGTGGCGTTATTTTAATAGAAAAATTGATCAATAAAAATAGTCTATTAAGATAAATATACAATAGACAATAACATATATGCATATGAATTAATGACGATTTATTGTCTTAGTTCTAGCTTTTCCCCTAAGCTTTCGAGCTATTGTGCCTAGCAATCATAACTTTAGGGAAGCGTTCGATTGAACAAGAGCTGACTATTGGCATTGAAAGTAAGGTAGGTATTGGATAATTAGGCCGTCTCAAAACTAGGCTCCCCTGAGACTCGTTATATATCAATGTCGGAAAGCTTCAGTCATCTGAAACCAAGCAAATGTAAATACCAGTACACCTAGCTGGTGCACTGGTTCGTTCTAACAAAATGGTCAATTACTCAACTACATCGCTGCGGCAACAAGTGTCCCTTGCTTAATTGCACGTTTAGCGTCTAATTCTGCCGCCACATCAGCGCCACCAATTAATGTCACCTTAACATTGTTAGCTTCAAGCTTGGCTTGTAATTCACGTTGAGAGTTTTGTCCGGCACAAATAATAATATTATCAACTTCTAGCAGCTGCGGCTGATCATCAATGGTAATATGCAAACCGCTGTCATCAATTTTATCATACTGCGCACCTTTGAGCATTTTCACACCTTTATTCTTTAATACCGTACGGTGGATCCAACCAGTACTTTTACCTAAACCGTCACCCACTTTAGTTGCTTTACGTTGTATTAAGAAAACTTCCCGTGCTGATGCTACCGTTTCAGACTGAATTAAGCCACCAGGTGCAGAGCAAGATAAATCAATGCCCCACTCTTTCATATAAGCGTCTTTATCTAAACTTGTTGATTTTCCTTGGTGAGACAAGAATTCACCAACATCAAAACCGATACCACCCGCACCAACAATAGCAACACGCTTACCAACGGTTTTTTTATCACGAAGCACATCCAAATAAGTCATCACTTTTGCATTATCAATACCAGGAATATCAGGCAAGCGTGGCGTTATACCGGTCGCAAGAATCACTTCATCATAGGCCATTAAATCTTCACTAGTGGCTTTTGTATTCAACTTTAAGGTCACCCCTGTCAATTCAACTTGGCGTTTAAAATAACGAATGGTTTCTGAAAATTCTTCTTTACCTGGCACTTGTTTCGCAATATTAAACTGTCCACCTACTTTGTCATCCGCTTCATATAAAGTAACTTTATGACCTCTTTGCGCCGCCGTTGTTGCCGCTGCAAGACCTGCCGGTCCAGCGCCAACCACGGCAATTGTTTTTTCATTTGTCGTGTCTTTAATAATTAACTTAGTTTCATGGCAAGCTCTAGGGTTAACCAAACAAGACACGAGTTTCATTTCAAAAATGTGATCTAAACACGCCTGGTTACAGCCAATACAACTATTAATTTCATCCGATTTGCCCGCTTGCGCTTTATTAACAAAATGCGAGTCGGCCAAGAAAGGTCTTGCCATTGACACCATATCGGCATTACCTTCCGCCAGAATTTGGTCCGCCACTTCAGGCGTATTAATGCGGTTAGTGGTACAAAGTGGAATATTGATTTCTGCTCTCATGCGCTTCGTTACTTCAACAAAGGCGCCACGTGGTACGCTTGTGGAAATAGTCGGTACTCGCGACTCATGCCAGCCAATGCCGGTGTTGATAATCGTCGCTCCTGCCTTTTCAATTTCTTTTGCTAATTCAACAACTTCTTGCCATGTGCTACCGCCTTCAACCAGATCAAGCATGGATAAACGATAAATAATAATAAAATCTTTACCGACCGCTTCACGCGTACGGCGAACTATTTCAATCGGCAAGCGAATACGGTTTTGGTAACTCCCTCCCCAACTATCAGTACGCTTGTTGGTGCGTTTACAAATAAATTGGTTAATGAAATAACCTTCAGAGCCCATGATTTCAACACCATCATAAGCCGCTTCTTTAGTATTAACGGCACAACTAACAAAGTCTCGAATTTGCTTTTCAATGCCTGCTTCATCAAGCTCTTTGGGCTTAAATGGCGTAATAGGTGATTGAATAGCTGAACAACTCACGGAATGTGGATGATAAGCATAACGACCGGTATGCAAAATTTGCATACAAATAACGCCACCTTCTTTATGAACGGCATCAGTGATAATACGATGATTAGTGATATCTTCAGGTGAAGCGATCATCGTCGCGTTTGGCATACCACCACCTTCCAGGTTTGGCGCAAAGCCACCGGTAACAATAATACCAACACCACCTGCTGCACGTTCACCATAATAAGCAGCCATTCGTTCAAAACCATTCGGCGCTTCTTCTAAATGGGTATGCATTGAGCCCATTAAGCTTCTATTTTTAATGATACGAAAGCCTAAATCGAGTGGTTTTAGTAAATTTGGAAAGAAATTAGTCATTGAATGCTCGGTTAATTAATATCGATACTAATAACAATAAAGCGATTAACTCCCCCTTCCAATAACCAAAGATAACAAAATAATGACTGTAATTTGCTTTTAATGTAAGGTATCCACATTATTTTTAATGTTAATACTACTTTATGAAACTTGGCGACATATCTGTTTCTTACATTGATATCGTACTCAAAGCGATGCACGAACTCGATTGCAATATCGATGATATTTTAGAGAAATTTCTTTTAAGCAAAGAAACCTTATCTTCCCCTGACGCACGAGTCAGCATACCTAAATTTATGCGACTAGGTCATGCTTGTATTAGTCAATCCAACATCCCTTGGTTTGGTTTGGTTATGGGGAAAAATACCCGTCCAAGCCACCTTGGTTTTGCCGGCTTGTTAGCAGATTCATCTGAAAATATTGCACAAGCATGCCAACACTTAGCCACCTATGAAGTGCTTAATAAGTACAATGTGAGAGGTCAATCTCAGTTTAACCTGCCGCTGCTAGGTAATGTTGAGCATGGACAAGGGCGTGGAATTTTGCAGTTTTATTCCATAACCCCGTACAACGACTATAACTATTTTGTTGTCGACTCTGTTATTTCAGGTTGGTACAACATTATTACTCGTTTATGTAACCGAGATGATGTTATTGAAAAAGTATGTTTTGAATTCCCAGCGCCAAAATATCAGCATAAATATCAAGAGTATTTCAATTGCGATGTCATGTTTAATCAGCCTAATAACTACCTTGTGATCAAACAACAAGCACTAGCTTGGGCTTGTCATAACGCCTGTCCTTCAACCCTAACGTTATTACAGCGTTACGCCGATGCTGAACTCAATAAGTTTCAATTGGGTTATAGTTTTCAAGAAAAAGTAAGCCGTGCCATAGGGCCGTTGCTTAATGGCACTACGCCAACACTAGAGCGCGTTGCCGAACAATTAAATATGGCACCTTGGACGGTACGACGAAAGTTAATTGATGAAGGCAGCAGTTATCAACATACCCTTAATGAAACCCGACAAAAACTGGCGATAAGCTATGTCTGTGACACAGTATTAACCTTAGGTGAGATAGCCTATTTACTAGGATTCGGCTCACCAACAGCTTTTCAGCGCGCGTTTAAACGCTGGACTGGTGTAGCTCCAGGGCAGTTTAGGCAAGCAAACAAAAGCTAGCATCCATTCGTAAGCCATTCATTTAAAAGGCTATTACAGCTAACTAAAATGCTGTTTCTGACATGTTCATCATATTTTCAGGATTTTTCATCATAGTGGCAGACAGCGATTTTACGCGAGGAAATATTCGCTGAAAGTAAAATTGTGCGGTGGTAATTTTACTTTCATTAAAGGCTAAATCACCATGATTGTTGGCTATATTTTCATAGGCAGTTTTTGCCATTTTTGCCCACATATAACCCATAAAAATATAACCTGAATACATTAGGTATTCTACAGATGCTGAGCCAACCACGTCTTTGGTTTGCTTGGTTTTAAACATTAATTTAACGGTATGTTTCTGCCAGAGCAGTACTTCTTTAGTCAATGGCCAAACAAATTTTTGCATATCTTTGCCCTGCGAGCTAAAAGAAAGAATACTATTTTTTCGACAAAAGCTTAATATTTCAGCACAAAAACTGCGTAGCTCCTTACCCTTATTAAGTAATATTTTTCGCCCGAGTAAATCTAAAGCCTGAATCGCGGTAGCACCTTCATAGATGGTAGAAATTCTGACATCCCGAACGATTTGCTCGATACCGGTTTCTTTTATATAACCATGGCCGCCAAATATTTGCATGCCCATGTTGGTTGACTCAATACTCGTTTCAGTTAAAAACGCTTTTAAAATAGGGGTTAGCAGGCCAAGTTTTTCATTTGCTTGTAAACGCACCGACTCATCAGCATGATGATCAATGGTGTCTGAGAGTTTGCAAGCGTAATAAACCATCGCCAGTCCGCCTTCACTAATCGCTTTTTGTGTCAGTAACATGCGGCGCACATCAGGATGCACAATTAGTGGGTCTGCAACCTTTTCAGGATATTTTTTTCCGGTAAGTGCACGCATCGACAAGCGCTCTTTCGCATAGGCCAGCGACAAACGATAAGCCGCTTCTGCAGCGCCAACGCCCTGTAATGAAGTACCAATACGAATAGTATTCATAAAGGTGAACATACACTCTAAACCTTTATTAACTTCCCCCAATAAAAAGCCTTTTGCTCCATCAAAGTTTATTACTGCCGTGACCGAGGCTTTAATGCCCATTTTATCCTCAATAGAGCCACAGCTAACATTATTAGCTCCAACAATATTGCCGCTTTCCGTAGTATTCATTTTAGGGACGATAAACAATGAAATGCCACGCGTACCTTTTGGCGAGCTAGGCAACCGGGCCAAAACAATATGGACAATATTTTCAGTTAAATCATGATCACCAGCAGATATAAATATTTTACTGCCTGATATCGCATAACTGCCATCATCATTGGCAATAGCTTTCGTTTGTATTTGCCCTAAATCAGTACCGCAATGTGCTTCCGTTAAGCACATAGTGCCACTCCAACTACCATCACTCATTTTTGGCAAGAACCGCTGTTTTTGCTGGCTAGTACCATGCTCAACAATGGTGTTAACGGCGCCAATAGTCAGCCCCGGGTACATATTAAAAGACCAATTGGACGCACTTAACATACCACTTCGAATAAAGCCAAGTGATTGTGGTAAGCCCTGACCACCATACTCTTGAGGATAAGACAGTGAATTCCAGCCAGCTTCAGTGTATTTTTTATAAGCCTGTTTAAAGCCTTTTGGGGTTGTTACTTGGCCATCATTAAAGTGACAACCTTCATCATCACCGCTTTGATAAAGTGGCGCGAGTTCTTGCTGACAAAACTTACCGCACTCTTGCACTATGGCATCGACTAGATCTGGCGTAACGTCCGTCAGTTTATCAAAACTGGCGTAATGGCTAGGATAGTCAAAAACATCATTTATCAGAAAACGAATATTATCTAATGGGGCAATGTAAGCGGTCATTGGGCGTTATTTCAACAAATAATTTATGATAACACACCATACCAAGCAAGCGCTTGGTTTGCAAATTATGAGTTTTCATGCTAAGTTTGCCCTTTAAAACATCCGCCTTTATCGTTTCTAAATTCACCTAAAGTAAGAAAACAAATGCCCAATATAGAACTGACTGATTTAAATTCCGCTCGTGGCCGACTGCAACAGGCATCAGCAAAGCTATTTAAAGAAAAAGGCTTCTCAAAAACAACCGTCAGAGACATAGCAGCTTCTGTCGGCATACAAAGTGGTAGCATTTTTCATCACTTTAAAAATAAAGAACAAATTTTAAAAACCGTTATTATTGACGCCATCATGAGAGTTTTAGCGCCAATGAGAGAGATATTATCTTCAACTGATCATATTGAAGAAAAATTTAAACAGCTTATTCAATGTGAACTAAATGCAATTCATGATGAAACATTAGACGGATTTCGCTTAATGGTTTCTGAATGGCGCTCATTAAATAGCGAAAACCGTGATGAGATTCTTATTCTACGTGATGAGTACGAAAAAATTTGGTTAGAAATATTATCACTAGCCTTCAAAAAAGGGCTGGTGAATATTGAAGGCTTCTACTTGCGAGGCTTTATCCGTGGTGCCTTAATTGAAACAAGTAATTGGTATAACCCTGATGGTGATTTAAACCTTGATGATTTGGCGATAAAGTTGTCATCTGCTTTTATTAATAAACCGATATAATTTCACCGACCACACTTTAAAGACAGTTAGCAAAAGCTCAAAAAATGCTCCTTAAAATTTGTTAAATGCTTAAATAAACGCCAGAAAAGCTGACGTTTATTTAAGCTATTTAACGCTAAGTTATTGCCCTAAACCATGTCGATAAAAAGCAGACATTAGTGGTGATAGTTGCTGGCTCAGCTCGCCCTTTCCAGCAATAATATCTTCACCATTCATCAGCACCACAATACCGGTTTTAGTCGTAGCATTGTATTGCATTATGGTACTAGTGCCAGGATCGCCGCCATAATGTCCAACAAATGCACCGCTCCAATACCAAAATACACCTTGCACGTCTCGTTGGCTAAATACAGCCGTTTGAGGTGATAGCATTGATGCAACTGTTGCTTGATTTAATATACGATTACCTTGATATTCACCACCATTCATTATGGTGATTAAGAACTTAGCGATATCGTTGGCACTAGCATTTAAATCGCCCTCATAAACCGTAGGATAACTATACTCAGGTACTTCAATAAGCGCTAAATCTTCATTAAGCATATATTGAGTTGCTTTTGGGTTCGCTGCACTTAACTCAGTATGTCGCCACGAGGTATTATTCATCTTTAACGGCATAAAAATAGTTGCTTTCATCGAGTCAAGAAAGTCGATATTCAACTTCTGTTCAACCGCATAACCGGCAAGCCCCGTAGCAACATTACTATACCTAAGTGCTACCCCTGGCAAACCCTCTTCACCATCGCTATAAACACCATCCATCACATAGCGACCATTTTCATTAAAATAGTCGTTAGCAAAAAAGGTCGTTGAGTCAATCGTGGCATTTTCAGGGCAACCTGTCCGACCTAAAACTTGAGATAAAGACGCACCATTTTCATGAACAAAGTGACTACACGCATACCCTTTACTATCTCGAATACCCGAAGTATGAGTCACTAAATGGCCTAAAGTCATCCCGTCGTCTTGATTTAACGGATTGTTAGGATCAAACGATAAGTTCATCTCGGTAAGTTTATCCGTTAAGCTAATTTCACCTTGCTCAACTTTTTGCATAATGCCGGTAGCTAAAACTGTTTTACTGATTGACGCGACATTAAAAGGTGTATCCATAGTCACCGGCGTTTCTTGCGCTATATTGGCAAAGCCATAAGCTTTTTGATAGACAATGCGATCGTTTCTTATGATGGCAACGGCAATACCCGGAATGTTTGTTGGTTTAAAGTATTCCTCAAAGGTTGCATCAACCACTGCTGCTGTGGGTATGCTATGTGTTACAGTGCCAAAGGTTTGCAGCACATAATCAATAGGTGTATTAGAGAAAAAAGCTAAGTCTTTTGATGAATACACTGGCATTTCCACATCGGGCTTTACGCCAATGCTTTCTACTTTTGTGCCATCGCCATCACTATAAACTTCGTGACTTAGGGTTAACTTCCAGCCATTCGGTAACGAGTGTTCAAGAGAATCTGACACACTACCATTAGTGGTTTCACCAATTAATTTCACTTGTGGTAATGCTTTTAATGCCATAGACAACACTTCCCCACCACTAGTCGTTGAGCGCCCAGTAATAACATAAACCGGTTTGCTATAAGCTACTAAAGGGGATGTAGCAAGATTAAGCTGAACATTGGCACTTACAAAGTTTTTATTGATAATTCTTTTACTACCAATAGTTTGCGCTACGTTGCTAAAGTAACTGGCAATATTCAATGCAACATTGTCGTAGCCTCCACTATTAAAACGTAAGTCAATAATTAGTGCTTCACTATTACCTACATCAGATAACGCCGCTTGCATCACTGTGTCAGTGTCGATTAAATCTTGCGCAACAAGGGTTAACTGTTCTAAAAAACTACCAGCTTCTTGCTGCTCACCTTTCGCACTAATATCCTGCAAGCGGTCAATGCGAACATAGCCAATATCATCTGATACCTTACCCCAACGAATCGCATCACTTTCTTGATAACTATGAAGTTTCTCGTCTTGTAATAAGCCTAAAAGAATTTGCTCGTTATATATTTTAAGGTCATGCAAGGCTTTACCAAAATCACCATCACCATTAAAATTTCGAGCAACTTCAAGAATAAAGCCGGTAAGTGCAGCTCCGCTAGCCTCACGGTCGTCACCATCAGACAATGATAAATGCCCATCCCCAAACTTACTGAAAATGCTCTCCACTATTGCAAAGAATTCATCTTCTGTTGTCGCTGATGTTATTTGCGGACGGTACTCGTCATAAACACCTTGCCAGTCAATATCACGTAATTCAAAAAAGGCATAATAATCATTCATGGTGTGCCAAAGAAACTCAAAATTTGTTGGTAAATCGATTTGTGTTAGTAAATTGGCGACATTACAGCTGTCAGGTAATTGCCCTATCGCGCTATAAAGCGCTTTATTTGATGCTAAATCATCTAGCGTAAATTGAGTTTTCTCGTCGTTAAGTGATAAATGTTTAACAACAGCTTCTATCTGACTTAACTCAATAGCTTTATCCCTAATACAGCCAAAGTTATTAAAGCTATAAGTCGTCAGTTTTTCATCACCGATCACCCAAATATCACCTGTACCTTTACGTATCCAAGTCCCTTGATAGCTATTAAATGCCGATAGTGGCTCTTCGATAATTTTTGTTGTTTTTTTATCATCAGAGCCTCGACAAGCAGATAATATTATTACTATTGCTACGACAGTAGCTATAACGAATTTCTTCATAACATATTTCCCTAAGTTGTTTGAATTTCAGCGATTGCTATGATTATGTTATATAAAGAAATGGTTATAATATGTGCTATTGATGTGCGAGCTTTGTTACTCAGGTGTAAGGATTTGTATGCAAATGTAAGCACTATTAAACTAAAGTTTTATCGAGTAGATACCGTTAAACAACGGTATCTCTAAAATCGGCATATATAATTAATAATTGAAAATTTTTTGCGTCTTTTTCTTGGTTATTTCGTCTTAAGAGAATAAGTCAAAAAAATTTATAATCAATCAAGAGTATGTTTGTATGATACCTGAATGGAAAAACCATAAAGCACAACTTCGCAGCTACGTTGGCAAGCGTATTGACGATACCAATGCTGTCGATGATATTCTGCAAGAGGTTTACATCAAAGCCAGTAGTAATTTACATCAATTAAATTCAAAAGGCAGCCTGAAAAGCTGGCTCTACCGTATAGCTCACAACACCATCATAGATTTTTATCGAGGACGTCAGCCCTATGAAGAGTTGCCAGAAGACCTTATTGCACAAGAGCAAGATACCGGTAAGCAGGCACGTGAAGAGCTGGCACAATGTTTACGCCCTTTGATTGATGAACTACCTGAAAAATATAGTACACCGCTGCGTTTGGCAGAGTTAGATGGTGTCTCGCAACAAAACATTGCCAATCAACTCGGTTTATCACTCTCGGGGGCTAAAAGCAGAGTACAAAGAGCTCGTGTTAAATTTCGAGAACAAATGATGGCCTGTTGTGATTTTGAAGTTGGTCAAGAAGGCATAACCAGCTATTCCCCAAAGGATCCAAGCCAGAAAATTAAGTGTTAGCCTCGGCCTATTTCGTGGTGCAAAGTAGAATTTTGGAGTAATAATGAATCATAAAACACGCACTTTAATTTCGCAGCATATCATCGATGAAGCCAGTGAATGGGCAATGATGCATGGCGTGGCCTTTCGCCAAAAAGATAAAACAGCAAGACATTGCCAGTTTAGTATTGCCCCCATGACGATGGAGCGTGAGGCTTTCAAGCACTTGCGCAAAGTGACGCCACTGATCACTAAGCTGATATACAACATTTCTGAAGATCACGGTTTCCTCCAGTCTGCCCTGGCTGATGTAGCAAAAGCGGATCCGTTTTTTGCTCGCTTATTTTCATTACATCAACAAGCACATGGCGATATTGAGCATCGGTTTAAACCCGCTAGAAAACCCTTGCTGTTAATGCGAACCGACTTTATGGATGATCGTCAGCATGGCGCAAAAGTCATTGAATTCAATGGTATTGCTGCGGGTATGGCTCCTTTTGGCCAACGCGCGACAGAGTTTCATGCTTTTATGAAAGAGCAATGGCCAGAGGTTTATCATGACTGGTTGGAAGATAAGTTGTCAACACCGGCAGAAAATCGAGGGCTTGAACAGCTTGCTTTCGCTATTTCACAAGCCGCTAAACAAGTGGCTGCGACATTTACTGATCATGTATCAAAAACATTTGACGTTATTTTACATAAACCGACGTTTTTAATGGTTATTCAAGAAAATGAAGACAATGTCTATGATCAGCACTTACTTGAAATAGCATTACAAAAGCAAGGTTTGCGAACCATAAGGCGTACCTTTGAACAACTCAGCACAACACTTTCAACCGGCGATAATCAGCGTTTATTATTAGCTGGAGTTGGCGCAATCGATGTTGTATATCTACGAGCTGGTTATCAATATGCTGACTACTATTCGCCAGAGAGGGATGAGTCAGTATGTTGCCAAACGTTAAGTCAAACACGGCTATTTATTGAACAACACCATGTAGCAGTTAATGCCACATTCAGCCAGCAGCTAACAACGAGCAAAACCATGCAGATGTTACTGACCACAATGCCTGCTGAAGAGTATGCTCGTTGGGGACTCAATATTGCAGAAGCGAAACTAGTAAAAAGTGTCTTAGCAGACATGAAGCCAATAACGCCAAATATAATTAATTGGTTTAACACCCAAGCCGATAAACAAGCCTGGGTATTAAAAAACCAAGGCGAAGGTGGTGGCCACTGCGTATTTGGTGATGATATCAGTGATAAGTTGCGTAAACTCAAGCCACAAGAATATGATGCATGGGCATTAATGCAGCGTTTATACCCTCATGAACGAGAAGTGCCAACAATTGCGGTGCGTGATGGTGAGCAAACACAAATCAATAATCTTGTTAGCGAGATAGGCTTATTTACCGCCTATTTTGATGGTGTTCCTGCTACAGAGCTGGAGGGCTATGCGGGTTATCTTATCCGTAGTAAACCTGCAAGTGAGAATGAAGGCGGTATTCATAGTGGTAAAGGTATTTTAGACTCTCTGGTACTGATCAATTAATGAAAGGGCTTAATTTTTTATTTTTTTGCGTCTTATTGGAAAGTGCGACGTCTTATTAATTAAATCTTAAGGTAGAAAATTAACATGACGGATAAAATCAATGTTTAAAGCAAGTCCAAATCGAACAGACATTAGTGACAAATTTATTAAACACGATACCCATATGCTTAACCAAGTTTATGGTACTGATGATGTGACTCCCTATTGGATTGCCGATATGGACTTCCCCATTGCATCACCAATAAGCCAAGCCATGCAGCAACTGGTGAATCGCGAGTCCTATTCATACGAGTACGATTCTAAAACGGTTTTCAATGCCATTTCGACGTGGAACAAAGATCGTCACAGTCTCAATTTGAATCCAGAAAATTTTGTCCAAGTACCTGGAGTGCTAAGCGCAATAGCCTTATTGATCCGCGACTTCACTAATGAAGGCGATGGCGTACTAATTCAAACGCCTGTTTATCATCAATTTCGTCGTTTGATTGAATCAGCTGGACGCAAAGCGATAAATAATACACTCATAATTGAAAATGACCGTTATGTCATTGATTTTGAAGAATTTGAAAAGCAGTTAGCAAGTGGCGACGTTAAGATGGTGTTGCTATGCAACCCACACAACCCCGTAGGCCGAGTATGGACAAATGTAGAGCTGCAGCAGTTAGTCGCTGCCGCAAAAAAATATAACACGCTAATTATTAGTGATGAGGTGCATAGCGACATCATTTTTGAAAGTTCTACCTTCACTAGCATGACTTCGTTAGATTACGACAATAGCCTAACTATTATTGGCTCTCCAGCTAAAAACTTTGGCCTAAACAGTATTGCTAATGGTTATATTTACAGTGACAATCAAAAGCTACGCGATAAAATCAAAGCAACTTCTTCATCCATGTCCCTCGATCACGGCAATGCCTTTAGCACTTATGCTACGGTTGCTGCCTATAAGCATGGTAAGCCATGGTTCGATGCATTTCTAGCTTATACCCAAAACACTCGTAATTGGATCGTTTCATTTATGGCTAGCGAGCTCCCTCAAGTGAAAACCTTTGCCCCCGAAGGAAGCAATCAAATTTGGTTTGATTTTACCGGACTAGGCTTAGCACCAACGCAATTAAAAAGTCTATTAACTCAACAAGCTAAATTGGCATTAACGCCTGGTACTTGGTTTGGTGAGCCTAATGAAAACTATTATCGAATGAATTTCGCCTCACCACTAGCGCAAATTCAGGCTTCCTTTGAGTTACTTAAATCATCAATTACATAAACGTTCAATGATCAACAGCATAAATGATGAAATGACAACCTAAGCCTCTCTGCCTTTGTTCAACATTAAAAGGGAGGAAACCAGCGTTAAGCTGGCCTAGGTTGACTCGTTTTAGCAAATAATAAATGACTACTCTACTGATAGTATTGTCATGCCTTTAAATTACTGAAAAAATCGAGCGTAAATCGGTATCAATTAATATCACGCTCACAGAATTAGTGGCTAATGTAGAACAAGCCCCTAAATACACCTTATGCTACTTAACATCAACTCGGTTTAATCAATGTCATAATACATTGACAACCAATGTTTTTAATAAATTCAGTATCTCCAATGAAGTTAGTTAAGTGGATATCAAGGCGTTTATGTATCCGAATAACGGGCTATTTGGCACGTCAACAACGTAGATAGGCGCTTAACTCGCTTTATTGGATAACGTTGCTTAAGCCGAGCTGATGTTACTTATATTATTTAATGACAAAATCACTTGATTTTAATCTGCATACAGACTATCTTTGTAAAAACATAATCTCAAAAAGGTATTTACTATGAACCCTATCGATTACTTTGAAAGTAAAATTAAATGCACTATCAGCCCAATGGACTATATGCTTCAGTCTCAAAAAAATGATAGTAAATTTGTGCTTGTCGACGTCAGGAATGCGCCAGCACATATAAAGAAAAATAAAATTAAAGGCGCTTTAGATATAGCCCAAGGTGATATTGAGCACAGTTTAGCGTCAATTCCAAAAAATAAAACCATTGTTGTTTATTGTTGGGATACGTTTTGCAACCTTGGGGCAAAATCAGCTATTACACTACTTAATAATGGCTATTACGTTATGGAACTTTCAGGGGGAATAGCTGCTTGGCATACCTTGAACCTTGAAACAGAACAGTTTTAAACGACTGTCATTTTTTATAAAAACATTTTCATACTGATTAACTTAATCAGTATGAAAATGGTAATAGAATCATTAATATACTAACTCTATTACCGACCAAAAATATTGCAGTAGGCAAAAATGAATAATAGCAAAGATGTATTCTTGAATGATAAGCCCGAAAACCATACAGGATATTTGATTTGGCAAGTAACCAGTATTCGTCAAAAAATCATTAACACTACCCTTAAAGAGTTAGAGTTAACGTATCCTCAATTTATCATTATTTCAGGTATTCATTGGCTAAATCAAAGTGTTGATAAAGTTAACCAAGTCAGGCTAATACAATTTACCAATATGGATAAATCCGTTATATCTAGTGTTTTAAAGTCTCTCGAAAAAAGAGCCATTGTGCTTAGAGATATTGACCCTGATGATACCAGAGCGAAAACACTCAAACTTAGCGGCTTGGGGATATCCAAATTAGAGTCTGCACTGCCTTTAATTAAGAAAATTGATGATGTTTTTTTTGACAAAAATAAAAATAATATCAAAGGCTTAAATCAAACATTGCAGAATCTTATCAAAGAAAACTTTAAATAAACCCGAAAGTAAATAATGACTAAGTAGCCTAGTGTTTTTTTGAATTTTAGTGAGGTAATAATATGAAGTATTGGATCGGAGTGGTAAGTCGTGAGCACGTTAAAATCGGGGAAAAAGGCGGTTTTTGTCAATTAAATCATGGTAAATCGGCGCCGATTCGAAGACTTTCTCCTGATGATTGGCTGATATATTACTCACCTAAAACGAAGTTGCAGGAAGGTGATGCTTTAAAAGCATTTACCGCGATAGGGAAAATTCTCAATCGAGAGCCTTATGTAGTTGAAATGAGTAAGTGCTTTATGCCAACAAGACGTGATGTGGATTATGCCGCATGCTCAGAAACACCTATTCACCCACTGTTAGATAAATTAAGTTTCTCCAAGGATAACAAATCATGGGGAATGATCATGAGACGAGGTTTTTTTGAAATCACAAAAGAAGATTTCAATACCATTGCATCTAAAATGAATAACTTGCTAGTGCAATAGTAACTATTGGCTATAAATTCTCGTCCCAACCGCAAGTAACTAACTGCTGTCCTTAGCGCATTTAATGGCTTCAAGCAGCAATGACTTATCACTTTATACTTACATCAATTTATCAGGACAGTTGTCACTTGTCTTTAAATTGCCAAAGTAACTCCACACCCACTTCAGACAGTAGTAATTGTCAATTATCAAGTTGCTTACCTGAAAATTAAAGCAAATTTTTTTTGTTAAAAATTCAAGTCTTTAGCTTTAATACCGATATATGTCTAGTGTCGATTTACGATTAAGGATAATCATGATTAACTATAGTTTAAACCGCTTGTCTCACTTAACAACATCCCCTGCCCAAGCCGTCAATGAACAACCTCATACACTCACCGATGAACTTAAAGATATCGCACCAGAAATGGTTCAAGAACTACTGAGCCAGTTTGACGAAAAAAGAGTGGAACAATTACTTCATCAGCAACTTGCCACTCTCACCACTGCATCAGATCAGCCTAGCGTTTTCGATTACAAATATTCAGACAAAGAATTAGCCTTACGCACGGTAATAAGTCATCAACAAGAAGGTTTGATCAATAATGAAAATAGCGATGAGCTAATGAATCGTTTGAATAAATCGGTAAAAGACATCCAAGGAGCTTACGCCAATACCAGTGATATATTAGCGAGTTTAGGGCAATTGGGCCATAAACAGGCATCATTTTTAGCCTCTAGTGAACAGCGTGTTGAACGAGCACTAGGCTTTTATATCGAGAACCTAAATAGAACAGATGATGAAGGTAATGATAACTACAGTTTTGAGCTCTCAGTAAAAACCAAGCAAGGCGACATTATCAATGTCGTCTTTAATTCATCCCAAGGCTACGATGGCAGTACCGGTAAAACAGTTGATGGCTTTGGCCTTAGTTATCAAGTTGAGGGTGAGCTGTCAGAAGCTGAACATCAGGCATTAACCGAGGTACTGTCAGGGGTTGGAGGAATGGCCGATGAGTTTTTTAAGGTAAGTAAAAACTCAACAGGTCAATCTGATTTCAACGTTGACTTTTTAGCTGCTTTTAATCATCAACAGCTATCTGGTTTTGATGTCTCTTTTTCAGCTACTGAAAATCAGCAATTAGGCGCCATGGAAAATAATCTCGATCTAAGCTACAACATAGATCAAGGGTTAAACCAACAAGCGCTCACCTTTAAGTCTCAAGCGGGTATTAATGAAATAGATTTCTCGTTAGACATGTCTACTTTTGGCGGTAAAGACGTAAAACAAATGCAGCAATATATCGCTACATTAGATAAAAACCTCGAAGATGGTCGTCACAATAGTAAAGGCGACGATGAAACATCAGCATTTGGTAAAAAAGACGATTTAAAAATGCAACAAGGCTTTGCTATTTTCAAAGGCGCTTTTGCCAGTATGTCATCGGCTGCGCAGCGTTATAGCGATATAGAATCAGTAGCAGCACAACAATTCACTGATGGTCGAGCAATGGTCGCAGAATTAGCCGATAACATGATCACCAATGACCCTCGCTATCAAGGGCTTGGCAGCGAAAAAAATAACACCTTAGGTGCAGGCATTTCTAAGCTAGCCGATTTTGACGCTGAATTTTCATTTTCGAAAGAACCACAAGGCCGAGCGCTACGTCCTAAAGTCACTGTTGAATTAGCGCAAGCAACTCAGCAACATAAATCAGGAAAGTTAAGCGCTGTCACTCAAAGTAAAACAGCAGCTACGCATTTCGATTACCAGCTTACTCGGCCAGATTACTATGATAAGAAAGAAAGCTACAACATAGCTACAGCAGTTAAAAATCAAGCATTGGTTGGGCTTGATCAAAAACACCAAGTAGATATCAGTAAAGAAGATTACCAGTTTAATCCTAAGACAAATCAATACGAATTAAAAATGGCCTTTAATGAAAAAATAGCCAATGAGAGTACTATTCGCCTGGTTAACGATATTTGGCTTGAAAACAAAGAAAGTAGCCATTCAGTTGATAAAAAAACGCGTATTGGACACGAGGGAGGCCCTGAAGACTTTACCAGAACACAACACAATTCTCATAAAAAGCTAATGACCTTAATTGGTGATTTAGATAAATTATCAGAAAATAAGCACGCTAAACGCGAGTACCTTATTGAATTAAATAATGTTGATTTTTTTATGGCTAACAATACTAAATAAGAGCAAAACTGCAGCAAATATTAAAATAAAAAATTCATGTTACTTTCACTCCCAAACATTTTCATCGAAATGTAAGTCACGCTATCGCCCAAAAATATTTATTCTGATAATTATGAACATATCGCAGCGACATAGCCTGCCGCGTAAGTTAGCTTATGAATAAAATTGATATTACTCCTTTAAATTTAATCTCTTAGACAACAGTTAGGTGCTAGCTAATACGTTATTTTCCTTACCTTCAGTTACATTAGTTACCGATAAAGCCCAAATACTATCAGATTCACCATAATAGGCTCGGTGTTTTGCTTTCTGCGCAGCATAGTAAAAAAGAGCAGCAAAAACTAAAGCGACAAACTCAACCGTTAGCGATGATAAGTGTTTAACTTCCCAGAGACCGATGCTAGGAAAAACGACAGTCAGTATCGATGTTAGCGGGATAAGTAAGCAAACCAAGCTCATTACATAAAGTAGATGAATGGCACTTAATGCAGCGCCTCGATAAAAAGTATAAAACAATGCCGAGAAGAAAATTAAGTAATAGCATGTTAAATAGCTGTTGTTCACCTGCACCGCCATTAAATATAACCACTTACTTGCCAATAATGTCACCACAACAGCTAAAATAGAACCTAAGCAAACACCAATAGTTAAACAGGCCATAAATCGATTTGTTTTTGTTTGTATTGTTTGTTTTTTTCTGCGTTTTTCTAACCAGAGTAAATTGCCACTATAGAATAGAAACGCCCCTAACAGCCCCATAATAAAATATAACCAGCGACCTAAATCGCCAGCATAACCACCGAAATGTAACGAGAAAAAACTCGTCACTAGCGGCGCATAAACATCTTCATCATTCATTTTCACACTACTAAAGTTGACTTCAAGAGTGTACGGATTCATATAAATAATATCGCCAGTACTGTTACGCATCATGGCTTGATGATTTATAACGGTGATGGCAACAGAAGGACGAGGAGATGAAAGCCCTGAAAACGCCATCGAGTCAACATAATAACCTTCGGTTAATTCATCTACTTTATCCAAATAGCGCGTCATAGAAGGTAATTGGTCGATCGAGTATTCGACAGTCGGCTTTTCTCCCCGGTCAAATAGGGCTTTATCACCATAAGCTAAACTTAAGCCACCATAAAATGCATCATGAAAGGCAAAAACAACCACCGTTAACGCAATAATAATATGAAAAGGTAAGCTGATAATACCAACAAGGTTATGGCTATCAAGCCAAAAACGGCTAGCGCCTTTATTTTTTCTTAAGGCAAAAAAGCTTTTGGTTAATGTCGGTAGTAAAAATATGATGCCTGAGACTAATGCTAGAAAATAAAGTATCGCTGCTACACCTAAAATTAACACCCCAAGATCTTCATGTCCTACTTTTCCAGCAATACCAGCAGTGCGATGCAGCGTATCAATCAAGTCTCCTAACTCATTACTCAGGTTAATACCTGTGATTAACTCTCCCTGCTCAGATAAAGTTGCTTGCCGCACTATATGATCTAATTGTAGCCCTCGCCCTCCTCCCTTTTCAGACCATGTAAGCGGCGATAAATTGTCATTAAAATTAACGGTAAAACCTTCCCGCACTTGAGCAAAGTCAGACGCCGCCTGTAGAAGTAAACTATCGATTTTTTCTACAGGCAGTTGTGAAAAATGATAAGATGATGGCGTTGCCCAATGAGATATTTCCTCTTCGAACATACTCAAAGATCCGGCGTAAAAACCAATAAAAAGTACTAATCCGGTGATAATTCCTGTCCAGGTATGGATAGACTGGTAAGTACGTAGAATATCTCCTCGAACCCTCATGATAACCACCTCAAAGTGAAAAGCAGGCCATAGAATAATAGGTTAACCGCTGCCAAATACAGCATGGCTTTAGTGCCAGTTTTAAAAAGGTAAGTGAGGCTCAACACAGTTAACCAAATAGGTGTAATTAGCCACATATTGAATTGTACCTTCACAGGCGCATCAATCCCTCCAGGCCCATACCAAGCAAAAATAGCTACAATGGCATAAGCCAGTGTTAAACCAAGAACAGCACCTGCAAATGTTTTAGTCCACCAATGGGGTTGAATTTTTTCGTCGGCTGATAACCTTACCACTACACATCACCTTTGTGGCGGCGAAAAATTTTATGCAAACTCAATAATGGTATGCAAATTAGCGCGACACTCGAGGTAAATAACCAGGTAAATATTGCTGAACTTGTAACATGCAGTTGCAGCCAAACAAATAGCGCCAGCAACCCACAGATCAGACCAAATAATCGCCAAAATTTAGTTAAAGGATTAACAATAAAGTTTTGATTTTTATTAGTCAGGTAAATAAGTATTGCACCAAAAATT
>PJEL010000746.1_pt1 | contig 36727 bp, 34 predicted proteins | sample 1853271 | NCBI WGS metagenome assembly PJEL01 (sample SAMN08108733, study PRJNA415343) | Invertebrate metagenome, whole genome shotgun sequencing project. | host: Globobulimina | place: Sweden: Gullmar Fjord | collected 2015-08
CTTGAAGACTTTGATCGCGTTAAGACAGAATTTGAGCAATTAAAGAAAGAATTCAAAGTAGAGCAAGCCAAAGTAAAAACAGCTAAAGAGACATTGCTTGAAAGCAAAACGGTGTTAAGTGAGCAGTTGATCGCACTGAAAAACGCTCCGGCTGAAGATTGGCAAGATATTGAAAAGAAATACCAGTTAGAGCAATTAGATGCGCAAGATTTTGCTCATTTGATCTTTGGTGAAAAAGCTCGTCAGTATTATCAAGTAGCAGAAGTCGTCTTTGATACGGTAAAACCTTTATTAAATAAAAACGCAAAAGACTCAGCGCCTTCAGAGTTACAAGTTGCAGATAAAGGGCGGTTTGTACATTTTGAAGATAAAGCAGCCTTACCAAGTTTTTGGTTGAAAAAAGGTAATATTTCAATTGAGTTACCTCAAGGCATATATCAACTTGTACTCAGTGATATTACCCATCAGCATTGGCTGATATCGAAAAAATCGATACTTTCTCTAACTGCAGACAGTAGTAAAGACAATGGCAACGTTCAGCTTGATTCCGCTTTTGAGGTCGACAAAGAGTCGAAGATCTCTGCTGATGGTTTATGGAAGCTAGCTCAAATGCCATTAAAGGACATCACCTTTAAAGAGACTGAAAAGCTCACAATTGCTCTAGCTACTGGTGTGTTGGGCAGTGACGGTCGTTTTGATATAACGAATGGTCAGCTTTCTTTAGATAGCAAGATTGAATTAGAGCAAAATAACTTTGTTGGTCAGGCTGACTCAAAGTTAGGTAAAGTCGTCGTTGATACATTGAAAAACCTAAAACAGCTATCAATTGATGTTGATGCTGCTGGAAACGTGTTTGCACCTGATTGGTCAATATCTTCGCCTTTAGACAACATGTTTTCCGAAGCGTTTAAGCAGCAAGTAAGTGCCAAGTTTTTAAAATATAAATCTGAACTTCAAGCTGGGTTAAATGACAAACTTAAAGGTGCTCTAGATTTAGGGGAAAGCCAAGAATCAGAGTTATTAAGTGTTGAAGCGTTATTTACAGATGCTGATAATGCGCTTGAAAGCTTGAAAAATAACGATGTTGTAAAACAAAAACAAAAAGAATTAGAAGACAAAGCGAAAGATAAACTGAAAGAAAAGCTTGGAAAATTGTTTGGTTAAAGACCTAGTTTTAAAACTGATAAAGCAAAGCGCGGTATTTGATTAATAAAAAGTATGGAGTTGATGCAAATTTGTACGTGATTTTTCAATAGTTCTTCTGTATAATCCCGCGCTCCTTACGTTACAAATGTCTGTTCTTTCCCAGAGCATGGCAACCGGCTCGATACTCGAAGGGGTAATTGCGTAGTCTTTTAAGCCGATAACTCTAGTGAGTTATCAATTTAAGTAACATTATTTATTGGGTTTTTTAAATGAAAACTTTTGTAGCAAAAGCTGAAAGCGTTGAACGCGATTGGTTTGTAGTGGATGCTGAGAACAAAACTCTTGGTCGTATCGCTACTGAAATTGCAAGTCGTTTACGCGGTAAGCATAAGCCAGAATATACACCTCACTGTGACACAGGCGATTACATCGTTGTTGTTAACGCTGAGAAAGTTAAAGTAACAGGTAACAAAGCTAAGGGTAAAATCTATTACTCTCACACTGAGTTCCCTGGTGGTTTGAAGCAAATTAGCTTCGAAAAGCTTATCGACAAAGCGCCTGAGCGTGTTATCGAATTTGCAGTTAAAGGAATGCTTCCTAAAGGTCCTTTAGGTCGTCAAATGTTCCGTAAATTAAAAGTGTATGCTGGCCCTGAGCACATGCATGCTGCACAACAACCACAACTTTTGGAGCTGTAAGCAATGGCTGATAATCAATATTACGGTACTGGTCGTCGCAAGAGCTCAACTGCTCGTGTGTTTATGAAAGCTGGTAACGGTGCAATCACAATTAACAAGCGTGACATTTCTGTATACTTTGGTCGTGAAACGGCTCGTATGGTTGTTCGTCAACCATTAGAATTAGTAGAAATGTTAGAGAAATTTGACTTCAACATCACTGTTTCTGGTGGTGGTATGTCTGGTCAAGCTGGTGCTATCCGTCACGGTATTACTCGTGCGTTGATGCAGTTTGACGAAACTTTCCGTTCAGAATTACGTAAAGCGGGTTATGTTACTCGTGATGCTCGTAAAGTTGAGCGTAAGAAAGTTGGTTTACACAAAGCACGTAAGAAACCACAATTCTCAAAACGTTAATATTACGTTTTATGCAATTTCAAAAACCGACTTTATTGTCGGTTTTTTTATGTCTAAATTTTATTATTGACTAAGCTTTGTACAAGAAGAATAAATATAATTTACATTTTGACACTATTTTGAAAGATCTAGTCTAATGGCCCCTAATACCAATTCAATTATTTAATGGACTTGGTATTAATTACCTTGTAAAAAAAAGGGCTTTTCTTTATGATCACAAAGATTTTTTTGTCGCTAGATGCTTATAATAATAAGAAATTATACTCTTTGTAGAGAATTTCTAGAGAGATGTTGTTTGAGCAAAATATATTTGGAGAAATTGAATGAGCAATGCGCCCGTAGATAACGGCCGTCGACGCTTTCTAACCGCTGCTACGTCAGTTGTTGGTGGTGTAGGTGTCGTCGGTGTGGCTGTGCCTTTCATTGGTTCGTGGAACCCAAGCGCTAGAGCGAAAGCTGCTGGTGCTCCGGTCGAAGTCAATGTTAGCAAAATAGAGCCAGGTCAATTAATTCGTGCAGAATGGCGTGGTAAACCTGTATACGTTGTTCGACGCACAGATAAAGCAGTGTCTGAGTTAGGTAAACACGAAAGTCAATTGCGTGACCCTAATTCTGAAGAACCACAACAACCAGAATATGCCGCTAATCAACACCGCTCGATCAAACCAGAGCTTTTAGTTGCGTTGGGAGTCTGTACTCATTTAGGTTGTGCGCCAACATATCACAAAGGTGACTTTGCTGAGAAAGTAGATGGTGTAGCTGATGGGTTCTTCTGTCCTTGTCACGGTTCGAAATTTGACATGGCTGGTCGTGTATTCTCAGGCGTTCCTGCACCAACAAACTTGATGGTTCCTGAACATTCTTACCCAACTGATGACACATTGTTAATCGGTGTTGGCCAAGGAGAAGCATAATGTTTGCAAATTTCATGGCTTGGATTGACAAGCGTTTACCGGTTACAGATGCATGGAACAAGCATTTAGCTCAATACCCAGCACCTAAAAACTTTAATTTTTGGTATTTCTTTGGTTCACTGGCTATGTTGGTGCTGGTTAACCAAATTCTTACTGGTATTTGGCTAACAATGAATTATGAACCATCTGGTGAAGGTGCGTTTGCGTCAGTCGAATATATTATGCGTGATGTAGATTACGGTTGGTTGCTTCGCTATATGCATTCAACTGGGGCATCAGCATTCTTTATTGTCGTGTATCTACATATGTTCCGCGGCATGATGTACGGCTCTTATCAAAAACCACGTGAGTTATTGTGGATTTTCGGTATGTTAATTTTCTTAGTACTGATGGCTGAAGCTTTCATGGGTTACTTATTACCATGGGGTAACATGAGTTACTGGGGGGCACAGGTAATTATTTCCCTCTTTGGTGCTATCCCTGTAGTCGGTGAAGAATTAACGATTTGGATCAAAGGTGACTACGTTATCTCTGGTGCAACGCTTAACCGCTTCTTTGCTTTACACGTAGTGGCATTACCATTAGTACTGGTAGTACTTGTTTTCTTGCATATTTTAGCACTTCATGAAGTGGGTTCAAATAACCCTGAAGGTACTGATATTAAGAAACCGAAAGGCAGTGTAAAAGAAGAAGATAAATCTAAGTTTACTTTCCATAAACACTATACAGACAAGTACGATATCGTCGACGCTGTTCCTTTCCATCCATACTACTCGGTTAAAGACATTATGGGTGTAGCAGGATTCCTGATCTTGTTCTGTTGGGTGATGTTCTTCTATCCAGAAGGTGGGGGCTACTTTATTGAAGCGCCAAACTTTGAACCTGCAAACGGTTTGAAAACTCCTGAGCATATTGTGCCAGTATGGTATTTTGGTCCTTTCTACACGATATTGCGTGTTATACCTGATAAGTTAATTGGTATGCTAGGCATGTTTGCCGCTATCGGTATGCTGTTTGCCTTACCTTGGTTTGATCGTGGTACGGTTAAAGCGATCCGCTATCGTAGTAAGTTACACTTACTTAACTTAATTCAATTTGCTATCTGTTTCCTTATTTTAGGTGTTTTAGGTACATTACCAGCATCTGATATGGCTAACCTGATTGGTCGAATTGCTAGCTTAGGTTACTTCGGTTTCTTTATCTTGCTTTGGTTCTACTCTAAGAATGAAAACACTAAACCTGTTCCAGAAAGGGTGACTAAATAATGAAAAAATTTATTTTAGTACTTTTAGCCGCACTAGGTCCGGCGCTTGCATTTGCAGCAGGTCCAGCAATAGATTTAGATAAAGCTGGAAATGATTTGACCGACAAAGAGTCATTAAAACGTGGTTTTAACTCTTACATTAACTATTGCTTAGGCTGTCACCAATTACAGTACCAACGTTACAACCGTACGTTTGCTGACCTTGGTATTAGCGAAGAAGAAGGTGTCGCTAACTGGATGTTTACTGGTGAAAAGCTAGGTGATCATATTACTAACACTATGCCAGCCAAAGAAGCGGCTAAGTGGTTTGGTGCGGCTCCTCCTGATTTAACACTAGAAGCACGTTTTAGAAATCCTGATTGGATTTATACTTATTTACGTTCGTTCTATGTTGATCCAGCACGCCCGTTTAACGTAAACAATACAGTATTTAAAGATGTTGGTATGCCGCATGTTTTACAAAACTTGCAAGGTATTAAAACACTCGATGAAAACGGCAACTTATCAGCAGCTACCGGTGGTAGCATGACTGAAGCAGAGTATGACGCTTTCGTTCGTGACTTAACTAACTTCCTAGAATATGTTGCTGAGCCAAATAAATTAGAGCGTAAAGCACTAGGGTATTGGGTTATCGGTTTCTTAGTGATTTTCTTTATTCTTTCTTACTTATTAAAGAAAGAGTATTGGAGAGACGTTCACTAATTAAAGCAAATGAAAGGCAGCCTAAGTGTTGCCTTTTTTATTAAATGACGCAACTGGTCTGACCTGTTTTCTATTTAAGCAAAAATAGGTTACCATAGCGCCCACTATCAACTACCTGTTGATATATTTCTTACCATTACTGGAGGCATTATGGCCGTTGCTGCAAATAAACGTTCTGTTATGACGTTGTATTCTCACGCAGATGATATGTACAGTCACCAAACTCGCATCGTTTTAGCTGAAAAAGGCGTAGGTGTAGATATACATCTTGTGGATTTGGCAAACTTACCTGAAGACCTTATTGATCTTAACCCATACGGTACGGTGCCAACGTTAATCGATCGTGAATTAGCGCTTTACGAAGCTAAGATTATTATCGAATACTTGGATGAGCGTTTTCCTCATCCACCATTAATGCCAGTTTACCCGGTATCTCGTGGTCGTAGCCGTCTTATGATGCATCGTATTGAACAAGACTGGTATAGTCTTGCTGAAACGATTATTAAAGGTAGTGCTGCTAATGCTGAGAAAGCACGTCAAGAACTAAAAGAAAGCTTATTGAGTGTTGCTCCTGTGTTAAATGAAGCACCATACTTTATGAGTGAAGAATTTAGCTTGGTTGACTGTTACTTAGCACCACTATTATGGCGTTTACCAGTATTTGGTATTGAGCTTGAAGGGCAAGGCTCAAAAGAGCTGAAGTCATACATGCTTAAAGTATTTGAACGTGAATCTTTCCAAGCATCTTTAACAGAAACTGAACGAGAATTACGTTTTGGTTACCCAACCTAAATGACAACGCCTATTAATATGACGTCTAATAAGCCCTATTTAATCGGGGCTTTTTACGACTGGATTTCAGATAATGATCTGACTCCGTATATTGTTGTCGATGTAAGTGTATATGGTGTTGAAGTGCCAATGGCTTATGTCAATGATGGTCAAATCGTTTTGAATATTTCTTCGTCAGCAATTGGCAGCATTGTTATGGGTGAAACTGCGATCGAGTTTAGCGCTCGTTTTGGTGGTAAGCTCGAGCACTTAGTTGCTCCGTATGGTGCTATCGCTGCAATCTATGCCAAAGAAAATGGCGCAGGCACTTCATTACCTATTGAACACCCAGAAATTGATGAAGCGCCAGCTAAGTCATCTTTAGGTGTTGTTGATAATGAATCAGCCGCCAAAGATGATGACAAAGCCAGTGATAAACCGGCTAAAGGTCGTCCAAGTCTTAAAGTAATCAAGTAGTAGCTTCCGCTACTACTTTTTCTTTCTCCTAAGCATTTATTGAGTACTGCTCATTTCCTTAATATAGATTGCTTATCCAGAGTTCAGGTCATGTAGATTGGTATAACAGTCGTTGCCATAATCCTGCCCCAATTGAACATCATATCGCCATATTTTGGCCGTTTTAAGGTTTTCTTTTATTGCTTAAATCTTCTGTAATACTAGCAGGAGAATCATTGTGATTAGAAAACGTAAAAAAGAGATCATCTCACCCTATCAGAAGTCCTTTTATCGATACAAAAAACAACCCTCTGTATTCAAGTGGTTAGTGTTAATTGGCGGATTAATTTCTTTACTTTTTTATGTGCACACAGCTTATGCGGACTCAGCTAATCATGATAATTCCATAGAACAAGTTATTCGACCTAGCAGCGCGACTTCGGGGCAATTGTTTTTGACACCTGCACAAGCTCAATCAGCTCATTATAATCGCGGTTTAGTCCAGCAGAACGCTCTGATGCTTCATTCCTCGGTCAATTTTGAAGTCACGGGGCTGATAGCGACAGTTACGTTAACTCAGTCATTTATCAATCAAGGTGAGTTTACAGCAAGCGGTGTTTATGCATTTCCATTACCTGAAGATGCCGCGGTTAATTTTATGGAGATACGAATCGGTAATCGTATCATCAAAGGAAAAATCATGGAAAAAGCACATGCCCAAAAAGTATTTGCTAAAGCGAGCCAAGCAGGCCAAAAAGCGAGCTTGGTTGAGCAACACAGACCAAATTTATTTACTAATAAAATCGCAAACATCGCTCCTGCTCAACAAATAACGGTAACGCTAAAATACGTTCAACAGGTTGGCTATCGCAATGACAAGTTCACGTTAAGATTTCCAATGACTTACACGCCAAGATATATAACTAACAATCAATCAAATCTATTAGCGACACAATTGCCGTCATTATTTACCGGTAAACCTAGCCTGCCTAATAATCGTGGAAAAATGTTGATTAGTTTTACGCTAGAAGCCGGAGTTCCATTAGAGAGCATTTCAAGCCAGTCACACAAAGTTTCGATCAAATCGAATAACCAATATGCTTATTCAGAGCCTACTCATCGTGTAAAAGTTACGTCTTCAGTCAGTGAGAGGCTATTGATAGACGTTTTGGGGCGACAAGTCACTATGGATAGAGACTTTGTTATTTCCTGGCAACCTTTAGCTTCAGATAAACCACAGGTGAGTTTGTTTACCGAACAAATAAATGGGCAGGAATATACGCTCGCAATGATACTTCCTCCTGTTGGCAACAAGTACCAAGAGCAAAGCAGCGTTAATAAGTTCTCAAGAGATATAACTTTTGTCATTGATACATCAGGCTCAATGCAAGGGACATCGATTGAGCAGGCTAGGTCAGGATTACTCTTTGCATTAGATACACTGTCTGCACAAGATAGTTTTAATATTATCGCGTTTAATCATGGCTATCAGCAGCAATTTCCTACTACGGTAATGGCCACTAAACAAAACGTTAAATTGGCAAAGAAGTATATCAACCGTTTAGGTGCCGATGGTGGCACTGAAATGTATCATCCATTACAAGCAGCGTTGACTATGCCTATTGCTAAAAATCAAAACAGTGAAGCGATCAGACAAGTTTTGTTTTTGACTGATGGCGCTGTTAGTAATGAAGTAGAGCTATTCCAACTGATCCAAGGAGCTGATAGGTTACCTCGCCTTTTTACGGTTGGTATTGGCTCTGCACCTAATGGTTTCTTTATGAAAAAAGCCGCTCAGTTCGGGCAGGGCAGTTATACGTATATAGCAAGTGTTGCTGAAGTCGATGAAAAAATGTCGAGTTTATTACTCAAGATTAGTGAGCCTGTATTACGTAACGTTTCTCTTCAATTTCAACCTTTACATTTAGGCGCTATTGAACAATTCCCTAAAAAGATTCCCGACTTATATCAAGGAGAGCCATTAGTTGTAGCATTCAAAACGGCGAAAGCTCCAAGCAGTTTACAAGTCTTTGGCGATTTATCAGGGTTTCCATGGCATCACGAAGTGGTCATTTCAAAAACAGAATCAAATAATCATATGGCAACTATTTGGGCTCGAGCAAAAATTGACGATCTATTAGATGGCTTAGTGACAGGTCAACAGCCAAATGATGTGCGTACCCAAGTGTTAGCAACGTCGTTACTGCATCAGGTGATGTCTCCATATACTAGCTTTATTGCGGTCGAAGAAATGTTAGCAACAGATAATTCAGCCAAAAAAGAAAACAAGCCATCTCAAGCACAATCCAATCAAGCACTAGCCTTTATACCTTTTCCAAAAACCGCTCTAGGATGGCAGCAGCAGCTATTGATTGGCATATTGCTATTGCTAATTTCGGGTGTGTGGTGGCTGAGGATCAAACAAGATGCAATGTAGAAAAAAGTTATCAGTTTTGGCACCGTTAACACTGTTCTTATGCGCGTTGACTCTTGTTTTTCAAAGCCTTTGGTTACCAACTAAAGCTTGGCTTTCAGAACAACTAATTTATCACAGTTGGCAACAAGCAAAGCAAGGCGAAAAAAATAACAAACCCTGGCCTTGGGCTGATACTGTTCCGATCGCAAAAATCCAATTTAGTAGACTTGATCGTTCATTAATTTTACTAAAAGGAGTCGACCCAACAAGTTTGGCTTTTTCTGCAGGGATCATGCATCAATACTCAACATTGGATAGGAAGTCACCCATTGTTATTGCCGGTCATAGGGATACGCACTTTGCCTTCATCAAAGAAGTACAAGTGAAAGATATCATTTCTTTAAGCGACAAATATGGTCGTAGCCACCAGTACGAAGTTGACGAGTTCCTCATTGTTGATGGCGAACACTCTGAACTCATCATCGACCCACTCAGTAATGGCTTGGTGTTAATTACATGTTATCCATTCGATGCGTTAGCCTCAGAAGGCAGCTTGCGTTATCTAGTGAAAGCGAGGTTGTTAGGTTCTTAATTACATAATAGATTTCACTTTTAAGTAAATTTTATATCAATATATAAAGGATATGTTGTTAAATATTATTAAATAAATGATCCATATAAGAGTAATGTCCGTAACAGTATTGTTGTCATTTGTCATTTGTCATTTGTCATTTGTCAGTTGTCAGTTGTCAGTTGTCAGTTGTCATTTGTGCTTTGAAATTTAAAGTAATACGAGCTATTATTTTTTCGTTCACGATGCGAACACTTTTAGCTTGTTGTAAATTTCGCATAGGACGATGAAAGTAAAAATTGTCTTTAAAATTAAAGAACAATATAAACTAAATTTACTAAATCAATTTACGCATTTTGTTGATTTTAAGAAGGGAAAATATGAAGTTAAGATATAAATTTGTGTTATCAACCATGTTGTTAAGTCATGCAACGGCATTTGCTGATGAACACGCATTAGCCATTAAAGATGCTGGCGGAAAGCCAGCGACACAAGCGACAGTAAAAGCCAATAAAGCATTTGCAGAAACATTAAATTTTAAAGATGTAAGAGCATTTGAAAATGATGACAAAGGGCTTGTTGCTGAGTTTGATAAAGCAACCGGCGATATTATTCGCAATAGTTTTAAGTTTATCGATGTCAACTCAGCTGATCGTGCGCCAGATACAGTAAATCCATCGCTTTGGAGACAAGCTGTATTGAATCAACGAGCGAAAGGTCTTTATGAAGTACTACCTGGTAAAATTTACCAAATTCGCGGAACAGACTTAGCTTCACTTTCTTTTATCCGTGGTAAAACGGGTTGGATTGTTTACGATGTTTTGACAACGAAAGAAGCTTCTGCACAGTCGCTTAAGTTTTTCAAAGAAAATGTGCCTGAAGGCGGTGACTTACCAGTAGTTGCTATGCTTTATTCTCACTCTCATGCTGACCACTTTGGTGGCGCTAGAGCAATTGAAGATGCCTACCCAAATGTAAAAGTTTATGGCTCTAAAAACATCACCAAAGAAACAGTTGATGAGAATGTACTAGCTGGTAATGCTATGTCTCGTCGTACTGCTTATCAGTATGGTGCAACGCTTGGTCGTAACGAAAATGGTATTGTTGACGCAGCTTTATCTAAAGGGATTTCAACAGGTGAAATTACTTATGTAACACCAGATTATGAGCTAAACCATAAAGGCGAGCTTGAAACCTTGAAAGTTGATGGTTTAGAAATGGTCTTTCTTGATGCATCAGGTACGGAAGCGCCATCAGAAATGGTGACGTACATCCCTTCGATGAAAGCATTATGGACAGGTGAGGTAACGTATCAAGGTATGCACAATGTTTATACCTTACGTGGCGCTAAAGTTCGTGATTCATTAAAGTGGTCTAAGAAAATTAATGAAATGATCACTTTATGGGGTGATGAAGTTGAAGTACTTTTCGGATCGCATTCGGCTCCTATTTGGTCAACTGATGAAATTGTCGATTACTTGAAAATGCAACGTGATGCATATGGTTTTACGCATAACCAAACCTTGCGACTTGCTAACAACGGCTATGTTTTACAAGACATGGGCGACAAAATTTACGAAGTAATGCCTGAAAGCATTCAAAAGTCGTGGCACACCAATGGTTACCATGGTACCTATTCGCACAACGCTCGCGCTGTTTACAATATGTACTTGGGTTATTTTGATATGAACCCTGCCAATTTAAACCCATTACCAATTAAACCAGAATCGGCTAAATTTGTTGAATATATGGGAGGCGCTCAGGCTATTATTAAGAAAGCAGAGCAAGACATTACTAATGGTGAATATCGTTTTGCTGCAACAGCACTTAATAAAGTGGTGCAAGCTGACCCAGCTAACTTAAAAGCAAGAGCTTTATTAGCTGATGCGTTTGAGCAAATGGGTTATCAAGCTGAAGGTGCTGGTTGGAGAAATATTTATTTAACAGGTGCTCAAGAACTGCGTATAGGTAAAGTTTCACCAGGTGCTCCTAAGACAGCTTCAGCAGATATTCTAGCTGAAATGGCTCCTGGCATGATGCTCGATTATATTGCTGTTAAAGTAGACTCATTAAAAGCTCAACATACGCCATTTACGGTGAACATTACCGTAAGCGGAGATACATATTTTGTTGAAATGTCTAACGGTAACTTAAGCAATATCAAGGTCGAAAAGCCGAAGAAAGGTGCTGATGCAACGATTTCGTTGTCTGGCGAAGGCTTTACCAAAATATTATTAGGCCAAGCGAAATTGGCTGACTTGCTTGAATCTAAAGAAGCTACTATCGAAGGTGATAACACGGTTTTAGCTAAGCTGGCTGGTTCTTTAGTTGAATTTGACGACAAATTTGAAATCGTCCCGTTTAACAGCAAATCTGTTGACGCAAATTTATATAAATAGTTAAGTTAAACTAAAGTATATATCTTGTTTATAAGCCTAAATACTTTACCGCATATATGCAGTAAAAGTGTTTAGGCTTTATTTTTTTCTATCACGTTTTTATGTATTAAACTCTCTTAACTCCTTTGTTCCCTCATTTTTATCTGACATTAAGCCACTTTTGAATTAACCACCCTTATTGATTCGTTCGCATTATCTTTTATTTTTTTGAAATATTGTTCAAGCCATTACTTAGTGTTGACTAAGTCTGGGAAGGGTAAGCCCAAAATATCAAGGCTTTACTCCATACCAAGCTAATTAATACCCTTGTGACGTGTGGGCAAAAACTCGCGCACAGTGGAATAGGGAAGACATTAAACCTTATGGTTTCCGTGTAGCTGAGCCACAACATGACGGCACACCACATTGGCATGTTTTATTGTTTGTTGAAGCACAACAAGTAGAGCGAGTCAAAAGCGTGATTAGTCACTATTCATTACTACAAGATGGTGATGAACGAGGTGCAAAAGAAAACCGCTGTGATTTTAAATTAATTGACCCGAAAAAAGGCTCTGCAACAGGCTACATTGCCAAGTACGTACCAAAAAATATAGACGGCGAAGGACTGGATAAAGGTGTTTACGGTGAAGACCCAATAACAGCAGCACAACGTGTTGACGCGTGGTCATCTTGTTGGTGTATTCGTCAATTTCAACAAATTGGTGGCGCTTCGGTTTCTGTTTGGCGTGAACTGAGGAGGCTCAATCAAAAACTCAGTATAGACTCAATCATAGAGAAAGCAAGACAAGCAGCAGACGAAAGCGACTGGCAAGGTTATGTCAATGCAATGGGTGGTGTCTTTGTGAAACAGAAAGACCAGCCGCTTAAACTAGCCTACGATGCATCATTCAATAGTGAAACGGGCGAATGCAAGTTAGGCCAATATGATGGTGACATCATTCATAGCATTAAGGGTTTGCTCTACAAAGGGCAGGTTATAGTCACTCGATTTTTCAGTTGGCGTTTAGAAAGAACAAACAAAGTTTGTTCTAACTTGGAGTTCTGTAAATAACTGTACTAATTATAGATACAATGAAAATTTGGCGAATATATCTGATAATATATTCTTCAAAAATAAAATTTGGTTCAGGAATTTTGAATATGGATTCATTAGTTCAAGTAAAGCAAGTTGGAAACTCATTATTTTCCTTTTTGCTAATACCATCAATCTTTGTTGCTGTTGTATTTTTAGGGAAGCTACTCGACTCTAGCTTATCAAAACCTTCTGTTTTTAATATTGAATCATTTGTTCCTTTTGTATTTGCTTTATTTATAGGTATTAAAAGCTGGAACGATCAAAACCAATCAACTTTCACGATAATGAATCTCTTAAATGTAGCGAGCAAAAGCTCGCATGTGATGTTACATAACTTATCTGATAATGAAATTAATGCAGATTTTGAAGTCTTTTCACAAGATACAAAAGACCAATTTTCAATAAAAATACCTAAGCATACTTTGTACAAAGTTTCTCTAACTTATATTAACCAAATCAGAAAATCTGACAGTATTCACTTCAGTTTAAGGGTTAATGCAAACGTTAAGGCAAGTGATTTGCTGATTGAAGCTGCTATTGTTAGTGCTCAAGGAACAGAGTTAAAAGAAGTTCAATCCAAGTGATTTTAATTATTCAAAATCGTGATACTATTCTTGTCAGTATTTGCATTACAACATTAAAAGGATTTCATGTTGCTTAATAAATATCTCTTTAAACCCTTCTGTTTAATAATGACTACGTTAATACTTGTTTCTTCCTGTGGTGGTTCATCAGATAACGAAAGTATTACACCTATAAACTTATCACCAGAAGCCAATGCTGGCGTAGATCAAACGATTGACGAACAGTCCGAAGTTATTCTATCTGGTTCAGGTAGTGATTCAGATGGCAATATTGTTTCTTATCAATGGACTCAAACGGCTGGTGCTGACATTGTACTTACAAGCGCAGATGAAGCTATTGCAAGTTTTAGTGCGCCAGATGTCGATCAAGATGAAATCCTCACTTTTTCGTTAACTGTAACAGACAATGATGGAGCCACAGCTAGTGATGACATTAATATAAGTGTTGCTAGACTTAATCAGTTTCCTATATCTGAAGCAGGAGAAGGAGCGACTGTTTTCATCGCAGATACGATTACTCTCAATTGTAGTGGCAGTACAGAACCTGATGGAGATGAACTTTCATATCACTGGCAACAAACTAAAGGTGCAACGGTTACTTTAAGTGATAATTCTATTTGCAGACCTAAATTTAAAGTCCCTAATGAGGTTGACAACTACGAATTTATCTTAACTGTCACTGATAGTTATGAAGGTGTTGATACAGATGATGTTTCTTATAATGCCAATTTATATACTGGAGAAGTCAATAATTGGCAGCATAATCATTTATTTACTTACGGAACTTTACCAGAACAAGATAGTGAATTTATTACGGTAGCAGGTGATTTTGCTTATATTGGCTCAGCCTATGATGGCTGGTGGATAGCAGATATTTCTGATCCTGAATCTCCAACTTTAGTTAGTAAAGTGGCGTTTAATGAAACTAAGGTCAATGAAATTACAATAAAAGACAATTACGCATTTATATCAACGTCACAAGGCTTAAAAATTTTTGATATCTCTACTCCTGCTACTCCGATAGAAATTGGGGATGCTGGTATAAATCAAGGTATAAATTCAGTTGTAGTCAAAGATAACTTTCTATATGTGATCACCAATAATCTAGTACCTAAAGGTGGTTATAACTTTTTTCCTGATGATAGTTTACCGGATTTATTTAGTGTTGATATCTCTACTATTACGTCACCACAAATATTCGCGTCACTCCACATTGATAAAGAGCCTAACGCAATAGTTATCGAAGGCAATCATGCTTATATCATAGTTGATGAGAAAGGTCTGAGAGTTATTGATATCTCAGACGTTAATTCACTACAAAATATCGCTAAATTAGGTGGTCTAGGGGATTTGTTTGATATATCGATAAAAGATAGTAAAGTATATGCTTGGTCAGAAAATGGGATGAAAGTAGTAGACGTTGCCATGCCAAGTGAACCAAAATTAATAGGTGACTTAGATTATAAATCATTTTGGTATAGAGGTTATCGGTCGATACAAATAATGGGAGAATACTTAATTTTAGGGGTGGGAGGTACAGTCAACCTAGTTGATATTAGTGAACCTTCTTCGCCCAAATGGAATGGACAAATGTTTTTTCCTGGAGATGCTATCAAAGTAGAAGGTGAAACCATCTTTATTGTTGGTAATAATAAGAACAGTATAGATCGAAATTCTGGTCTTAGTATTGTTGATGGTTCTTCAATTGTTAAGTCTACTCTGACAAGCTCAGTGCCTTCAAAAGCTACTAGAAGTATAAAAGTTAAAGACAATTTACTTTATGCTACTAATTGGACTACGTCTTACGAGTTTTTTGAAACAATTGATATTTCTACTCCAAGTTCTCCATCGTTTATTGGGGATTTTGACTTTAAAGCTTTTGAAGTGGATTGGGACCAACCAATAGAGTCATGGTATATAGATGAAAATAGAGCCTTCCTACACAATATAACTACAATGTGGGATGAATATACTTTAGGTACTAAAGTGAGAGTTTTAGATATAACAGACCCGACATCACCTAGTTTATTAAGCACGTTAGATTTAGACGGTGATGTACACTCAATTAACGCCAAAGACAATTTATTATATACAATTGTAGAAGATTACCCGCTAGCGGAATTTAGAATATTTGATGTTACAGATCCGCTTTATCCCGAAATTATGGGTGCTATTTCAACATCTCGAACAAGTCAATTAATACCGTTAGGAAATGAAATAGTGATTCAAGGAGATATTGCCTACCTTTATGGTGAGCTTCCTCTTCAGATTATTGATGTATCAAATAGTCACGCCCCAACATTGCTAAGTGAGACAGAAATCACTGGTCACATTAAAGCGATTGAAAATGGCATCGCGTATCTTAAAGGTGAGGATAATAGACTTAAACTAGTAGATATTTCTAATTCCTCATCGCCTGAGCTTATAGACTTTACTGATACTATTGGTTCATTTTCTGATATCACGATAAGTGAAGATATTGCTTATGTTTCTGCTTCAATTGAGGGCTTAAAAATGTATGATATTACAACTCCTAATTATCCTCTATTAGACAAAACTATAAGCACCTCAGGTGGCATATCTCAAGTTAAACTCCATAATGGTCAGATATATATGGCAGAAAGCAGCGGCTTGTTAACGCTTGAAGTTGAACAATTAAATACCAGTTCTCTGATTCAAAGTGAGCAAAGTTATACCTTGGTTAATAAATCTTCGCTATTAAATTATTCCGTAAGTTGGATGACTAACAACCCTTTAAATATAAAATGCTTAGTTACTGGCGGTAGTTGCAGCTCCATTATAAATAAACAAAATAAAACCGCAGAAATAGAGTGGGAAACACCAGATATTAAAGGAGATTATGAAATAGTAATCTTAGGTGGTAATACATCTTCGCAACATGTAATTCGGGATAGGGTTACTATTCATTGATGGGCATTCTGATGAAACGTGGTAGTCCTTACGAGAGTTTTGATTATTTCCTCACTACTCATAATAGACTTTCTAATGATTACATAATGTCTACACACAGCAGGGTGGTAATTGTAACTAGCTGATATTTAATTAAAATAAATATGATAGGTGTTAATAAGCTGTTCTTTGTAAGAAGACTGCGAAACAGCTCATTAGAATGATTTCTTCCCTCCCAATATAAAAATATCCAAATAAAATTTGCTACATATATGCTACATATAAAAATAATAGTGAATTCAAATTAGAGTTTTTTGCTGTTAAGTTATTGATTTGTATGGCGACCCCAGCAGGAGTCGAACCTGCGACCTGCCCCTTAGGAGGGGGCTGCTCTATCCAGCTGAGCTATGGGGTCATATAGCACTCAATAAACTGATGAGATGGTTAAATATTATCAAAGGTTAAACTAAAAAACAGCATTTTAGTATTCAAGACGCTGTTTTATTTAATCTTTTACAGCAAGGTCATTAATCTGGATATTGCCCAGTAATCGTTCATCGGTGGCAATTGCGGTTGCGTTATTTTCATATACGGCAATGACTTTGACCTTGAATGGACTGACATTGAATCCTGCGTAAGTTTTACCAATATCCGTAGTAAAGTTGTTTAAGTGTAGTAAAGAAAATTCATCATTGACTTGCACGCCGTGATGTTTGCCTAAGTTAATAGAAATTTGGTTGCCTGCAACGCGAATAATTTTAGCTCGGGTTTGTTTACACATGACACTTTCATCTATATCAATAATCGCTTTTTCTATGGTGCGATCTAACATACGTCCATATTCACTTTGCCAAAACTCTCCGCCATTGACGTCGATACGCGCTCTTTTTTCAAAAGGCCAAGTAGCTTGATCACTATACTCTTTGCTAAATACAAACTCTCCATTTGCACTGTTATATAGATATAAGGTGGTTTTGAAATAGCGATTAAATGTGCCTTCATCCCAAAATTTCCAGCTTGTCAGATTGTCTTGGCTAAAAGAAACGTCGTTGATTTCACTATAAAGTACGTACTGACTGTCAAACATATGCCCTAACTCAACGGTTAAGTCTTTAATCGCCTCGTTTTGCGTGCTTTGATTTAGCCGAGAAAAGTTAGTTCGGTTTTTTGATACTAAGTGAGCGTCAATAAATCGACTGTGTTGCTCGACTTTTTTGTTGAGCACGTCTGGAATGACAACTTCCATATCATATATTTCACCGATATTAGCTTGTTCTCTATTGACCAAATTAGCACGCGTTATTAATAGTGACTTTTTATAATCTGCCGCAAAACATTGTTTCTCTTGCGGGAAAATGTCAGCTCTAATGGTTACATTGATATAACCATCGGTATAGGTTTCTTCAAGAATATCTACTGAGTTTACCGTGCCACTCGCGCGTACGCTGAGTTCGTCTTGCATAAGCACCCCGTTGACTACTTGTTGTACGCTAGACACTGACGCGCCTGCAACCAGTAAGGCTTTTTTTAAAGCATTCTCCATCGCTCGAGCTCTTGCCGCGTCGGTATCACCGGTAATGCGTGCCTGTCCTTCAACTTCATACCATTGGGCATGGGTGGCAAAGGGTGTGCAGCATAGTAAAGTTATTAAGAGCGCTCGAAACATATTAAATCTCGTCAATTGTGTGCTGACTACTTTTGTTCATCAACGTTGTAGATAGCTTTTTTAAGTAGCATGGGTATATTCTCAGTCTTTAAGCTTAAGCATTTTTTGTGCCGAGCGTGTGATGAAAGATATTTGGCGTGTTTTGTGCATCCTAATTTGTTGATTGAATATCATCATGTTTAAAGGCTGCGCATTGAATTAACATTTCGGGTAGCAATACAGATGTTTACAAAAGTGATAAAAATTTTTTGTGGTCTGTAGGTTGATGATAAATGATTGGCTTAAGTGATTGAGCACAATTAAAAGTCTTTATATGATTTTCGATGCTTGGCCATTTGATATCATTTTTTGTATTGGAGATAGGTAATGAAAAAAGTAACCTGTGCGTTTTTATTGGTTGCGGCAAGCTCTGTTGTATCTTGTTCGAGTGTTTATGATAAACATGTGGAATGGGAGCCTGTAGCACCAAGTTCATATCCAGTGTTACACGCCGTAGGTTATGCGCCGATTAGTTTGCAGAAGTCGGATCATGATACACAAAAAATGTTGATGGCACTTAAAGCGTCAAAATTAGCGGCTTATGCTGAATTAGCCGAGCAAGTGTATGGCCAACATATTAATGGCACTACCACGATGGCTGATTTGGCTATTAATAATGATAATTTGAAATCGTCAGTTCAAGGCGTTATTCGTGGTGCTAAGGTTATTAAAAGCTATCCCGTTGGAGATACTTATGCGACTGAGCTCAGCGTTGACTTTAAAGATGTCTATGACTTATATCTTGCGTCAATGAAGCGTAAAAAAATCAAGGAAGTGAATTACTATTAGGGTTCATTTTTTATCGAGCCAAAAAAAACGCCTAAAAGGCGTTTTTTCGTTAGTTCGTAATAACTTTTTCCGCTTAGGCTTTTATACCTAAACTACTCAAACCAACGTGTTTCTTACCTTTGCTATCGTATGTCATTGACGAATTATCATGATTTTCTAGCAAGGCAGACTTCATCCTATCGATGGCTAACTCTGATTGAGTGATGATTTGTCCATTGACTAGGTTTAGGTCTTGGCACCTAGTTAAACATTCTGCAACTTTTTGCAATTGTGTATCTAGCTCGCCTTTACTTTTTTGCTGCAAAAACACTTGGCTGGTTGATATAGTGCCATCAAGAGTTTGTATGTCGACCAACAAATCGTTTTTCTTTTGAGTAATTTCCAGCAGGGCATCAGGGTTATGCTTTTGCAATACTTCACGTTCTTGAATTAACAAAATTTCCAATTGGCTAAGTTGGGCTAGTTGTTGTGCTAACAAGGGGTTGTCAGTATTAGTTTCTGTCATGATGCCTTTGCTTACCTATATTAAGTCAAATTCAAACTTAGCGATGCTTGCTGCAAGCTTTTCAGGATTGATTTTATACTCTCCTGATTCTATTGCTTTCTTCAGTTCCGCTACTTTTTTCTGGTTTACTTCAGGTGCGTTATCGCCCTTTTTCTGCATTTCACTCATTTTTTTCGCTTGAGGAGTCAGTGATACAGAGTCTTGTCTTGCCGGTTTTGCTTGTTGAGCAACGTTTGACTGATCAGCTTGTGCTTTTGCTTCAGCTTGCTGCTTCAAGTTTTGAGTTACCGGGGTGTTGTTCCCCAAGTTATTGATATTTATAGCCATAATAATACCCTGTATAAAAAATAATTTTCATCTTCCCTTGTATCGGCAAAACACTATAAATCTTTACTAAATTTATAACTTTATTTTTACTGTGTTTAAGCCGCTAACACGAGCCGATACTAGTTTACCAGAACGTTCGTTTTTTACCCTAATTTTATCGCCAATATATCCATTAGACAATGCAATGCCTGTGGTTTTAATATTTAGTACAGCTGAGATCGCTTCGATAGTGACAGAATCTCCTTTACACACGACGCAGATATTTTTGCGCGTGATGGTTGAGCCAGATGACAAGGTTCGCTGGCTCTTGGCTCCGATAATTTCATTAGGATTTTTAATCTTTTCACCGCGAATTCTTTTTTCATCGACGTATCGAATACCAATATTGTCACTGGTTAGTCTGCTTCCCTTATCAATAGCAGACAATGCGACTACAATTGGCGCCATAATGCGTACCCTAGATGGTATATATATGCTCCATGGTGTTGAATCATCACAACTTATTTCTATATTTACGTTTCTACCATTATGATTTTGAGGTATATTTGCGGATAGCTCAGACAGACATGGCTTAATTCTGACCCTTGGATCGATTTTGGTAATTTGTACAGATACTTTTTTGTCGTCAGATGTACTTAAAGAAGATGTCAATTGACGTTTAGCAAAATTCTCAATGTAGGCACGATCATAAATTTGAGCATGGCAAAAACTGACAACAATTGCTTGAAACGTTAAAAATGTTATAAAAAGCTTCGTTTTACGCATAATTTTTTTGCATACAGATTAGGGAAAAATAAATACTCGTCTATGCTTACTATAAATAGGTTTTAAAAGTCGAGTGTCAAAGTTCAGTCGTCTAGCTATGGTTTACTTAGTTTAAACAAGAAGTGTGCCTAGTTTGTTCTGATTTAACTCTTAAAGAGGTTTTATATGGCAGGTATTTTAGATTCAGTTAATCAACGAACACAATTGGTCGGTCAGAATAGGCTAGAGCTCTTGTTATTTAAGTTGGTTGGCCGTCAACGATTTGGAATTAATGTATTTAAAGTGCGCGAAGTATTACAGTGTCCGCGTTTAACATCGTTACCCAATCAAGATCCATTTATTAAAGGTGTTGCCCATATTCGTGGGCAGACTATATCTGTTATCGATTTAAGTAAAGCGACTGGCGGTCCGGAAATAAAAAGTACCGAAAATTGTTTCATAATCATTGCCGAGTATAACCGAAGTGTTCAAGGCTTTTTGGTTGCAGGTGTTGAGCGTATCACTACACTGAGCTGGCAAGACATTATGCCGCCACCAGAAGGTGCTGGTAAATCTAGTTATTTAACTGCAGTGACTGAAATAGATAATGAAATGGTGTCTATTTTAGATGTTGAAAAAATACTGAATGAAATTAGTCCTGTTTCAACCGAATTAAGCGAGGGTGTTGCTGATTTAGCGGTTGGGGAAAGTATCGGTGAACGTTCTGTTATGATTGCTGATGATTCTACCGTTGCCCGTAATCAGGTTAAACGAGCTCTAGAGCCGTTAGGGTTAAAGATGATTTTGGCGAAAAATGGCCAAGACGCATTAGATCAACTCAAAGCTATTGATGCAGAATGTAAAAATAGCATTGTTGAAAAAGTTGCACTTTTGATTTCAGATATTGAAATGCCAGAAATGGATGGCTACACTTTGACGGCTGAAATTAAAAATAATGACCGCCTTAAAAATATGCCTGTTATTTTGCACACGTCTCTAAGTGGTGTTTTTAACAATGCCATGGTTGAAAAGGTGGGAGCCGAGGATTTTATCCCAAAATTTCATCCCGACGAGCTAGCGACTGCTGTTAAAAAGTGGTTGGCAATTGAAGATTAGTTCGTTACTTTGAACGCTTTATTAGGAATATATTAGTGTCATCAAGGCAGCTTGACGAAAAAAGCTATCAGGACTTTCGCACATTTCTCGAGCAGCAATGCGGGATAGTCTTGGGTGAAAATAAACAATATTTGGTAAAAAGCCGGCTTGCCCCTTTGATGGCGAAATTTGATGTCGATTCACTTTCGGTACTTGTCAAGCGCACATTGAGCCCAACTGAGCGGCAACTGCGTGCAGCAGTTATTGATGCCATGACCACGAATGAAACATTGTGGTTTCGTGACGATTACCCTTTTGAGTTGTTAAAAAGCAAAATTTTACCTGAATTTGCTAACCATAAAATGCCGCTAAAAATATGGTCTGCGGCAAGTTCTTCTGGGCAAGAACCATATTCGATAGCGATGTCGGTATTGGAATATATGCAATCTAAACCAGGGGCTTTTCAACGTGGTGTTCAAATTATTGGTACTGATATTTCTAATACCATGCTTGAGCATTGTAAATACGGACACTATGACGGTCTTGCTTTGGGACGAGGATTATCAGCAGAACGTAAGCGACAATTTTTTGAGCCAGGCGACAATGGCATGCACAAAGTAAAAGACAATGTTAAAAAGCTGGTTAATTTCAGGCCACTAAATCTGCTCAATAGCTATAGTTTGATGGGACGCTTTGATATTGTGTTTTGTCGTAATGTATTGATTTACTTCGCCCCAGAAGTAAAAACGCAAATTCTTTCCCAAATTCATGATGTACTTAATCCTAATGGGTATTTATATCTAGGTGCTTCAGAATCTTTATCTGGGTTAAATCAAAATTTTGATATGGTTAGATGCAACCCTGGCATCGTCTATCAGAAAAAGTCGTAAATTTGACATTTATACCCAAACCACTTGAAGATCCAGTTTCAGAGTTAAGCTAGAAAATCAGTTCAAGGCACAGCACGATGGTAATGGGTATTCTCGGTAACTGCTCCTGCGTTACCTTAATGTTCTGCATCCGTGTAGAAACCTTATCAAGTGTTTCAATACTGAACTGTTTTTCTAACTTATCTCCCTTCGGGCAAGGCGATAAAGGACATCTACTGTGTTATTGGTTTCTACAATGGAGCAACCATTTTATTCAATTAATACCTTGCAGCTACCACTTTCTCGCCTTGCTGAATCTTGCATCTTCAAGTGGCTTGGATATATATTGGCATAATTATTGAATAACTACTTCCATATATTTGGAGGTAGCATTATGGCTATAAATTTTGATAAAGCATTTGGAATTCACCCTGCTGGGATGATTCTACGTGCCAAAAAAGCGGAAGTTATTGCGAGTAATGTCGCTAACGCCGACACACCTGGTTATAAAGCCAAAGGCATGAACTTTCAACAAGCACTAGCAAACGCCTCCAAAGATCTTCAAATGGGTATGACCCGAACCAATGCCAAGCATATGGATGCTCGTATGGAGCTAAATAATGGTATTGATTTTCGCATACCCGACCAACCTGATACAGGTGACGGAAACACAGTTGATGTACAAGTGGAACGAAACTTGTATCTACAAAACTCATTAGAGTATCAAGCAAGTGTTCAATTTCTTAATTCGAAAGTGAAAGGCTTGAAGAAAGCGATAGGTGGAGGACAGTAATAATGAGCCTGTTTAACGTATTTGATATTAGTGGTTCGGGTATGAGTGCGCAGTCTCTGCGTTTGAATACCACTGCTAGCAATATCGCTAATGCTGATAGTGTCAGCAGCAGTATTGACCAAACCTACCGAGCAAGGCATCCAGTTTTTGCCGCAGAGATGCAAAAAGCTGCCGGAGGTAATCCCGAATCAGTAGGTGTTAGTGTGCTTGGTATTGTAGAAAGTGATAAACCTTTAAATGTAGAGTATTCGCCAGAACACCCTATGGCAGACAAAGATGGCTATATATATAAACCCAATGTCAATGTTATCGAAGAAATGACCAATATGATATCAGCGTCACGCTCATATCAAACCAATGTTCAGTTAGCTGAATCAGCTAAGAACATGGTGAATAAAACGTTAACCCTTGGCCAACGATAATCTTAAAGAGAGATAAATTATGGATTCAGTAAGTGGCGGTAGCCCGTTAGATGCAATTCGTTGGCAACAAGAAACGACAAAAATTGCCGATGATAGAGATGGGATGCTAACGCAAGAAGACTTTTTTGCGCTGATGACTCAAGAATTAGCCCATCAAGATCCCACTAAGCCCGTTGAGAATAATGAGATGATTTCTCAGATGACCGCTTTTTCAACAACTGATGGTGTCGCGCAGCTAAATGACCAGTTCACGCAGTTTGCTAATTCAATGTCCTCTAGTCAGGCTTTGCAGGCGTCTTCATTAGTGGGACGCAGTGTATTAGTTAACGACAACGTATTTGGTTTATCTTCTGGTGAGTCAGTCAAAGGCAAAATTGTCGCCGACTTACCAGCAAGTAACGTGAATATTTACGTAGAAAATACCGCAGGTGAGATTATTCAAACTGTACCTGTGGGTAGCGTTGCAGCAGGGGAGTCTACCTTTACATGGGATGGCAATATGTCTGACGGAGAGCCTGCACCAAGTGGCGCATATAGATATCGCATTGTCGGTCTAGTTGACGGGCAAGCATCAGAACTACAAGCAATGACTTATCGAAAAGTTGACAGCGTAACCTTAGCCGGCGCTGGCGGCAATATTTTGCTTAACCTTAACGGTGGTAGCTCAATGGCATTGTCAGATGTTGTTGAAGTGTCGCAGGGCTAATACCGGCTAAATTAGTAAAAGTTTTCTAAGAGGTGAATTATGTCTTTTAACATATCATTAAGTGGTTTAAATGCTGCTCAGAAAGATTTGGATGTAACGTCAAATAACATTGCCAACGTTAATACAACGGGCTTTAAAGAATCACGAGCTGAATTTGTTGACGTGTATGCGGCTTCATTATTAGCGGGCGGTAAAACAAAAGTGGGTGACGGTGTATTAACCGCAGATGTTGCTCAGCAGTTCGCTCAAGGTAGTATTAAGTTTACCAATAACGCATTGGATTTAGCGATTACCGGTAATGGTTTTTTCGCTACTGTACCTGAAATCGATAGTCTAGAAACATCGTATACACGTGCCGGTGAATTTAAATTAAATGCAGATAACTTTGTGGTTAACTCTCAAGGTGGTCATTTATTAGGTTTTCCTGTTAATCCAGATGGTTCATCAGCATCGGTTAGTTTAAGTACAGCATCGCCGATTCGTATTCCAACCGCTTCGGGTGCACCACAGAAAACAGCTGAAGTAGATATTCGAATGAACTTGCCAGCAGGTGATGCCGTCATTGCTCCTGCAATAGCATTTGACCCGACTGATCCTTTAACATTCAATCACTCGACCTCAGTGACTATTTTCGATTCATTGGGTGATAGTCATGTCATGACCTATTACTTCCGCAAAACTGCTGCTAATGAATGGAGCATGTATGCAGGCGTTGATGGAATATTAGTAAACATCCCAGGCGGTGTTGATCCTATAATACCATCACCAACTCCCGGAACCATAAGTCCTACCAACCCAACGGGTGAAGTGAACGCGGCACAATTGAATTTTTCTTCTGGCGGTGATTTTGTTAGCCAAATACCAGCGTTACCAGCTAACATTCAAACTGAAACGCTAAATGCGAATATTTTGACCAATGGTTCAGATACTACTCAAGATATTATTATTGATTTTAATTTAGACCCTACTGGTCCTAATCCAAATGAACCGACACAGTTTGCATCTAATTTTGAAGTCACAGCATTAGAGCAAGACGGTTTAGCGGTCGGTCGATTAACTGGTCTCGATATTGATGCTGATGGACTTGTACGTGCGACATACAGTAATGGTACATCAGAGCCTTTATCAAGAATTGCTTTGGTTAACTTTGCTAATAACCAAGGTCTGACCCAAGTGGGTAATACGTCTTGGAAAGAAAGTTTAGTTTCAGGTGAGCCTTTAGCAGGTGAAGGTGGCGCGGGTACTTTTGGTACCATTAATTCGTCTGCCCTTGAACAGTCTAACGTCAACTTAACGTCTGAGCTTATTGATTTAATTTCAGCACAGCGAAACTTCCAAGCGAACTCTCGTTCGTTAGAAGTTGATAACCAGCTGAACCAAACAATCTTGCAGATTCGATAAGTAACTCACCGAGTTCTTATTAAGGCTTCATCCTTTGGGTTGAGGCCTTTTTTTGATTTTATGGCACTAGTATTGCATTTATCTAGTTATGACAGTTTAACTAGGATTCATTATGGATAAGATGCTCTATATCGCGATGAGCGGTGCTAAGCAAAACATGCATGCCTTATCAGTGAATGCAAATAACTTAGCTAATGCGAAAACCACTGGTTTTAAAGCAGATTTAGCTCAAGCTAGAACCATGCAGGCGTTTGGTGAAGGAATGCCGACACGCGTATTTTCGATGACAGAACGTGCCAGCCAAAATTTTGACAGCGGCGCATTATTGACGACCGGACGAGATCTTGACATTGCTATCGAGGGCGATGGCTGGTTTGCCGTTCAAACCCCTGATGGCAGTGAAGCTTATACCCGTTCGGGGCAACTCAAAATAAACGATGCTGGCATGTTGGAAACCAACAATGGTGACTTGGTGATAGGTGAAACAGGACCAATTATTCTGCCCTTACCTGTTAATAATATCCAAATTGCCCGTGACGGCAGCATTATGGTTCAACCTGAAGGAGCTCCTCCTACAGTTCAAGATGAAGTTGCTCGCTTGAAGCTGGTTAAACCCGATGTTCGCGAAATTGAAAAAGGTGCAGACGGTTTATTCAGAAATAAAACCGGTGTCGCAGCGCCGGCAGATATTACCGTTACTGTACAAAATGGCATGCTTGAATCGAGCAATGTGAATCCAGTCGGTGAAATGACTGACATGATTGCGCTTCAGCGACAATTTGAAATGCACTTGAAACTTATGAAAACAGCAGAAGAAATGGACGCTAAGTCAGATTCTTTATTGCGTGCTTTTTAACATAATTCTTTAACGAGGTGATTTATGAATCCAGCATTATGGATCAGTAAAACAGGCTTAGATGCACAAACCAAAGACATTGCTGTTATTTCAAATAACTTGGCTAATGCTAGTACTGTCGGCTTTAAGAAGAGCCGCGCGGTGTTTGAAGATCTGCTTTATCAAACAATTAATCAACCTGGCGGACGCTCAGCGCAAGATACTGAAGCGCCATCAGGTTTAATGCTTGGTGCTGGTACGAAAGTTGTTGCCACGCAAAAAATACATAGTCAAGGCGACATGCTAACGACTGATAACTCTTTAGATATTATGATCCAAGGAGAAGGCTTTTTTGAAATATTATTGCCGGATGGTTCGTCGTCATATACGCGAAATGGCCAATTTACTATGGATGAAGAAGGTAATGTTGTAACGCCTGGCGCAGGTTATTTACTTCAACCTCAAATTACTATTCCTGAAGATTCAACGTCTATTAATATCTCTCAAGATGGTGAAGTGTCTGTGCGTTTGCAAGGTCAGGCAGAAAACGCTGTTGTAGGTCAAATTAATACGGTTAATTTTATCAATCCAACTGGCTTAGAGCCTGTTGGGCAAAACTTGTTTATTGAAACTGCGGTATCTGGTGCTCCACAAGAAGGGACGCCTGGTCTTGAAGGTTATGGAATGTTAGTGCAAGGCGCATTAGAAACGTCCAATGTTAATACAACAGAAGAGTTGGTTAATCTTATCGAGTCTCAGCGCATCTATGAAATGAATTCAAAAGTTATTTCAGCGGTTGATCAAATGCTTAGCTATATCAATCAGCAGCTCTAATAGTAAGGGGATTATGATGAAAATTCTTGCTTTAACGATCACTTTAACATGGCTATTAAGTGCGTGCAGTGCGCCTCAGGTTGTTCGTGTATTGCCTGATGACCCTGATTTTGCCCCAATTTTGCCTGAGCATGAAGAACAGTCTATTGTGCCGTCGGGGTCATTATTTAAAGTCAACTATGTCAATAATATTTATTCCGACTCTAAAGCCCATCGAGTTGGCGATATTATTTCTGTCGTGCTTAGTGAAAGTACACAAGCCAATAAAAATGCGAAAACAGAACTGAAAAAAGAGAATAGTGCCACGCTCTCACCAATTACTGGTTTTGGTGGTGTTCCCATTAACTTTAAAGGTGATTCAATCCAATTTGGACTAGATCAAGACTCAGACTTCAAAGGCGACTCAAAATCTAACCAAGGTAATAGTTTAAGCGGTAACGTGTCAGTTCATGTGTTACGAGTTTTACCTAATGGCAATTTAATGATTCGCGGTGAAAAGTGGATGACGTTAAATACTGGAGATGAATATATTCGTCTGACGGGCATTATTCGTCCACAAGATATCAGTTCAGGTAATACCATTTTATCTCAAAAAATTGCTAATGCTCGCATTCAATATTCTGGCACCGGCACATTTGCCGACGTGCAAGAACAAGGCTGGTTAACTAAGTTCTTTAATAGCACTTGGTGGCCCCTGTAACTTGCTGATATTCATAGGTTAATATGATGAAAAAATTAATTAAATCAATACTACTGCCGATATCAATAAGTTGTTTATTACTATCAAATACGGCGCTAGCGCAGCGGATCAAAGACCTTGCTGATGTGCAAGGGGTTCGTTCAAATCAACTAGTCGGTTATGGCTTAGTGGTTGGTTTGCCTGGAACCGGCGAACAGAGCCCATTTACTGAACAAAGTTTTAAAACAATGTTGAGCAATTTTGGTATCACCATGCCACAAAATTTAAAACCTAAAATTAAAAATGTTGCCGCGGTTGCTGTTCATGCAGAGCTACCGGCTTTTGCCAAACCAGGCCAGAAAATTGACATTACGGTGTCTTCTATGGGGAGCGCTCAAAGTCTACGCGGTGGCACGTTACTGCAAACTATTTTGATGGGTATAGATGGTAACGCTTACGCAGTTGGTCAAGGTAGTTTAGTGGTCAGTGGTTTAGGTGCTGAAGGGTTAGATGGCTCCAAGGTACTGGTTAACACGCCAACCGTTGGCCGTATTGCTAACGGAGCTATGGTTGAACGAGAAGTAAAATCACCTTTTACATCAGGCGACCATATCACCCTAAACTTGCGCAGATCTGATTTTACTACTGCCAAAAGGTTAGAGAATGTCATTAATGAGTTTGTCAGTGGCACAGCCCGTGCGATTGACGCGACATCAGTCAAAGTCACAGCGCCAAGAGATGTATCAGACAGGGTTAGTTTTTTATCAATGATAGAAAATTTAGAGTTCGAACCAGACTCACCAGCGGCAAGAATTATCGTCAATTCACGTACAGGTACCATAGTAATAGGATCGGAAGTCAGGCTGTTAGCTGCGGCAATCACTCATGGTGGTATTACGGTGACGATCAACGAACAGCAAGATGTATCTCAACCTGATGCCTTTGCTGAAGGGGATACTGTCCTGACCAATAATTCTGTTATCGACGCGAGTCAAACCGACTCGAGAATGTTTGTGTTTAATCCGGGTGTGACGTTAGACACTTTAGTTCGAGCTATCAATGATGTTGGTGCGGGACCTGGTGATGTGATGGCGATCTTGGAAGCTCTTGATCAGGCTGGCGCATTGCGTGGCGAATTAATTATTATCTAGGCAGAGACGATGGATACGAAATTAAATGATGCACGTAACTTTCTAGACCTTAATGGCTTAAATGCTATAAGACAGCAGTCTCGTGAAGGTGACAAAACATCGAAAGATGCTGCGTTAAAGGAAGCGGCACAACAGTTCGAATCTATATTCATGCAAATGTTGCTTAAAAGCATGCGTAAAGCAGAAGATGTTTTGGCTTCAGACAGTCCATTCAATTCACAAACCTCAAAGTTCTACCGTGATATGCAAGATCAACAAATGTCGGTAGATATGTCGACCAAAGGCACATTAGGGCTTTCAGAGTTAATTGTGCGACAACTTGGTGGCGATAGTGACAACTTTACGCCTAGAAGTGTTTTACGTGCCGATGGCAACCTTCCTAGTACGAAAACCTCTAGCAATAATGAAAACTTAGATAAATTATCACAGCAGTTTTTCAACACTGGAAGGGTGTCAAATAACCGTCAATCACAGTCTCCATTAGATAGAAAATACGTTATTTCAGAGCAAAGCCAGGCTAATACCTTTAAGCAACCTAAAGACTTTGTTAACGCCATGACCGTACCTGCGAAAAAGGTACAGGAAGAATTGGGTGTACCTTTTGAGGTTGTCATTGCGCAAGCGGCCTTGGAGACGGGTTGGGGACAAAAAATCATTAAAACGGCGCAAGGACAAAGCTCTAATAACTTGTTTAATATCAAAGCGGATAGTCGCTGGAGTGGAGATAAGGCGAATAAAGACACGCTTGAATTTGAAGGTCAAACTTTGGTCAAAAAGAATGAGCCATTCCGTGTTTATCAAAATATAGAAGACAGTATATCAGACTACATTTCTTTCCTTTCTTCAGGGGAAAGATATCAAGATGCATTATCTAATCCTAAAAATGTGGAACACTTTCTGCATGGTTTACAAAAAGCGGGTTATGCAACCGATCCTAATTATGCGAATAAGATATTAGGAACATTGCAAAAAGTTACAGGCCTGCTGACCGAATAACGGTAAATCATAAGTTTCAACACTATCGAAACTTCAGGAGTGTAGGACATGTCTATTAATTTGTACCAAACTGGTGTCAGTGGTTTACTAGCCGCTCAGCAGCAGTTAGCTACAACGGGCCACAACATAGCCAATGTGAATACTGATGGCTATAACCGTCAACGTGCTGAGCAAACCAATACGGTAGGCGATGCTTTTGGCGGTAACTTTTTAGGCTCAGGCACTTATATTCAAGATGTTACTCGGATCTACAATCAATTCTCTTATAAAGAGCAGTTATTAACAACGAGCTCTTTAGGTGGCGCAGATTCAAGCTACCAAAATTTAAATCAATTAAATGAGATCATGAGCTTTTCTGGCACCGCGGTGATGAATTCGATTGATCGCTTTTATCAAGCGGTTAATGGTATCGCGGATAACCCAAGTGATTTGGGGTTGCGCAGTATTGCTTTAACTCAAGCCGAAATTCTTGCCGCAGATTTTAATTCTTTGAATGAAAATTTTGACCAACTAGAAAAATCAGCCAATGGAGAAATTAGTCAAACCGCGAAGCAAATCTCTGAAATTTCTGTAGAGATAGCGAAAATTAATGAAACCATTCTGCAAAATAATAGTTTTTCGACCGCAGGACAACCTAATGACTTGTTAGATAAACGAGATATGCTGATCAGTCAGTTGGGTGAATATACCAAAGTTAATACGGTGACAGATGCTAATGGTGTAGTGACGGTTATGATTGGTGGTGGCAATACTTTAGTCGCTGGTATTACCTCGCTGGGTGTTCAGGTCAATGCTGGCGACCCTGATCCCAATCAAACTTCACTAACGTTAACCGGACCTAATAGTAATGTTGCTATTGATGAACGCACTATGGGCGGTTCTTTAGGAGCGTTATTGTCGTTCCGTGACAATGATTTAATAGAGCTTCGTAGTGAAATCAACCGCATAGCCATGGGGATTTCGGAGACAATCAATGCCGCTCAGGAAGATGGTTTAGATCTTAATCAAAACCAAGGTAAAAATATCTTTACCGATATTAATAACCCAACCTTAACAGCGAGTCGCGTGCTTGTTCCGTCTGACAACGCTGGCACACTTGCCGCTGAAGTTGTTATTACTGATATTACTCAAGTACCTACCAATGAATTTGAAATAAAATTTGATGGTGTTGATTATGTGATGACGAACAAGAGGGATGGCTCAGCCACGAATTTGGGGGCGCCTGGAGCGACAACGTATAATACGGTTTACGGCTTTGATTTTGTCGAATTATCTGGCGCTCCAGCGATAGATGATACCTATGTCATACGTCCAACAGAAAACAGTGCATCTTTGATGGCCGTGACGTTAAATGATGGAGCAGGTATTGCAGCAAGTGCTGCTATTGAAATAAAGGCCTCAGATAATAATGTGAGTGCTGGTAAAGTCGCTATTACTAACATGAGTGACCCTGTGGCTGCTCGTGCAATGATGCCGATGCGTGTAGACGTATTGGAGAGTCCAGCAGGTTCAGGTACATACACCTATCAAGTTTATGATAACACCGGTGCGCCAACAGGGCCGCTAAGCAGTTATACGCCACCTGCCCCAGCAACGGCAGTATTTGACGTTCCAGCTTTACCTGCGTTACCGCCAGCTGCAGCCGGAACAGGGTTATTTACGATTGAAATATCTGGGACACCTTCCGGTTCTTTTCCTTCTTCGCCAGAGCAGTACGAAATTGTTGATGCGTTCGGTATCGGTAACGGGAACAACGCAGTTCAGCTAGCATTAACCCAAGAAAAAGGGGTGTTAAATGCAGGCCAAGAAACGTTTAGTCAAAGTCTTGGTATTTCAACATCTGATGTAGGTTCAAAAGCAAAATCTGCTGAGTTAGTAGCTGATACCGCTCAAGCCTTATATACACAAGCATACAATCGAAATCAGCAGACGTCTGGCGTTAACCTAGACGAAGAAGCCGCAAATTTGCTACGTTTTCAACAAGCGTATCAAGCAGCATCTCAAATCATTTCAACTGCAAACACTATTTTTGACACCTTGCTTGCAGCGGCAAGGTAGGGAATTATCATGCGCGTATCTACAGCTCAATTTTATTTTCAAAATAGCCAACAGCTCAGTGATAAACAATCGGGTGTTAATGAGCAGATTGAATATATATCTAGCGGAAAGCGAGTGCTGACCGCCAAGGATGATGCCGTAGCCTATGGAACTTTGACCGGCTATAAAGATGAATTAGCCAATATAGAAAAATATAAACGAAATATTACTCAGGCAGAAAACCGTAATAGCTTAATTGATACATCGTTTTCAAATGCAGTGGATATTTTACAAGCCTTTAAGCAGCGATTTATTCAGGCAAATAACGGTACTTTAGCAGATCTCGATTTGGACGCATTAGCCGAGTTATCAAAAGATAACCTAGAGCAAATGTTAGATATTGCCAACTTAAAAGACGAAACCGGAGGTTTTATTTTTTCTGGTTTTCAAATCGATGTAGAGCCTTTCGCTTTGCAACCGGACAATAGTGTTATTTATCAGGGTGATAGTGGCAGTCGTGAACTGCAAATAGCCAAAAACATCATCGTAGCGACAAATATTGCCGGTGATCAAGCTTTTGAGAAAGTACCTAATCAACTTGGCGATTTTGAGCCGACTTACAACACCAATACTTCAGCTATTGCGATAAGACGCGCAGAAATTGTAAACCCAGGGTTGAATGATATAACGCCAGGTGCAGGCTATCCGCCACCATATAACTTTAGTTTTGCGCCTTCGGCTACTGACTTAACGGTTACAGATGCCGATGGTGACGTTATGTTTGCCACCGCGGCATATGCACCGGGGCAAGTTATTTCCTTGCCAAATGGCGTCGAAGTTCAAATGAACGGCACGCCGTTGCCGGGTGACAATATTGACCTTAATCCTAAACAAGAAATCAGTGTTTTTGAAACAATGAAAGCAGCAATAGACTGGATGGAGGAAGGCACTAACCCAGCAGATCCCGTTTTAAATGCGGTTCAGTACGACCAAATTTTAGAGCAAATAGATGCCTCGCTCAATAAGATGATTTCTAATCAAACTACAGCCGGATCTAGGTTGCAACTCATTGAAAGACAAGAAAATAGTCATTTGGATTCAGAGCTGTATTTAGCATCGGGTCGGTCAAATATCGAAGACCTAGATTTTGCTAAAGCAATAGCGGATTTTGAACAGTCTAAGGTTGCCTTGCAGGCAGCGCAACAAACTTTCATTCAGGTGAAAAACTTAAGTTTGTTTAATTATATTTAATATTTTGGCACAGATAGTGCTTTCGTAAAAGGTGTCAAATTTTTTTGATTCGTGTGGTTCAACCGAATGTTGTTATCAGCAAAGAACCACTACCTAAAGTAATAGGAGATGATAGCAATGGCTTTAGTCGTAAATAGTAATATCGCATCTTTGAATGCACAACGTCAATTAAGTCGATCTACAGACGACTTACAGGTTAACTTTCAACGTTTATCATCTGGTAAACGAATCAATAGCGCGAGAGATGATGCCGCGGGCTTACAAATATCTAGCCGTTTAACTGCACAAGTAAATGGTTTGAATCAAGCAGCTCGAAATGCAAATGACGGTATTTCATTAGCCCAAACAGCAGAAGGGGCTTTAGATGAATATACCAATGCAATGCAGCGTATTCGTACGCTAGCGGTTCAATCATCGAATGGTTCAAATACCGACTCTGACCGTGCGGCACTAAATGCAGAGTATTTGCAGTTAAAAGAAGAGCTGACACGTATTTCTACTGATGCTGAATTTGGTGGTGTGAAGTTACTTAATGGTTCTTACCAGCAAGGTTTCCAAATTGGTGCCAACGCTGGACAAATCATTACCATATCAATTACACAAACCTTTTCTGCTGGTGCAATTGGCATGTCTGGTACTATATCCACATTCTCAGGTGCTCAATCTATGATTGCACAAGTTGATGCAGCATTAGCAACTGTGACAGGTGTAAGGGCTGACCTTGGTGCGAAACAAAACCGTTTTTCATCAATTATTCGTTCAAATGAAAATACGGCAGAAAATGTGTCGGCGTCTAGATCTCGTATCCAAGATACAGACTTTGCTGCAGAGTCTGCTTCATTAGCAAGAACGTCCGTACTTCAACAGGCATCGAGTTCAATGTTAGCTCAGGCTAATCAGCAACCACAGATAGCCTTGTCGTTATTACAATAACTGACGTAATTAACCGCGTTTACTATTAAAAAAGCCCGAAAGGGCTTTTTTTGTTTTTAATTTACAAGAAATAAAATCAATAAAAACAGGTGATTAATATTAAAGTCATAACTTTTTTCAGTTATTTTGAAAAAAAGTTTAAAGATATATTTATTTGAGTCGATAAAGTTTTTAAGAGGCATTCAGTGATGGTCATTGAGTCTCGAAATTTAACATAGAAAAAGAGCGTTAATGCTCGGGAGCACTTATCATGGCTTTAGTAGTAAATAGTAATATTGCATCATTAAACTCACAACGTCAATTGAGCCGTTCAACTGAAGATTTGGCTGTAAGTTACCAACGTTTATCTTCAGGTAAACGTATTAACAGCGCAAGAGATGACGCTGCTGGTCTACAAATCTCAAGTCGTTTAACTTCACAGGTTAACGGTTTGAACCAAGCATCACGTAACGCTAACGATGCTATCTCATTAGCACAAACAGCTGAAGGTGCGTTGGACGAATATACAAACAGCTTACAACGTATTCGTACATTGGCCGTTCAATCATCAAATGGTTCAAACACTGATGCTGACCGTGCAGCACTAAATGCTGAGTACACTGAATTAGCAACAGAATTAACACGTATTTCTCAAGATACAGAGTTTGGTGGTGTAGCACTATTAAATGGCTCTTATCAGCAAGGTTTCCAAATCGGTGCGAATGCTGGTCAAGTTATTTCAATTAAAATTAGTGCAAACTTATCTGCTGGTGGTATTGGTGTTTCAGGTACTATTTCTACATTCTCTGGTGCACAATCAATGATTGACCAGGTTGATGCAGCATTAGCAACCGTGAATGGTGTACGAGCTGATTTAGGTGCTAAGCAAAACCGTTTTTCTTCAATTATTCGTTCAAACGATAACTCTGCAGAAAACGTTTCAGCTTCACGTTCACGTATCGAAGATACTGATTTTGCCTCAGAAACTGCAGCATTAGCACGAACTTCAGTGTTACAACAGGCGTCAAGTTCAATGTTGGCTCAAGCAAATCAACAGCCACAAATAGCGTTATCACTACTATAATAAGTAATAGATATAGCTAATGGAAATGGCACTCCTATAATAGGCGTGTCATTTTCGGTTAAGGTTAAGCAAATTTTTGGAGGTATCTATGAGTACGCAAATAAAAGCTGACTTGAATACCCAAACAACGATATTTAGTTCACCTGGTAATAATTCATCACAACCATTGGACGAAAAAAAAGCTAGTATTAAGACTGACGAAAGTGAAGTTCTTATTCAGACTAAAAAGAGCACTAAGTCGATAGCTAATGATAAAACGTTAAATGTTGTTGCGAATGAAGAGTTAAAAAAAGAAGCGTTAACAGAAGATGAAAACCGTAAAGAATTAGAGGCAGCAGTTGAAGTTATTGCTGAGTTTATGAATTTACCGGTTAAAAATATTAACTTTGCTCAAGATGACGCATCAGATAAAACAGTTATCAAAGTGTTTGATTCAGAAAGCAAAGAGTTAATTAAGCAGTTTCCATCTGAAGAAGTGCTAGAGATAGCAAAGAAGATCGCGGAATTGCGTCAAGATGTTGGCAATAAAGCTGGTATACTTCTTGATGAAAAGGTTTAGTCAATTTGATTTAATAAAGTAGGAGGCAGCATGAATATTACATCTGCAGGTATTGGTTCAGGACTCGATTTAGAAGGGATCATCGAAGCATACATTAACGCAGAAGCTGTACCTACTGAAATTCGTCTTCAAAATAAAGAAGATAGAATAACAACAGAATTGTCTGGTGTTGGTCAGTTCAAATCGGCTATAGATGCTTTTCGAAATGCAGTTGACGGTCTAAAAGATGCAGAAGACTTTAATAAACAAATTACCGCCTCTTCGTCTTCAGACGTTTCTGTCTCAACAAATGGTTATGCGAGTAATGGTTCATTTGACATTGAAGTACAACAACTTGCACAAGGTAGTAAATTACAAACTGATAGCTTTACAAGTTCATCGGATACCGTAGGCACTGGTACTTTAACTTTTGGCGCTGGTGCAGATAGCTTTGATGTTGTTATTGATGCATCAGATACCTTATCTGATATTCGCGATAAAATTAATGAATCAGGTGAGAACTTTGGCGTTGTTGCTAACGTCATTAATTTAGACTCAGGATCTTTTCTAAGCTTTGCATCTGAAGTGACAGGTGCGGCCAATGCATTAAACGTTTCTACCTCAGACGCATCTCTTGATAAAATATCAACAAATAATACGACAACGCAAGCGGCACAGGATGCCATTGTCGTATTAGATGGCAATGTTGCAAATACCATTACCAATGAAACTAATACTTTTCAAAATATAAT
>PJEL010000749.1_pt1 | contig 36699 bp, 27 predicted proteins | sample 1853271 | NCBI WGS metagenome assembly PJEL01 (sample SAMN08108733, study PRJNA415343) | Invertebrate metagenome, whole genome shotgun sequencing project. | host: Globobulimina | place: Sweden: Gullmar Fjord | collected 2015-08
GGTTTCAGCCTTATCTTGAACAACTTGAGAAGTCTTGAAAAATGGGCATTGTTCTCGCAGAAAAAGGGAAAACTAATTTCGTCATTTTCAACTAATTTTATTCTAAGTTCTTTTGGTGGTTTTTTCGGAGCTGTTGGCTGAGCCTCTTCCGGTTTTTTCTCGACTGGCAGAACCGCTTTCTTGCGTTTATTGGTCTGGTCAATGAACGTTCTGAGGGCTTCCACAGATTTCTTGGCAAGCACTTTGGCTTTGTCAAAATTTAATAGTTCGCGGGCGAAATTGCCGAAAGTTTCAGACATTGGATCAACCGGAGCCCGCATACCCGGAGAAAGTCCTTCGTTGACTTCTGCTATCAGGTCATCAAACACATTCTTGGGCAGCTTTTTCAACAGGCTGATTTCCATTTCTGGTCGATTGGCTATGACTTGAGTGAAGGTTTTGCTACCAAACTTGTACTTTTCAAACACTTCCTGTTTTCGGGTATTGTTTTTCAAACGCTGGCTGAGCCAGTGAACAAGGAATTCCTGCCGGATTATTTCATAGTCAAGGTAGTTGATCTCGTATTCATATGTTACACCGTCCAAGTCACCCCTGATCTTTGATTTGTAATATATGAAAAACAAGTAATTGCGATACTCCAGGCTGTCCAGAACTTTTTCGTTAACCAGACAATTACCTGATTCCCTGCGGCTCAGGATCGATTCTGGAAGAAATATGTTCTTTGGGAACTGTCTCAGGTAGCTATTTTGATAATTTTTTTTGACACAGATCCGGAAAACCATTATCAGGCTTTTCTGAAGATTTTCAAGTCCTGCCGATGCCAGCGGTCCTGAAAAATTCGAAGCGGATTGGCTTCTGCCAGCCATCCATTTCCTAAGAGTCCGAATCGTTTCCACGGTTCGGGTCAGCTTGTACATGTCCCATAACACACGCAGTTCCTTCTCTTGCCGATTCAACGAATTGAAAACGATTTTACTCTGTTGTGCATGGTCTGCAAGTTGGAAGAAATGCAGTAAAAGACTTTTGATGTTTCCATTTTGATTGAACGGAGGCAGAACCAGAAGATACTTTAGACGTGTTTCGGAATCTGCGACTGAATCGAATATCCATTCCAGTCGCTTCTTCAGAAATATACTCAAATAACCGTCGATCGCATAGTATTCAGCATTTTCTTTCATGTACCGATTCATCGAGATGACATCATCGCTTTGCATATGTTCCACCCATCTTTCCCACGATGAGATCCGAGTCAAATAATCGGTTTTTAGCTGGGATTCATTGATGTTTTCGTTCAGATGAACCAGATCAACGAGTTTTTTCTTTTGTACCATAATAGGTTATACCCATGAGTGAGGTTTGCCTGGATACCATAAAATAAATTCATGTTTCAAGCAACCATCTAGTTGGGCGGATGATATGGTCAGGTATAAGTGGACACGACGTCAAGCTGCTGGGTTTTTCTTGAATCCCCTTCATGATATAACACCCAGATATTTGGATGGGTTTACAATAAGCGGATTGACAGAAATTATTTTCTAAGGTTTTACTTTGAAATATAACCGATTCAGGAGGATATTATGCTAAGATATCAAAGGTATATACTCGTTTGATAAAGACATGGTAAAGGCTGGATTTAATCTGCTGGAAATAAGTTGAAAGAGAAATCTACGAGCCTTATTCTTTCTCGCTGATTTCTCTTCATCTTCATGAATATAAACTATTTTTTGTCGAATCCAATCATGGCCAATTCAGCAGTTTCTCGCCTAATAGTATCAATATTTGCCTTTGGAGCTGCTTCAGCCATTTCCTGATCGCGAACACTAAACTTCTGCATCAGGTTGTTTAGGTTTTCTGCATGAGTAGTCAAAACGGTTGCAGAGGCTGAGGTCTCTTCGGATATTGCTGAATTCTGTTGCACCACATCGTTAATCAGATCCAACCCTTTGTCAATTTCCTCTATTCTGGTGTGTTGCTCCAAAGAAGAAGCAGCAATTTTATCAACCAAGGTGTTCGCTTCATCGACTGATTCTGTAATTTCTTCAAGGGCGTCAGCCGTTTCGTTTGCCCCGTTAACTCCCACTTCGACCTGTTTGATTGCATTTTCGATCAGGTCTGAGGTATTCTTTGCTGCTTCTGCACTACGACTGGCCAGGTTTCTGACCTCTTCTGCAACTACTGCAAATCCCTTTCCATACTTACCAGCCCTAGCAGCTTCAACAGCCGCGTTTAAAGCGAGCAGGTTGGTTTGAAACGCAATTTCATCTATTACTTTAATTACCTTACCAACTTCCAAACTTGTGCCATGGATACGATTCATAGAATGAAGCATTTCATCCATTTTCTGATTTCCTGAGTTAACTGTATTAATGGCTTTGCTGGTAAATTCAGAGGCAGTTTCAGCATCTTCTCTGTTTTGATTTGCACTTTGTCTGACTGCCGCCATTGAAGCAGAGATTTCTTCGAGGCTGGCCGCCTGTTGTGAGTTTCCATTTGCGAGGTTCTGTGCAGCATTTCTTAGTTCCAGCGAACTTGAATGGACATGATTACTGAGACTCATAACCTGGATAACCGTATTTCCCAGCATTTCCAAGGCTCGGTTAATACTGGACTGCAGTTGCCTCACGTCTCCTTTGAATTCACCTTCAAGCAGGTTGGATAAACCACCATCGGCAACTGATTCCATAATACCGCTAATGCCATTAATGGCGGTTTGCAGTGTTTCCATCAATTCATTATACGCTATTCCGGTCACACCGATCTCATCCCTGGTTATCACTTGAATACGGTTTGAGAAATCTCCTGTATTCTTAACTTCATCTATGACTTTGGACATACGTTCCAAAGGGCCACTAATCTTTGTTGTGAGGAAATAGGTGATAGGGAAAAATATGGCTATGCCGACAACAGCAATCAGGCACAAGGCTTTTATAATTTGCCAGGTGTTCTGCATGGCTAAATCAGTTTCAAAAAGTGCTGTGATAAATCCCAATAAATTACCATTACCATAAATCGGATAAGCAGCCTGAAAAAATGTTTTCCCCTCGACATCAACCTCTCCAAAGGTGACATTTTTGCTTTTGATATCCCAATCCTGCAGAGTATCAGGAACAAGTCCGGTTTTCTTTATAGTTTGGTATAAATTCAGGTTTCCCACACTGAGCTCATTTCCAATGTAAACATTCGTTTTGGTCCCTGTCAGTTTGGTGAATTGTTGAATATCTTGCAGATTGATTTTCTTGAATGCAGTCAAAAAAGCGACATCCACTTTCTCATCCTGTTCCTTGGATTCGTTGTATCTCTCAACCATGAAACCGGCCTTAGAGACAAGGGTTATCGATTTCCCACTGGTATCAAAAAAGGCCTTTTCAGAATGTATTGAAGCCAGACTCACGCTGACCTCTTTCACTCCTTCAAATGATCCAACTGTCTTCCACGAATCAAGATCGAGTACTTCATCAGGTTTTAGTTTTGCAATCTGGTACTCACCCTTGAATGGGAATCCAACGATCACACTTTTTTCCCCCGCAATCAAAAACGCAATTAAATCGCCCTGAGTAGAATAAATCATCGACTTCCAGATCAGATTGGTTTGAGTCGATTGATGCAGTGCTTTTACGATGTCCTTGATGACGTAAACTATACTATTATCGTCAGCGTTATCTGCCTTTAACGCCAGATAGTAGTCGATATTCTGAATCAGCTTCCCAATATTTGTTGTTTGGTTTAATTCAGCTTCAAGTTTTTGGGATTTGATGAAGAGATCTTCTTGGACGACATTGATACCGTGACTTAGCATTGAAAAAGATGCCTTCCTGTTTTGTTGATAGATTAAATATGTGATAATCGCTGTTGAGGCAATCATAAGCGTGATGAGCATCGCAGATACACCGATGATGATTTTTGTTTTTATTCTGGTATCATTGAACTTCTTTGAATTGGATTTTGATTTCATGGCAACATTTGGTTTAGATAGAAGGAATATTTATTTGAAAATATTCAATTCGGATTTGACCATATGGACTATTTGCACAAACAGGATTTCCCGTTTTTTTAAGGTGTAATGGATGATTCGGGCATTTGCAAATTGTCTGTTGAACGAATATATGCCTGAATCAATTCTCATGGAAATTTAACCGACGGTCAGGTTAAAAAGATAATAATGTTTCTGGTCCCTGAGGACTCTCAGTATTGGATTAAGCTCAGAAGGTATTGTCTATTTTAAACTGGAGTTTGAGATTGGTGTGGTTCATTAAAAATGGACACAAGGTTAAGCATCGCGAAAGGGAGTTTTCTTCTTTCAGATATAACACGATTCATGAGTTTTGACTTCTGAAAAATGTTGGAAGACTGGTCCTTTTCAATCCCACCCTCTCCGTAATCCTTCTGATACCAATAGTTTTTGAATATCCACCTCCGGTTTCCAGAACCTAAGATCCAGCAAATGTTTCACATGGGTCAAGTGTTTCTCATTGGCATTAAAAGAAACACGTCGCCGGAAAAGAAACACGTCGCGATGCGAGTCCTGGTGAAGTTTTCTATTTAAATTCAAAATCTTACGATAACCCATAGAGATTTCTCTTTCGCCTGCTATCTATGTAGGTGCTCCAGGTTCTGGATTATTGGACCGTTTTTTTGCTTATCCGATTTTCAGGATCTGAGATTTTTATGGCACTTTTGTCTTTCTAGAATTAAAAAACAATAACAGTTTATTACGAAATTTCTAGAAAAATAGTTGACAGCATTAAAATTCTGCTTTAGACTTTTATTAAATTGTTAGTAAAATCATTTTGATTCGAAATTACTAGAAATACAGTTTTTAAAAATCGATAATTCCATCCGGTTAAATAATGGAAACAAAAGAAGCATCAAAGTGTTTGGAAGCCATCAGCAATGAAACTCGGCTAAATATCTATCGATATTTAATCCGAGCTGGAGATAATGGGGCTGCAGTTGGAGAGATTCAAAAAAAATTCAACATCCCTGGATCCACCTTGTCTCATCACATTTCGAAGTTGGTAAGAGCCGATTTGTTGATACAGGAACGGCAAAGCACAACGTTGATCTGCAAAGCCAACTATGGATCGATGAATTCTTTGATCGAATTTTTAACGGATTGTTGTTGTGAAGGGTCTAATTAAAAAGATCAATTGTAAGGAATAAATTTTTTTGATTTTATATTTCGAAATTTCTAGAAATACGGAGATAGAAGATGGAACAGGTAATAAATTGTTGTAATGAACAGAACAAGGCACAGAAAACCACCAATTTGATTCAACAGTTTAAGAATAAAATTACGGTGACATTGGGAAGAACCAATCTTTTGATCATGGGGCTGTTTTTGGGGATTGGCATCATCATCCCTCACCATTTATTGGACAGTGTTGAATTTACTGGAAAAGCATTGATATCCTTAAGCCCATTTCTTTTGGTATCAATCGCCATTGCAGCGTATTTAAAAGCGGCAGGGGCCGATAAAATGATTGCCAAGGTTTTTTCGGGGCATCCGATAGTCATTATCCTGGTGGCTTCAGTTTTCGGTGCCTTAAGTCCCTTTTGCTCCTGTGGTGTGATTCCGTTGATTGCGGCTTTATTACTTTCCGGGGTGCCCTTGTCTGCTGTGATGGCATTTTGGCTATCATCGCCGGTGATGTCGCCTGACATGTTCGTGTTAACCGCAGGATCATTGGGACTTGAATTTGCGGTTGCCAAAACGTTGGGTGCCATAAGTGTTGGATTTCTTGGCGGATTTGGAACCATGGCACTCCAACATTTCGGGGCCTTTACATCTCCCTTAAAACCGGAAAGACAAACTGTTTGCGGCAACTCAAATAGCGTGATGCAAAACGACGAAACCATATGGAGATTCTGGCAGGACAGGCAAAGGGTCGCCATATTTGGTCAGGAGTTCAAGAACACAGGGATATTTCTGGTACAGTGGTTGGTTTTTGCCTTTGTTTTGGAAAGCTTGATGGTCAGTTATCTTCCTCCGGGAACGATCAGCCAGATACTGGACCCACAAAGTATGTTTGTCATCCCCATTGCTGCCCTTATTGGAGTACCGGCTTATCTAAACGGTTATGCGGCCATTCCCCTCGCTTCTGGTCTTTTGAACAGCGGTTTTAGTGGCGGAGCAGTCCTGACGTTTATGACTGCCGGCGCTATGACCAGTATTCCGGCAGCCATTGCAGTTTTCAGCCTGGTAAATAAGAAGGTTTTTTTCTGGTATCTGTTTCTCGCACTGTTCGGATCGGTATTATTGGGATTTGGCTACCAGTTATATCATTTTTTTTAAAAAAACAGTCTCAATTGATCAAGCCATTATGGATCATGAATTAAGACTGAAGTTTTATGATTAAAAACTTATCAAATATAACAGAGATCGATCATGAAAAAGGCATATCTGGTTTTGGTACTTTCCTCAATCGGGGAAAGCACTTATCCCTGATAGAAGAATAGAGCAGTTCTCAGAAGAAATTGCCTGGTATGTGATTCCTTTTCCTTATTCCTATCCGTGTGTTGGTAGTGGCATTATGCCCTTGGTTGCTGCCTCAAATATATTTGATACCAGGGCTGATGTAATCGCTGCGACCCTTACCGGTGAAATAGGTGGGAGTGTTTTGCAGCTTGCTGATGTATTTGTCATGCCTGACTACTTGTTTCTTAACGGTTATTCACAGAAAATTGACCGCATTGCCATCCAAGATTACTTTAATTTTTTCTCCAAAATGGGCTGATTCCCGGCCCAATTCTGTAACTCCATTGAAACGAATCACTTCAAAATTTCAATCTGTTATTCGTCATTGTGACTTGTTGATCATCCAAAAAAAACGGATACGTTTCCTGCCTCAAACTTTATATTAGTTTGTCAATTTTCCTGATGTTTTAGCTTGGATCTATAATAATATTGCAAGCATTGACTTATTTTGTTTATAATATATACCTCAGTGCAGTTGTTTTTTTGTACTCTGAAACGTGCACCTATTTTCAATCAGATCAGTAGATCGGCTGATCCATAGTGAGCGAGGTGGTTGTGGGAAAAACAGTATTTTGGTTGCAAAGTGGCGGATGTGGTGGTGATACATATTCATTTTTGAATGCACAAACACCTGATATCATAGAACTGTGTCAAATTGCTGATCTTGAGTTTTTGTGGCATCCATCGCTGTCCAGTGAAACGCCCAAACAGTACATGGCGCTTGTTGAAGCAATAAGGACAGGGGAGCAGTCCCTGGATATTTTATGTGTTGAAGGTGCCGCTATTCAGGGGCCTCAGGGAACAGGAATGTTTGATACCTGCGATGTGTACCCGGGCAAACCCAAAAAAAACTTGATTACAATGTTGGCAAAAAAAGCCGCCTATGTGGTCGCAGTAGGCACTTGCGCCGCTTTTGGCGGAGTGAGTGCCGCCGGTGAGGTAGAAGCCACCGGACTTCAGTATTGCCGGAATGAAAAGGGAGGGCTACTGGGGGAAAATTTTCGGTCATCAGCCGGTATGCCTGTGATTAATCTGCCCGGATGTCCCTGTCATTGTGATGCCATATCAAACACGTTGGCGGAATTGAGTTTTAATGGGTCGATCGCTCTGACCGATAACAACGCCCCGGAAAGATACTATGGGATTCTTGTTCACCAGGGATGCACGCGAAATGAGTATCACGAATTCCGGATTGAAGAAAAGGATTTTGGTGAACGCGGATGCCTCTTTTTTCACATGGGGTGTCGCGGCCCTGTTGTCCATGCTCCCTGTAATAACCTGTTGTGGAATCGACGCAGCTCCAAAACAAGGGTGGGTGTTCCTTGTATTGGGTGTGCGGACTCTAGTTTTCCGAGAGATGAACCGTTTTTTGAGACCGTAAACCTGGCGGGAATTCCAACTGAGTTGCCTGAAGGCGTGGATCGCCCTCATTACCTGGCATACAAAAGTATGGCGGCAGCGGCGGCTCCGGAACGCCTGAAAAAAAGAAAAACGAGGATTTAACCGGTTAAATAAACTTTCAGGAGATGTATGGCAGGAAAAAAAATCATTTCGGTCCCGATCAACCGCGTTGAAGGAGATCTGAAATTAACGGTGGAAATTGATGAACGCCGGGTGTCTGACGCATGGTGTTCAGGTACGATGTATCGTGGATTTGAGCAGATGATGATCGGCAGGGGCGCGCTGGATGGCCTTGTCCTAACTCCTCGGGTATGCGGTATCTGCGGTACAGCTCACCTTATGGCAGCCGTTCGGGCTTTGGATATGGCAGCTGAAGCGAATTTACCTTCCAATGCCATCCGGATTAGAAATATCGCCTTAATGACAGAGCATATGCAGAGTGATATCCGCCACGCATTTTTAATGTACACGGCTGATTTTACCAATCCCGCCTACCGGTCAGTTCCGCTTTTTGAAGAGGCGATCAGGCGGTATCAGCCGTTTCGGGGGGAATCCGTCATCGAAGTTGTCAAAAAAACGAAATCCGTACTTGAAATCGTCGCCATTGTAGGAGGACAATGGCCTCACGTCTCTTTCATGGTTCCGGGTGGCATTGTCTCTAATCTCAGCCGGACGGATATGATACAGTGTCGACTGCTGTTGGATGATTACCGTAAATGGTTTGAGGCCCGTATCCTGGGATGCACCATCGATAGGTTTCTCGAAGTCAAAAAGGTTTCTGACCTGGAAGCCTGGCTGGAAGAAAAAGAGGCTCACAGGGAAAGCGACCTGGGGTTTTTTATCCGCTTTGCTCTGCAGATTGGATTGGATAAAACAGGTCGGGCCCATGATATGTTTCTGAGCTCGGGTTATCTGGACCTGCCGGAAGGTACCAGTGTAAGGGGAATGAATAGTCAAGACAGACTTGTACCATCGGGATTTTCACGGGGGACCCAGACCGTTGATTTCGACCAGTTGCAAATTGCGGAACATGTTCGCTATTCCTGGTTTAAAGATTATACCGGTGGGAAACATCCGTCTGAAGGGATTACCGTACCATACGCCAGTGGTACCGGAGAAGAAAAATACTCGTGGGCGAAAGCTCCGCGATATTTGGAAGAGCCAGTAGAGACAGGACCTCTGGCAGAGATGGTTGTGGGAAAGAATCCGCTTTTCGTGGACCTGATCAATCGGTCCGGCGGAAACAGTTTTAATCGGCAGCTGGCCCGGATTGTCCGCTCCTGCTTGCTAATCCCCGCTCTGGGAACATGGCTGTCTGAAGTCCGCGAGGAAGAGCGGTTCTTCGTTTCACCGGGAAAAATTGAGGATGGGGAAGGGTACGGTCTGACTCATGCCGCCCGAGGTATTCTAGGGCATTGGGTTAAAATTGAGAAAGGGCGGATCCAAAAATATCAGATTATTACTCCGACAGCCTGGCATGCATCTCCGCGAGATTCACGTGGTATTCGGGGACCGATGGAAGAAGCGTTGATTGGAACACCGGTCAAAGATCCGGAAAATCCAGTGGAATTGGGCCATGTGGTCAGGTCCTTCGATCCCTGTCTGGTATGCACCGTCCATACGCTGCATAGGGGACAAAAGAAAGGTGTCATGACCTTCAACACTTTTTAAATCATAGCGAAGGAAATAGGGATGCAACACATTATCGGTATCGGTAACCGGTATATCAAAGAGGATGCCGCCGGTCCAATGGTAATTGATATACTTGCGGAGAGGCAGTTGCCTGCCGATGTAAAAATCATTGATGGCGGCCTTGGTGGGTTGAATCTTCTCGGCTTGATTGACGGCCTGGAACGGGTGGTTTTTATCGATTCAGTCTGTGGTTTTTCACCGTCGCAGGCAGTGATGGTACTGACTCCGCAACAACTGGGGGAGCAATCGGAAAAAACCTGGGGGCATGCGGCAGGACTTTCTTATTTGATACAGTTCATACCGGTTGTTTGTGAAAAAAAGGTTCCCGAAATAATGATTATCGGGATTGAAGGAATACCCGATCAAAGCATGCTGGAACATGCAGCGCAACTCGGGTTAAATATAACGAGCGAAAAAAGGAGTTGAGATGGATAGCGCTTCCCTTGATCTTTCGATTAGAGAGCTGCCGCAGGTGGCAGAGCTGATTAAACAGAGAGATATGTTTGAAAAGGAAGTTTATGTGGCCAGGGAAGCGTCTAAAATTACGGCGAATCTGGTGGTTGAGCAGTTTTCGGCGATGGATAAGATTCTAAATGAACTGGAGGAAAAAGCCAGAATCGAAGAAAAACTGAACTTGGAACTGGAGGTAAAACTGATTGAGGCGCAGCAACGGGAAGAGGAAATCAAAAAAGCCAGGGAAGAGGCATTATCTGCCACAAAAGCAAAAAGCGCGTTTCTCGCATCCATGAGCCACGAAATCCGCACCCCGATGAATGCGATCATTGGTATGACAAATTTGTTGCTGGATACCTCACTGGGTCATGAACAAATGGAATTTGTCGAAGTCATAAAGGAAAGCGGTAGTTCCCTCCTGACCATCATCAATGATATTCTGGACTTCTCCAAGATTGAAGCCGGCAGCCTTGAGTTGGAAAACCAGCCGTTCGATCTCCGTAAATGCATTTATTCAGCGCTGAACCTGATTTCCATTCAGGCAGCCGATAAAGGAATTGAATTATGTGCCATAATTGAAGCCCACTCTCCGGTTGCGATCATGGGAGATATCACCCGCTTCCGGCAGATTCTTATCAATCTTTTGAATAATGCGGTCAAGTTCACCGAAAAGGGAGAAATCGTCATTTCGGTGACGCCAAAAGAACGCATAAAAAAAGACAACAGCAGGCAGCAGGTTGATCTGGAAATTTCTATCCGGGACACCGGCATCGGTATCGATGAGCAGGGCAAAAAGCGTCTGTTTCAATCGTTCAGTCAGGTGGATGCATCGACAACCCGCAGGTATGGCGGGACAGGGTTGGGTCTGGCAATCTGTCGGCAACTGGTGAAATTGATGGGAGGCGACATCAGTGTCGAAAGCACCCCTGGTGAGGGATCCACGTTTTCATTCACGATCAGGGCTGAAGAATCGGAGATCGACGAGCCGGTTTATATGGCGGCAGAACAACCGCAATTGAAGGATAAAGCAGTCCTTGGAGTGGATGATAACAAAACTAACCGCATCATTTTGGCCAGGCAACTCGAGACTTGGGGAATGAAACCGCTTGTGGTCTCTTCCGGGAGGGAAGCACTTGATTTGCTGACTGAGGGCAGGACCTTTGATTTTGCCGTGCTGGACATGCAAATGCCTGAAATGGATGGTGTCATGCTGGCCAAAGAGATTAAAAAACAATTGGTAGATAAAGAGATGCCGCTGATTATGTTGAGTTCTTTTGGGGCCAAGGACAGCTCTATTCCTGGAGATCTGTTTAAAGCCTTTCATACCAAACCGATTGAACCGTCTCAATTGTATAACAGTTTACTGTTTGCCTCAGGAAATGAAGTTAATCGCACGAATACAGAACCGACCTTTCAGTATGATCGTCAAACGGCATCGAGACATCCTCTGCGGATTCTGTTGGCGGAAGATAATCTCATCAACCAGAAACTGACCCTGATCATATTAAAGCGCATGGGCTATTTGGCCGATGTGGCGGAGAACGGTCTTAAAACGATTGCCGCTGTTCAATCCCAACACTATGATATCATCCTGATGGATGTCCAGATGCCGGAGATGGATGGACTTGAAGCCACCCGCAGGATTCGACAGGAAATTGAAACCCCGCAGCAGCCAAAGATTGTGGCTATGACTGCCAATGCCATGCCGGAGGATCAAAAGAAGTGTATTGAAGCGGGAATGGATGGATATATCAGCAAACCGATAAAGGTTGAAAAACTTTTTCAGGCGCTGATGTCATGCAAGTCTGGCACGACATAGTCAGACCCCGGTTGTTATTCGGGGGCTATCAATAATTAACTGTTCGGATTTCCGAAAGTCCCCCTTACCTTGCTTATCGATCACATCACTTGCTGTACTTGTTATTTGCTTAGGTATTCCATTGTGTGACGTAATCTTTTTCTTTAAGCACGATTGACCCGGAAGTTCACACAAGTGTTTCCCATTAATCGATTGTTTCTCATTTACGTTAAAGAAACACGTCGTCGAAAGTTAGTTTTTGATAACTCTTGGTTATTTAGGCTTGGGATTTGGGCTGACTTTTCGTTATTCTTTTCGATATCCGGGCAGAAAACAAACCGTATGGTGGTTCAACATTTTAGTTTATGTTACTGTATATCGAGTCAATCCAATAACATTGAATTTGCTTCTTCACAACATTCGTGATTAAAATGAAGAATAGGAATCATATCTCTCTGCAAACTTATTGCAGTTTCATTAAAAGGGTGGGATCAGCACATTTTTAGACCGATCCCTAAAATGAGATTCGAATGAAATGGATCAAAACAAGTAGAAAATCCATGAAATTATCTTTAAAAATAATCCTCATAGTCGGAATGATCGGATTGGTGGCTGTTTCCGTATCGGTAATCACGCTGTCATCTATTTTTACATCCAAAAAAGTGTTACTCCGGCATTCCAACAATATAATGGAAAATATCGCTGAATATACCATCAGTAGATCTCATCTTCATTTGATTCCAGCCAAGGATGCAGCTACTTTGACGCGTGGTTTGGCAAAAAGCAATGTTGTGAACAGCAACAATACAAGTTCTCTGATCAGTTATTTTTATGAGCAACTTGCTATACATCATCAGTTTTCAGGCATTTACTTCGGTAGTACAAAAGGCGATTTTATTATGGCATCCCGATTTAATGAAAAAGGAAATAAAGGCTTTTTAACAAAGATAATCAGGATTCAAAGCGATAAACGAACTGTAAAGATGATAAAGAAAGACCATAAATTGAATATTCTGTCAGAGGAATTCAATAATGACGATGCCTATGACCCAAGAAAAAGGCCCTGGTTTAAAAAAGCGCAAATAAGCAAACACTTTACCTGGACCGATCCGTATATATTTTTTACGTCTCAGAAACCGGGAATAACGTCGGCCAGTCCAGTCTATAATTCAGATGGAAAACTCTTAGGAGTCTTTGGTGTTGACATTGAAATTGATGAGATTTCTAATTTTCTCTCTAAACTGAAAATAGGTAAAAACGGTAAGGCCTTTATTGTAAGCCAAAGTGGGGACGTCATAGCGTTTCCCGATATCACCAAAATCAAACGCTCTGTTGAGGGCAGTAAAAAACTAAGACTTACAAAAATAGGAGAACTCGAAGATGAGATCAGTAGAAAAATCTATGCGTCATTTTTAAAGACAATAAAAACTTCAGACGTTAAAAAGCCGGTTTTTCTGTCGATAACACATGAGAAAGAGAATTATCACGCTATGTTTTCCCCGTTCCAAAACACACAATGGCCATGGTTAATCGGCATATACATTCCTGAAGATGATTACCTCGGTGAAATTAAGGAAAACAGCGTCTTCAACATCTATATTTCAATTATCATTGCTGTTATGTTCAGTATCATTGGTTTATTTATCGCCAGAAGCATTATAAAACCTGTCAATCGTTTGCAGAGAGCGGCCATTGCCGTAAAAAACAATGATCTGACAACTGAATTTGAGACCGATTCGGTGTACGCCGAAATCCAGGAAACAGCAGTATCGTTTGCCCAGATGAGAAGAACCTTAAAAAAAGAGAGAGAATTTCTTGAAGAAAAAGTAGCCGAAAGAACAGAAGATTTCAAAGAAGCAAAAGAAGAAGCAGATCGAGCAAATCAGAGGAAAAGTGAGTTTCTAGCAAATATGTCTCATGAGCTGCGCACACCTTTGCATGGAATTTTGGGTTACTCAAGGTTAGGCGTCGAAAGAATCGAAAACCTCTCTAAAGAAAAATCAATTAAGTATTTCGAAAATATTGCAAATGCTGGCGATAGACTGCTTTTATTAATAACCGATTTATTAGATCTTTCTAAACAGGAAGCAGGTCATACCGAGTACAACTTTATGCCATCGACCTTATCCAAGCTGGCTCATGAAATTGTTGATGAACTGGACGCTTTGATCAAAGAAAAAAATATTTCTATCAATTATTCCAATCCTGATTTTGATGATCTTGTATGGCTGGATTCAGAAAAAATACTACAAGTGATAAGAAATCTAATGTCGAATGCATTAAAATTTTCTAACGACGGCGATGATATTGAAATGTCAATTGAGGAGCATGAAAATACGCTGGTTTTTTCGATAGTAGATCATGGGATTGGCATACCGGACGAAGAGTTGGAAGCGGTATTCAACAAGTTTGTACAGAGCAGCAAAACAAAAACATTTGCAGGCGGGACCGGTCTCGGGTTGTCTATTTGCCATCATATCATTTTAGATCACAACGGGAAAATCTGGGCTGAAAACAATCCTGGCGGAGGAGCGACTTTTAGATTCATGTTGCCTCGCGAACAGAATATAAAGTGACACAATTCAATTATGGTGAAGCATTCACATACCCCCCCCCGCAATTAATCCACACTTTTATTTCACTCAACCTTTTCTGCTAATAATAGAGGACCTGCTCATACCAAATTCCTAGTGGGCATTCAAGGGATTCCATTTCAGTCAAAGAAACATAACCGAGCTTTTCTTCCTCCATCCCTGTCACATTTCCATCCAGACCTTGTCCCATTTGCTTACTCGAACCGATATTTACTTTTTTTTAAATCTTCCAGCTGGGTCATTGCCTCGCGATTTGTTATATAAATCCTTATATATCATTATTTTATAGATAAAACGCTAAACGTCACTTGACATTTTACGTTATGCGTTTTAAAAGTAGAATGAAAAACATTAAATAGATCTAACCAAAGTGGAAAATATCAAATGACACAGAAGCCGTTGAATAGTCCCCGAAGCTTGAAAGGTAAAGGCCCCACATTAAAGATGAAGGACTTAACCGAGGCAACGGGCGTCAGCAAAGCTGCCATTCTTTATTACGTAAATGCCGGCTTGCTTCCAAAACCCCAAAAGTCCAGGCCCAATGTGGCGTTTTATCCTTATCAGACGATTGAGCGGATCAATTTCATAAAGCAGTTGCAATCCACACATCGGCTCAGTTTGGCTCAAATAAAAATGATTTTGAAAGAGCAGGACAAGGGTAGGGACGTTTCTCCTTTGATAGAGATGAGCGAATTTATTTTTGGCAAGGCTGATAACATCAAAATGGATGAAAAGGCGTTTTGTGAAGCGGCTGGTTTATCACCATCAAAATTTAAGGAAGCAATTACAGCGCAGGTAATCGTACCACGTGAAGAGGGCTGTTTTGATTCCGAAGATCTTGCTGTTGGTCGGATGTTAAGTCAACACATCGATCTGGGATTAACCGTTGCAGACCTCAGCTTTTATCCTCAAATGGCAGAAAGAATTGTTGAAAAAGAGATATCTCTCCAAGAGCAGATAATCCAGGACAAAAGCTATGAAGAGGCGCTGGCAGTCACCTTGGATCTCACCCGTAATGCTCGATTAATGAGGAGTTATAATATTGATCGAATTTTCCAAAAAAGAATTGAACGTCTGAAGCCGAACTTTAATAAGAAAAGTCCCCCAAAAACAGAATAGAATATGACGCTATTTTAACGATCCCTAGTATTTTAGACCTGGTCCCGCTCAGAGAGCATGGTTTTTCAGAATAGAACAAACAATCAAGGAATGGAGCGTATTATGTTAAAGACAACTATTACAGAAATGTTTGGCGTTAAACATCCAATTATCTGCGGAGCAATGATGTGGCTTTGTAAGCCACAGCTCTGTTCAGCTATTTCCAATGCTGGGGGATTAGGAAATTTGACAGCAGGGAATTATGATACGGAGGACGAGTTCAGAGCGGCTATCCAGGAAACCAAAAAACTGACAGATAACCCGTTTATGGTAAACATTACCATTATGCCATCTGTTAGAATAACTGCTGATCATTACAAAATGTATGTCAAAGTCGTTGCCGAAGAAAAAGTGGCCGGTGTTGAAATTTCAGGTGCTCCACTGGATAGAGCTGTTGGTATGGATGCTATTGAAACCTTAAAAAAAGCAAACGTCAAAATGTTTCATAAAGTGGGCAGTGTTAGGCATGCAGTTCATGCAGAAAAAGTAGGATACGACGGCATATATGCTGCCGGAATTGAAGAGGGCGGGCATCCATTGGATGACGATGTCACAACTATGGTCCTGACGCCGAAAATTTCTGAAGCGGTAAGTATTCCAGTTGTAACGGTTGGGGGCATTGCAGACGGGCGCTCATTGGCTGCTGCTCTTACTCTGGGCGCTTCTGGCGTTATGATGGGCAGCCGCTTTGTTGCCACAAAGGAGTGCATTGTTCATGAAGATATTAAAAAAGCCTTGGTCGAAAGAAAAGAAAATGACACAACCATGTTTGGAAAAAGCTGGGGGTTGCAGGGCCGGGCTTTGAAAAATGGCGTTATCATGAAAATTAAGGAGATGGAAGAAAGTGGCGGAACTTTAGATGACATTATGCCTTTTATCAGCGGCCAGCGAATCAAAGATGCCTGGGAGTCGGGTGGCGTTGATAATGCCCCTCTGATGGTTGGTCAATCAATCGGCTTAATCAATGATATTCCAAGCTGCCAGGATCTGCTTGATACAATGGCTAAAGAGGCTGTGGAAACATTAAACCACTCTCATGGGTTAATAGCAGAATAACAAGTGCCTTTGAACATCTATCAGTTCACGCAGAAATCGTTTGAGATCCTGATCAAGCGGCCCAAGTAGATTTGGTTACCTGGAGATCATTGAGGTGCATGGATGGCTGTGTCTGAGACACGTTAAAAAACCATCACTCCCTGGGAGGAAATTGAAAGGTTGACTGTATCGCCGACCATGGGGCACTGTTGCCGGTATTCTGTTTCAGTGATCAAAGCGGTGATGACAATGCGGCAATCAACTGTTAAGCGAATACGGTTCTTTTCAGCTCGGATCTGCATAATTCTCCCGCTGTGAGACGAATGTCCTTCTGTGGGGGCTGATTCGGAACTGATGGAAACCATTTCCGGATTAATGTGAATACGAGCTTTCCCCCTTTTTTTCATTGGCAGGACTAATTTCAGCTCATCCTGGATACAGCAGAGTGAATTTTGTTCCGATATTTCGGAAAAAGTTGCGTGGAATATGTTTTCATAGGAGAGGTCGTTAATTCTGCCGTTATCCAGGTATAAGGTATGATGAGGCAAGGAGGCGGCCTGTCCCAGATTATGGGAAGTGAATATCAAGGTGATCTCCTTTTCTTGATTAATCTCCCGCAGCAGATCAGTTATGATTGTCTGGTTTTCCGGATCGACATTGGCTGTTGGCTCGTCACAGAGTATCACATCAGGTGATAACGCTAGTGCTCTTGCCAAAACCACCCGTTGGGTTTCACCTCCGGACAGTTTATGAGCCGGTTCTTTCATCAGGTGCCGCATCCCGACCAAATCCAGCGATTCCTCTATGATTCTCTTGCGGACCAGTTTCGGAATTTCTCTGATTTTCAAACCAAATTCAAGATTCTTATATACAGAGGTTGTAAACAGGATGGGATTCTGATTAACCATCACCACGTTGCGGCGAAGTTTCTGCAGCCGGCTTTCACTATACTGCACCGTTCTGTTTTTAAAAGTCAGCTTCCCCCTGGTGGGTTGGTCGAGGAATCCCAGTATGTTCAATAGTGTGGTCTTGCCTGCCCCATTGGGTCCCAGTAACGCATAAATAAGCCCATCTTCAATCGTTAGCGCATCAATATCCAAAATGGTGCGACTACCAAAAGATTTCATAAGCTTAGATAAAACATAAGCGCTCATTCGGCTCCCTTGCCCTGCAAAAAATGGATCATAAGATTTATTCCAAAACTAATAAGTAACAGGATAATTCCCAGTGCAACTGCCAGCACAAATTCTCCTTTGTCATATTCAAGTGCCATCGCTGTGGTAATGGTACGGGTAAACCCTTTGGCATTTCCACCCAGCATCATGCTGATCCCGACTTCTGAGATAACACGGCCAAAGGCTGCTACTACCGCGGCGATAATCCCGTAGCGAGTCTCTCGCAATATGACCAGTGCCGCCTGCCTTCTATTTGCACCCAAGGTCATGGCTGTTTTGCGATACCGGCTGTCGATCTGTTTGATGGCTGATATGGTGAAGGTGGCCACGACGGGTATGATTAAAATGGTCTGGCCGATGATAATTGCCTTTTGGCTGTAGAGCAAATCCAATGGGCCGAAGATCCCACGCCTTGAAATCAAGACGTACACAAAAAGACCAATGGTTACAGTCGGCAACGCCAGAAGCGTATTTAAAACCGTAATCACCAGCCTTTTTCCTCTAAAAGACTCAAATGCAACTACAAACCCAATCGGTATCCCAATTATACTCGCTAAAAATGTTGACGAAGCGGCTACCTTTAACGAGACACCAACAATCGACAGTAGTTCCTGGTCCAGCGATATTGTTAAATATAGGGCGGAAAGCAGGCTGTCGGTAAAAAAGTTCATTTGAAATTAAGTCTTTCTATATTGTTTACTTGATTGCATCCGGATAAAAGAGTTGCTTGCCCAGGAGTCGGTATCCGGCAATAACTTGTTGCGCCTCAGGGCCGACCATCCATTCTGCGAAGGCAACGGCTAAATTGTTTTTGACGTGAGGGTGTTTTTTCGGGTTGATGGGTATAACGCCATATGGATTGCTGAGTGATTTATCACCCTCCGCTAAAACAACCAGATCGATTGGCATTGTTCTGCCGTGTTTGTATTTAATGTATGTTCCCCGATCGGTCAAGGCATAACCTCTTTTTTCATCTGTATAGGTTAAGATTTTTCCCATTCCCTGCCCGAGAGAGCGGTACCAGGAGCCATTTGGTTGAACGAAACTGATTTTCCGCTTTTTCCCCTTTTTGACGATGGTGGTGGTCGTTTTTTTCAGCTTAGCCTGACTCATCTTCCAGAGCGCCTGCTCTTTAGTATGGGTCCCGCTGTCGTCTCCCCGGGAAACGAACACAGCACCGCTACCGGCAATTCTAGAGAGTGCTGATGCAGCACTCTTTGCGTCTTTAATGCCAGCCGGATCATCAGGGGGACCGACAATCACAAAATCATTGTGCATGACTGCATACCGCTTGGTTCCGTATCCATCCTTGATGAATTTCTCTTCCCTACCTTTGGCATGTACGAAAATAACATCCACATTGCCATCAATACCGTCTCTTATGGCGGCTCCGGTTCCCTTAGCAATGACCTTGACGCGAATTCCCATCGTTTTTTCGAGTTCTGGCAACAGAACATCCAGCAAACCGGACGCCTGGGTACTGGTCGTCGTGGACATGGTTAATATTCTGTCGCCTGCCTGCAGACTTCCAGTCCAAAGACAAGCAACAGCAATAACAAGTACTCCGATAATTGAATTGAAAGATCTTCTCATTAGTTTCTCCTTCGAACCGCTTACCAATTGCCAGATACCCGGTGTTATTTAGTAACACTTGAATATCGTATTAATAAATGACACCAAATACAAGCTATCAGCCATCAATACTTGATAACTGACAACCGGCAACCAATAATCGATTTTAATTATGTTCAGCCATTCCGGTTCACCTTATGTTCGTCTATACTCCTGAAACTCTCAATCCGCCCATACTCCCCATGTTACCATATACAGCAATAAAGTCTGGAATCCGTTGATTAAACGCGCAATTGCTTATTCCAACAATGGATTATGGTTGTCTGTTAATATTAGTAACTTATAGTAACTTGAGGAAATACTGACTGGCTAAGGAAAATTATTGTGTTTGCTTCAATCCATTGTTCCACCAAAAGCTTGAGGAACGAACCCCTTCCAGTTGTTTTGTTTGCAGGTTATCCCTTTTCTGCAACTAGGGCATACACCATGGTCTCATTTATATTGAGAAGCTTGGTGATTTTTTAGTCGATCATAATGCTGTCACAATTGGACTGAGTGAACAAGAATGTCATATTCCGATGAATTAAAAACAGAACTAGTGATAATCTAATTGTCTCTACTTATCTTGTCAACAGAACAAATCGACTAATACTGACAAGAAACTACTAAAAATTACCAATGTCCTATTGGCTTAACAATATGGAACCAACCCAAGAGCTTCGATTTTGGTATAACCCGGCGTGATTTTTTCTAATGGATGTCTCGTTAGTTATCTAGGTATTGGAATGAGAGATGCCACCTTTACCGGACCATTTTTCGCGATAAATTTTAGGTTTAAACAGGCCAGGCCCATTGTTTTGCTGATGCTTCAAGAGACAAATGAATTATCTAATCAACTTCGTGGTGAACAGTTGTATTTTGATGAAGGCTTTGATAATATGATGTTTGCGAGTCTTTTGTGATCATTTGGTCAGGAGAGTGATGAGAATGCTTTAATTAATATCCTAAACATGGTTGTGAAGAAATGAAATATCCAAAATTTTTTGATGAGATTGAGACAATAAAACTTGAAGACGATTTATCAAATTTCCTCGGTACTTTTGAAAACGGAACCGTAGAATTTTCTTTTCTGGATGTTGTAAAAAACGCTGGTCACTCCTGTCCGACAGTACTTGGTGCATTTTTAATGACACTAGAGGGTTTAAAAGCGTTATATGTTGGTGAAACCCCAAAAAGGGGTGAGATTTTGGTCGAATTTGCCCAAAACGAAAATGAAGGTGTTGCCGGAGTTGTCGCAAATGTCATTACCAATATTACAGGAGCGACAGTAAAACGAGGATTTAAGGGTATTGCCGGTCAATATGATCGAAGGGGTCTCATGCAGTTTGAGACTTCAATAGATTCAAACGTAAAGTTTACAAGACGAGATACAAATGAGTCTGTTGATGTTTTTTATGAAACCAGCTCAATTTCCTCTGATCCAAGAACGTCAAAATTAATGCAACTTTGTATACAGCAAACAGCGACAGCAGAAGAGCAAAAAGAGTTCGGAAGACTTTGGCAGCAAAGAGTAGAAGCTATCTCAAAAAATATCCCCTTGGTAATTAGGGTTGTAAAACAAGGCCGGCAGCCTGTCTGAGGGTCGAACAAGTTAGTATTCTGTAAAGCCAAAATGTTGTCCGAATCCAGTTTATTAATTCACATCCAATACTTTTCGGATTATTAGCGATAAGTCCTCAATGACCAAGGGTTTCATCAAAAGACCCCTAATTCCCAAAGCCTGCGCTTTTTTATCAGTCATCTGTTGGCTGAATCCGGTGCACATCAGAATCGGGATATTGGAGCGGACTTTCATCATCTCAACCGCTAACTGATCGCCGGTCATATTTGGCATGGTCATATCGGTAATCACCAGGTCAAATTGATCCGAGTTTGTCCGAAATGTCTCCAGGGCATCCAGGCTACCGTTTCTAATAGTAACCTCGTATCCAAGTTCTTTCAGCATCTGTTGCTCAATCTCGACAACTTCCTCTTGATCATCCACTAGCAGGATACGTTCACTTCCCCTGAGGATGGGTGTTTGGAGTGAAGTGCGTGCGGTGCTCTGCTCATCCGCCATTAGCGGCAATAATACTTGAAACTCGGCCCCTTTGCCAGGCTCGCTGTAGACATTGATCTGTCCACCATGACTCCTTACAATTCCATGGATGAGGGCAAGCCCCAGTCCGGTGCCTTTTCCTTTCTCCTTTGTTGTAAAATAAGGATCAAATATTCGGTCCATCACCTTATGATCGATTCCCGTGCCTGTATCAATGACTGACAGGCAGACATATTTTCCGGGGTCCAGACTGGAGTCCTTTATGTCTTCGGTGACCAACTCGAGTTCTTTGAGCGTTGTGGTCAGTTGCCCGCCTGTTTCTTCCATGGCGTGATACGCATTGGTACATAGATTCATGACGATCTGGTGGATCTGGGTCTGGTCTGCCATGACCAAACCACAGTCGTCCTGTATGTCGCTATTGATGGTTATTATGCTCGGTATGGAAGATTTTATCAGTTTCAAAGCTTCATTGACCGCGTCCTGCATCTTCATTGGTCTTAACTCTTGAATGCTCTGGCGGCTGAACGTTAGAATTTGCTGCACAAGATCTTTTGCCCGAATTCCCGCTTGATATATGGAATCGATATATTTTGATTGTTTACTGTCTTTATCCGCCTTCATCTGCAATAGCTGTGTATATCCGAATATTCCTGAGAGAATATTGTTAAAATCGTGTGCAATACCGCCTGCCAGTGTACCGATGGCTTCAAGTTTCTGCGCTTGCTGGGTCCTTTCTTCCAGCTTTTTCTGGTCAGTAATATCGACATAAAACTCAAGCCGCACATCCCGTCCGTCAGGCCATTTGATAATACGGTCGACTACGGAAAAGGATCTGTCGGTTAACTGATTGTACCGTTCCCACCGGTGGGGCACGGGTTTCTGTTTTAGTATAATATGGTTGGTACAGAAGTCACACGGGGCATTGAGGCCTTGAAATGTTGTGTAGCAGGTTTTGCCAACGACATCTTCCGTAAATGAGGCTTTTAAGGCTTTGTTTACATATAAGATCTCATGTGTGTAAGGGTCACTGATATAAATACGCTCGTCTATGCTGTCGAATATGGAAAGTAGCTGGCTCCGCTCAGATTCGAGGGCTTCCTCGGATGTTCTTCGATTCAGGTCACCGGAAATCATATCAGCGATGATTTGAAGCGCCTCGATTTCAGTTTCTTTCCACTGCCTTGTCTTTTCTGTGTCATCAAAGCCCATAAAACCCAAAAGAGAATTCCCCCTAGACCAGATGGGTACGGCAGCCAAGCTGAGAACCTGTTGATCTGCAATGATTTTTTTTTCGGTTGCGGCTTCAGGGGGAAGTTCATTGATATGGCTGAAAACAAGATTTTTTCGATTCTTTAACTGCTCAATCCACCAGTGGGATTGGTCGGTATCAAGGTCCTGAAGGTTATTTTTTTGTGGAGTTGTTCCTGGAGCGCACCATTCAAAGGTGTTTGACATTTTTTGGTCATCCTCATGGATCTTGAAAATATAAGCCCTGTTGACTGAAATAATCTCTCCCAGAATCCCGAGGATGGTGTTGTAATCAACCACATCTGAGGAAACCATCAGACCCGAAGCTTGTGCAATTGCTTCCTCTATACTACTGCGATATCGGAGTTCTTCCTCTGTTTTCTTGCGATCCGTGATGTCAATCACTGCCCCTTCCAGGTAACCTCTGTCGAGATAAGCCTTCGCTGAAATGGAAAAAGAAGCGTTTCTGCCGTTGGGCAGTGTAAAATCAACGATGAAATCGTGTAACTCTCCCTCTTGCCTGATTTTTTTGATAAGTTCTTTGCGTTGCTCGCGGTTTTGGTAATAATCAATGAGGGTTATTTTTCCAATAATTTCCTCAATCTGTAGATCCAGTAGCTCGGCGGCTTTGGCGTTTATCTCAATTATCATACCGTCGGACAACCTGATCCGGAACAATCCTGCCACCGAATTGTCAAAGAAGTTTCGATAGTGCTCCTCACTCTTCCGTATGGCTTCCTCAGCTAGTTTTTCGGCAGTGATTTCCCTGACAGTTCCCTGAGTACCGACAATGGAACCATCTTTTATATATGGGGTGACATTGATTTTGACAGGAACGGTTGAACCATCCTTTCGAATCCCTGTTGTTTCAAAAATCTGATATTTCTCACCGGCGATGGCCCTGGAGAAAACATCCAGAATTTTACTTTCCTCTGATTCAGGGAAAAAGGATTTAAAATCCAAGTTCAGTGCCGCACCCGATGTATAACCGAGAATGCTTTCAATTGCTGTGGAAGAATATGTCAATTTCCCGTTGAGGTCCAGCTGCCATATTTCCATAGCGCTTGAATTTGTGATCAGTTGAAACCTCTGCTCGCTTTCCCGGAGCGCCTCTTCAGCCAGCCTACGGTATTCCGTTTCCTTTTCCAGTTCCTTAACTCGTTGTTCTAACTGTTCGTAAGTTTGTTTATCAGCCATGATCGCCGCTCTGGGTTGCTTGACTATTTTCGGGATTCAATTCCCTTTGTTTGACAATACGAATCATACTCTTAATTGTTTTATAACCGAATGAAAACCCCTGTTTTTCGAAAATAAATGGATTTGTTGATTTGGGTAGGGTGCTTCCTGCTAATTGTTGAAAGATGCCGTTATCAATTCTCAGTCCGGATGCAATCAAGGAAGTGTCGGTCAAACACTGCACCTACAATCAATCTTTTTTTCTGCACAGCAGCGACACTTGAAGCGGAAAGCGCTTCACCCAGATTCAAGTATTCCTCTCTGAATTCATAATCTCCCTTGTTGTTTTTGAAAACCCGAAACAGCTGTGAAGGTGAAACCGTCCGAGGATCCTTTGCATGGGACACAAAAGTGAGCAGTTTCGGATGGGCTCCAATCCAAAGATTGCCTTGCTCGTCCAGTTCGATATTATCCAGACCGGAATTAAAATTGAGTGTAGACTTTTCTTCAAGTTTTCCTGTTGTGACATCCCTGTTAAATATATGAAGTGTCTGTCCTATGGTAGTTGTCACATAGAGGATCTTGCCGTCTGAGCTGACGTTGATACCGTTTGCATATTGAAAGCCTTCTGCAACCAATGAAAAGGTTTTACCATCAAAATATCCCACACTTGAGTAAGACAATTTCAGATAATCTTCCAGTGTTCGCTTGATTCCGGGGGGAAATCCATGGTCATTGGTAAAGTAAAAACTTTCGGGTCCGACTGCTACAATATCATTGGGAGATATTAAAAGAGGGTCACTGAAAGTATACTTATATCTTAGGCTATCAGAGTCTATATCAAAAACCTCAATGGCATGCTGATCATGAGCGTGGTTAATGACGAATAGTAGATCATCTCCTGTTGGTGATAAATACAGACTTAATCCATGGGGTCTGAAATCGTCTCCAGGACCTGTGGTCATCAGAACCGGCACTGAATTTTCGGAGCGGGTATCGTAGGCATAGATACCTCTCTCCGCGGATTTTCCCACTAGCACTGCTCTTCTGTCGTATGCTGAGATATACGCTATACCTGTTTTTGGATGAATGGATATGTCTTCCGGCCCTATCACTCCAGAAATCTGTTTGCAGCTTCCTGCAAAATGTGGTGTTAGCGTTTTGAGCTGTCCCGCATCCCAGAAAAGTTTGAAAACCCAGCCAGCTGCAGCCAGAATAACAATCAGAAGAATAAGAAGTGCTTTTTTCATAATGAATTCCCGGGAATATAGAGCAGTATTATCTTGAGGTTAATGGAAAACCTGGGCAAGCGGATTGTAGCAGAAACAATAAACCAATCGGAACGCTTTTTCAAGATCCTTTGTATTGGACAGAATAATATAATAAATTCAACGTATTAGTTGGAATTTTGATCAATGTGGGAGGCCGCGAAATCATTGAAAACCTAACTTAAGGTCCGGATCCAATATTGGGGTCTTGTCATAGGGGGTCTTGTATTTTACTATAATAAACATAGGCGGTTCAGTTAGGTGATACAGATAAGAATATATAAGTACTCGGCAGAAGGAATTGACGAGATTGATCAAATACCTATGGAGAATAAACATGTTATCAGCGGGAACAATTTTAAAAAATGAGACGGAAAACGCTGGAACAACATTTTACAGTGTTGTTTCTGTTGTTAAAACATCGTATATGATAAAATCACTTTGCAAGGTCAGAAAAGGATTTCAAATTGCCAGGCACCATGAAACAGATGAAATCCAGATTTTACATTCGGAAGTTGGATACAATTATCTCGAAGCTACCAGAAAGGAGATTGCTCGAATCAAGAAAATTATTGATATGTAATTGAAGCCAATCCATATAGGAAGCCGTCTAAGAGACGGTGGATTTCCTCGAAAATTCCCCCACTTTTCAGTCGCTACGAATTGTCTCCTGGCTCAAAGTCTAGATCAGTCTCATAAGGTTTGACGCAGCACAACCTGGGAAAGGGTTTGCTTTGTTTCTTTTAGAGAATGCCCGAATCGTAAGGGGAGCAAGTTTTTGAATGATTAGTGTGTGTGTTTTATGGGAATAAGTGCTTATCCCACGCAAAGTAAATCAAAAAGCCCGACCTCCACTTATGAGGTAGCTCAATGTAACAAATTTGTAAATTTGATAACATCCGTTGTCAATGCTATGGTGAAATAGGCAAACGGTTTGGTCAGTTGTTTTGACTGTTTTTTATGTGAGACTTCCATAAGATTTGACCTTATCTCAATGCCATTTGTTTAAGGGTCGGCTCATAAATTAGTCAAGTGTTTCCCATTAGCGAAAAGGAAACACGTTGCTGTCACATTCTGTTTGCAAAATGTCCAGTGTTTTGGGGACTTTTGCGAATAGATTATCTGAAGTTATTTATGAACGATCCCTAAACTCCGAATCCGACCTGCATGAGCCTTGCGGATCAAACAAGGCTCTACAGAGATCACAGATGTTATTGACGATTATGTAAATGACATCAGCGGTTATCTAATTGTAAATAAACAGGATTTGACTGAAGGAATTGGTGGAGAATTCAGTAATGTACAACAAACTCAATTGGAGTAATAACCGTTTATCTCGGCAATTGCTCACTTATATCATACTCTGCAGTTCGTTTTTTACGCTGATCGGTACAGGTATCCAGTTGTACAGTGACTATCGCTCCGATATTGAATCCATCCACAATGGAATCAAACATATTGAAGAGGGATACCTTAAATCAATGGCCTCCAGTTTATGGTCGGTAAATTATAAACAGATGAAAATCAGTCTGGAAGGGGCATCACATCTACCGGATATTCAATACCTGGAAGTCCGTGAAATCAGAGACAACACTGAAACGGTTGTTTCCAGCCTGGGTAAACAACAACAAACGCAAGTGATCAAACAGGTTTTTCCGTTATACTACGGTACCACAAACAAACAGATTGGTTCACTGTTGGTGATCGCCAGTACAGCCAAGGTATTACAGCGGTTAAAAGAAAAGCTCTCATTAATATTGTTGACTCAGGGGATAAAGACGTTTCTGGTTTCACTGATTATACTGATCATCTTTCATCGCCTAATCATGCGCCATCTGGTTAAGATGACCCGGTATTTTGTGTCATTTGATTTGGACAATTTGAGCACGCCCCTTACGATCAAGCGACGATTGCCCCGACAACAGGATTTGTTTAGCCAACTCATTGATTCAATTAACCTCATGCGGTTGAGATTAAAGGAGAACCTTGAGCAACGAATCGTCAATGAAGATGAGTTAAGGCGGCTGAGAAATCAACTGAAGAATATCGTTGACTCCATGCCAGCCATATTAATCGGAGTTGATAGGAATATGAAGATCACCCACTGGAATCGAAAAACGGAACTCGAAATCGGAACAAAAGCTGGCGATGCCATGGGAAAGAACCTGCTTGACGTATTTCCACCCCTGGCAGATCAGATGGGCATGATTAATCGTGTGATGCAGAAATCCCAACCGGACAGAAATGAAAAAATCACCCGTCGGATCGGCAATAAAAAGGTGTTCTGGGATATGATGGTATATCCTCTCGATACCAATGGTACGGAAGGGACCGTGATTAGAATTGAAGATGTGACCGAGAAAGTCCAGCTCAATCAGATGATGATCCAGAGTGAAAAAATGATATCTGTGGGGGGGATTGCGGCTGGTATCGCCCACGAAATAAATAATCCCCTGGCAGCTATCATTTCGGGTGTTCAAAATATTTCCAGACGGATCGATCCCGCCATGGACAAAAACCTCAAGGTGGCGTCAGCGTTGGACCTTGATTTAAATATAGTCCAGGACTATCTGGCAAAAAGAGACATCTTGAATTTTCTGCAGGGCGTCGAGGAATCCGGGAAACGGGCAGCCAAAATTGTTTCGAATATGCTGCATTTCGCCCGACGGTCAGAGCCCAATATGGAAATGGTTGATCTCATACTACTGATAGAAAATACTATTGAGCTCTTAAATAAAGATTACAATCTTAAGAAAAAATACGATTTTAAACATATCAAAATTACCAGGCAGTTTGAACCGGAACAAATCCCCCTGATGTGCTCGGAAATCGAAATAGAACAGGTTCTCCTGAATTTGTTAAAAAATGCAGCTGAAGCGATATTTGAAAATGAACATTTAGAAGAGCCGCAAATTGATCTGTCTGTCTATTCTGACGGGAAAAAAGTACAAATAGAGGTCAAGGATAATGGTCCCGGAATGGCTAAAGAGGAGCAATTAAGAGTTTTCGAACCCTTTTTTACGACCAAAGCGCAGGGAATGGGAACGGGTTTAGGCCTGTCCGTTTCCTATATGATTATCACCAAAAACCACAGGGGAACAATGGCGGTGGAATCTGAAAAAGACAAGGGTACAAAATTTATCATTCATCTTCCGGTTAAAAATGGATAACGATTGGGATATGGTTGGTGGACTTGCGTCTAATCACCATATTCCATATGAACGACCAGCGGACTTTTTTGACCTTCAATGACTGTCAGTTGATACAGCTGCCGCCACTGTTTGGACAGATAGGCCCACTCTTCCATGTATTGTATCATCTTTTTTTGAATATCCTCCCGTTTCAGCAACCTGTTAAATCTCTCTATAACAAGCCGGCCGGTGTCTGTTTTGCTGCAACTGACCCCCCCATAAACATATCTCTGGTCTTCTTCGATGTTATAGTAGATAAACTGGTTGGGAATGTTCAGTAGTTTCTTGCTGACGATCGGTTGCATCGGCCAGCCCAGGGTATAATCAATCCGTTTGTTTGCAATCATTCGCAAATCTATCTGGATTTCGCCCTCTTCAAAATATATATTCGAAGACTTCTGGTACGTCTGCACGAGTTTTTGAATGGCCGGTGTATAGGCAAATTTTCTCACCAGTCCGATCTTCAAGTGGGTATTCTCCAGCTGTTTTTTAAGTGACAACAATGATCCTACTGGTCCGAACTTCTTTTCATTTCTGCGGTGGGTAATGATCCCCATCGGAAAAAGGATTAGTGCCGGATTCGAAAACAGACGATATGACGGGAATGTTTTCCAACCCAGATAACAATTATTGCCTCTCGTTACTTCAATATTGAACCGTTTATGATTGACCCAGAGATCCTGAATGCTGAAATCGGTCAAAACTTCTTTCTGGATTAAACGGATAATATTATCTATCAACCCCTGTCCCTTGTATTCCCCTTGTGCGATGTAAAAAGGAATTTGATCAATCTTTATCCAGTCCAGTTTATTGGCTGCGTTTAGGTTAAAGGGGTAAAGGAAGAGTAGTATAAATAGCCAAATCATCCAGTGTTGCATGGATCTTTTTAAGCGATCTGTTCTCAAAATGGCTGGCATGATTCTCCCCGGAAGGTTAGAAGGATTTTGGGACACAGATAGTCAAAACAACAGTGGGTTGCTGAGCATCACGATTAATCCAATACATATAGGTCCGTACAACCCAAAAATGGTTCTATTTAGGGAGCGTTAAAAATAACCTCACATAATATATTTGCATAGGGATCGTTAATAAATAACTTCACATAATCTACCTGCAAAAGTCCTAAAAGCCGGACATTTTGCAAACAGAATGTGAGTTAATTTATTAGCCGACCCTGAAGTACCAAAAGCACTGGACATTTTGCAAATAGAATGTGTCAGCAACGTGTTTCCTTTTCACTTGCAACGCGATTCCATGACATTAATGGGAATCACTTGAATGGGAAACACTTGACTAATTTTTGAGCCGCCCCATAGATATTAATTGTCTGCCGCCCATTATATTCCATTTTAAATCTTTATTGAAGCTTTTTTTTATGCTTCCGACTCGCAGGCGCTCGGAAAAAATTTGATTTTCCGAACCGTTCCACTCTTTGCTGTCTGGAGAGCTAATTGTTTGATGATGCAGGGTCTGCACATATTAGTACATAAAACGTTTCGTTTTGTCTCAGATAATCAGTTCCATAATGTTTCTTTTTGTTTCGTGATTGAGTTTGCGAACTTCCTTGTTTCTGTCTATCTCATTAATATATAACATATAATCCATATTGGCAGACCCTTTGCAGAATCATCGGCAGCATAATATGAATCCAATCAAATGATTATAACATCAAAAAAAGGTACATTATGCCAATTGCCGCAATTACGAATGGAAAATACACCAATGCAGAAAGCATCGTGCAAACACTGTCTCAGGAACTCGGATGTAAGGTGATTCGGGATCAAGAAATCATTGATGAAACAGCCCGGATTTATAACATTCGGCCAGCTGTGCTGCAAAAGGTGATTGATACTAAACCATTAGCTTTTAATGACTTCACTCATACCCGGGAAAAATGTATCGCCTATCTTAGAAAAAACATAGTCGATCATGTTTCCGGCGGTAATTGCATTTTTCATGGGTTGCTGGGTCATCTTATTCCGTACCAGACGTCACATGTCATGAAGATATTGATCATTGCCGACAAATCAGAACGAACAAAAATCGGCATGGAAAAGGACGGGTTATCCGAAAAGGAAGCAGCAAAAATTATCAGTAATTCTGACAAACGTGCGATCCTTTGGACGAACGCTCTTTTCCGGAAGAAAGCCTGGGATACATCGCTCTATGATATTGTTATTCCTTCTGACAAAACTGATGAAGAGAAGGCTGTACAGCTGATTCTTGAACATTTTGCAGAAGCCTCCATCACGCCGGAGAGTCAAATTGTTCAAGAGGTCAGCGATTTTGTCTTAACATCAGAAATTGAATTAGCTCTGTCCAGGATCAGTGACGGTCTGTCCGTTTCTACAACTAACGGGGATGTTCTGATCACGATTAATAAAAGAGTCCTGATGATGTCTAAGTTCAAACAAAAAATTACAACCCTTGCCGAAGGTATTGAGGGTGTCAAGTCGGTAAAAACAAAAGAGGGGGAAAAAGCACAGACCTATATTACCCGTAACTACGGTTTTGAAACCCCAACCAGGATTCTGCTGGTGGATGATGAAAAAGAATTTGTCCAGACCCTTTCAGAGCGGTTAAAAACGCGACATATTGAAAACGAATTCGTTCTTAGCGGAGAGGAAGCCTTGAATTTTGCTGATCAGGGGGATTCAGATGTGATGGTTTTAGATCTTAAAATGCCGGGAATTGACGGATTTGAAGTTTTAAAAAAGGTTAAACAATCAAAACCAAACACAGAGGTCATCATTCTCACCGGTCATGGTTCAGAAAAAGATAGAAAAACCTGTTTGGAATTAGGAGCGTTTGCCTATTTGCAAAAACCGGCAGACATAGACCTTCTTGCGACTACAATGCAAGAAGCTTATCAGAAAATCAGCGATTCAAAACGCCAGCTCTCAGATTAAAACAAGAGGCGTTTCAATGTGGAAAATAGTTTGCGATTTTAACTAGAGGGTGTCAGGAATGTTTAAAACCGTTTCATTTAGTAGGTTGGAACTTGCCGGGTCCCTGGGTGATTTAGGAACACTACTGCCCATGGCAGTGGGTATGATTTTGGTAAACGGTCTCAATCCCACGGGTATGTTTATATCGATCGGGTTGTTGTACGTGGTTGCGGGTATATATTTCGGGGTTACGATTCCAGTGCAGCCCATGAAGGTCATTGGAGCATATGCTATTGCAACGGCAATGACGTCCCAGCAGGTTCTAGCCTCCGGTGCATTAATGGCTATGTTTCTGTTTTTCATTGGCGCCACAAATCTGATCACGATCATTGGCAAGTACATCCCAATCCCAGTCATCAGAGGGGTTCAGCTCTCTACCGGTGCCTTACTGATGGCAGAGGGGGTTAAATTCATTATCGGCACCTCCACATTTCAAATGGCCCGACAGCTCTCTGAACCATATTTAAATATTCAGCAGCTTGGATTTTTGCCGATTGGAATTGTGATCGGTGTATCAGGCGGTTTATTGACGTTGTTATTTGTTGATAATAAAAGATTCCCTGCCGGTTTACTGGTTATTTTGATCGGAATGGTCATCGGTGGGATTCTGGGGACCCATGAAGGATTTGAGGGTTTTGAGTTGGGATTTATTCTTCCTGAAATTTTACCATACGGCTTCCCTGCAAAAATTGATTTTACCTTTGCGCTGTTCGCTCTGGTTTTGCCTCAGTTACCCATGACGTTGGGAAATGCTGTGGTTGCAAATGCGGATCTATCGAAAAAGTATTTTGGAGATGACTCAAGGAAAGTTACTTATAAGGCTTTAACCATCAGCATGGCCTGCGCCAATGTATTGAGCTTTGTTTTCGGTGGCATGCCTCTGTGTCATGGTGCTGGCGGACTGGCAGCACATTATCGTTTTGGAGCTAGAACGGCGGGATCCAACATCATGATTGGTGGATTTCTGATTACACTGGCTGTGTTGTTTGGCAAAAGTATATTAGCTATTATCTATTTGATTCCAATGTCGATACTGGGTGTTTTCCTCTTGTTCGCGGGGGGGCAACTTGCGTTAACCATCGCTGATCTGAAGGAGCGGAATGATCTGTTTGTTGCGTTGTCCATTCTGGGGATCACGTTGGCTTCTAACCTTGCCATCGGTTTTGTCGTTGGTATCATACTGGCCTATGCGCTTAAAAGTAAACGGTTTGCTGTATGAATTCTTAGAAGTACATTTCTAACAAGTATTCAAAATAAAAGGCCATTAATTCGAGCTGGTCATGTAAGGGGCGGCTCAAAAATTAGTTTACATTCTGCTTGCAAAATGCCCATTGTTTTTGGGGCTTTTGTAAACAGATTATGTGAAGTTATTTTTTAACGATCCCTAAGACGTGCTTCGAACAAGATAGTTGGAATTCATGAAAATCCATTTATTGATAATCGAAACGGACGATGAGATCAGGCAAAACCTGGTGCAACGGTTGTCTCTTGATCAATATCTGGTTCTTGGAGTCGATCATCCAAAAAAAGTGGATGAGATCATTAAAAAGAAAAAGATCGATGTTGTATTGCTGGGATTGGTTGGTCTGCGAGAAGAAGGTTTGTCCGTACTCAAGTTGATTAAACGGGTTCGACCTTTAACTGAGATCATCATGATTAATGATTCAGCGAAAATACCGCTCTCAATGCAAGGGATGAAATTGGGTGCATTTGAAGATTTTTATATGCCTTTTGAACTCAGCGCTCTAATTCAAACGATACAGGCGGCCTATTTGAAAAAGACAGAAAATGAAAGAGCTGGGAGATGATTGCATCAAACATGTCAAGCAGTTCAATCGGTTGGGATGATTCCGGATTGAAGCGTGGAAATCGCAGCCATGATTTTTTGAAGTGAGATCAATCACGATCGAGTCAGAAGAGATCTCGAAAAACAAACTGACAGGAGAAACAGAATGAAACAGATTAAGATTCTTTTGGTGGATGATGAGGAGGAGTTTGTCAAGACGCTTTCTGAACGAATGCAGATAAAAAACCTCGATACCGATTTTGTTTTAAGTGGCGAACAGGCTTTGGAGTCATTGGGAGATCTTACACCTGATGTAATGATTCTGGACCTTAAAATGCCTGGTGTCAACGGAATGGAAGTGCTCCGTCAGGTTAAAAAAGACTATCCACAAGTGCAGGTGATTATTCTGACTGGTCACGGGACGGATTTGGATAAGAAAAACTGCCTGGATTTGGGGGCTTTTGACTATTTTGCCAAACCGGTGGATCTTGATGAGCTGATTCAGAGTATTTCCAATGCATATGAATTAAAAATTGAAACCCACGGAAAGGATAGTCCAGCTGAAAGTGCGAAGTTCATGACTGTCAGTATGAAGACTAACCGATCTTCTTCCATTGATACGACAGCCAAAACGGAGCTTGATGGAACCGCAGAAGAGTCTGTTAATGAAACATTGGGGAAGCTGGTTGTGGTTGGTTACGAGAGTGAATTTTCCCAGGATATTATTGATTATGGATTGGAGATGGCAAAAAGGATGAATTTTGAGATCGTAGCCTTGAACACGGCTCCTCTGATCGGCAAAAACTTCAAAGAGTTTACCCCTTCATGGAAGAAAGTCTGTGAAGAGTTTCAAACCGAGTCCGAAGAGAATGTCAGACCTTTTCAGCTGAAAGCGGACGAAAACAGGATTGCTTTTACCCATGCAGTTGAGTTTGTAGAACTAGACGATGCGTTGGAAAAATTGAAAACAAGGTTAAAAAATATCAGCCTGGTCGTTTCGAGGCCGGAACAATTAGAGGGTCAGACACCAGCCGAACCCAGCACACAGCCGGATAACCAGAGGAAAGGATTTTTGGTTTACGCATTATCTTGAAATAATAATTCGATTTTCATATCAATTAAACGGAGCTTATCTATGGGAGCATCATTTTATTTCGGCATGGCAATCATTGGCTGCGCATTCATAATCTGTTTTTTGTTCAAAGATGAAAACATGAGGAAGAAATAGGCTTGGACTCTAGTTTGTTCACAATCAGTAACTTAATATTAATAGCAAATTTCCCTAAGTAAAAACCTGGAATGTATCAATAGGAGTTTTAGATGACCCCCCAAATGATTTTGACAATGGCTGTACTGGTTTTTGTTATTTTTCTTTTTGTATCGGAGTGGGTAAGAGTGGATGTTGTTGGGATAATGATGATGGTAATGCTGCCTTTGATCGGTTTGATCGATGCGAAGGATGCCTTTGTTGGATTGAGTAGTAATGCTGTATGCTCTATTATTGCCGTCATTATTATCGGAGCCGGATTAGATAAGACGGGCGCCATGAACAAAGTCGCTTCACCGATTGTGAAATTTGCAGGTGATAGTGAAACTCGAGTGATCACTCTAATATCCGGTACAGTCGGAATTATATCCAGTATGATGCAAAATATCGGTGCTGCAGCACTTTTCCTTCCTGCCACCCAACGGATTTCAAAGAGAATGGGGATACCGGTATCCCGCATTCTGATGCCAATGGGATTCTGTGCCATCATTGGTGGAACTGTAACTCTTGTGGGGGCCAGTCCAACCATTTTGCTGAACGACCTGATGATCTTGGGCGGGGAAAAGCTGGAACCGTTTGGACTGTTTACCCAAACCCCAATCGGCCTTGCATTGTTGGCTACTGCAATTCTCTATTTCATCATTTTTGGAAAATTTATTCTCCCGGCCAGCAGTGGAGATGTTGATACTGGAGTTACCAGTTCACTGATGGAAGAGTATCAGGAAGCCAATGCGCTTTTCGAGGTCCATGTCCCGGAAAATTTTCCGGAATCAATCAGCCTGGAGTCACTCTCGATCAGGGCCAAATTTTTGGTGACAGTGGTGGCTATCAATTCCCCGGAAAAAAGTGAAAATATTTTTGTTCCGATAAGTGCCAACATGATTTCGGCGAATGATGATCTGGCCATAGTGGGTAAAGAAGAAAATATCTCAAAAATGGTGGAAGAACTTGGCTGGGTCCTGAAACCGGGGCTGGAAGTTTTTTCAGAGAGTCTTTCCCGAACGAATGCCGGGATGACGGAAACCATTGTTTCCCCCAGATCCAAACTGATTGGAAAAACGGTAAACGAAATTAAAGGGCGCTACAGAGTAAACCCGATTGCAATTTCCAGGGGGAATAAGGTCTTCTACAGCGGGTTAAACAGCCTTCAGATGCAAGTGGGTGATATCATACTGCTTCAGGGAGAGTGGGAAAAATTTCACCTGTTGAAAAATCAGCCCCAACCCCGAGCGTTGACTTTTGCCACAGGTTTGGAGGGTGAAATCCTGCGACCCCATAAGGCAAAACTGGCTGTCGGCTGGCTGGCACTTTCACTCACCTTGATTATCTTCTTTAATGTCAGTCTGGCAGTAGCCCTGATGCTGGGAGCGCTTGGGATGATTATCACCGGCGTGTTGTCGATCGATGAAGCCTATCGCTCAGTGGACTGGATGACGGTTTTTCTTTTGGCGGGGCTGATACCACTGGGGATTGCGTTTGAAAGAACCGGTACGGCTGCTTTCATTGCCGAAGGCATCCTTTCATTTCTCGGGCAGCCGTCACCGATTGTACTCCTGGCGGCAGTGGGGCTACTGACCTCTTTCTTTACACTAGTTATCTCAAATGTGGGGGCAACTGTCTTGCTGGTTCCGCTCTGTATGAACATGGCGTTTATGGCCGGGGGTGATCCACGCATGGCCGCGTTGGTGGTTGGATTATCTGCTTCAAATACATTTATTTTGCCCACCCATCAGGTAAATGCGCTGATCATGAGGCCAGGAGGATACCGTACAATTGATTATACCAAAGCGGGAGCAGTCATGACGGTTCTGTTTTTGGTAGTTGAACTTGCCATACTGTATTTTTTCTATGGTATTCAGTAATCGAAATGAAAACCAATTTACCCCCCCACTGCTGCATTTTAAAAGGCAGGACCTCTTTGGTGAGATGTTGATATCAACATCCAAACTGTTGGAGGTCTCGTCCCAAAACCGAGAAACAAGGTGTTCCTGGATAATTAATTTGAAGTGCTTTACAAGACTCATCGGCTAATATAGTCTTCATCTCAAAGCTGGCAAAATTCATTAGCACGGACTTATATGGTTTTGTCTGTGATCCCGTAATTGACGTTCAGTGTGAATACTTTATTTTATATATCGGTGGTCAGTAATTTGGCTGATAGGCTTCCGATTCCACTATCTCAGACCCGTTTCAAAGTTCCATCAGATATCCAAATGTCTGGTGGTTTTTCCGGCGGAACACTTGGACACTTCATCGATACAGCAGATAACAGCACTATTTGGATCCCCGGTTGATTTGGGCTCGTTTCTCGATGAGATTCCGATTGGTATTTTGGTGACCAACCGGGATCGAGAAGTGGTT
>PJEL010000750.1_pt1 | contig 36684 bp, 29 predicted proteins | sample 1853271 | NCBI WGS metagenome assembly PJEL01 (sample SAMN08108733, study PRJNA415343) | Invertebrate metagenome, whole genome shotgun sequencing project. | host: Globobulimina | place: Sweden: Gullmar Fjord | collected 2015-08
CGACCGCAAGCATGTTTGGCGAGGGGACAAAGGTTGACAATGTCAAGAAATCGTCCGACTTTAGCGACCCACACAGCTCGCGATTTGTGACACAATTGCAAACTAAGACGATGCCCACCTGCAACTATCATATATCAAGCTCGTTGACGCGCTAACGGTTCAAAAACACCACTGCAAGCATGTTTTGTGAGGGGACAAAGATCGGCAATTTAGCGGAAACCATAATTTGGCGGGGTCAGGGGTCATGAACCCATATTTACCCGGGACCGATGGAAGAAATAAAGCAAGGATCCTAAACCGCAAGCACGGCAGCAGACCACCATAGACCATGAAAAATGATAAAAAAGAGAGTGGGCGGAAGAAAAATGGAAAAAAATGAGGGCAAAATGCCCGAAAGAGAGGAAGAAGAGAGGACAGGAGAAAGACACCCGAGAGGGAAAACAAGAAAGAACACGCAAGCGACAGAGGGAGCGCAATAATATAATAAATCACTATACAAAGTCTACAAAAACATCAAGAAACAAAAAAAACACATAGATTAAGATATACTTATGGACCGTTAAACGACACAAAAAATAAAAAAAGGTATCGACACACAGACACACAAAAAGCCACGACTTTACCATGCTACACGTATATTCTCACAAATACAACATATAAAATACAATAAAACATCTAAAAAAAGTAGAAAAACTAAAAGAAATACCAACCAAGCATGCCATTGGAACCACAGACATGACCAAAACACAAAACACCAACCTGGCCACATACACAAGACGGATAAAATACACGCTGCACGCACAACAAGTCTGATCCAAGCTCACCAACAGCAAATTAAAATATACAATACATGAAATATACCGCCAAACACACAAAAACATGCGAGGAACGTAGAAAAGGCACGCAGAAAAATGCAAACACACTCAAAGATGACAACAACACACTACTATTGATATTGGCCTTATCATGTGTCAAGCAATATTGTCAATCCACAGATTGCAATATATACTATCTGAATACAATGAAAAAGTAATCCAGCAAATAAAAGCGAAAAAAAAATAAGCAGCACAGGAAAAAGAGACACCATTAGAAAAACAGGGTCCTGGAACCATCTCAGAGAGCAAGCTGGCATCCAATCACACATATGTGCCCCGTCCTGGCATATGGGGGGGAGAAATGGCCAAAACTAACATAGTCAAGCAAAACATCCATAAAACGTCGTGCTCTCCAAACCAACACGCGCAAATACTATATAACAGTCATACAAAGGAAAATATATGTGCAAACGAAAGAAAATATACAGAAGGACTCTATTCAGACACACAAACAAGAAAATGACAGGGCACCAACAGAGAAACCAACCAAAATCCAAGAAACGCCGTGCTACAGCCATGGACCAAGCGATTTTCGCCAAACAGAAAAAACGTTCCCCAGGTATTGTCTAGAAGATTTCGTACGAGGCATCAGAACGACGAGACATGGCCGCATCACAGAGCTGGAGCTCGCCAAAGGTGGCGCGTGTCATTTGGATGGTTTCAGCAACGTACCCTATACTTTTTTGGCGGTCAAAATCGCCTTTGACCAAATAAGTGGCGATTTTGGGATCCTCTTGCCCTGCAAGTGTGCGCAAACGAAAGATAATGAAACATAGATCAGTTTGAGACCAAGAACGGGGTGAAACAATGTCGTGAGCGCGAGATACGGTCCGACATATACTTTTTTTACGCTGACAGAGACCTCCATACTCAAACAAGGCTGAAACGTGCCCAAAACTGCTGCGGAACTAGTTGACTTCTCCGTTTTTGCATGTTGATGTAGCGTCACTGGTCAACGAGTGTTCATACATACCAAAACTTGGATGTTTGCATTATCTTATTTATTTTCTTTTCTGCTCTTATATATCTGCCCGCCAAAGTTGTTTCTGTCTCTGAAATTCATGTTCTTTGATCGTTCACTAACAGCTTGTTTTCGCCTTTACTAAAGACTATGACGGAGTCGAAGTCATAGGGCTTTTAATTTTGGTTTAATTTTAATCAAAATTAAAGCAATTGCTTGCAAGCAAATTGGACAACCACATATGCCAGAATATGCAAACACTCAACGAATTCGACAAAACGAGTCCGTATTGTTGAGCGACAGGGAGGGAAAACGATCGTGCCTGCCCATCACGCGGGTCCCGTGACCGGAGACGACGGTCCATCCCAGAATCGACTGCCACGGCCCATTGGAGGGACCCCGCGACCGATGGTCTCGCCGAGAGGGCTGCAGACAACTGGTTTAAGCCCTCAACCAATGACCCCATAGATGCGTGACAGGACAGGATAGTTGACGAGGCAATACCAAGAGTTTACAACCTGCTGTGGGTATGACGAATACTTGAGAAGTCTTCGTAGGATGAAAAGAAGAGAATCATGGATGGCCAGCCAGCAATGGCTGTGGAACCACCAAACAAATGATGTTTTTCGAATGCCAATGTTGGAAGATTGTGGAATAGACCCGGATTTTGGGTAAACCATTTACTGTAAATTAAAATAATACACATATGACTGTTCTATTGACTCACGTCAGCACAACGGATGACCGATGTTCGGTCCTTCGATTCTCTCGACTCCCTCGTTCTCCGAGGATCTCGGGTTGTGCGGCACGAGTTTACGCATCTCGCAGAAATCATAATATATTTGAGGTTAAAGATATCAGTCCACCCCCTGAATCACTTGGGCTCCATTCCCTACCACCGGTACGATTCTCTCTACTAGAGCCAGCAATTCCACTTTTGGGGTCTCACGTTGTGCTTTTTTGTTGTTGTAGAACACCACGAATGGAGATGAAATAACTGTGAATGGCCAGAGCTATATCGTGGAAACCACGACCATTCGATACAAGTTGTATAGAGGGAGATACATAAGGGATCACAAACGTCTGGATGTGCTTGGAACCAGTCGATACCTTGCCAACTTGTATTTGAATGATTTACTCACAAAAACCCGGTGAAAACGATTCATTACAATTGAATGAACTATCTTGTACATTAATGCTCTACTTATTTTTCCTTTCAATTTTCAAACAAAAGGTCCAAAAGCTCATCATCCTGCAATTCTGCTGGTTCACCATTGTTTCCATCATCAATCAACCCTAACATCTCTTCATCATTGTTTTCCAACTCTAGTTCATCATCAGATCCATTTCGATCAAGTCCTGTACCATCGTCTCCCGTCATCGCCAGTTGAAGGAGTTCTTCTTCCTCATTTTGTACCTCCCCACTGCTATGGGCCTCTTCTGGTTCTTCTAGATCAAGTTTGCTTGCTTCTACGGCCGACTCGAGCACTTCCATTCGTTTATTATTCATCATATGCTTCACTTCGCTGGTGCTACTAAGTTTTTCTGCTGCTGCGATGAAACTATCAAAGGTATCATTTGGCCCAGAGTGTGGGAGCACTCTGTCGTTCCAGCGTTTGTACAACTCCAAAAGCCTCCTCGTGTCGGATATTTCATGTCCTTTGCCACGAAAGACACTTTTCATTGCAGTATAAAAGTTATTCTCGAGATCTGGTATTCCTTTTGTTTCTTGAAGTAGTGCAAGTGACAATTTCTGGCGAGGAACTCTCTTCCTTTGTGTTGCTGATTGTTCGTTACCTTCTTGAGGGGCAGACCTGCAATGTGTGGATCTTCGTCTCAACCATAAACAAAATAAATTCACTCTATAAACATCACATACATCTCCTGTCCATCGTTGGCAAGCTCCTCAGGATGCATTTCTTCTGTTTCGTCCAACTGTATCCCTGCTGATGGGGCATTTGTGCAGTCTCTAGCCCAGTGCCCACGCTGGCCACATTTGTGACATCCAGCACTTTTTGATACTAAAGTACTGGTCATATTATTGAATTATTGCTGGTGATATTCCAGTGGAACCTCCGTGCGTCAACTATGAATTTTGAATGTGTTTGAAATGTACGACGACACTCTGTTGGTGTATATGGAACTCTTATCCTTGTAGATATTATATTTAATATTTTATTGTATGTTAAATCAGTTGTTAAATGCACGAGCCACGATCCTCCTCAATTTGAATTTTCATATGGTATTCCATCTTTCTTTTTCCCAGCTGCGTCTGGGGAGTCCATGTCCCCCAATCATCATCATCTCGACTGCTCGCTGAGGCGACCTGTTTTATCTCACATATTATTATTTATTTATTTCAATAACATGTTGATGGCATATGTCGCAGGAATATGCACTGGGAGGAGTCTGCTTGTACGTTTTGCTTGTCGTGGGCTTTCCTCTAGTTCCTTTGCTAGAGAAAAGGGCCAAGATGTGTGGATAAATGAGCATTCGGATAAAATACTGAGAGATCTCCGGGAGAAAAATGATACAGAAAAGCAATCGTCGTATGAAGTTTTGATAGAAGGTGTGCATCGCAGGAAAGAACTCCTTCTATCATATAACATTGGTATTCCTGTCGAAGACAGAGAAAAGGACATGAATAAACGAGCAGCAAAACTTGTTGGGCTAGCAATGCCTGAGGAAGAATAGACATATATCATTACATGTATATATTGTATATAACATATAAACATATTTCTCATGAGTTCATTTGATCTTCAATTGTACCAAAAGTGGACATTAATGTTGCAGATGGTGGACTAGAAATACTAGGGTTGCCAAATGGACTAAATCTGCTGCTATTGGGTAGCACAAATCTCAACTTGCCCTCTTTTGTACCGTATGCAAGGCCACCACCTGGGCATGGATGAAACGCTGCAGCATTAATCTCATCTTCAGTTGATGGCAATGCCCTTGTGACTGACATTTTCTGTGTCTGCACAATCTCTAAAATTGTATGCAGTGGAATCAGAGAATTCTGCTGTGCCACGAGAGATCGCAACAAACTACTATGCTTCTTACCGTATCCCAACAATATGTGCTCGCTCGTGGGGGAAAATTGAACACTGGTGAGGCAATGAGCTGCTCGAATCCTCTTTGCTTTGACAGTGGAGCCATAGTTCACACCATCCATTGATATGATTCTCACCTCAAATACAACTCTATCTGTTATTGGCATAGATATCTGATTTTGTTGGTCTCGTGTGGTGCCCAACATACGATGATTTTGCCTATCTGGACTCCAATCCATGGAGACTGGGATTTCGCGAATGATACCCTCCTGGAGAGAGTGTTGCATGTGAGCCCTACACGCCCTCGTTGCCACCAGAAATCTTCCACATGGACTAAAATCAACTCCCATTTCTGAACACAAGACTGCATCTTGGATGGACAGGAGGAGATCGCTGCTATCCTCAAGGTTGCTGTCAAATTTATTTGTATCAAAAGACCATAGACGTAGCCATACTCGAGGAGGCTGGTCTTCCCCGATTATATTCCAAACCGACGTGTATGTAGCTCCTGATGTTGAAGGGCCTATTATTTGACCTGGTTGCAGATCTGCAACGTTCAAACTCCCTGCTTCCAATTCTGTCCTTGGAAAGGCATTGTCACCTGCCAGAGTCCTCACAGCACTTGGAAATGGTACTTCCCAGCCTAGAGGGACCATTGATGGTGGGAACACGTGTGGTCTATTCGGAGAGGCATTATCTGCAATATTCATCTCTCCCTCCTCCGTTGGATGCTCATTATAGTTTGGTGCCTGATCCATCCACATGGAATCTGTTGTCACAGAGCTTGGATCTACATGTTCCTCTTGGCACGTGTCTTGCTTGCTTCCATCATATGCACCATTCTCCGTCATAGTAACTGGTAGATCTCGAGTATTCGATGGGTCCATCACCTCTGCTGTCAGCACAATCGGAAGACCATGAGGATGGAAATGCACTGCTCTCATTGACCGCCTTGTCTTCAAGACAATTTCAGGCCTGCCGTCCTTGCACTTGTAGTCCCAAACATACAACTTATGACCACATGCAATGGAAAGAATATCGGTATCAAAATGAAAGGAAAGCGATGCTATCGGTTTTCCAAACGTATACTTCCGGATGCATTCTCCAGTCTCTGCACTCCACAAGCGGACCTCATGGTCCAGAGATCCAGAGGCCAAGATATACCTGTCCCTGGGGTGAAATCGAACCACCCAGGGGGTTCTTCTATGTCCAATCAACACTTTGGACAGTTTTTTCGTCTCACATATAGTAATTTTGACTGTATGATCACCGTGGGTGGAAGCTAACAGACTCCCGTCACAGTTGTAACTCAGGGCAATAGTTGACCGAGGAGCTGGATCAAAATCCACATAGGATGCCTCAGACGCTTCTAAAAAATCCCTTTCGCACCATGAGTGAATATCTGATACGATTCCCTCCATGCCAGAGCGCTGGACACAGATTTGACGTGAACCCGTCTCCCTTTGTTGTAGTAACTCGGCCGCGTGAAACATTTTCCCAACCCCAAACTATGTATGAAATAAATCTAATAAAATATATTTCCTGTGTTGATACGAATTAGACTCGAGATGCACCCTGTCTTCTCGACATTGTGTCACCGAAGTCAGCCAATGCGTTGTTTTCTCTCGCACATGGGCAGTATTCTTTCCAGTGTTTATAACTTGTATGCTTTGGAAAGAATTTTATTATTTTTAGTATGATCTTGCTGAGATGATTGTCGAAATTGTTGAAACCCCACACGGTATGTTGGTACGACCTCAATTTGAGGTCACTGAATGAACTCATTCGGGGGAATGTCATTCAGACTCAGAGCAATTGCATGGTAGATATGCTCACTATGGCACAATGAGTATAGAACGTCACACTGTAATACTAGTACGACGTTTAGTATTGCCCACACACAGAGAGATGTGTCAGATTGATTGATTGATAGATTACCACCCCCACAACACCTACTTGAAAATCTCAGCAAGGAGCCTTGCTTGAACACTTTCCCATCTATCTTCAAGACAGAACATACTCTTACATTGTCACACATTTTAATATGGACTCACCATCACACTGCTCTCTTGTGGACTGTTACAAGAATCCTGCAAAAGTCAAATGGATGCATGACTGCCAGTACCGCCAAATGAGAGAAGAATGAATGGCATCACAACTTGAAGTCCATTCCAGTGCCCCAATTGGGGTGCCTTGCAAGGCATTCATACAAGTTATATGTACGAGTGTACAGCATATGCAACATGCATGTTGTACCTGGAGTGGAAATCTGGCCTTCTCTCTTTTTTCTTTGTGATGGAAAGGGTCATACACGTCGACTGTAGCAGCATTTTGAAATAAATATGCTTGATCAATTTAGCATATTCACTCAAGGTGGGGTTCTACTCTGGGAAAAGAGTTTTGCCCCCGTCAAGGGAGACCCTCTGAATTCTCTCATCAAGGCGTGTTTGCTTGAAGATCGTACAGGAGAGACTTCGTACACGTATAAATCTTCTCTAGGTGGATCGTATATTGTGAAATGGCGGTTGAATAACAAGCTGGGTGTCATTTATGTTGCCATACATCAGAAGAATCTTAAAGTTCACTACGTTGAACGCCTCCTGCAAACCGTCGATCGCGTCTTTTCAAGGGAATATTCTGAAGAAATTGGTACAGATGGCATAGATTTCGAAGACCGATTCTTGGGCTTGCTTCATGCCGCTGAGTCGGAGAAGAAGGAGGCACCAGTCAACGTGCCCAGTCAGCGTCAAAATGTCGAGGCAAACGTGGAAGTAGGTGCAGCAACCAGAGAGCAATCAGGGAATGATGATGCCGTGGAAGTTGGCAGTGCCTCGGATGAAGGCCCTCCTCCCAAAGTGGAGGACACCACGACAGACAGTGCTTTCAATGCTGCAGTGATTAGCAAAAAGTTTGCAAAGAAGGGTAAAAAGGCAGAATCTGCCGCTCCCAAGAAAAAGAATGCACCTCCAAAAGGTAAAAAGGCGAGACAGTGGAACGAATACGGAGTCACTGATGGCGAGCCGGAAGAGGCCCTTGATTTTACTGAAGGAGCTCCTGATGCTGATGGTGCCGGTCAGGTTATGAAGGAAAGTTTCCAAAAAATGAGCCTGATGGATGTCGATGAAGACTTGGACACGCATACTGGTAGTGATGAGGAAGAATCGGTCAAAAAAGAATCATCAGGGCTTTTGGGGTCTTTTGTAAGAAATCTTGGTGTAAATGTAGTAGGGACTCAGGCTCTTACGAGAGATCATATCGATAGCTCACTGCAGGAGCTGAAGAAAAAATTAATGGAAAGGAATGTCGCGGAAGAAATTGCAAATAAAGTAATCGAATCTGTGGCGGCTTCACTCATAGGAAAAAAGTTAGGCTCGTTCACGAGGGTTTCCTCAGCAGTGAAGGCTGCTGTGGAGGATGCCTTGGTGAGAATCCTGACGCCCAAAAAGTCCATTGATATCCTGAGAGGAGTAAAAGATTCTAGGGCCAGGGGTAAACCCTATGTCATTGTATTTGTGGGAGTCAACGGTGTGGGAAAGTCAACAAATCTCTCCAAAGTGGCGTACTGGCTGCTCCAGAATCACTTCAAAGTGATGATTGCGGCATGTGATACGTTCCGATCTGGAGCTGTGGAGCAGCTCAAGACACACTGTACTAGACTGGGTGTCTCACTGTATGAGAGAGGATACGAAAAAGATCCAGCAAAGGTGGCATTTGAGGCCACCAAAGCTGCCCAAAGGGAGGGTTGTGACGTGGTTTTGGTGGACACTGCAGGAAGGATGCAAGATAATGAGCCGCTGATGAGGGCTCTGTCAAATCTGATTAGTTTCAACGATCCAGATTTAGTATTATTTGTGGGTGAAGCATTGGTAGGTAATGATGCTGTTGATCAACTGACAAAATTCAACAAGCGTTTGGCCGATCTTGCAACGGGGGCAGATCCTCATCTCATTGATGGGATTGTTCTGACCAAGTTTGACACCATTGATGAAAAAGTGGGTGCTGCGCTCTCCATGGTATATACAAGTGGTGCTCCAATCGTCTTTGTTGGGTGTGGACAAACGTATGTAGATTTGAAGCGATTGAATGTGAAATCTGTGGTGACTAGTCTGCTCAAGTAACACATGTCGTCAAGTCCGGAGAGACACTGATTTTTTGTACAGAAATAATAATGCATTATTTATTTATTATCAATCAAAAATGTAAAGATTATTGACTGATGAATAAATACCTGGTTGCTGTCCACGTTGGTGCTGGTTACCATAGCCCGAAGAAGGAAGCAGCATACAAACGACTGATGGAAGAAGCATGTCTTGCTGCCGGGATGGTTCTTGAGGAAGGTGGGGGCATTCCTATGGCAATCAGTGCTGCAATTTCTGTACTGGAAGACTCAGAAATGACGAATGCCGGGAATGGATCCAATTTAAATGTGCTAGGGAATGTAGAAAATGATGCGCTCCTGGTCACTGATGATGGATGTGTTGGAGCAGTTGCAGCTGCTCCTGGCCTTGTAAACCCTATCCGCGTGGCAACAGAGTTAGCATTACACAGTAAAACTACACTTCCCCTTGGAAGAGTCCCACCAGTCATGCTGGCTGGCCACGGTGCACGACTTTGGGCATCTGAACAGGGCTTGCAACCACTGCAGGATGAGGGAGAGGCTGTGAAGATGCATGTCACGGAAAAATCGCGCTTGAATTTTCAAAAATATTCTACAATGGTTTCTAATAGGAAGAGAAAAATGCGATGGACAGATTCTTGTGAGCTGAATGATACAGTAGGCTGTGTCATTATTGATCAGTATGGCAACTCCTCTGCTGGTGTCAGCAGTGGTGGAATCCCATTGAAGTATCCTGGACGAGTGGGGGAGGCAGCAATCCCTGGGGCAGGTGCCTGGTCATACCAAGAAAAAAGAGTAGAAGAAACAGTATCTATGGGTTGTTCAATCAGCGGTGTCGGGGAGAGAATTCAAAAGAATCTCATTGCACGGCATATCACTGATTGTTGTCTTGATGGGGAATATACTGGCCAAGGGTCATTGAGCTCATATATCCTCTCGAAACTTGGTCATATAATGGAACATGAGAGTGAGCCAAAGGATTGTGGCATTCTTCTCACGCGTGCTGCCCGTGTTGGTGATAGCATCAACATAGAATTGGCTGCCAGTTTTCTTGATTCCTCTTCATTCGGTCTCGGATACAGAGCCTGCCAAGGAAACGGTCACGTGCATCAAGAGTATCTCATATTGAGATCAAGTAAAAATCGTTGTGGTACTATTGACGTTGGAATGCACTGGAGATTAGAACGATAAAAGTCTCAATAAATCTGCAAACACACCACCTGCTGTCACCTCTGCTCCAGCACCCGGGCCCCTGATTATCAAGGGCTGCTGGGCATATCTCTCTGTAGTAAAGGAGATGATGTTATCACTACCGTTAAGCTGGGCAAATGGGTGTGCTTTTGGATAGCGTCTGAGTTCTACACTGCCCCTTTGGTTGATGGGATCTACCACACCAACAAAACGAAGGCATTCACCAGCTTGTTGGGCGTCATCCAGGAGCTTCTGCATATCCCCGTCAAACTCGGGGAGACGATGCATGTATTCCTCTGCAGATGACACTGATTGAAGTGGGGCTGGCACAAGTGATTGAACTGGAACGTTTTCTAGATCAAGACTCAGTCCACATTCCCGAGCCAAAATGGTGACTTTTCTCGCAACATCCATCCCTGCGAGGTCATCTCGCGGATCAGGCTCGGTGTATCCGGCACTTTTAGCCACAGATACAATGTCACTAAATGATTTAGAATCTGTCCCAAATGTATTGAAAATATAGGACAACGTTCCAGAAAAAATGCCCTCTATCCTTGTAATTTTGTCTCCAGTGGCCAAGAGTTGCTGCAATGTGATCAAAACAGGGAGGCCTGCCCCAACTGTCCCCTCAAAAAGATATTGTACGTCAGTAGAAGATCGAATGAGCTTTCTGAGCTCCTCATGTCGGTTCATATCTTCAGAATTAAACCTTTTATTAGGGGTTACGATGCTCAGTCCTTTCCTCATCCAGTCCAAGTAGTATTTTGGGGGCTCGTCTGAGGCTGTACAGTCTATAATAGCACACTTTGAGATTGAACTAGCTGCAAGATGGTCAGCCAAAGCCGTGTAATCCAATGCCTGCGATTTTGAGTGGAGTTCTTCTTTCCAAGAACCCCCTTTGATACCTTGCCCACTCAGTACCATGCTTTTTGAGTTTGCCAATGCTAGGATGGAAATTTCAATGTTATAATCTTTTCTTAGTGCATCTTCCTGGGCTTCCAACTGGGACAACAACGTGGATCCAATAAGCCCAGGTCCAATCAAACCAATCCCAAGTTGCTTCATGAGTCGTATCCTATTCGAACACTGGATGATCATCCAATTTCACGAAACAAATTGTATGTTATTACAATAAATAAATAATTTACTTCACAAACGTGTTTTGCAGCTTTTGTACGGCCGCAGGGATCTCCTCGACACTGGTGTCAATCATGGTCTTCACCTTTAGTACGAATTCCTTGACATCCAACCCAAGCTGAATTGCCACCATTTGATCGGTGGGCATGCTTGCCGAGTCAGAGGGCGCGTTTGACTTCCTTGACTTGAGCTTCTTAAGAGATTCTTCAGTCCTGCGGGAGGTTTCCAGGGTCTCTGTTGCTACATGGTGGTACCGATCTGCCACCTTTGTAATCACCATGACAGAAAACCGCTGTTTGTCCAATGTCGAAACATGTTCTACTTCAGACATCAAATTTTCCAACGGCTTGAGTATCATATATGAATATTGAGCAGCTGTCGTCGGAGTACGAGATGTCATTCTGAATGCTGCAACTATTCCACGAATTTGACTCAGGCATTCTGCACACAAGGCTGCAACTTTTTCACTGGCCATTTCCAAAAGGCTGCGTGCTCTTTCGTGAAGCGATGTTTCAGATTCTTCATATGAGCTCTGAATACTCTTCACGACGTCAGCATCCTTAATCTTGGGCCTGACAGAATTCGTCAGTGTTTCAGCAATGTTCACGGAGCAAATGGATCCATACAGAAAGATGATCAACTTGGGAGTGAAAGAGGACAATTCTTCACGTGAACTCCCAGATTCCTCTAGAGATTGTACCCAATCAGCGAATCGTGCCAGAATCTGCAATTGTAGCCGAATCAACTTGTCAGCAATGGGGAGTACAAAGACATTGTCAGAGAGGCATGTCTGCATTGATTCCAGGGCATCCTGTGTACATTTGTCGCAGACGGTTGCCGCGGCGTCCTCCGGTGTTCCGAAGAAATCTTTGGGAGTGACGATTTTCTGCTCATAGGAGGACGCAATTTCCTGGAAGCACAGGGAATAGTAAGCCGCGAAATTCCATTTGGCCTTGTTTGCTTTGCGAGACGCAGAGTTTGTAAACCGTACAATCTGGTCCTTATTGACACACAGACCCTCCAGTGTGAAGATAAATTCTTGGAGGGATGTATACGTATTCTGAAATGCAATTGGATTTCCTGGAGAGTACATGGTTGGGTGCATCCTCTCTACTCTTTCCAAAACCTCTGGAAACACTGATTCTCCTGGGAAATCATAGGTAAGGGATGTGCTACATGTCGACATGGCAACCTCTAGAAACTGCCATACATCCTCTCTAATCGCATTCTGCATCCTATGTAGTAGTTCAGCGGGAGAAGGTTCGTCATGTATCTTTGCAGCACTCACACAGGGGGCAATCACATGATTTCTAATCACCCTCTCTGGAGTGGACACAGTTCCAATGGTTGAAAATGCATGCAATATAGTTCCTAGCGATACAGGGTCTTGCTGCTCGAGCACCTGAACCAGGGCATCTTCTAGTTTGGATTCAACTTTAGCCTTGAGTATGTCTACCCGGCCCTTCATAGTTGCTATTGCCTGAACATTATTGTTGCTCCGAACAACATACAGCAGTCTACCCAATTCACTGCATATTCTATCCAAATTTTTACACAGCTCTTCGTGAGGAGATCGTAACGCGTGCTTGTTACTACTCACATCCGTTTCGAGTGCTTGCACCAGCTTTTCGACATTTGACAAGGACTGGGCAGCCCCTCTGGCCAACTCTAAAGATTTCTTCAGATCTGCAACCTCCTGCCTGCGCTGGACTGCCTCTTTCAGTGCTGTCGAGTGTGACAAAAGTTCGTGCCTGACTTGTTCAATCTCTGACTTTACAGCAAAAATAGGCTTTTCAAGCTCGGTAACCGCAGCTTCGACGTTCACCAGTTTGGTCGAGAGCGCAGCAAACTCGTCGTAGTCTTCGTTCACTAGTTCTACCAACTTGCCACGCATCTCTTCCGTATACTCAACTAGTCTTTGTTTTAGAGTTTCTAGAGGTATATACCGTCTCAGATCATCGACGTATTGTTCAGGATCAAAGTGATTCGAATTCTCAAACTTGGACTCATCGAACCACATCGAGGAAACGCCAGGAGCGCTCCAATCCTCGATAGTTTCCTGCATTTCAATTAAATTACATATGATATAGTAATGTGTAGTATAATACTACGACTTAAAATCAAAAAGACAAATCTACTTGACGAACTGCAAGTGTTTTGTACCTCCAGCCAGCCAGCTGGATGGCCATCTCCCATGCATGGAAGACAAACCACTTTCATGATCAGATGGATGAAATGATATCCTAAAACCATGAAACCTATAGTATATTTAGTTAGTTAGTTAGTTATTACGTTCGTATAGATGTTTACATGTTTTGTTGTCAGAGGCGTGCGTGGCCCTTGCAGTCTCTCAAAGAGAATTTTGGACCATGGTTTTGAACGATCAACGTCTACACAGGGCGGAAACGTCATGGATTTCTTAGGAGAGACAAGAGTAGAATCTCAGAAAGGGGAGAATGTCCGATTTCACTCGAAAGGTGTACCACTGGGAAGTATTTTGAACCTGGTCTGTCCCATGGATGTGTTTGTGGTCAATGGAAACATGGAGGAACTTCGTGTCACCATGCAGGGGGCCCAAGGATCGATGATAGGAGGTATCAAAGAATCAGAGGGGAATGATTCACGCTTGCGTCAGGGCACGAGGGTATATGATGTTCATTGTACTTTGTCTGATGCTAGCACAGCTGGTCGGATTGTTGCGGAAATACCGCCACGGTATTTCGGACTCCGTATCAAAACTGCTGGAAATGTAGTTTCTAAGGCTGGTTTGAAAGAAGCCCAAGTTGTAGCCATAGAATCACACGGAAATATCCAATGCCAGGGAGCATTGTCCTCAGAAAGTATGCGGCTTGTTTCTCATGGAGGGTCTGTGCAAGCATCAAATATCATGGCAAACTCGTGCTCCATTGATACTAGAATACATACAGGAATGTCTGGATCGGTTTCCCTCGGCAGATCATCGTGCTTGGAGCTTGTTGTTGATGCAGGAACGTCTCCTTTTGAGGCAGATTCATTGCTCTGTAGCAATGCAACGGTGAATGCAGGCACCATCACGGCGAAGAATGTAAACACATTGGATGGAAAAGTGCACTTTGGTATGTCACCGTCACGTGACCCCAACAAGATCACAGTCAAGGGTATGGATGGCCAGCTCAGCATTGCCCTGCTCGCACCAACTCGTGGAAAGGAACCAATAGATGATAACGTCCCGATCAATGTGGATATTCAGCTCAACGAGAATGCTAAAAGCCTCATATTTCACGGAAATAATCCAATAATGACAACGTTGCACGCCCCTGAATCCTTGAACGTCCAGATAGAATCTGGGGATGAGCTGAAACAGCACTGTGCAACTGATGTAGACAACACCAAGACAAGATCCTGCAAGATAGTCTTACCACCTCACAGCACCGTGAAAGTCAATAGAAGGTCATGGTTTGATGCATTTCGACAATCTTCTGGATTTTTGAGAAAGTAATGTGCCCATGACTGATGAGTCATCAAGCACATGTGCTTGTACAATCCATGATAATGGCTCGAGAGACTGGAAACAACTCGATCCAGCCGTGAAGTTGTCAACATATACAATTACCATGTCATCTCAATTCTTGTAGTCGGATACTTTAAAATATTGTTTTCTAAAGTAAATATTGTATCCAAGAAGAAATATTCCATCTAGTTTTACACATCTATCTACAGTCTCATCACTGGTCATCCGTGGCGAGGTCCATACACGCGCTGGGACTGTGCTCCATATTTACACGACGTCATGTCAACGAAGGTAAGTAATTTTTCTCAAGTACTATGTTTCATGTCCGTGTAGTATTTCAAAGCAGTGGAAACGTGGTGGGAATGTACTGCTCGTTGTTGTCACGTGCTTGAGCCTGTACGTGATACGATATTTGGCCACGTTGGTCCGAGTCGTTAGGATAAGATGTCCCATGGAAGCCTCCTTTTAATAGGAGTAGACGGTCGACTTCACCCAGGGCGGTGTCCTTCTCCGAGTGGAGCGAATCAGCAGAAATATGGCACACGAAATCCCACGTTTCCACAAATTTCATTTAAAACGTAATTATGTTACATATCACGCGTATCTGTGCAGGAGCAACCGCCGTTGGTTGAGGAGGGAGACCCTGCCATTGTAGAAGAGCCAAAGGGGAAGGAACCTCTGGGCAAATCTCGGGAAGAGGAGCAGGTTGCAGGCAACCCTGTTGAAAATGCAGATAAAGAAGAGATAAAGTCACTGGATCAAGCAGCCAGTACCAAAGACCCTGAAGGGGGACAAGAGGCAGAGAAGCAACACAATGTCAAGGAAGAGGCTAGCAGCCAGGACAACAAAGATCCCAGTGTTGAAGAGGAAGTGGCGGCACTGCTCCAAAACTTAGCCAACAAACCATCCGAATCAGTAGGTACCAAGCGTACAAGAAGGTCAGCTCGAGAGAGAAAGAGCAGCCTCTACTCTGATTATGAGACTGAGTTCAAGGGAAACTGGGATCACGCGGCAGCACGTGTTCCCCGCAGAAAGAACCAAGCGACAGGGGCCAGAGGAGAATCTACAAAGGACTCATACAACGGTTTCAATGAAAATATGGGCAATAAAATAACAGAAAACAGCAAAAGGTTGCTGAATCTTTTGCAGAGCTCTGTCAAATCAGGAATGTCTACCCATCACACGCCGTTCACAGGTCCTGCACCATCTTGGAAGCCAAGCCGCTTGTCAATAGCAAAGTTTATAGAATCAAATATATCTGGAGCTGATCTAAATAGACCAAGAGACTTTGAAACAGCTTTCACTCAAGTTGCCCCTGGGAACAGATATGTAGGTATGCCTGCTATGAGTGGAGGGAACCAGTCAATCGATCCTGCTAGGCTCATGTCATTGCTCTCGAGCCTGACAAACCATCCTGGGGGAATGATGGATGACAGACGACAAGTTATGAATGGATTTAGCCAAGGAATGCCCGGACCAATGCAACAACATCCAAACCCAGCCATGCTGCAGTCTTTTCTGAATGCCAACATGCACAATCAACCACCACAACGGATGCATCCGTACCCACCATACCCAGGAAGTATGCATACTCCACCATACCATCATTAGGATGACTACAAACAGAAAGATGAAGAGTCTACAAGGATATTGCAAATATCTCAAGGCTGTAAAAGTATTACAAGTATTTATTTATTCATTCATCTGCTTTGATACATCCTGAATACTGGCAACGTCAAATGTTTGCCCTTGTTGCCCAAGGATTATTATTTTCTGAAGAGTGGTGACTTGTTCGTCTTCCATGTTTTCCTCAACAAAGATGGACAGACAGTTTACGTTCCGGAATTTAACTGTAGGGAGAGCAATCGTCTTCTCTCCAGACAATTGATCATCCATAAGATCTAATGCATGTACAGGAGTAGATTCCATAGCCTCAGAAAAGCCAATGACATTGTTATTGACAAAGAGTTTGACTCGTCTAGGCCTCCCAGCGCCAGTGGACCTTATCAATATTCCGGATATCCTTACGGCAAATTGAAAAGGGATGTGAATTAATATCTGTTCATCTGTGTCAGATTCTAAAATAAGTCCGTCATCTTCCCTGTATCCTTGTTTGAGAACGTTTTCGAACCCTTTACCAGGTTTGGAATTCAAACATTCGACATTCCTAAAGTCGATGCAGGTACTCAGGTCAGTCATATCATGTACGTATTATTATTGGTTCGGTGATTGACAAGGGGTACTGATAGTTTTATGTAGTATTATTTTCAAAGAGGCTACATCTCGTAGCTGACATCTTTAGGTTGATGACGACGACGATTCAAACGGATGATACATGTCGGATGGACAGGATTGTGTAAAACATAATACTACTTGTTAAAAAATCATTCATTCAATCAATGTCATTCCTGAAGAAAGTGTCGGGAACGGCACTGTCACATCGTTTCTTCAGCCTAGCACAAATCTGTAGTAGTGCTCCTTGTTCACGGAGATCTTGTGATAATTCATCAGTGAAATGGAGTATCAGTGATCTATTTTCTAGATCTATTGGAACCATGGCTGACGAGAGGAGTTTTATCGGCCTGAATACCCTGAGGGATAATCCAGGAGCCACGCAACAGGTGCGTACTCTTTCTAGTGTCTTCCGTCGAGATGATGGCTGTCATATTTTATTATGCTATATATAATGCAGGGTCGTCGTGTTGGTCGTGGTATCGGCTCTAGTAAGGGGAAGACTGCTGGTCGGGGACACAAAGGGCAAAAGGCACGTTCGGGTGGTGGTCCAAAGATTGGATTTGAGGGTGGACAGACTCCGATGCGCCTTAGAATTCCTAAGAGAGGCTTTCACAATCCTTTTACTCGGGATTATCAACCTCTTAATCTTAATGAACTTGCTGCAAGGTTAGAAAATGGAGATCTAGACCCATCCAAAGTCATCACGATGAAAGACTTGATTGATAGTAGGACTGTGAGAAGGAGAGTAAAGGATGGTGTGAAGATTCTTGGGAGTGGGGCAGATGGATTTTCCTGGAATGTAAAATTAGAAGTCAGCCAAGTCTCTCGAAAGGCTCGCGATGCCATCGAGAAGGCTGGAGGTGAGGTCACCACAGTGTATTACAACACCCTTGGGTTGCGGGCATTGACCAGACCCGACTGGTTTGCTAGAAAAGGGAGGAAAATACCCAGGCCTGCAAGACCACCCCCTAAACTAGTTCACAAATTTGAGCGGGTTGGTACCCTTTCTTAAATTATTCGTGTTCATATTCTATTTATTTATTCCTCTTCCGTGCAAGAGCATTGTAATGGCATGGATTGTGAAATGCAAGGAAAACTTCCCCCTGTAGAGCCCCCTCTGGGATGTAGCGGACATACCAGTTGGTTCTGTCACAAGTAATCACTGTAATCATACAATTAAATGCTTCGCTGGATGCCCGTAGAGTGAGTTCGTCTCCCCACGTGCCTATTTTTGACATGTCAGCCAGATACCTATCAAAATCTGGTCCAAGGTAGGGCTCAAACCTTCTTCTGTGGCGATTCATGTATTTCGTGGCTTTCTCTCTCACAACAGGGTGCTTCTCTGGATCACCGAATAATTGTTTTGCAAGAGATCTGAACTGGCAGTTACCATCTCCTTTTTGCACATCAACCTGCAAACCAAATGTGGCAAGTCTCTGGGATAACCTCTGATTCATTCCCATCTGATTGTCAGGGAGCATGTCATGACTCACAACGTCCTTATTTATATCAAAAGCTTCTTCCAGCATTCTCCTGGAATCTGTCCACTGCAATCTCTCGGTATCAGCTAATGAAAGTGGTTCAAGTTTGCGAAAGGAGAGTTTGCCGTGAGGCTGCAGCCTGAAAGACTCTCCTGAAAAATTGACCATGAGTTCATGACTCCCTTTTGTCTCAATTGGGCCATCGTATGTACCAAGAATTACTTTCAATTCCCTGCTCCAATCGGAATATAACTCAATGGTTCCATCCGGCGTCGTGCCTTTACGTTTCTTCAAACAGAAGCAGCAACCCATCATATGTGACGAGGCATTCGTATACTCTATCTCGTCCACACAAGAAGGAATCTAATAGAAACTGTATCAGGATTATTATTCATTCAGATAGGAACCACGATTGCTTGTCGGGTTCATTTTTTCGAAAACCCACTCATGTATCTTGTAAAAAGGCTATTGGGTTGTTCCTTCCACACAAGTCAGTGCTTACCAATACCTGGTCGTCATACTAGTTTAATAATTCTATTATTATTTTATGTAGTTTACAATACTAGTCATATGTGTATATCTCATACATACATGCAGGCATGATCATGGATTAATCCAATATTGGAATCTGAGAATTTGAGATCTCAATGAATGATCCAATCAGACCTTAATTAAGGTCAGCAAGCTTGCTGATCAGATGTAGATGTCAAATTCGACTGTACAGTTTCAGGTCCTCTCCCAGATATCTGGGAACCCATCGATGGGAGCCAATTAATTGGCTGTTAATTAATTGGCTGTTATCATGGGAAGTTGCAACTTGCCAACTGCAGATTCAAATGCCAGACTACATATCTGAGCCATTCGCATTGAAAATAAATAAAAATTGACAGTACTCACTTGTATATAAATAAAACTTACCAAGTACAGTTCATCTATGAATGAATGAACGATGGATGGTGAGGCGGAAAAACAGACCCAAAGCGGTGACTTCCGTCTTGAGCAGGTTGAAAATGCCGTAAACTTTCTATCTCATCCCAAGGTACGTGGAAATAACACCAAACTATATGAAATGGGAATACATAGGATACGCGTAACGAGATCTCGTGCAGGTCCGGGATAGCTCCGAGTCATCAAAACGTAGTTTCTTGGTTGGCAAAGGGCTCACAGATGCCGAAATTAGCGAAGCGTTTCGTAGAGTTCCTGGTACATCGATACAAAATACTGCTACCGATAGACACGTAGAACCTGCAACTGCTCTGCAGCCAAGGCAACATTCAGAGGGTTATTCCTGGACTAGTGTGGCTCTGGGTCTGGGTTTTACTGCTGCAGCAGTGTATTCAATCAAAAGCTTGTTTGGACCGACTATTTCGAATGCTATTCAGTCATGGAGGTCATCGGGAACGGACCCCGTGCCTGTAGAAGAGGATGGCAGAAATGATGAGCTGGCAAAGGCTGTAAGGGAACAGACAGAGCAGATGAGGCAGTCTTTAGAATCTCTGGAGAATTTTATTCGTTCCCAGAGTGAATTTGATAGCCAAAAAGAAGATAGCATATCCCAACTGCGTGATGAAGTGCGGCACTTGACTGAAAAGTTGGGCAACCAAAATCCTGGAGGTGCGACCATGTCTCTTGGACACGACTCATCATAGTTGTATGACATTAATGATCTACTTCTATATGTATAGAGGAAATAGAATCAGGTCGATCTCCCATGTCATACATGGAGGTCTTGGAAATGTTGGAAAAGGGTGAAACTCCTCCGGGCATACGGGATGATATCAACGACAAACCTCCTGACCCTACCATGTCGCCTCCTATTTCAAAGCTAAAGCCTGTACCAAAACCCTGGCATAATGAAATGAATGAATCATCCAGTTTGATAATTGATGAGATTGATGTCTCACCTTCTGATGCTAAGGCAACAACACCCAGCAGAAGAGACTTGAGTGGGCAGAGAGCAGCTTCAATCTACCAATCAATAGAATCCACCCCGGAAAAAAATCCTTCAGTTTTAGTGGAGCAAGCGTACTCGACAACAGAAGAGCAGGCGGGCTCACTGAGTGGATCAATCAAAGTCGATGGCTCGCTGGGCAGAAAGATGATGAAGAACTGGCGACCTCCTCCTTTGCCCACTCCTTCATTGTCGTCTCCTGATGCGTCAAGTACAACATGAAACAAAAATTTGTTCTTTTGTATTGTTTTACAAGCGTGAATATATATAAACATGCGTGGCGCTTACACATCAACAATTGTAACCTCAACATCCACTCCTGGCTCAATAGAAATGGAAGTTATCTGCTTGACAACCTCAGCTGGAGACTGAAGGTCGATCAATCTCTTGTGGATTCTCATCTCAAAGCGATCCCATGTCTTTGAACCCTCTCCACAAGGAGTCTTACGGGTGGTGATCTTCAATACCTTTGTTGGCATTCTGACCGGTCCCTTGACCCTGAGGGCCTTTTCCTTGGCTCCACGGATAAGATCAGCGCATACTTTTTCCAAGTTTGACACATTTCTAGATGTGAGGGTGATACGGATGCGGTGTACCTGTGGGGCCTCAGCCTCCTCGACTCCCTGCTTGGCAACAGGTTTCATTGCAGTAGCCATTGTTGATATCTGCACATAAATGGTAGGATGTATATATTAATATTACTAAAATCACGTTGCTATCGGACCCTGCCATCTGGCGAGAAGAAGGTTGCCGTCATGGCTGCGGCAGCCAAGGATTCATTAATACGTACCTCTTGTTTATATTCCCCGAGTCAGCACCGGAGTGATAGGTCTGTCACTGAGGGACGAATTCGCGTTTTTGTTATTAATTAAAAGTATTTCAGGCAGCGCACATGCCACATCCAAATAGTTATTTGCTCTGACGGATTAAAAAAATGTTACACTAATTTAAAAAAATGTTAAACTAATATAAAAAAATGTATCTAGATTGATTCCGTGTCTGCGGTTTTACGCCCGTTCTCACGAATGCTGATGTATTTCTGAATAAAAAAGACACAAGTATGATGGTTGATCATGAGGTTGGTGCTCTACATGCACGATTTAACCTGTACTCTGACATCACCCCGGACGAGCATCCAACAGGGACTCAGACGGATGGTTCTGGAAACGAAGAGGGGTTGGCTTGTCTGACAAAGAAAGAAATCTTAGAGAGAAGGATAGAGATGTTGGATGACTTGATAAATTCGTACACATCGGAGTATTGGCTCTTGGGTGAAGAACTCCTGTATCTGAAATCTCTCGGACGGACGGACGAGCATGCCCATGGGAAAGGTCAAGCTGTCCGAGAACGTTACATGAATGCTGTTTCATCCAAGGAGGATTGCCTGCCTCACGCGGGGAGACTGCAAAAGTTTGTTCACGGCTTGCCAGAAGGGACACATGGGTGCAGTGGCCCACAAGAGCTTCGCCAGGCCAAACAAGAGTTTCTCGACGCAACACTCAAAAATATACGTCGCATGGAGATGAGTTCCCATGCTGCTCTTTCTAGAGAAATGAATTCACACGGAGCACTTGCCATGCTCTGCGGAATGAACAAGACCTACTTTATACGAAGTCACATTGTTAGCATTGGTAGAAACTACAGGGTGTCGCCGCAGGATGAAAAGATTGATATTGACATTAGTGATGAAGCTGCATTGTGTGGACACGAAAGAATGATATCAAGATTGCAAGCCAAAATTTTCAAGGATACTGATGGTACTTTTAGAATCCAGAATTGTAGTCAAAACAGACCCCTCAGTGTTGATGGTCTTGTTCTGAAAGAAGGAAATATAGGGAGATTGAACAACATGTCACTCATCAGTGTCGTAGGTGTGAGCCTCCTTTTCATTACACATGCTCAGTAGTAACTTGTTGTTGTACATGCAAGCTTGCACCCCTGATTACTGAATACAACAGGGCCTGGCAATCCAAACCTCATGAGGGCATTACCATACGACAATGCTCTTTCTAATAAAAATCACCATATTAGTAGTTTTAAATAAATTATACAACAAAAATGTACGCTACCATGGTGCAGAGACACACATAGCCTCGTGGTTCTGGTTCAAAATTACAGAAGCGTTGCCATGCTGCGACGGATTGGGTCCAGTTACATGCAAAGATGGGCCAGACAGGTGCTATCATCATCAATTTGTATTGATAATTCTTTAGAATGTGGCATAAAATCGGTCATGCAACCCGATATTGTGTCAGCAGTCGCGATCGAGCGCTGGCGCCAGTTTGGTTGGCTAAGTTGGTCGGGTAGAAGGGACATTTCTGCAGAAAGTCATCCCATAATGGAAACAAATAACATAACAGTCACAGAAAATCATCAGAACGCGTTGCCATATAAATTATCCGTGGTCACAGGGGATGTTAGAGGTGCTGGGTCCTCTGCACCAGCGCTCGTGACGCTCTTTGGGGAAGGTATGCAAGGTATTGCACGGATGTCGGTGAGATGTACTATGTACCAACATGCTTGTTTATGTGTGTGTGTGTGTAGATGGAAGTAGTGAGAGCCACCTGATTGGAGGAGAGAAGAACCAATCATTTGACAGGGCAACAAGAGCGCAATATGTTCTGTATAGCAAGTCCTTGGGTCCTCTGAAGCGAGTATTGATCGAGCAGTTGGCAGGCAATAGCGAAGAAGATGATGGGAAGACGAAGCACAGTGAATCGAACGCATGGTATTTAGACAGAATCGAGATTCTTTGTCCAGATGGGCAGAGGTACACATTTCCTTGTAGTTCATGGTTTGGTGCGAACATGGCAGGGGAAGAAATGAGCACAGAGAGGAATTTGATTGTTGCAGATGATCATCGAGATATTCATAGATCATCGCTCCATGATCCTTCTGCTCGATTAACCCAACCATTGTTTGCTGATGCCTCTGGGTATGCCATGCCCCATCCAGACAAAGTAAGAGCAGGAGATAAGGGTATGAACCGAAAAGGCATGGGGTATGGTGGGGAAGATTCGTATTTTTATGCATCAAATAGTAACGGAACGTTTGCTGTCGGCGTTGCTGATGGTGTGTTTGAATGGAGGCATGTGGGGATTGATGCAGGAGTTTTTAGCAGACAGCTTGTAGAATATTGTCGACAGGCGATTGAAATGGGTACCATGGATGTTTTAAGAGTCTTGCAGTTTGCTTCAAAACATTTAAAACGCTCAGGTGCCCTGGGATCATCAACAGTCTCCTTGGGAATAGTTGACACTCTCCAAGGCAGATTACAAACAGCAACAATAGGAGACTCTGGATTCATACTTCTCGGCCGAACCAAGGAAAATTACATGTCTCCTGCTGTTCAAGGATCGCATTATGTACGATATAGAAGTCCTCAGCAGGAGCATTCATTTGGATGTCCATACCAACTAGGTCATCAGGAAGGTGCAGATGCCCCTGAGGATGCCATGCTCTCGACCATGCCTATTTACCCTGAAGATGTCCTTATAATGGGTTCAGACGGATTATTTGACAATCTATCTGATGAGGATATCACAGAGATTGTGAATGAGGTACTACGAGATGGTGGAAAGCCTGGGGATATATCAAAGTCTCTCGCATTTAGGGCATTTAAAATATCCACAGACAAGTCTGTATCAACGCCATATAGCCTTGCGGCGTCAGATGCTTTTGAAATGGTGTATAGTGGAGGGAAAAAGGACGATATTACAGTCGTGTCAGTTGTATTTTCTTGAGAATTCACAAATCTTGTAGTGTTACAAATCTGTTGTTACAAAACTTTAGTAGTGTAGTGTACATGGCATTCAAAGTTTCTCCAGCTTACTTGCAGCAACGACTTCCATGGTATCTGCAAGCCTTTTCCTATCGAACGCGACGTGGTCAAATGCACAGACATGTCCATCCCCCGCGTGTCTATGGCCAGAGCAAAACACATATCCGCAGCGACACTCAAAACCGAGCAGCCCAACCTTCTTGTTACATTCAAAACATCTACTACGGTTTTTCTGTACGGGCTTGGTAGGCTCAACCACCACCTCCTCCACGACATCATCAACCACTCTCTCCACCTTTGGGACGACCTCGACTTTCTCTTCCACAGTCTCAACCGTGGGCTCCTCTAATACAATAGGCTTCTTATTTTCTTCACGGTCTCTACGATTACAGTGCTCCCTATAACACTTTGAACACATTTCCATGGTCGCGGGATTCCCGAAGAATCCACAGTTGTTGCGACACAATTGTGGCTCTGGAGATGCCTGTTGCTCACAAGATTGATGCTCCATGACCCTATAAAGTAATATACAAACAAATGTTGACGGTATCTTCAACCTCGGTAGAACCAACACCTCACGGGAGTTTCGACGGAATCGTGGACAAGGGTATCTCAGATGATATTACACAAGTAAAACCACCAAAGTCTCCTGTTGTTATAAGATGTAATTATCTATATTTCAACTGGTGTTTTACTCATAATTAATGACGAGTAGTAGTACGTTACGCGGTGTATTCACCTACCCCATCCCATCCCACATCTATGGTGCACCATTCTACCACCCTGTTTCGTGGTAGAAACTGTCACTGGTGAAATCAACACGATAGGTCTACGTACGTACGTATCTTTGCAACACTCCCACCCTATACATACATACACGCGTATCAAATGACTGTATGATGATACTACTATCGTAGTAGTAGTAGAGAAAGACTCTGCATCATCATATAGTAGTAGGTAAGATGATGACATCCCAAATTTGGGATGTCTCCCAAATGATAGGGTATTGGCCCTGGTACAAACGTATCAATACACATAGTCATGACACTGTACATGAATTAATTAAAAAAAATTACAGCATATGAAATATATTTGATACAGGAATAGAGACATTCTCTCTTCTCCTGGGTATCATGGGACACGAACGTACTCCTGCTGACAAGGGTTTCCTCCCAGACTTTGTTAGAAATGAATATTATACCACTCCTGATAAATCATCCACCACGGATGATACAGTACCTACTACATGCAAAAATATAGTAGAGAGAATACGGGAGGATGCTCAGATGCAGGCACAGACGCTGGCACAGGATTACCTGGAGCTCAGAGGACACCAGCAGGCACTGCTGGAGCAATGTCCTCTGTATACATCCTCAGATTCACTGTCGTTGAATAGATATAGAGATGTTATTCCATATGCAAATAATAGGGTCGTGTTGAGCGGTGGATTGTCGAATGGCTATATCAATGCGTCCTGGGTGAGGCAGGATGGAATGTCCTACATTGCATGTCAGGGGCCACTAGAGCGCACGTCTGAATCTTTCTGGCTCATGGTGGTTGAACATGGGGTACCTATGATTATCATGCTGACGGGGTTGCGGGAAGGAGGCAGGGATAAATGCCATGCATACTTTCCTCCTCAAGGCTGTGGAGAGGTGCTATTTGGATCTGTGCGTGTCAGATGTGAACATATTCTTGAGCAAGATGGTATTGTGGAGAGAATTTTGTCAGTATCTGTAGTAGGACACGACGGGCCTTCTCGGTGTGTGAAGCATTACCAGTTGCAGACATGGCCAGATCACGGGGTCCCAGACTCTCCCAGAGCAGTGTATGGAATTCTTGACATTCTCTATAGACACCACGGTGGTGGTGATGGTATTACTACTAGTATACCTGTAGTGGTGCATTGTTCTGCGGGTATAGGGAGGACTGGAGTGCTGATTGTCCTGGATATTCTCAGGGCAAGGATGTCTCAGCTGGTGCACCAGCAGAAGAATATATGTGATGATGATGATAATGAAACGAATATACTACGTGTTGTATCTATTGTTCAAAGTATAAGGAAACAAAGAGCTGGGATGGTGCAAACACTCGCCCAACTTACATTTTGTATTGATACACTCGTGGATATGTGCAACATGATTCTGACGCAGTCTACCAATAATGCATGATGATGATGATGTAATACCCATCGCTATTCATTAATTAACAAGCTGCACAGCAGCTATAGAAGGGATTCTTTCCCGTAACTTTTGAGTCACGGCGACACGAACAGTCATGACACTCGCAGCTGGACCAGTGATTTTGACCTTGACAATTGGCCCATCAAGCTCATCCAGCTCCAATCCTCCACCACCCGTACCCACAAGGTACGGTCTAATTTCACCCAGCACCATGTCTACGTTCTCTTCTGTCAAATCTAATCCCACATTCTCGTCTTCTACTTGAACAACGTCTGTAATATCAGGGATTTTCTCCATCAATCTCCTCTGGATGCCCATGGTCATGGTTGTCATGGACGAAGGGCACGACCCACACGCCCCTTGCAACCTCAAATATACTACTGGACCATCTATTTCTATAAATTCTACATTCCCACCATCTGCCATGAGGTATGGACGTACGTCGTCCAAGACAAGTTCAACATTTTCCTCAGTCAGTTCGAGACCTTGTTCAGCTGCTGCAACCACTGTTCTTCCAAATGAAGATGATTGACATACTATATGGTGGTTTCTTCTAGAAATACCATGCACTGTCTTGAAACGACCTTGTCCTTCTTCTTCTTCTTCTCTGTTTGCTTCTTTTCCTCCTCCAATGTGGTGGTGGTGGTGGTGGTGGTCAGAACATCGAGTACGTCGAGGTCCAAGACCACCAGTCTTCACCAGTGAGGATGGAGAGAGAGAGATCATTGTATTTGTAAAAGAGTAAAAAATGAAACAAACAAAATTGTGTTTTTTGGTTCCACGTGGTGTTGATGTGGTCGTACGTCTACTACTATTGCCAAGTTGGCTTGATCTTAAGATCATCAAGGCTTGATGGCCAGATTCATCCATACAGACTTGAAACTACAATACATCAAGACTTGAAAATAAATAAATACATTATATTTTCTTGAATGAATATACCATCTGAGATACCTCCTACCAGTAGATAGACCAGGGATGTTTGTTGGTATCAGGGTACCAAGAGGAGACTCTTTTACTACTCCTTCCTATCATCGGGGCATTGTACATAGATCTTCATCTGCTGGTATCACAAAACAACCACAACAAAGCAAAGTACTGGGATATCATGACACTACTTCTATACTAAGAAGAGTACAAGATGATGGTGGGTTGTTGGTTTGTTTCTCCTCCTCCAGAATGTCAGAGAGTGGTGGTCAGTCTGAGGATGGTGACGATGTCATCCCTCCCAATTGCAGTAGATACAAGGTAAAGTTGCAAAAGCCTCTTGGATTGGTGCTGGAGGAGACTGCAGATGGAATACGGGTGGCAGAGGTTCAGGTTGGAGGTAATGCTGAAAGGTTGGGAATGATTTCACCACGTGATCAGCTCATTGCCACGAGTGGTTTCATACGGACAACGCAGCAGGTGTATGGGGAAATAACTGTGCAAGGTGGAGAACGAATGATTCGATTGAATGTTCGAGGTCAAAGCTGGGAGACAGTCATGGCAGCCATCTCGAGCCACCTTGCAGGTATGGAGGTGGAACTGGAGTTTCAGAAATGCAGTGATGAAGAATAGTACATGTAGTAGTGTTCGTTTTATTATGATGAAAATGAATATACTATATACATACATACATACATGCGTTGTGTAAGTACTACAGACTACTGACCTTGGTAGTAGTTGCCAAGGACAGAAAGAAATGCATGCATCATCTCGACATCTGGTGGAGTCTCTTCTCGTCATACAAGTCTTGTTGCCATTCCCTGCCTCTCTTCTTGCACACTGAAGAATTGTTGTTATTGGTATATTCATACATAGGACCTTGAGGTTGAAAATCATCGACAACATTCTTGTGTTGAAGTGGTATCCTGTCTGACATTGGCTGGTCCATTCCACAATGAACTGGCTCCTGAACTGGTGGTGGATTCTCAGAGTGATAGAGTATTTGATTCAGTCTCATAACCTCTTTCTGATGCTTTTGTCGGGCAATATAGTAATCCCGGACCATACAGTTGTATTGTTCGCTGCTGCACTTCCAGCTCACTGCGTCGTTCATCATCTGAAGCATATACTCTTGCTGAAATTCCCAGCTCTGTTTCAATCTTGCTTTTTGTTGTTGGATTTCGTACGGTTTCGTTTCTTGCATATGGAAAATCTACTGCTGTAACGTTGTTGTTATTTTGAAATTCGTTTCGAAATGACGAATGAAACCATTCTTGGTTTGTGTATTGTACGTGTACTATAGTAATAATACCTTTGCTATTTATTTATTATTGTTTTTATATTCGTACAGAAAAAAGGAAAGGCTGACTGGGTATTAAAAAAAACCATCTTCATCATCGGATGAAAATGCATCGTCTCCGAGTTGTTGGAGAAAGTCGACTTCCTCTTGAACATTGATAATGGTCGTTGGGGTATGGTCGTTCTGCTTGGACTTGATTGTTTCTGGGCTTTCTGCTGCTGTCCTTTTGAGTCCAGTGATGCGACTGTGATCCTCACTCACATGGACAGTCATGTCAATGTCATTCTCTTCATTGATACATGCATGGGACCATGTCCTATACTGGGAGTGGATTTCAGCCAGTAGAGCTTCCGTGTCCAAATCAGGCCACCCATGCTCACGCCCAAAGGTTATCACTGATCTATCTACTCGTGGATCGACAGGTCCACGGGGTTCGAGGTTTTCTATGACGCTGGGAAACAATGCCTGGAGACCTCGTGGTATGGATACAGCAAGATTCTCCATCCACGCAAATCGATCATGTCCCTTGTCTTTATTATTCATAGTAGCAGTCAATGCCTCATCAAGGCCTGCAATAGCACATATTGTCGCTTCCTTGTGGTTCAAGTCGCTCTTTCTCGTAATGGCAAGTGTTCTCCACTCTTGTATATCCTGCTGAACCCATTCCTGGAGTGGTGCTTGCCTCACTATGGATGTCACACTGCTGTCTTCATCTGGCGAGAGTGGCTTTTGAGCAGGTAGATAACAGCTTGACGGGCTATGAGTATCATCATCATCATCAAAAGCCTGAGGCGGTTTTTTCTTCTTATGGCCTGCCATGAGCATTTGAAGTGCATCTGTTTTCCCCTTTTCTGGTGGTACCGGCGGGGGCAAGACTCCGTGCTGCCTTGCAGTGTTATTTTCGTGTCGCTTGTGTGTCGAGAAAAAATCTTCCAAAGCCATCTGAAACTGTCCCAACGACGGGAGGATTGTCAGATTGCTCCGAATCCACCTGGAAAGGCTGCCTTGCAGTCTAGGGTTTTTAAACCTTTCGTCTGCCAAGAGGATTGCGCCCCAATCATTCTTATGGCGTATGCATCTACCAAGTGCTTGATTCAGGGCTCTAAATGCTTGTTGCTCGTACCATTGGCCTCCAGTTAGGAGGCCCAAGGATTTTGACCCAGCATCATTATATCTCTTCTTGGCATCTACTTTGGAATCTTTCAGGTTGGGAAACGGAATGCCCACTATGATGACTCCTCGAGCATTTCTATCCGAGAAATCTAAACCTTCAGATACTTTTCCTCGACATACAGCAAAGAAAAGACCGCCCTTGTTACTGTTGATGCCCTCGTAGTACTCTTCCATGGTCTTTTTTAGAGCCTCTGCTCCACCAGATCGAGGTTCCTGGACAAATGCTTTCGAACGCTTCATCTCCTCCATGATACCAGTTTCCTTCCACCGAGAGATTAATTTTTCTAGCATGGCATACGAAGGAAAAAAGACAAGGAGGCCATCCGGCACAGTAGAACACATGTTGAGAATAATCTGACCCACGGCATCCTGAAATGAAGTCTTTGATGAATGTTGATACGTTGCCAACAATGGCTGACCTTGTGGTGTGGTTGAGATGACACCAGCAAATACTTGCTTCTTCATATTCACGACGTGAGGAGCTTCAAGGGACACTTGGAATGTGGTTCCCAATTCTGAAGAGAATGAGTCCAGTGGTGCAAGAGTTCCAGAAGTCAAAACAACAGAATGAGCCTTGCAAGCAATTTGCTTGAAAATGATACCGGGATTCAGGCACCAGAGAGACAGTGTCACATTCATCAATGATGCTACATGTGTATCTTGCCTTGATTGGCGTCTTCTTGGCATGCCAGCTTCCTGATCTTTGGTTCGTGTCAACACGAGGCGATAGTCCCGCCCACCATCCTTGCATTCTGCGTGAAGGATCTTGACCATCTGAACAACTCTGGATATTGTACCCAGGGTGACAGCCCCAATTCTAGAGGGCTTGTTTTGTGATTGAACCGCGCCATTTGCATTGTCATCCTGTTCTCCTCGTTTTCCCCTATCAGCAGCCATCATCTCTTCATCATGCTCTCTTGCTGCCAAATACGCATCCCAAAGCAGTTCCATTCTCTCAGGACCCAAGCCCATAGTTTGTAGATGGTGTATGAGGTGTAAGCCCATCCATATCTTCTCTTGGTCTCCTCTATTCCCTTGTTTAAGAATCGCATCTTCCTTCATGATCCAATTCTTCATACTCTGCACAAGAGCATGCAGCGGATCATATACCTCTGGTTTCATGTTATACTTGCATGCACGGGCAAGAGATGCAATCATTTCATTCAGAGTGTCAAGGTTTATTTCCATAGATCCCGAGTCACGACACACATCTTCAATATTATGAGCTTCATCAAAGATAAAGACAGAGTCCTCAAGCTCAATCCCCATTGACCTGCGGATCACTGGATCCAACAAGTAGTTATACGGACCGAATATGATGTCAGCTTCAGACGCCAAGTTTCTGCTTAAGAAGTAAGGGCACCCTTTCCTCTGCTTGCCCAGTCTGCACAAATCTTCAACGTCATACAAGTGATGCATGGCTGATGATTTCCACGTCTGTGTTCCCTTGAAATAATTGCATGAAGCCCGTTTTAGAGCATCTTCACACGCTTCTTCTATCGATGGTTTGTTTCGGACAAATGCATTCACACAATAGTGCTGCTTGGAACCCAGGATGGCCATTTTTGGTTTGTATCCTGACCGCTTCAGTTCAGCAACCACTTGCGCAATCTGAGAATGTGTTCTTGTAGCATAATAAATCTTTGGCGCCCTTGTTTTCACTTCCTCTTGTTTATCACCGGCGAGATCCCCTCTGAGAAACCCACCGCCAGGTTGTGATCCGCTCGGTTCCTCCTTGAGACTTTCCTGACCCTCAGCATCTGCGAGGCCAAAACCCGTCGCCCCTTCAAGAGATGCCACACGTCGTTTTTCGCGTTCCTGCCATGCTAGAGATGAACACAAAAGAGACAACGTCTTTCCCGACCCAGTCGGAGCTTCCAACAATGCATTATGCTTATTGTCCAGAGCTTGTATGACCTTGCCCATAAATGACAGTTGCGTACCATAGGCCGCGTGGGGAAAGCTCACGTCGCATCCACCTATTTTATATGATTTATTACTTGTTTGAACTTCCATAATCACCACCGAGAGCACACTATCGACCTAATATTTTCCAATTATTGGAAGTGAATTTTCAAAAGTCGTTTACCCATCTTCAGGCAATCACGACTGGAGTGAAGGAGCGTACATTCACTGGCATGTATACATGAAATAGTTTTTTATCGTTGGTTAGAATTGACAGGTTTCTTGAGTCTATATTCTCTTTGAATTTGAATTTCACCACGATGGAATTTTAGTTTTTCCATCGGCTATGCATATGCATATGCATATATAATGCAATATATTGCATGCAAGACCATCTACATTGTCAGCGTCAGTCCATTTGGAATGCTGGAATAGAATATTACACAATGAATACTTCCAAAGATAACAGCAATTTTAATTATCAGACGCTACGTGAATTACATCACAGAAATACTGTTGACCGAATTTGGTCAACACCCAAACCAAGCTTCATAGCCAACAGTCAGGCAATAACAGAAGTCTTGGCTGGCAAAATGCTTGTATGCCAAACCTTGTACACTAAAATGCGATAAGAAAGCCTTTAATTTGTTCCATTATAGAGAATATTGCAACACAAACTCATTGTAGATCGCTCCCTGATACCACACACATCCCCCCCAAAAGTCAAACATGATGGCATACACTCCACCCCCATAGTCCTGTTCCCACGCCTTTCTCAAATGCCCTCTGTGCCAACTTGTCAATGTATATATAAATTTTACTTTTATATACTACTATACTACGTAGTATACATTTTCGCGTAAAGATGCACCTCGCGAGGTGCTTAGAGACAATGAGTAGAACCTGATTATTACGGGTAGGTGACACTATTTGTAGAAAAGTCGGAGCAGGACCACTTCTTCTCTCCCGCAAGCTGAGACTCTATTATGAACAAACACTTGTATGTGCCTGGTGCATACCCTGCTTGTTGATCTTGGGGAATAATGACAATGGACGTTCCAGAATATTCAGTTCCTTGACTTATATATGGTGCTCCCGGTGCATTTGTTGTAGGCCCTGTGGCAAAGAGATCGCACGTCGTGCTTCCTGATATAACATTTGTGTTGAAGACCTGTCCTCGGATCTTATAGCCCTGTCCACTTGTTAGACCAGTCGTATCGCACTCGACTGCTCCGAGATTCGTTTTCACCGTGCTAGCTGTGCCCATCGCAAATGGACGTGTCTGGAATGCATCTGAGCACGCATATCTGACTCCAGAGTTGTACGTGTATGACACAACCGAAAAGCAATACTCTGTCTTACCGTTTGTCAGGCCAGTCAATGCAATAAGACCGGGACTAGTCAATGGTGTTGCTGGGGAGGCATTGTCATTCACCAAGTCACAATACGAAGAAGCCGAGTCAAAGCATTGTACCTGGTACGACACAGTTGCTCCGGCAACCTGTGATGGTGGTGTATACGCATCAGGCGTGATGGTCACCTTTGAAATACCAGCTATGACTTTTTTAGTCTGCAGAGTTGGCACTGCCGCAAATATCACCTCAAATGGACTGGAACATGTGTACCTGGTTCCAATTGGTGTCGAATCTATGTTGATCAAGGTATACGAGACCACTGAGAAGCACTGGTATGCGGTGTCTGTTGTCAACCCAGCCACTTGCTTGTACCCATCAACTGACGAAGCAGTGGTGGGACTCAACGCACCCGAGCCAGTCGCCAAAGGGTTGCATACTGTCGCTGTCGAGTTCAGGCACTGCACCTGATATTGGACATTCGTCTGTGCAGGTATGCCGCTGTAAGATGCAACATAGACATTCATGCTCTGATCAAGAGATACGACCTGCTTTGGTTCGAGATCCGCTGGCTGGGTATATGGCAAAGCCTTGAACACTTCGGAGCATGTATACGTCACAGACGAGTTCAACACATACGAAACCACCGAGAAGCACGAATAAATATTGCTGTTCTGCAAGTTTGACAAGACAATTGGGGCAGGAGATGACAGAGCTGGAGATGGAGATGCAGCGCTAGGAGTGCACACAGTCGCGCTAGACTGGGAGCATTGGGCTTGATACGTCACATTCGATGCTCCAGCCGGTGGCACATATACAGAAGGCGTGATTGTCAGCTTCTGGGTTCCGGCAATCACTTGACCTGGTACCAATGTTGGCACATTGGGTGATGGCATTGCAGCAACACCACTAGAGCATGTATACTTTGTCTCTGAATTCAACGTATATGTCACCACGGCAAAGCAACTGTACGAAGCAGTGTTTGAAAGGCCAAGTACGGGGATCCCAGAGACAAACGACTGTGCAGGCGTTGGCTGGAGTGCACCTGTACCAGTAGCCAGTGGGTCACATACTGTCGCACTAGAACTCAAACATTGCACCTGGAAATTGACACTACTTCCCCCATTTGGCGGGGAATAGGACGAAGGAGTGATTGTCAGCTTTTGATCTCCAGAGATGACCGTGTCAATAGTGGGCGGTGCAAATGGCTTTGCTTCAATTGGACCAGAACAAGCATACTTTGTCTGAGAGTCTGAGACGTAGCTGAAGACCGAAAAGCATTGGTACGGCACATCATTCGTCAAACCAGACAGGCTTATGGCAGCAGGGCTTGTCAAAGGGGTGGCAGGCTGCAGAGCGCCAGTCCCGGTTGCCTGAGGATCACACACTGTTGCTGATGAGCTCAGGCATTGCGCCTGATACGTCAGGTTCGAAGCTCCCGCAGGTAGCGTATACGTGCTGGGAGTCACGCTGATCATCTCTTCATAAGAAATTACTTTCTCACTTAAGAGTGGTGGCGCAGTTGTCACAACCTCTCCAGTGGAACAGTTTGCCCCTGCAGGGTTCACTGCTTTCACCCAGCATGTATACCCAGTACTGGCGTTCAGACCTATGATCACGCCGCTCTCTGCTCCCCTGGCAAAGCCTGGCTGTTCCACGACCGTCCCACCAGGATTAATGCAGTCGGTAGCAGACGTATCAGTCGAACACACAATGGTGTACGATATCTCGTCTGGATTTCCTAGTGCACCAGCCTGCCACGAAAAGGGCAGCGACGTGCTCCCAATCGTCCCGTTAAGACTAAATGACGTTGGGGCATCCGCTTGGATCCACGTCGTATTGACAACGGGAGATGAGCTACACAGTGTCAACAACATTCCCAGCAATAGGCCAGCAGCTGTATGTGGTGTTGGGTGACAGACCTGTGACGTTTGCAGACTGCACGCCACGGGCAATTCCTGTGACGTTCACTCCAGTGTCCCCACATGATGATGATCCAGAAGAATCAACGACACAATTGACGCCATATGCCTCCTGTGGCCTGCCAAGGGCACCGTCATCCCAGGTTACCACCACCCATGTCGTGAAGATCGATGGGTTTTGCACACTTGTAGGGGCACCTGGCTCCACGTACGTCGTAATGTTCACCAACGTGGAGCATACGGTCGCAACCGGGTTCACTGCCAACACGTAGCAGTAGTACGTGGTGTTTGGTGTGAGGCTGCTAACTGTCCCGGATAAGGACCCTCGTGTGATGTTGCTGGTGTAGAGCTGCAGAGAGCTGCAGCTCGTGCCAAGACTTTGCACGCAGTTGACCGTGTACGTTTCCTCTGGGTTGCCCTTGGCACCATCCTCCCAACCAATCGTCACAGTTTCATTAGTAATGGAGCCCTCCACGGTACAAGTAGGCTCTCCAGCCTCAATCCAGGTCCTGACCTGCACTGGTGAGCCACTGCAGACAGATTCTACTTTGTTGACAGCAATCACCCAGCACTCGTACGTCGTATTGGGTGTCAAACCGTACACAGTAGCCTGTTGTGCCCCACGTGGCACGTCTGTTGTTTCATCTCCAGCAGAAGAGCACGTGGTCCCAGAGCCTTGTGAGCACCTCACAGTGTACGTCTCAACTGGATTTCCCTCCAGTCCATCTGACCAATCAATGGTAACCGTCTCGTTGCTTATGGAAGCCTCCTGGAGGTTTGAGGGAGGGCCAGCTGGAATCAATGTACGTAGAATTGTGGGCTTATTGGAGCATACACTGGCTGTAGGGTTCAAAGCAATAACCCAGCAGCTATATGTCGTGTTGGGTGAGAGGCCAGCAACATTGGCGATCTGAACGCCCCTTGCGATGCCTGTCACATCGACACCAGTGTCTGTACAAGATGAATCGATTCCAATCGATGGTACGCAGTTGACGCTGTATGTTTCCTCAGGTGTACCTATCTTACCATCAAGCCACGAGATAATCACAGTTGTAGTAGTGACATTGCTTTCTGCGAGGAATCCAGGCGGGCCTGCCTCTAGAGAATCTCTGATACGTCTCTCTGACGCGCTCTCCACAGAGACCTCAGAGGTGCTGTTCACAATACCTTCTGCCAAAGTAGCGAGCGTTGAGCTATCAGGCTTATCCAGATCATCAAAAAGTTGTTCTCCGGCTGTTGTGTTATCATATTGTACAGATCCAGAAACTGAACTCGATCCGCTTGAGGCAAGTATTTTGCGAAGGCGGCGATTGGCTCCTACAGGAACAACAGAGTTCACAACACACGTGCCTAATGGTGACAGGGCTAGTAGATTCTCGCACACTTGCTTCTGCTTATCGAAAGTAAAATACGTCTCAGGTTGCTGGTATAAAAGACTGTATTCGATGAGAACACCCCGAGGAATACCTGAAGGGCCAGGCACTGCGTTGAATACAGAGAGTTGGTTGGATATCTCAGTTCTTTCGCCATCTGAGCATTTTCCAAATGCATAGATTGAGTTGTATCCACTGGATGGGAGACTCAATTCGACGCCTTTGGAAGCCAGCCCTGACGTTGAAGCATCCACTGTTTTCGTCTTGGGAGCAG
>PJEL010000751.1_pt1 | contig 36651 bp, 37 predicted proteins | sample 1853271 | NCBI WGS metagenome assembly PJEL01 (sample SAMN08108733, study PRJNA415343) | Invertebrate metagenome, whole genome shotgun sequencing project. | host: Globobulimina | place: Sweden: Gullmar Fjord | collected 2015-08
CAGCGTCGCCGCCACCCAACTCAACGACCGCCTCGTTCGAGCCGCAAGGAACCTGCGCAGCGCCGAACACGAGCTGTCCGTCCTCCTCGCCGAGATGGCGGCCTCCCGGCTCTACCTCGAGCTTGGATTCGCCACCCTGTGCGGTTATGCCGAGGCCGTCCTCGATCTGTCCGCTCGAAAGACTCGGACCCTCGCCCAGCTAGGTCGGTCGCTAGGCGAACTCCCCGCCCTGAATGAGGCTTTTGGCGCTGGCAAGCTCGCCTGGACCAAGGCCCGGGAACTGCTGCGGGTCGTCACTCCGGAGACTGAGGAGGCCTGGACCCGCCGCGCCCTGGCACTCACCAGCCGCGAGCTGGAGGGCCAGCTGGACCGGACCGTCGTGGGCGAGCTCCCTCCCGAGTCCCCGGTTCGTGTGAAGAGACCGGCCCGCCGTCGCCTGACCTTCGTGCTGGAATCCACCGATGCCGAGCTGCTGACGTCGGTCCTACAGTATCTCCGGGCACAAGCTGGAGACTCCGAGATCTCCGACAGCGTCCTCCTCGGAGAAATGGCCAGGCGGATCCTGCACGATGCCGAGGACGATGCCCCGACCACCGAGCGCCATCGGACCGTGATTGGGGTCTGTCCGAGCTGCGGTGACAGGGTGGCCGAGGATTCTGATGTTGAAGACGCCATCGTCTCGGCAGCCAAGTGTGACGGCGAGGTCGTGGACATGCGACCGGGGCCGAAGCGCGGTCACCTCACCCGTACGATTCCCCCGGCGCGGCGACGGGCAGTCCTCGAACGGGACCGCCGACGCTGTGCGGTTCCGGGCTGTCACTGCAGGCTGTGGATCGATCTGCACCACCTCGATCGCTTCGCCGGCGGAGGAGACCACAGCGAGGAGAACCTGGTTACACTCTGCACTCTGCACCACAGGCTCCTGCATGAGGGGCGGCTCGGACTGTCGCGGGAGGGCGCCGCGCTGGTCATCGCGAGGGCTGGCAGCGTGACCCACGTGGACCGTTTCTTCGCAATCAGCCGAGGTCGACTCTCGCCGGGGCCCCGAAGTGACTCCCCCTAGTGAATGGTCGGATCAGTAGTACCTGCCGGCTCGAGAAATCGCGGACCAGGGGGTGCGCTCACGGATCATTTCGAGCATTACGCCCATACATCGACGGAGAGCACGCCCCCGACACTGCCATCATCCAGCCGCCCAAGCCACATCTTTGGAAGCACGCAGCCTCCCTTGTAGTCGCCCGATCCCCGGTCCGTTCGGAGGGTCACGTACTTCGCGAGCCGGAACCGGTCCGACGACAGCCAGGCGATCAGCGGCGCCCAATGGCCCGCGAAATCCGGCTCTTGCCGCCGCATCTGCGCCCACCACTGCTGCAGCGGCATCGTCTCGATGATGGCCTCCGGGAACAACGTCGTGCCGAACATCCGCCGCACCGCCTGGGCATCCAAGGGCCTCCGCTTCCAGTCGGTCCGGGCCGCCACGAAGAAGGGCTCGACACTGCCGGACAGCCCGGAGACGAGGGGCTGGACCTCGGCAGCGAGCTCCTGAATGCGAGCCAACATCTCCGGATCGGACTCTCCCCGCAGCTCGTTCGGCCGTCCGATCCTTCCGGAGCGGCACCGGACCGCTTCGGGAGAGATCATGTTGTTGCACCACTCTCCGCCGGTGTTCCCGTAGGGATCCGCGCAGTCCTTGAGCAGCCCTGTGAGTGCCTCGAATCTCGCCATGCTGGCAGTCTAGGCGATTGCGCTCGCCAATCTCGGTGAGCTCAGTGGAGCCCTCAGACGGCGAGGACCCGTGCAAAACCGCCACCCGGCGTGCGCAGATTGGTGGTCTGTCCGCGGAAGAGCCTGGCGGCCAGGAGCTGGACCTCTCCGCGGTAGGCGTAGGCGCGTATGTCGTACTTCAGGGGCCGCGCCTCGCCATCGACGACGATGCTGCGCAGCGGGGGCGGCACCTCGCGTTGGGCCACGTAGTTGCCGTCGGCCAGCACCTCGGCCCACCGAGTTCGCGTGATCTTGGCCCCCCGATAGACGCCGCGGCTGCCATAGCCGCCCGATGGCTTGAAGTACCAGGACTTGCGACTCTTCCAGAGATCGGGTTCTACGGGTCGGCACTCTGGAACGCTGGGCAGGTCGAGGTCGACCAGGTTTCGCTTGTCGGCGTGCAGGGCATGAGCGCGAGGATGGGGCGTGACCACGACGGCGCCGGAGGTGTAGGCGTCGTGCAGGGCGCGGCTGGCTGGCTCTTCGAGATAGAAGTCCGTAAGCCGGTTGTAGACCAGGTCGATTCGCTTGGGTCCATGCCAGAGCTCACCGTCGAAGCGCAGCTCCTCGGGCGAGGCGATGGTGGCCTCCAGTCCCGCGGCCTCGAAGAGCTGGACGAAGAGCTCGAACTCTGGGTACATCGGCTGTTTTTGGGGATCAGCATCGACGATGACCACCCGCCGCAGAGGGGTCTCGGCGCGCTGGGCAGCCCACTCGCTGCGGAACATGTCCAGGAAGACCTGGTCCGGCTGGTCGTGCATCCGGGCATGGAGGAGGGCGCCACCACCGTTGGTGTTCACCTCGATGAGCGCGGGTCTACCGGCTTTGTCGAGGTGGAAGTCATAGGCCATGAAGGCGCCGCTCGGGCCGAACTCGTGGGCGGCGATGGCCGGGGCCCTGGACAGCGCTCGGAACTGGTAGCCGGGGTCGTGGGTCCGCTCGTATAGGGCGGCGACTGCTTTCTCGATGGCCTGGATGCTCGAGACCGACGCAAACACCGGCTCGGGGGCAAAGAGGTTGGAACCCAGCGCCCGCGCCGCGTCGGGGCTGAGGGTCTCGCGCAAGGACTCGATCCGGCCCGGATCGATGGGCAGGCAGTGGCAGTCGGCGTTCAGTCTGGGGGCGGACATCGGACTCATGACAGGCCTCCACAGCAGTCTTTCATCAAGAAGGAGCATAGATCCTTCATCTTCGAGTAATCGGCGGAATAGAGCTGCGAGCGTCCCTGCCTCTCACTGCGGACCACGCCAGCCCAGCGCAGCTCCTTGAGGTGGAAGGACAGCGTAGAGGCGGGCACCCCGAGCACCTCGGACAGCCTCCCGGCGGGAACGGGTTCACCAGCTCGAACCAGCGCTCTGAATACATCTAGGCGCGTCTCGTGGGCCAGTGCGGCGAGGACGGTGAGGGCGGATGATGTTTCCATAATTCTAGTATAATCAGAATGTTCTGAGCGCCAAGGTCAGTCGGTGAACTCCGTCTGCCCTCCGAGGTACGGGCGCATCCAGCCAGGCGCCAGACTACCGGAACAGCAGCAGCGCCGAGAACGCCAGGGCAAGAATGGCGTAGAATTCCGGAAGGACCGCCAACAACAGCGTGGGGCCGGCGCCGATGCGGCCCTGGTTGATGCTGCGGATCCCCGCTGCGCAGATCACCCCCTGCCACCAGCCCGACATCAGGCAGGCGAAGCTGGTCATCACCGTGCAGGCGAAGACCGTCAGGTAGGCCTCGGCCTCCAGGGCGTCGAGGCAGAGAAAACCGACCGCGAAGGTATATAATCCCTGCGTCCCTGGGAGCATTGCAACCGCGAGGCCGCTGGATCGGTGCTCCTCGTTCATGCCGGTCACCGCGCTGCCGGCGATGGCGAGACCAACGGCTGATCCTGCCAGACCCACACCGAGGGAGGCCAGTCCCACATAGGCGAGAATCTCAGTGAACTCATGCATCTCTTCCTCCAATCGAGGCCACAGATCTCCCTTCGGTCGATAGGTGGCCTCGAAACTTCAATCAAGTGACACGCTCACGCGCGCCACATCGGAAACATTCTGACTCGTTCGCTGCACAATTCCCGTCGAAACTGCGTTCCGACGGCACTCGTGGTCGACCGAGCACAGAACGGCAAGTGGTCTGTAGGGCTTGCCTCCCCCTTCGAAAAAGGTCCCGAAGAACTCAAGGAACTGCAGTCGAGCCGGATGTACGATGGCCCCGACGGTAGCCATCGCGAAGTTGAAGCCGTGGCCGCCCACCCACACGGCGACTGCGGCAATCCACAGCCAGCCGTCGGCCAGGCTCCAGGCGATCTCGTTGACGACCTGCGCGATCACGCCCGACGCCAGGCCGAGCCCAAATATGCGGGCGTAGGAAGCGAGGTTTCCAAACAGGGAGGACACGCCATACAGCGCCCACGCTCCCCCTTCGAGGCGGCGCGACAGCTGTGGGTCGGGCACCGAGAAGAGCAGGATCACCGCCGAGACCGCCGCAAACGGAGCGGGCCCGCTGTAGCCCCCACCCCAGACGAATGCGGTGGGAACCACTCCCAGCCAGGCCGCCGCGCCCAGGGCCTCCTGCCACTGTCTCGCTCGTAGGCGACGGGACAGACGCACGCTCATGCCAAACCCGAGCTGGGCCAGGCCGAAGATCAGCGAGGCGTAAAAAAAGCGGCGAGGATCCTCGGTCAGCGAGAACAACCATGCGTCGCTGGAGAGGCTCAGAACATCGTAGAGCCGCACTCCGAAGGCGACGCCGAGCAGCGCGCCGACGACCGTCGCGAACAGACCGAGCAGGGCGAGCAGCTTCAGCGCTGCCCGCATTGCGCCCGTTGGAGACAGGGCTAGGCCCCCGAGCGAGAGCACGGTCAGCACCACACCGTAGCCGAGATCTCCGAGGCAGAAACCGGCGAATACACCCATGAATGGGGCGAAGAGCGGGGTGGGGTCGGGCTCGCCGTAGCGGGGCAGGGCAAAGGCGGAGAGCAGCGGTTCGAAGAGGCTGATGCCGGGAAGGTTGCGGAGCTGGATGGGCACGTCTTCGCCGTCTTCGGGCTCGGTGAAGAACACCGCCACCGGCAGGTCCGCCAGGGTGCTTTCCACGTCCGCGGTGCGGTCCGTCGGACAGAATCCCCGCAGGCCGAAGATCTCTCCAGAGTCGAGCAGACTGGACCGGGCGCCGGCCAGCTGGCTCTCGTCCTCGAGCTCACTCAGGAGCCGATCCAGGCGATGTCCTCGGGACGACTCTTCGAGCCTCGACTGCACGCCTCGCAGCTCCGTGTCCAGTTCGTCGCGCTCGGCATCCACCATCTGTGCGGGCCGGGGAGGGATCGGGATCGACGCTCCACCGCTGTCGATGGGCGAGAAGTCGGAATCGAAGCTCGCGACGACCAGTCCGGCTGGAACGGCCCACCAGTGAGCGGCCTCATCGAGGGAAGGCGACGGTTGGATATCTCGGTATAAGGCCAGATATAACCCGCCTTGTTCCAGTTCTCGTGCCGCAACTGCGTCCAGGTCTCCCCAAGCAGCCAGCTCGGTGCGCTCGGCTTCCAGTGCTTCGAGTCCCGCCAGAAGGCCCTTGCGGGATTCCAGGAGCGTAGAGAGCTCGGCGACCAAGGCCAGATCGCCACGGCCATCGCCCTTTCCAGCGGGGCCGACCGCCGAGATGATCTGGTGGATCCGCTCTACAAGCGGAGCGGGAGGCGTCTTGCCGTCGATGTGCACGACTCCGAGGATCTGGAGGCGGCGAAGCACGGTATCTCGCAGACGGGCCGCTCCTACGAGACTCACATGGACCATGTCAACGACGGCCATGGCTCTCCTCCTTGCCCCGTTGACGGGCTACGAGCTTCGCTTTGGCGATCTTCGCGCGGCAGACGGCGGCGGTGAGCTGGTCTCCGAGGTGGCGGCGGATCCGGCGGATCTGAGCGCGGGCCTCGGGAATCAGGACTTGTTCGTAGAGGTTGATTCGCTGGGTTGTACGAAGCTTTTCCTGCTCTATGAGCGATCGCTGCTCCTCGAGGACGACAACCTGCTCCCGCAGTGTGATGCCGCGTTGCCTCCACTCGAGGGCGGTGTCGACCAGCGGGGGAGTGGCCAGCAGGGAGACCTCGGTCGGGGGGAAGTCGACTCCTTCGAGGTGGGGCACGGTCAACCCGGCCAGGCTCTTGGTTCCCCTCCGCACAGTGGCCGCCCGGAGCTCACCGAGGCGGTTCAGCTCGAAGCGGGCCAGACCCGCCCAGTTTCGCGCACTCTCGAGGTGCTCTTCCTGTTCGTGGACGAGGGTCTCCAACTCGGATTCGACGCCGCGAACAGCCCGTTCCAGCTGCTGTTTCCGCAGCTCGAGGACCGGTAGATACTCGAGGTACAGAGCCAGATCGTCCCGCCGCTCACGGAGATGTGTTGCCTGCAGAGCCACCGCTCACCTCGGCCAGCGAGCGCGCAGAACCGCAGCTTTGACGCCCACCTCGTTGGGTTCGAAGCACTCCGCCAGCGTCTGCCAGCCCAGATCCAGGGCCTCCTCCAGGGGAAGGTGCACGGACAGGTCTGCAAACCGGCTCTCGAATAGGGCGCCGTAGCGCAACAGGTGCTCGTCGGCCTCGGTGAGCGCAAAGCCCATGGAGCGCTTCTTCTTGGCGTCCCGAGTTCGCGCGTAGAGCCTGACCATCGCGTTCGCCAGCGCCCCGTGATCGTCTCGGGTGACGGTCCCTACCACGAGCTGCTTGAGCCGCGATAGCGAAGAGAAGGGGTCGATCGCACCATCTCGGAGGGTGTACTGGCCCTCGGTGATGTACCCGGTGTTGTCGGGAACCGGGTGGGTGATGTCTCCGCCGGGCATCGTGGTGACGGCGAGGATGGTGATGGATCCGGCCCCGTCGAAGTCCACCGCCTTCTCGTAGCGAGCCGCCAGATCGGAGTACAGTGAGCCTGGATAGCCCGCTTTCGACGGAACCTGTTCCATGGCGACGCCGATCTCTTTGAGGGCGTCGGCAAAGGCTGTGACATCGGTGAGCAGCACCAGGACCCGCTCACCAGCCACTCCAAACTGCTCGGCTGCCGCCAGGGCCAGGTCGGGAACCAGCAGGCGCTCGACCACGGGGTCAGCGGCGGTGTGAACGAACATCACGGTGCGGTCCATGACGCCAGAGGCCTCAAAATTGTCCCGGAAGAAGGCGAAGTCGTCGAAGCGCAGGCCGATGCCTCCAAAGATGATCACGTCGGCCTCGGCTTGGGCCGCGATCCGCGCCAGTAGCTCGCTGTGGGGCTCTCCGGGGGCGGAGAAGATCGGCATCTTCTGGCTCTCGACCAAGGGATTGAACACGTCGATCATCGGCACGCCCGTCTCGATGAAACCGCGGGGAACCACTCGGCGCACTGGATTCACCGAGGGGCCGGCGATGTCGACATCGACTCCAGAGAGCAGAGGGGGTTTGCCGTCGATGGGCACTCCAGACCCAGAGAAGATGCGACCCAGGGCGTCTCGGGTGTGTGGCCACCGGGCGGGCCGGCCGAGGAAACGAACGGTCGCCGCGGTAGACAGTCCACGAGTCCCGGAGAGCACCTGGAGCGAGACCCTGCGTCTATCCAGGGCAATCACCTGGGCGGAGCGCGGCTGTCCGTCGGGGTTCTCGATCTGGGCGAGCTCACCAAAGGCGACGCCCTCGGCATCGACCTCGGCGATGTCGCCGACTATGCGCTGGATACGGGTGGTTCGAGCGATCATTCTTCCTCCAGGAGCCCCTGGACGCGGGCGGTGTGGTCACGGTGTTCAGCGGAGCCCACCGCGCAGTAGTTGCGCTGGTAGAGGGCATCGGTGAGCTCGGTGTAGAAGGTGCGCGCGGCGGCTTTGTCGGCGAAGGTGGGCTCGGCGGCCAGGGCGCGATGCAGGAGCCAGAGGTCGGCGACCTGGCGATCGATGGGCGTGGCCGCGTCCACCGGGTCGAAGGCGTCTTGTTGCAGATAGACGGCGTCTGCCAGCTCTCCCTTGTGGAAGCGCACCAGGTCCTCGAGGGACACCCCTTCCTCGCCGACCACCGCCATCATTCGGCGCACCTCGTCTGCACTGCGCAGGACCTGCTCCAGATCGTCGACCCAGCCGCTCCAGCTCGGATCGAGGGTTGCGTTGGATCGATCTGCGAGGCGACGCCGGTAGAGGGACCAGCTGGTGAGGGGCTGGATCGCCGGATAGCGTCGCTCATCCGCCCGCTGTCGGTCGAGACCGTGAAAGGCCCCCACCACCTTGAGTGTCGCCTGGGTGACCGGTTCCTCGAAGTCGCCGCCCGCCGGGGAGATGGTGCCGACCAGAGTGAGGGCGCCGGTCTTCCCGCCCTCGATCTCCACGACCCCAGCGCGCTCGTAGAGGTTGGCGATGCGGCTCTCGAGATAGGCTGGAAAGGCCTCTTCGCCGGGGATTTCTTCGAGTCGACCGGACATTTCGCGAAGAGCTTGTGCCCAGCGAGAGGTGCTGTCCGCGAGCACGAGCACGTCGAGGCCCATGAGCCGGTAGTACTCGGCGATGGTCAGCCCGGTGTAGACCGAGGCCTCTCGTGCGGCGACTGGCATCGAGGAGGTGTTGCAGATGACCACCGTGCGGTCCATGAGCGAGCCCCCGGTGCGCGGGTCGTGCAGCTTCGGGAAGTCCACCAGGGTCTCGACCACCTCGCCGGCGCGCTCTCCGCAGGCGATGACGATGACCACGTCGACCGCCGCATGCTTGGCCACCAGCTGCTGGAGCACGGTCTTTCCTGCTCCGAACGGCCCCGGGATGCAGGCTGTTCCGCCCCGTGCGAGGGGAAAGAGGGTGTCGACAACGCGGCAGCCTGTGGACAGGAGCTCACTGGGTCGGGTGCGACGAACGGGCACCGGAACCGCTCTCTTCACCGGCCAACGCTGCAGCATCGACACTTCCCGCACCGCCCCTTCCGGACTCCGCAAGTGCACGACGGGTTCGCGAACCGTGTACTCGCCGGCCGAGACCACCTTCTCGACCGCGTGGGAGCCCACCAGATCCAGGGGGGCCAGGACCCGGTGCACGAGGTGATTCTCCCGCACCCATCCGAGCCAGGTCCCGGCTTGCACCTGCTCTTTGGGATCAACCGTTGGGGTGAAGGACCACCGACGCTCTGTGTCGATGGGTGCGACCAGCTGTCCGCGCTTCAGGAAGTAGCCCTGCCGATTGTCGAGGAGGGAGAGGGGGTTCTGGAGCCCGTCATAGACTCCACCCAACAGGCCTGGTGCAAGGGTGGCGGCCAGGAGCTCGCCCTGGAACTCGATGGGATCTCCGACTCGGATCCCGCGGGTGTCTTCGAAGACCTGTAGGCGAACCGAGTCGCTGTCGATGCGGATGACTTCGGCCTTGAGCCGCTCTGTGCCCACCCGGATCTCGGCTACCTCGTTGTAGGACACCCCGCCTGGGGGGAAGCTCGCGGTGACCAGGTTGCCCGTCACTCCCAAGACCGCCGCTCCTATTGGCGTTTTCCCTGTCATATTGACACCTCCAGCAACTGCTTTGGATCGCCGTCCAAGTGAGTCCACCGCTCGAGCACCAGTGCGACCGCCAGGTAGGCCAGCACTGCGTCTCGGCTGAAATCGTCGCCTGCGCTCGTCAGCAGCTCCGAGAGGCGGGCGTTGTCCAAGCTGAGCTCCCGGGCCAAGGGATCCGCGCCTTCCAGGCCACGCAACAGGGACCGGTGTCGCGCGGGATCGGCGGGGGAGGGGCCTCCACGCTGGGCGGCGATGGCCTCGCGCAGGGATCGCTCGAAGTCCGCAAGACCGGCCAGCCATGGGCACCGGTGTTCTCGCGCCAGCGCCTCGAGCTCATCGAACCACTCCAACCACGCCGTCGTCTCGCAGTCCAGATCTTTCGCTGCCAACATTGCGCGGGCGATCTGGGCTCCTCCCGGATCGAGTTCGTCGGTGACCAGCGCCGCGACCTCGTCCAGGCCCATCGAGACCGGCCCGACCTCCTCGGGTTGTCTCGGCAGCGCGCACAGGAGCCGGTAGTACATCAGGCCTCCGCGAAGAGATGCCGGCGAAGCCGAGGAGTCATCCAGGTGGCCAGCAGTTCTTCCAGAGCGGCACGCGTGAACTCGAACCGATAGGCTCGGTCGCGGAGCACGATGTAGAAGCCGCCGTCGATGGCTCGGTCGAAGCGAACGGTGACGCCTTCGCCGAGGGCCAGACAGACATCGTGGAGGAGCGCTCCTTCGAGGGCGTCCCGGTGCCGCTCGGAGACCAGAACGTCGAGATCGACTCCGCTCGCCCGCCCCGAGGCCATGGCCTTTGTTGCGGTGACGAGGAGCTCGGTGAGGCACCTTGGGTCGTCGAGGAAGCCCGCCACCGCTCGCTCGATGGGCGGGACAACCAGGGAGGCCTGTAGTGCGCGTTCAAAGGCCACTACACCGCCGGCAGCGGACAGCTTCAGCTCGACCTCGAGGCGCTTCTTCAGCGCCTTTGCCTCCTCCTCGGCGCGCGCCACGATCTGGTTGGCCTCTTGGCGCGCTGCATCCACCAGGGCGTCGGCCTGCTCTCGCGCCTCTGCGAGCTCGCGGGCGCCCTCCTCCTGGCCAGCGGCAAGCCCATGCTGTCGCAGGTCGTCGATCACCTTGCTGAGCGGTCCATTGCTCATGACTCCACCTGTGGGTTTGAGAGTGTGAGTGAGCTTCGTGTTTGTCTCTTATTGAATTAATAAGCGGTCTATCAGCATGTACAAACGATACATTTTGACAGTAGTCATTAGCTGAACTAATGGATTGATATGCCCGATGCGCTCCCGTCTCTCACGGCCCTGCGAACCTTCGAGGCTGCGGCGCGGCACGGCAGCTTCACCGCGGCTGCCCAAGAGCTCGGCGTCACCCAGGGCGCGGTCAGCCAACAGGTGAGACGGCTCGAAGAGGAGCTTGGCTATGCGCTATTTCGCCGTCTCGCCCGCAAGGTCGTGCTCACCGACGAGGGAGAGCTCCTCGCCGCATCGACGACCTCCGCCCTCGAGACCATCGTGCACGCCCTGCGCCGCAACGCGCGTCACCGCGGCAGCCACCTCACCGTGAGTGTGCCCGCCTCCTTCGCGATGAAGTGGCTCGTGCCCCGGCTCGATCTGTTTGCGCGGGAGCGGCCGGACATCGAGGTGCGGCTCTCGGCTACCAACCGGATGGTGTCTCCAAGTCGGGAGGGAATCGATCTGTGTGTGCGCTTTGGGCCGGGTCCGTACCACGGGTTGGACAGCGAGATCCTCGTCACCGAGGACATCCTCGTGGTCTGCAGCCCCCATCTGCTCGGGCGGCCGCCCCCTCTCCGCGAGCTCGCCGATCTGCGTCACCACACGCTACTGCACGACGTCGTGCTCGAGGAGCACCCGGATCGAATGAGCTGGCCGCGCTACCTCGCCTTGGCGGGTGTGGAGCTCGACGCCAACGCCGGCCCGCGTTTCTCACACTCGGCCATGGTCATCGCCGCCGCCGTCGCGGGTCAAGGGGTCGCCCTAGCGCGCAGCTGTCTGGTGGCGGACGACCTCGCTTCTCGTCGCTTGGTGCGCGCCTGTGGGCCAATCGTGGCTTCTCCCTTCTCCTATTGGCTGGTGGCCCCAATCGGCGGTCTGAAGCGGTCTCGGGTGGCAGATCTCGTTGCCTGGATGCGCAGGAACATTGGTCAGGCGGTTCCGTGACTGGGGTGAAAGGTGCTTCTCGCGCCCTTTGACGGCCGGCGACGGGTCGGCTAGGCGCTCGCTTTACTCGGCGTTGTAAGGAATGCTACGGTCCCGCGTCGGTCTTTTCCCCAAGAACCTGGTGGTTGGCTGGCACGGGAGAATCGCATGTCCTGGTCACCCTCTTCGAGCCTGTCTGTCGGCCTGTTCTTTGTACTCGGGGTCATAAGTGCGCCATCTGCCAACGCTGCTGAGCAGGAATGCGAGGTCTGCAACGCCGTGCTGAACGAGGTCGGTCGCGACTACTACTCCTTCTCCAGCGATTCGGAGTTCTCGTCCCGTATTCGAGATGCCTTCTGCAGCGTCTACAACAAGGTCAACAGCACCGAATCCGGGTTTGATTTCGGCGTCGCTGTGCCGGATCTGCCGGTGCCGTTTTCTGTAGGTTTCAGCGACCAGTCCTCGCGTCAACTCTACGAGGAATACTGCAGCTCGAGCAGTGGGGATATCGATCAGGAAGATCGGCAGCGGGTGTTGTCGCTGCTGATCCCGCAAGAGCTGTACATGGCTCAATACCAGGAATGGAGACAGTGCATGGTGCCCTGTCTGGAGGCGTCGGACGTCCCCCGGCTCGGGCTGTCCCATCAGCTCGTCGGGATCGGGAATACCATCGTCTTCAAGGTCAGATGGTCACCTCCACCGGATCTCGTGGCGTATCCCCCCAGCGTACGCAGCTTTGCTGTCGTCGGTCCAGCGACCTGCGGCGAGCTGACGATCAAGCCGGGTGAGCGAATCGATCAGGCAGAGAGGACCCAGATCTGCGAGCGGACCGGGGACGGGGCCGTGACGTTTGTGCTCTCTACGAACTCCACCTCGGCTGTCGTGGCCACGGATCTGCGCCAGAGCCCTCTGGACTGCAACTCTCAGGTCTTCGATGCCTGCGGTGGCGATCCAAAGGGCGTGTGGGAGATCGTGGAGTCCTGTATCTCGACTCCTCCACCGCCATCGTGCCCCGGTCAGGCGACGGAGGTTGCCTTTGTGGGCTCGATACAACTCGGCGCGGATGCGCTCGAAAAGGTCGACGTGACCAGCGTTAGCGATACCTACAACCCACGCGCGTGCTTCGAGGGGAATCCGAGCCGGGGAAACAACCCGTATGGCCCCATCACCCCCATCTCTCCCAATGCGCCCACAGGCGATGACATCCAGTCGGCCTGCACGCGCTTGGAGATGATGATGAACGGAGACGCCCTCCTCGGACTGGCCCCGCCGGCACGCCCTCGGACCAAGTGCGTACCCAAGGGAGAAGAGGGCTGCGTCTGCCGGGACCGGTCGCAGACGCTAGAAGTGCCAGAGAATGCTGCGACGTATAAGGCTCAGAACGGTAAACTGCGCCTTCAAGGCGGAGAGAAGCTCGACTACTGCGTCGCCAGCGACATCATGACGTGGCGAGACAAGGACGGGGACACAGAGTTCAGGATGCGCTTCTCCCGCCGATGAACGGCCAAGGGGCGCTAGGAATGGGCTTCGGCCTCGTCGCCCAACCCCGCCGCATAGTCGAGAATGGCGAGGAGGATCGTAGGGTGACGCTCTGGATCGGCCGGATCGACATGGAATACGAGCTCATCCCCATTCTTGAGGGCCATGCGAACCTGGTTTTCGTCCGCGGCCCACTCTCCGATGGACAAGAACGTGCGACTCCAGTCGGTCTTGATGTGGTCGGCGTTGAAGAAGACCCGCCAGTTGGTGACGACCAGCACGCCGCTTTTCTCCTGGGTTTTCTGGATGCGCTTGGTCCTCACGACGAAGAGCTGGCGTTCACCCTCCCGCATCGGACAACCCGTCACCGCTGGGTATCGCTTGGCCCGCTCGGCCAGGAACCCCTCGGGGTCGGCGCGAAAGCGCTCCAGCAACGAGACCACCTCGATGGAGGCCTGGGTCAGTGCTCGTCGGCGCGCCTCTGCCCGGGTTCGTCGTCTGTGCACCTCTGCCCAGACGATCAGTGCGAGTCCGCCGAGCGTGAGCCCTATGAGCGCGATGCCGCCAACCATCATTCACCGAGCCGGAGAATCCAGCTGCCGGCAAGGTAGCTCATAGGTCGACGCCGTGGGTATCCCACCACCACTGCGGCGACTTGTCGGGGTGTTTGTCTCGGAGACGGAGGTATCGCTCGCGAACCCGGCGTTGTCGCTGCTTTTCGTCGTGCCAGAAGGGGTGGTCGAGCTCGATGCCATCGCGAACCATTCGACGCAACAGGCGCCTGAGCACGTAGCCCTGCCGCTTGTTGGATGGTCGGTAACCGCTCTCGACGATGCGAAGCACCGAGTCGGTGAGAACCCCCTCGACGGTTGGCGACTCGCCTCCACACACCAGCATCAAACGCTCCAGTCCGAAGCCGACGTCGATGCAGTTACCAAGCGGGTTGACGATGTTGCCGATCTCGAGGTCTCCAACGAAGAACTCGGTGCAGAAGCCGACCTGCTCGCCGTCGGTCCAGGTGCAGTCGGAGTCGAGACGGACGTCCACTCGGTGTTTGTCATAGAGCCGACTCCAGTATCGCCGGCGTGGATGCACCGTGACGTAGTCTGGGCGCACCCCGATCCGGCGTAGGTACTCCATCCACAGGTCGATAGTGGTGGCGATGGTGAGCTGTCGGAAGCTGAACATGCCCAGCATGTCGAACAACAGATAGTGAGTACCATCGCCGACTTCTTCGAGGTCATCCAGTCGGAGACAGCTCTGCACATCGCACAGCGTGCCCGTGTAGTCGGGGTCACCGAACTTCGGCTTGTGCCGCTGCATACCCGCGACACAGAACAGTGTCGTGTCGTCGTGGGGACGCAGTGAACGATGGCGCTCGAAGGGGAAATGGTGGGAGGAGCAGAACTCCTCGTAGACGTTTAGCAGGCTTCCCGCAGTGTCATAACGCAACCTCCCTGGGGCTATTCATGGCGTAGCCCTGCGGGATCGATCCGTCCAAATATTCCTGACGTGAAGATTTCTTCACGTGAACGACTGGTCACGTTATAGCATGGGTGAGGTGAACATGAGGAGGAATATCGGCGCCGCCGCCGCGCTCTTTGGAGTGCTGTCACATCCCCAGAGACTCCACGTCCTGACGCTCCTGGGAGAGCGGCAGCCCCGGTCGGCTGGCGAGCTGCAAGAGCACACCGGTCTCGAGCGGACCGCTCTCTCCCACCAGCTGCGAATTCTTAGGGAAGCACGCCTGGTCTGCACCAATCGCGACGGCCGCCGCCAGCTCTACTCCCTCGTCGATCGCCACGTTGCGCACATCGTGCGCGACGCCATGATCCACGTCGCTGAAGATTCGTAGAAGCGCCCGACCGAGCCGATCGTCCCCTCGCCAACAGCACCTCGGGCGGCGGTCCGACCCAGCGCGGCGCCGATTGATTCGCCGTTCTGGCGTTGTCCTGCAACCATCTGCTAGAAGAGGCTGGGAGGCCAGCACGTGGCTCTGATCTGCTCCGAAGAGGCTGTTGTCGATTGGCTCTGGGCCCACGTCGGCTCTGCAACCGTGCTCGCTCCGCAGCAGGGCGCGGACGGTGCCCACCGCTACAAGGAAGTGACTCGACGCGACCAGCTGGACCTGGCCGGATATCGGTCTAGCCAACTCCCCCCTGGCAAGTGCCTTTCCCCGGCCAGAGACGTGCTGCTCACCTTCGACAAGACGGAGGAGGGCGGATTTGTTGCGGAGCCAGTGCTCGACACCACCTCCAGGATCCTGGTGGGCGTGCGTCCCTGTGATCTGCGAGGGATCGCGCTCATGGACGCGGTCAACAGTGAGGGACATGCCGATCCCAGCTACCTGACGCGCAGAGCGCACACCCGCATCGTGGCTTGGGCATGCGCTGTTCCATGTGACGAGGCCTGTTTCTGCGAGGCGGTGCAGTCCCTCGACTGGACGGAGGGGGCCGATGTGATGCTCGCGCCGACGGTCGACGGGCTCCTGGCGGACGGGCGCACGGTGGCCGGGGACGTCATGTTGGCCAGTCTCGCCGGTACTCCCTGCGACGCTCCGGAGGAGGTCTGGGAGTCCTATCGCCGGGAACGTCCCTCTCCTTTCGGCCGCCAGCTGGATGGGACCGTCGAGCAAATTCAGGAGGCAATGCGGGATTCGTGGAGCTCGCCGGTGTGGACTGAGTACGCCGAGACCTGTCTGTCCTGCGGCAGCTGCAACCTGGTCTGTCCCACTTGTTATTGCTTCGACACCTTCGACGAGGTGGAGCTCTCGGACCCCTCCTGTGGGCGTCGCTGTCGCACCTGGGACAGCTGCATGTTGCCGGAGTTCGCCGTCGTCGCCGGTGGGCACGACTTCCGAAGCACCACCGCGGCGCGCCATCGACACCGGGTGAAGCGCAAGTTCGAGTACCTGCCCGATCGCTTCGACGGTTCGTTCTGTGTGGGGTGTGGGCGTTGCTCGACCCAATGCACAGTCGGGATCGACATCTTCGACATGGCCAACGCCGTCCTCGCGGGGGTGAAAGCATGAGCGGCTCGCTGTACGTGCCAGTGCCTGCCCAGGTCCTCGAAGCCCGGGCATTCACCCCTCGGGAGACCTGGTTTCGGATGCAGCTGCACAAGCCGCTCGGACACCGTCCCGGACAGTTCGTGATGGTCTCGGTGCTCGGCATCGGCGAGGCGCCGATCTCCATCTCCTGCGGCCCGCGGGACGACGACATCCTCGAGATGGTCATCCGCGAGGCGGGCTCCCTCACCAAGGTGCTCTGCCACATGAAACCCGGCGACTGGATGGGTATCCGGGGTCCGTTCGGTTCGGGCTTCGATCTGGAGACCCTGCGCGGTCGGGACGTGCTGGTCGTCTGCGGCGGTCTGGGGCTGGTGCCGATGCGGTCCCTGATCCAGGGGCTTCTCGCAGAGCGGGATTCCTTCGGAAAGATCACCATTGTGAGTGGCTGTCGCACACCCGCCGACGAGCTCTATCGGGACGATCTGGAGACCTGGGCCTCGGTAGACGGCGTCCAGGTCATACGCACCGTGGATCGCACCGAACATCAACCCTGGCAAGGGCAGGTCGGTCTGGTCACGGCTCCGCTGGGTGGGCTGGACCTCGATCCCGAGAACACCGTAGCGGCGCTGTGCGGACCTCCTGTCATGTACAAGTTCGTGCTCATGTCGCTCATCTCCCACGGCATCGATCTCGCCAACGTCTACGTCGATCTAGAGCGGAGAATGCGCTGTGGAGTCGGCAAGTGTGGTCACTGCCAGATCAACCACACCTACTGCTGTCAGCAGGGGCCGGTCTACCGGGTGTCCGATCTCCAGGGACTCGAGGAGGCGCTGCGATGAAGCCCAAGATCGCCTTCTTCGACTTCGCCAGCTGCGAGGGCTGCCAGCTGGCGGTACTCAACTGCGAAGACGCCCTGCTCGATCTGCTCGAGCTCGTCGATATTGTCGAGTTTCGCGAGGCGATCTCGGGCAAGGCTCCCCGCTATGATATCGCCTTCATCGAGGGCAGCATCCACCGGGAAGAGGACGCCGATCGCCTCCGTGGGATCCGCTCCCGAGCGACCGTCCTGGTGGCTCTGGGCTCTTGTGCGTCCATCGGAAACGTGCAAGCGAGGTCCAACCTGTCTTCTCCGGCGGCGAACTACGCGCTGGTGTACGGGGCCGAGGCCCGAGATCGTGTCCAGACCGATCCGGAGCACTGGCCGCTGTGGTCCCACACCCGAGTGCGACGGGTCGAGGAAGTGGTCGCCGTCGACCACCATCTGCGCGGCTGCCCCATGGTGCCAGCTGAATTCCTGACGTTGGTGACCGCCATATTGGCTGGCTCCATCCCAAGGTTTCCGCGCACGCCAGTCTGCGTGGAGTGCAAGCGCGCCGGCAACCGCTGCGTCTTCGAGCGCGGCGGGACGTGCCTGGGGCAGATCACCTGGGCCGGCTGCGAGGCGGTGTGCATCTCCAACGGCTACCACTGCGACGGTTGCCGGGGAATCCTGCCGGGGGCCAACGTCGAGTCGCACCGTCAGCTGTTGCGCGACTGTGGGCTGAGCGACAGCGATATCGACAGTCGCTACCGTCTGTTCTGCGCGTCGGACATCGGAGGCAAGCGATGAGCGGCGAGACTTGGAACATCAAGGTCGAGCACATCGCTCGCGTCGAGGGTCACGGCACCATCAAGCTCAACGTCAAAGACGGCGTCGTCGAGGACGTGAAGCTCTGCATCGTCGAGGCGAATCGTTTCTTCGAGGCCTTCACCCGCGGCATGCAGCCCCACGAGATCCCGTGGATCGTCGGGCGGATCTGCGGCATCTGCTGTGTGGGCCACCAGCTCGCCGCCACCCGGGCGGTCGAGGATGCCCAAGGCTTGATACCGAGCGCGCAAACCGTGCTTTTGCGGCGGCTCCTCAACCACTCCCAGTTCATCCAGAGCCACGTCCTGCACGTGTATTTCCTGGCCGTACCGGACTTCCTCGGGGTTCCCAGCGTGCTGCCCCTCGCCAAGACCCACCCCGAGGTGGTGAAGCGCGCGCTGCGGCTCAAGAAGCTCGCGAACGACTTCACCGCGGTGTTTGGTGGGCGCACGCTGCACCCGATGGCCAACACCCTGTTGGGCTGGCGAAAGCTGCCGGATCTCGACGCTGTGGCCTCTATTCGCGACCGGCTCGCCGCAGCTGTGCCCGATCTGGCAGACACCGTCTCGGTGGTCCGCACCTTGCCCATGCCGGACTACGAGCGGCAAACCGAGTTCGTTTCGCTGAAGCGGCCCGATGGCTACGCGCTGTACCAGGGAGACGTGTACAGCTCTGTCACCCAGTCGACGGTGCCAATCAGTGAGTATCGCTCGGTCTGCAACGAGTACACCGTGCCCCACTCGACCACCCGATGGTCCCGGTGGAACCGTGAGTCCTATGCTGTCGGTGCCCTCGCCAGGGTCAACAACAGCTTCGACCAGCTGCACCCCGCCGCCCAACAGGTCGCCGCCGAGCTCGGACTCACGGTGCCCTGCTTCAATCCCTACATGAACAACCTCGCGCAGGTGGTCGAGATCGTGCACTGCGCCCACGAGAGCCTGGAGCTCCTCGACCGGGTGCTCGGTGGTGGATTACATACCGAGGACCTCTCTTTCCAGCCGAGAGCGGGGACTGGCTTCGGCGCTACCGAGGTTCCTCGAGGCGTGCTCTTCCACGAATACACCTTTGGAGAGGACGGGCGATGTGCTGGGGCCAACGCCGTGATCCCAACCAGTCAGAACATCGCCAACATCGAGGCTGACATGCGGGCCTTTGCGCCGCAGATGCTGGGCGACCTCAGCCGAGATGAGATTCGGCTGCGCCTGGAGATGTTGGTTCGAGCCTACGATCCTTGCATCTCCTGCTCGGTCCACCTGTTGGACGTGCAGTTCGTGGATTAGCGATGGCTGTCGAGATCGTGGGCATTGGTAGCCGAGTTCGCGCCGACGACGCCATTGGCTTGCACCTGGTCGAGGGCCTGGCGGGGCGGCCGGGACTGCGCACCCACCTCTGGGAGGATCGGGACGCTCTGGACCTGGCCACCCTGCTGCTGGAGCTCGACAGACCGGTGCTGGTGGTGGACTGCGCGCGCATGGGTCTGGAGCCGGGAGCTTGGCGCGCATTCGACGCGGAGGACGCCGATCTTCGCCAGCACGCCCGCTCCGTATCCACCCACGGTCTGGGCTTGGCCGACGCCCTGGCCCTGGCGAAGGATCTGGGGTTTGGCAGGCCAGTGCGGATCTTCGGTGTGCAACCGTTCGATCTCTCCCTTCGATCCGGCCTGAGTCCGGGGATGGCAGGTGCTCTGGCTGTCCTGCGGGAGGCCTTCTGGGAGGAGGTGAGCGCGACCGAGCAGCTGGCGTGTCATGGTAGGGGTCGTGTCCTCCCGGAGAGGATCTGATGCACGAAGTCTCACTGGTCGCTTCCGTCGTCGAACACGCCTCTCTGGTGCTCGCGGGAGGCCAGGCAGAGAAGGTGCTCTCAGTGACGCTTCGCCGCGGGCTGCTGTCCGGGGCGGATCCGGAAGCCCTGCGGTTCTGCTTCCCCCACGTCGCGCGTGGCACTCCTCTCGAAGGCGCGGTGTTGCACATTGTCGAGCAACCACTGGAGCTGTCTTGCGAGACGTGCGGCTCCCTCACGAAGACCCGTGAGCTGCACCTGATCTGCGGGGACTGCAGCGGTGATCGAGTGAGCGTGACCGCTGGCGGCGACCTGATCATCGAGTCGATGGAGGTGTGCTGATGTGCTCGACCTGTGGCTGTGACGAAGCTGGACAGCTGAAGCATCACCACCACGACTCGACGGCGTCTCACCACCTCGAGCTCGGACGCGCCGTGCTCGCCCACAACGACGCTCACGCCGAGGAGAATCGGCGTTGGCTCGACGCTCACAGCGTGCACATGGTCGACATCGTCTCGTCGCCGGGGAGCGGCAAGACCACGCTCCTGGAGGCTTCCCTCGACGCCCTCCGGGGACGGCTGAGCTGCGCTCTGATCGTCGGCGACGTAGCGACGGACAACGACGCGCGACGGCTGCAGGGACGAGGTGCGCCAGTGCAGCAGATCGAGACTCAGGGTGCCTGTCACCTCGACGCGACCCGCATCGCCGAGCTGCTGCCCGAGCTCGCTGGCGACGGTGTCGAGCTCCTCATCGTCGAGAATGTCGGCAACCTGGTCTGTCCCGCGGCCTTTGATCTCGGACAGCACGCGAGGGTGGCGCTGCTGTCGGTGACGGAGGGCGAAGACAAACCCCTGAAGTACCCCGCACTCTTTCACCGCGCGTCGGCCGTCGTGCTCACCAAGTGCGATCTGCTTCCCCACCTTCGCTTCGATCTGGAGGCTTGTAAACGCAATATCCACCGAATTAATCCTCGGGTCCGAGTGATCGAGGTCAGTGCTTGGACAGGTCAGGGAATGCCGGAATGGATCGCCATGCTGGAGCAAAGAAGCTGGTAGAGAAGGACGCCAGCACCCGGTTTCGATGGTGGACTCCCCGCGGCTCAGAGGTGCAGGTCCGGGAACACGAGATCCGGTCGCGCGTTGTCTGGGGAGTGTCGGTGCGCTGGCTGTTCGTGGCCATCGGCGCTCTGGGCACGGGCTGCGGAGCGGCAGAGCTGTTGCCGGCCGATGCCGACGTCGGTCTGCTCGCTCTCGCCACTCTCCTGTTGGCGGTCTGCAACGCCGCCTTCAGCGTGCTTTTGATCCGCAAGTCTTCGATCTCTCCGCGTAGCTTCCTGATCTGGGAGGCCCTCGCCGATTTTGCGGCGCTCACGGTCCTCTCCTACGCCCTGGGCACCGTGGAGACGCCCATTGTGATTCTGTACATGCCCCACTTGGCGTTGCTCACCTTGTTGCTGGACTCGAAGGCCAGCGTCGCGGTGACGGCACTGGCAGCCGCACTGGCGAGCACGCCCCTGTTCCTGGTCCGCTCCGGAGTGTTGCCGGTGGTCAGTGTTTTTGGCAGCGATCTGCCCGCCAAGGTTGCGGATAGTACCCCTCTTACCCTGGGTTTCGCGCTTGGTATCTTCGCGTGTTTCGCGACCTGCTGGTATCTCGTCTCCCAGATGTCGAACGGCCTGGTCCTGCGGGAGAAACGCCTGGAGAAGGTCCAAGATCGGCTCTCTCAGGCGGCCCGCACCAAGACCATGGCCACCCTGCGCGCCACCCACGAGCTGAAGGCGCCTCTCGCCGCCATCAAGAGCTACGTGTACACGATGCGGGATGGGTACACGGGCGAGCTTCCGGCCGAGGCGCTGCGTGTCGTGCAGAGGATTGGCGACCGTTGTGATCTCCTCACCGAGCGCATCACGGACATCATTCACCTCTCGAACCTCGAGACCCTCACCAGCGAAGAGCTGGAGCTGGGCGAGATCGATCTGTACGACCTCACCAGCTCCGAGGCCGTCGAGGCTGCCCTCCGTGGCGAGCCCCGCTCGGTCCGAGTCGACGTTGAGCCCCGACCCATTGGGCCCACCCTGGTTTCCGGGTCCCTTGGAGAGCTCAAGAGCTTGCTGGCCAACCTGCTCGACAACGCCGTCGAGTACTCTCACCCCGAAGGGGAGGTGACCGTGACGGTGGCCAGCGATGGGTCGGGAACGCGCGTTCGGATCGTCGACAACGGCATCGGCATTCCCACCGAGAACCTGCCCCACATCTTCCTCGACCACTTTCGGTCCGACAACGCCGTGGCCCACAAGGCGAACGGATCTGGCCTCGGCATGGCTATCGCGAGCGAGATCGCGCGCCTTCACGGGGCCGAGATCCTGGTGAGCAGCGAGCTGGGCCGAGGAACCGTGGTTTCCCTGATCTTCCCTCACATCAAGAGCACGCATCGGAGCAGAGAATGGCCCGCATCCTGACCGTCGACGACGACCCGGACATCAACGAGTTCCTGGAAATGGTCCTGAAGGCCCACGGACACGAGGTGTACGCCCTCACCACCACCCGCGACCTCGTGGAGCGCGCCGTCCGAGTGGCGCCAGATCTCATCGTTCTCGACGTGATCTTTCCCGAGGACCCCCAGGCGGGGTTCAAGGCTGCACGCACCCTCGCGTCCCACCCGCAGCTGCGCAAAATTCCCGTGCTGATGCTCTCGGCGGTGAACCAGAAGAGCCCGCTGGCCTTCAAGTTCTCCGAGTCGGACATCTCCGATGACTTCATGCCGGTCCAGGCATTCCTCGAGAAACCCATCGAGCCCGCGAGGCTCGTTGCCCAGGTGGAAGCCCTGCTTCACTCCTCCGGCGCCAACTAGGGCAGCAGGCAGAGGGCGCGGTCGGGTACACATGTGGTGCGCGGATGTGAGACTGCCTTGAGAACCCGTCCCTTGAGATCTCCGCCTGGAATGCTCTTTGGCGTGTGCGTGCTGTCCTTCTTCCTCATCGGGGGCTGTCCACCCGTACCCAGGGACACGGTGTGCAGCGGTTGCATCCCAGTCGAGGGGCGCGCGTACCACTCAGCCACGCCTCTGTTGGACGGTCAGATCCTCATCCTCGGTGGGGGCTACGACGAGGGGATCTTGGTCGAACCCGTCGAGATGAGCTTCAGCAGGGTGCCCGGTCTCCCGGTGCAGGACCACACTGCGGGACAGCTCTCCGACGGCCGGGTCTTCGTAGTCGAGAGCGTACCGAACACCCGCACTTCGGTACACATCCAGGACCAGGACGACTGGCAGAACGTCGGCGAGATGAGTGAGCCTCGCTTCAGTCCGAACGTGACCGTGGCGCCGTCGGATGCGGTGGCGGTCACCGGGGGCGACGATTTGACTGTCTCGGTGCTCGGCTTCGACCCCTTCGCGGAGAGCAGGCTCGACGAGTTCAGCTATGGCGGCACCACGCCACCCGTGCTTTTGGCAGATGGAACCTTGCTCCTGCCGAACTGCTCGTACTCTCACGGGCAGCTCTTCACTCGCTTGGATCTGGGCCAGGCTGCGTACCAGACGACTCCAGACGGACCGGCGCTGCAGGACGAACTCGCGCTCTGCTCCTGTGTCTCGGCGATGATGTCGGATGGCCGGGTGTTCTACCTCTGTGATGAGGAGCAGGAGCAGCCGTACTCTGCGAGGGCCTGGCTCTACGACCCCGGCACCAGTGCGATCCGCGAGGTCGCCCAGCTGTACTGGGACTTCACGGGCCAGACGGCGGTGGCGATGTCGGACGGGCGGGTCGCGATTGTTGGGGGCGTGTGCCAGTCGTGCTCTTCATCTCTGAAGACGAACCACAAGGATCCCGAGTACACGTGCTCTGCGAACGCCGGCATGGGTGAGTGTGGCTGTGAGACGGTCTTGTACTTCGATCCCGCAGACGAGACGCTCAAGAACGCACCGGGTCCGCAGCTTCCTCGCCTCGGGGCCTCCTGGAGCCTGCTTCCCGACGATCGTTTCTTGGTCTACGGCGGAATCGGGACGCTCGGCTGTGACGGGTACGACACCTGGGTGGGGGTGCTCCCGACCGCAGAAGTGATCTCGATTCCATCCCGTTGACGTGACGGCGGCCGCGGTTTATCCACTCCGATGTGCGCTGCGATCCCCAGGCTCAATCGCCAGCAATTGACTGGCCGGTCCGACTCTCACGTCGCCCGGCAGGATGAGCTGGCCTGCAGGTTGCATCCGGTGGCGGCGCGCGCACTGTGTGCCATGAGAGCGGCGGCTGCCGAGGAGGGCTTGGACCTGAGCCCCGCCTCGGCGTTTCGGGACTTCGAACGCCAGCTTCGAATCTGGAACGACAAGTGTCGCGGCCTGCGACCCCTTCTCGATCGCGACGGTCGCCCGGTCGATTCCAAGGCGCTACGCGGCGACGATCTCGTGGACACCGTCCTCATCTGGTCGGCGCTGCCCGGTGCAAGTCGTCATCACTGGGGTACCGACTTCGATCTCGTCGATGCTTCGGTGCAGTTGGCTCCTGGAGAGGATGCCCTATCGCCCGAGAACTACGCCGCTGGAGGTGCCTTCGGGCCGCTCGCGGCGTGGCTCGGTCAGCACGCTGAGTTCTACGGTTTCTACCTGCCTTACGACCTGGACCGCGGTGGCGTTCAACCGGAGCCATGGCACTGGAGCTACGCACCTATCGCCGCCAGTGCCCAGGCCGATCTCACCATCGAGACCCTCGCCGACGCGCTCTCGGAAGCTCGGATCGAGGGCAAGGAACACATCGAGGCCAGACTGCCCGCGCTGTACGAGCGATACGTCCTGCGGGTCGCAGATCCCTCGGATCTAGTGCTCAATACGCGATGATTTACTGGGCGGCGTCGAGCAGGATCTGCTTCAGCTCGTCGAAGTTGGCCGGGTCGTTGAGCGGGTTGGCGATCAGGTTGTAGGTCAAGATCTGCTGGTTGTTCTCGTCCAGGATCTTTACGTCTCGCAGCGACGCGCCCCAGAGGGTCCAGATTTGAACGCCGACCACGTCCTGTAGCCACGGCAGATCGTGGTTGGCTGTCATCAGTGTGTTGCCGGCCTCCTGGCCGATGTTGTTGATGCCGAGGATCTGGATGGGACGCGGGGTGACGACGAGGTCGATTTCCTGCTGCATGGTGGCGAGGTAGCCAAACTGGCTACGACAGACGCCTCAAAGTGCGTTCCCGAAGTAGTAGGCGCTCACCGATCCCATGTAGTCGCGTGGGGAGACCATCTGCCCGTACGACGGCGAGGTGGTGTTCATGTCCTCGAGGCTGAAGTCGGGCATCTGAACGATGGGCACGATGGACGTGTCGGTGATGGAGGTGTCGGCGAGAGCCGTGTCGGCGACGGAGGTATCCGCCGTGCCAGTGTCGCCGGTTTCGGCGCCTGTTTCAGCGACAACGCCGGTGTCTGTGTCCGTGTCGGAGTCCGTATCGGCGTCTGTGTCCGAGTCTGTGTCTGTATCGGCGTCCGTGTCCGCGTCCGCGTCCGTGTCCGCGTCTGTGTCTGTATCGGCGTCCGTGTCCGCGTCCGTGTCTGTATCGGCATCCGTGTCCGTATCGGCGTCCGTGTCCGCGTCTGTGTCTGTGTCCGCGTCCGTGTCCGTATCGGCGTCCGTGTCCGTATCGGCGTCCGTATCCGCGTCTGTGTCCGTATCGGCGTCCGTGTCCGCGTCGGTGTCCGTGTCAGCATCCGTGTCCGTATCGGCGTCTGTGTCTGTGTCCGCGTCTGTGTCCGCGTCCGCATCTGTGTCCGTATCGGTGTCTGTGTCGGCGTCCGTATCGGTATCCGTGTCAGCATCGGTGTCGGAGTCCGTGTCCGTATCGGTGTCCGCATCGGCGTCGGTGTCTGTGTCGGCATCCGTCACATCGGTCGGTTGCGAATCCGCCGGCTCCACCTCTGGGGTGCATGCGAAAAGCCCCAGCGTCAGCATCGTTATCAGTCGCATTCGGGCCGTCCTTCGTCGCGGCACAGGATACCCGAACTCACAGCAATCGCCGGATCTAGAACTGGAAGTACAGGAAATCGGTCTGCGTCTGGCGTGCGAAAGTGTAGATGGCAATCCCCGCAAGTGCCCATAGGGAGGTCTCTATCGGGAACCAGGCCGCGGTCTTGCGAAGGCGGGGCAGTACATACAGTTCTGCGAGCATCGCCACTGTCAGAGTGAATGCCCCAGCCAGGGCAAACGCCAACATGACGCCCGCCACGACCCGCTCTTCGAAGGTGCCGGCGAGAGGGCTACCCGCGAAGTAGGTCGCCAGGCGGAGCAGGCTTGGCTCTCGAAAGATCAGGTGGGCGATCCACCCGATGGCGATCATCAGTCCCACTTGTGCCGGACGTTGCCAGTGCCCGGATCCCCAGCTCGGCACCCGCGCGCCGACGACCTGCCAGGTCACCTGGACGACGCCCCAGAAGACACCCCAGAGCACGAAGTGCCAGGCCGCGCCGTGCCAGAGGCCACTGAAGAGCATCGTCAACAGCGTCGCGCGGATGGCGTTGTCCATCGGGAGCCAGCTCCAGCTCCGAGAGAGGTAGGTCGGGAAGAACACATAGTCCCGCAACCAAGCCGAGAAAGAGATGTGCCATCGCTCCCAGAACTCGATGGGGCTGGCGGCGAGGTAGGGATGCCGGAAGTTCCGCATCAGCTCGATCCCGAAGAGCCGCGCCGATCCGCGAGCAATGTCGCTATAAGCCGAGAAATCGGCGAGCATTTGCACCATGAAACCCAGTGCCGCAGCCCAGGCCATCGCCCTGGAAGGCTGGTCGGTGGCAAAGATGGCGTTGACGTAGGGGGCCAGGGCGTCGGCGATGACGACCTTCTTGAACAGACCCCACACGATCAGGCTCACCCCCCATCGCGTCTGCTCCCAAGACCAGGTTCGGTCGGCTTCGAACTGCGGCAGGAGGTTTCCGGCCCGCTCCACCGGTCCGGCCACCAGCTGTGGGAAGAAGGAGACAAACAGCAGGTAGTCGACGAAGTTTCGCCGCGCCTCGATCTTTCCCCAGTACACGTCCAGCGTGTAGCTCATGGTCTGGAAGGTGTAGAAGGAGATGCCCACCGGCAGCAGGATGCCCAGTGTCTCCACGTTAGCGGACAGACCGAAGAACGAGATCGCCGTCGCGACATTCTCCAGGAAGAAGTCCAGATACTTGAAGGTTCCGAGGAGAAGCGCGTTGCCGAGCAGGCTCAGTCGCAGGAACCAAAGCTTTCGGTCTGGACGGGCCGCCATGCCCCGGGCGCAGCCATAGTCGAGGACAGCGGAGTACAGCAGGAGCAGGACCCATGCGGGATGGATCCAGCCATAGAACAGGAAGCTCGCCGCAACCAGAAGCAGGTTCTGCCCTCGTCGTGGCAGCAGCCAGTACAACGCGACGACGACGACGAGAAAGAGGCCAAACTCGGACTGGGCGAAGGTCAAACGCTACTCGGACAGCGTGAGACGAGTGAGATGCAAGAAACCGCCGTCGGTCTGCAGCTCGAGCTTCACGGGCACATCCCTGGGAATGGCCGGCACCTCGAGAGAGAGGTCCAGGAGACTATGAGGCTCGGCAAATGTCCAGGACGCGACAGGGATATCATCGGCATGAAGCGTCATCTGCAGGGGAAAGGGCTGCAGATACCGGAGCGCGCGCAACCGGAGTCGCCCCGCGGGTGCGTGCAACCCGGAGGTGTCGTCGACGTGCAGGCTGAGTTGGTCGCCAGGTAGCAACCAGCGCCCCTCGGCCAGCTCGGCAATGAAGGCTTCTCCCGGCCCCTTTCGACGCGACTTGCCGCGCTTCTCTGGTCGCGTCAGGCCGATCCCAACCTGCTCGGGGTTCACGGGCCACCAGGTGCACCGGCGCTCTGGATTCCAGACCGCTCTCAGCCCTTCGGACTTCTTGGGGACCCGGAATGTCACTGATTCGGCCCTCGCGCGCCCGTTGATCCACCTTCCCGCGCTGTCGACGACGCCCAACGGGACGCAAGCGCGGCTGTGGTCCGGCTCCATGGTGTCGTCCAGCGAGAGCCAGTTGGGGTCGTCGATGGGGATGGACGCGCCGCGGCGCCCGTAGGTGGGTGGTTCCTGACCGATTTCCGGCGGAGGGTCCGCGTAGGAGGCGGCCGCATGTAACAGGTTCACGGACGCGGACGAAGTGCGCTCGGAACCCAGCAGATAGCGAGGGTCCACGTGGGCCTCGTCCAGCCGCAGATCGCGGATCAGCAAGAACGGCCCATCCGCGGGGGAGGTCCACGCCACCTCGTAGCCGACGCCTTCTGACGAGTACTCGCCGCGCATCACATCGCCCACCTCCGACAACTGCACGGCCACGCCGTCGACGGTCAGCGTCGCTTTCTGGAGGCCTCCGTCGATTGCAAGTGCGGAGGTCGAGAGCTTTCCGGCCCATTCTTCGCCACCTTTCAGCACGGTCGTGGTCCCAGGATAGACCCAGGTCGCCTCGACACCGACGAACCGAGGCGTGACCGCCGCGTGCCAGGAGGCGGAGTCAATTCGATGCTGGGTCTGCGGCGCCTCGAAAAGACCGAGACTCAGCCCCGATCCGTCCTTCACCCTGACGAGGATCCTCTTGGGCTCGTGAACGTAGGTGTTGTCACAGTCAGCATCCGGCGTCCCGGCATCCAGCGGTACGCCATCCTTGAGGACGATGAGTGGCGACACGGGCACGGAGAAACGCAGGAGAGCCGCAGTCGACAGCGGCGAGTCCCGGAGCGGCAGATACCAGGTGCACGGCCCCCGCTTGACCGGCGCGGGTTGCGGGACAGTCGGTGGAGCTCCAAGTCGCTCTGTGTGGAGCGCTTCCCGCGGCATCGGCGCTGGCACGAACGGCCGATCTTCCAGGACTCCCCGCTCTCGTATGTGGGCCAGGAGGGCCTTGGTCACCACGGTGCTGCCCTCGCGGGTCATGTGGATCTTGTCAGTGTAGTGTTGGCGGTCTACCGGGGTTTCCGCCAGGTCGATGAAGACGATCTGCCGCTCGTTCAGGTACTCCGCGACCGCCCGGGTCCGTGCCACCATCCGCTTCGAGGAGAGATGCTCCCGCTCGCGAGCCGGGAGGCGCACAAAGACCAGCTCGATCTCGTGTGCTTTGGCCAGGTCCACCATCTCGGCGACAAAGGAATCCTCGGGACGGTCTGCGACCTCGGCCGTGTCGACCCCACCAGGTCCGCCCCCCACTGGGAGCCAGCCCTCGAGGCCGCTTGCCGCTTGTCCGCCCTCTCCGAGCACTGCTGCCGCGGCACTGGTGCTCACCTCGTTTCCGCGCATCAGGATCGGGCCGTCCGAGGCGAAGAGCAGCCCAGTGACCAGATCGCGCAGGCCGTCCATCAGCGAAGATCGCAGTGTGCTGCTGCGGTGTCGGATCCGGCCGCGCAGGTCGGGCAAGGGCAGGCCATCTCGGACACGGCCGGCCAGGGGGTCTCTTCCACCCGCGAGGGCAACCATGTGCGCATAGTCGCGATCGCTCGACGGCTCCAGGGTGAGCAGGTTTGTGATGGTCGAGGCGATGATGACGAGGCGGGGCCGGTGTCCGTTCGCCAGGATCCGGTCGCGCAGGACCACCGTCCAGGTCGGCGCCATGGTTCCAGGCATGGCCGCGTCCAGCGCTCCCAGCCCCAGGCGACCCCCCAGCCTGCCGATGGCGAGGTTGCGATTGGCGGTCGAGTTGCCGATCACCACCAGCTCTGGCCTCGCGTGGGCAAGCTTGTTGTCCAGTGCCGTTCCGAGGCGGTTTCCCTCCGCTGTCGGAGGCTGCGAGAGCGCGCCAACCCAGGTGCCGCCGATGAGCAACGGCAAGATCAGGGCGGCAATGATGGCGATTCTCTGCATGGACGACAGGCTACCGGCTGCGGCTTGGTATATGGGAGAGCGTGCCACCGACAACCATCCTCGACCTACTTCACGAGCGCGTGACCCGCACGCCAAAGCAACCCCTTTTCCGATTCCTGAAGCATGGCGAGTCAATAGGGGTGTCGACTCTCACGGTCGAGCAGGTCGTGGCACGAGCCAGAGCGGTTGCGGATGCGCTCGGTGCCGCCGGCCTCGGACCTGGCGATCGCGCGATGCTGATGTATCCACCCGGCCTCGGTTTGCCTCCAGCGCTGCTCGGATGCCTGCTCGCGGGCGTGATCGCTGTGCCCGCGCCCGCGCCATCCACCGGGCAAGGCGAGCGGCTCATGCGCCGACTCCTCGCGATGGCCGCCTCTGCCAGCGCGAAAGCCGTGCTCGTTCCCAACGCGCTCCTCGGGCTCCAGGACAGCATGCCTCCCGCTCTGGCCGATGCTCGGTGGATCGGCACCGACGAACTCCACCCTGCGCGGCCCGGCGACCCTTCCGCAATCACCACCTCTGGCCTGGCATATTTGCAATACACATCTGGTTCTACCTCCGATCCGAGGGGGGTCCGGATCACGCACGCCAACTTGATGGCGAACTGTAGGGATGTCGACGAGGCCTATGCCTTCGACGCGTCCAGTGTCCTGGTCTCCTGGGTCCCGCTGTACCACGATCTCGGGCTCGTCTACGGCGTGCTGATGCCCATATATGCAGGTTGCTGCAGCATATTCATGGATCCGGCTGCGTTCGTACAGCGCCCGATCCGCTGGATGGCGGCGATGAGCAAGTGGGAGGGGACCCACAGCGTGTCGCCGAACTTCGGCTTCGACCTCGCCGTCCTGAAGACCCGTCCAGAGCAGCGCTCCTCCCTCGATCTCAGCAGCTGGCGCGTCGCTCTGAACGGTGCCGAACCCATCCGCCGCCCGAGCGAGGATCGCTTCGTCGACACCTTCGCTCCCCACGGCCTCAGCGCGGACGTCATCTCCCATTCCTATGGACTGTCCGAGGCAACCGCGAAGGTCACCGCCGAGCATCCGGGGCGACGCCGTTGTTTCCTCTCCCTCGATGCGCGCGCTCTCGAGGGGCACAGGGTCGAGGCGGCAAAGCCCGGTGTTTCCTCCCGCACGGTGGCCAGCTGTGGGCAAGTTGCTGGAGACATGCGCGTGGCCATCGTCACCGACGGTGTGTCAGTCGCGCCCGACCAGGTCGGAGAGGTATGGCTCCAGGGCTCCTCGGTGGCCGATGGATACGATGGGGATGCCGAGGCCACGGCAGCGACGTTTGGTGGGCTCCTGCAAGGCGAGGCTGGTCGGTGGCTTCGCACCGGAGATCTTGGTTTTTTGGCTGATGGCCAGCTGTACGTGACCGGTCGCAGCAAGGACCTGATCATCCTTCGCGGCGAAAACCACTACCCCCAGGATCTCGAGTGGGCGACCGTGGAGAGCCATGCCTCCATCAGGCCCGGAGGTGTGGTGGCATTCTCTGTCGACTGCGACGCGGGCGAGGGTGCGGTCGTGCTCGCCGAGCTGCGGTCGGGTCCTGTGACCGATCCACAGCCGGTGCTCAGGGCGATTCACGGGGCTCTCTCCGACCTCGGCATCGAGGCCTCCGTAGCGCTCTTGGCGGCGGGCTCTGTGCCTCGGACTTCGAGCGGCAAGGTCCAGCGGGCCTTGGCCCGACGCCGGTGGATCGACGGTGATTTTGCTGTCCTGCATCGCTCCCAGCCGGGAATCGGCGGGTCCTCTCCGCCTGTTGAGGAGCGTCAGATTCGCGAGGTTCTCGCCGATCGTTCAGCCGACCGTCACTCGGATCTGGTCCGGCATCTGCGTGAAATGTTCGCCGCAGAGCTGGGGATCGACATCGCCGAGGTCGAGCCGGATCAATCGGTGCGAGAGCTCGGGCTGGACTCGATTCGCACCGTCGACCTGGGTCAGAAGGTCGCGGACAGCCTGGGGATCAGCCTCTACCCGGGTGTCGTTCAGGATCACCCCTCGGCGAGCGCGCTGGCGACGTTCGTGCTCGGTCGGCCGGAGGTGTCCTGACCTATCCAGGTTGATCCACTTCCACGAGGACGACTACTGTCAGATAGAGGTCTTTACCGGCGTCGAACCACGACCACGGCCACGGCGGCCCGACGGCTTCGGCTGAGACGGCCTCGGTAGCGACGGCTGCTCGGGTCTGGCTGGCGGGGTAGGTCGTTGGCTGGGATGGGTCGGAGGGTGGGGGGCGTCGGGAGTAGTTCCGTGGAAAAGCTCTTTTGGGCGGCCTGCGGCCGGCGAGGAGCACGCCCTCTGCACACCCGGCAGCATGAAGGTCCGCAGGGTTGGTAGGTGGCGACGGCTGTTGTCTGGGCGGACCTCTTGCTGGAATGGGCTGCGCGCCCCTTCAACCCCCGGCAGAGGGATGCCCTCTGCACTCCCCGGATAGGACTATTGTCCGGATAGGTCGCCCACGACCACGACCACGACCACGATGGCCTCGCATTGCTGCTTTCTCGTGTTCGAACACGAGATGTCGAATGTGGCGTACGGAATGTTCGAAATCGGATGGGCAGCGGGGGCTCAGTGCTCATATCTTCTCAGCATCAGGGCGGGGAGGCGTGATGCAACGGTTCAAAATGGGTTCATTGGTGGTCTTGGTGCTGGCGCTGACCGCGTGCGGAGACTCGGTATCGGCGAGTGGTGAGCTCGGAGCCATGACGTTTTCCTTGGCTGCAAACTACGAACTGGAAGGTTCTCTCACAGAGATCGGCATCGTCACCGGCCACGAGCAGGACATTGTCACCGGGCTCACGCGCCGGGGAGAGCGCCGCGTCGATCATGCCAACCAGGTGACCTATCGCCTGTTGCCGTCCGCCGGTACGGAGGTCTCTGTCGATAGCCGGCTCGATGACGACGATGTGCCGTGGGTCAAGGTGCTGGTGGACGAGCCCGGGACCTACATGCTCGAGGCACTCGAAGACGACGAGATCGTGGACTACCTCACGCTGGAGTTCAGACGCCCAGAGTCGATAGACGTCGTCAGCTGGATCAAGGCTCCAGGAGAAGACGACTTCGGCCGTGACCTCCGCAGAGACAGCTACGGCGTCGTCGAAGGCGCGCAGGTCGTCATGGTTCCGATCCCCATGGGACCCGACAATGAGCGACTCGCCGGCGACTACGACGTGGCGTTCAGCTTCACGCCCGAGTGGGCTGCGGTGCACACCTCGAACGTAGCGGGCATCTACGAGAAAGAAGGGGTCTTCGGAGGCGCCGTGAACGAGTCGTTGGTGTTCACCGAGCCCGCCGACGTCGAGGTCTTTGTCGAGGATTTGCCGAACGATCTGGTGGAAGTCATCGATGTCGAGGTCACCGAGCGCCCGCAAGAGTAGCGCTCGGTAGCCGGGTCACTGCTCGCAGGCCTCGACCCATCTGGGGATCGAAGCGAAGTTGCGAACGACGATCTGACGGACCCGGTCGCTCTCCGTGGAGATGGTGGTGCCGGTGAGCATCTTGCAGATCTCACCGTGGAGATACCCATGCATGACGTCGACGGCGGTCAGCAGCTGGGAGCGACTCAGTCGACCACCGCTGTGGAACACGAGATCACCGACGAAGCCCTCGGCCATCTCCAAGCGCAGCACTGCGAGCTCGGGGGGAGGGGAGCCGCCCAGGGACTCGAGCCAGAGGAAGCGGTACAGGCCGGGATGCTGGATTGCAAAATCGATCTGGCGCTCCGCAAAGTGCGCCGCGAACGCCGTGAGTTCGGGGGTCTCCGGCTTGTGCTGCTCGACGGCCTCCACCAGGTCGCGAAGCCCCTCGCAGCGGGCTGCCCAGAACAGGTCTTCGAGGCTGCCGAAGTAGTTGTAGGCGTTGGTGTGCGCACAGCCCACCCGCTTTGTGATCCGGCGCAGGTTCACCCCTCGCACTCCCCCCTGTTCCTCGACCAGGTCAAGGGTGGCGCGCATCAGGCGGGTTGCCATCTCCGGGGGTGGTTTTGCAGCGGGCAGGGAGAACTCACAGCTCGATGCCCACGAGAACCTGGGGCACGAAGATGGGATTGTAGATCGGCACGTCCTCATAGCCCGGCCACTTGTTCTGGCGGGCGATGGAGAACCCGATCCCCGGCTGCGGCGTCACGAACAGAGGCAGTTTCCCGACTTTGAAGCCGAGTTTATAGCCGACGTAGGCCTCTCCCCACAGCTCCAGCCCCGGGTAGGTCTCGCCGTCGATGGAGGAGTGGAATCTGTTGTACGCCGGGAAGAACATCGACTCGACGTGCAGTCCACGCCACAGATACTGCCGGTATCCGAGCAGGGCTGTGTAGGCCTCGGCCTGTCCGGGCGCGGGACCGATGCTGCCCTCGCGCCAGCGCTGGAGCCCGACGCCGAACACCACCTCGCCGTGGTCCCAGAACGCATAGCTCGCTTGGAGGATGTAGATCCTCACGAGCGGAAAGGTCGCGCTCGTCTCGATGGCCCACTTGTGCCCGTCGTCCGCTGGTTGGTCTGCGACGGGCTCATCGGTGGTTTCATCGTCCGCGGCATTGGCGGCCGTCGGTGCCATGAGGGCTAGGAAGCTAACAATCTGAAGTAGTCGCATTTCACTCACCTCCGTTATTACCACTGGTAATAACCACTGGTAACCAGTTCTGTGGGAGGACGCCTGTCTCGCGCCTGCTAGCTCCGGCGACGTAGTGGCTACTTGGGGCTGCTGACCTCGAAGGTGAGCGAGAACTGATAGGGCAGTTCGTGGCGTTCGACCTGGGTCCAGCCGGCGACCTTCAGCTCCTCGATCACCTTCGCCTCTGGGATCCGATGCTTCTCAGGTGGTCCCACCGGGATCTCGCCTGGCTTGAAGTCCACCACTACAAGTCGACCGCCAGCGGTCATCGCCTCTGTGAGCCTGGTGAAGTAGGCGCGGCGCTCGCCAATGTGGTGGTAGGTGTCGACGAGCAGCACTCGGTCCACCTCGTTGGCCTTCAGCGCCGGGTCGTCGGCCTTGCCTTGGCGGGCCTCTACCTGAGGGGTGTGGTCGGCCTTTGCGCGCTCGGCCATGTGTGCGATCAGCGTGGCTTCGATGTCCACCGCGATCACCTTGCCCTCCGGACCGACGGCGCGGGCGAGGTGGGGGTTGAAGTACCCCGTGCCCGCTCCGATGTCTGCGACCGTCATGCCGGGGCTGAGCTCGAGGTGCTTCACGACCTCTTCTGGTTTCTGCCAGGCGTCCCGCTCGGGATCATCGAAGACCTCTGACCAGTGCTCCGCGTCGTCGAAGCGGTGGTGCACGGTGGCACCGTCGGGGGCGTGTTTGTCGTGGCCGGGTGCCTCGGATGCACAGGAGAGCAGGAGGAGGGCAGTGAGCATGCGCCGGGGTAACGCGGGGGAGCCTGGGGCGGCGGCGACGAGATCCCGCACCCTTCACAGTGTCCCTTCGGCACTCGATTGCATACCTTTAGACTGGTACTATCGAAGATTTCGGCAAGGCGGGAAAGAATCAAGGAATGAAGAGGAATATATGAAGTCTTGCGCTGCTGAATGGTGGTGGTTACACTCTACGAAAGTGAGGCTTCGTATGAGCTGGATAGTGGGCATTCAGGACCGCCGTGGTTCAACCGCGACCTATTTCGCAGTCATCCTTCCGGTGGTTGGCATGTTCTCGGCGATGGCGATTGAGATCGCCTACCTCGGCGTTGTCCAGCAGCAGCTCCAGGGTGTAAGTGATGCGGCTGCGCACGCGGCCAGTCTAGTGATGGACGGCTCGGAAGAGGGACTCGATCTCGCTCGCAAAGAGGCCCTTCTCGTGACCCAAGGCTCCATCGTCAACTTCCTGGACTATGAGCTCACGGAAGCGGACATTGTCTTCGGCTATTTCGATGTAGACACCGGAGAATTCATCGAATCAAGTGATGCAGACCTCGTGAATTCAGTGAAGGTACCACTTACGGAGTATGAAGTCGGCCTCGGATTCGGGATGGCGTTCTTTCAGAAGAGCTTCCCAGTGACTGCTTGCGCGGCGGTGATGCAGGGCCCCGGCAACGCCAATACCGGTGATATCGGTGGACGCGGGCTCAATAACGGCCACTTCGACTACGACTCCACCGATCCCCGCGCCCACTGTCCGGGCTCCCAGGTCTGTGAAGGCACCACCAAGCACACCCATGAGTTCGACGACATCTACGACGTGACCTTCGCCAACCAGTTCAACGGTCTCGACGACCATCTGCCCGTGGACGGATGTGTCGATGCAACGGGAAAAAAGCCACAGGTTGGCGGCTGTGGCGGCGACTACACACGAGTCATCGAGAACGGCGTGCCCTTCAAGATCCTCGTCTCGAACGCCGAGCTCTCTCCGGGCGCCTGGTTGACGGTCAACGGCGACGAGATCGACGTCGAGTTCTATGACGACATGTCGTTTGCTGCGCTTCCGACCTATGTGCTCGGTGGGGTGGGTCCAAACACGCTGAACTCCCTGACGGTGAACTTCGATATCAACGCCATCGCCAACTGCGAGCTGATCCCGACGAACACCGGCGACGTGAGGCGGAATACGCCAGGCATCAACGGCGAGTGGCGCAGCGGCGCGCTCACAGTACAGTTTGTGGACCCGAATTCCGCTACGACCTCCAACCTCAGTGCCGGAGGACACGACGTGGTGGTCAGCGAGGACGATGGCTTGATGTGGGAAGGCACCTTCTTCTGGCATTGGGACGGTCCTTCCTACACTGCCGCTGACGCGATCGACTGGCAGAACCAATACGACGACCTGGACTGCCACACGGCACAGTTCATCGACCACTACCCAGGAGGCACCGCATGCGGCGGCTAATCAGGGCACGAGGTCGCCGTGGCAACTCGGCGATAGAGTTCGCGCTCATCGCGCCGGTGTTGTTCATGCTCACCTTCGCGATCATCGACTTCAGCTGGTACTTTGTCGCCTGGCGCTCAGTCATCACATCGGCACAGGTCGCGGCTCGGGCCGGGGCGAGGACTCCGTTGATGGAGAGCCCCGACGCCGTGGCAATCGCCAAGGCGAAGAGCGCCATCGAGGTCAACTACCCCACGTCCGAGCCAATCGCTCGGTACTACGGAAGCGTCGAGAACGGGACCCACGTTCGCGTCGACATCGAAGTGGATTTCCAGCCCCTCGTCGGGTTCGTCAAGGCGCCGGAGACTCTATTCGCCCACCAACAGATGAGGGTCGAGATTCAGCAATGACACACAGACCAAAGATCGGCCTTTCCTCCCGTCTGCGTCGCGGTGCCAACAGCGTCGAGTTCGCGCTCCTTGCGCCTGTGATCCTGATGCTGACCTTCGGGATCATGGACTATGGCTGGTACTTCGCGACCTACAGCATCACCCAGCGAGCCGCACAGGAAGGCGCTCAGGTCGGGGGGCAGACGCCACTAGAAGAAGACCCCACGGCTGCGGCGATCGCGGCGGCGAGTGCGATGATTGAAGCGAGCTATCCGGCGAGTGCGATGCCCGTCACCGTCGATGCAAAGATGGCCGACGACATCATCGTCGTCGCCGTGGCTCTCGACTTCGACCCGCTGAGCGGGTTCGTACC
>PJEL010000752.1_pt1 | contig 36625 bp, 1 predicted proteins | sample 1853271 | NCBI WGS metagenome assembly PJEL01 (sample SAMN08108733, study PRJNA415343) | Invertebrate metagenome, whole genome shotgun sequencing project. | host: Globobulimina | place: Sweden: Gullmar Fjord | collected 2015-08
CGGTTCAGATCAGTCCAAGGATCATGCATTGCATCGTCGTGCGGTGGAGAAACTTCCCCTACCATCACGCTGAACATGCTGTAGTTCTGATGACCTCCTCCCCATGGGTTGGGAATGTCGAATTGAATGCCTCCTCGGGCTCGGGTCGCTGCTTCGAGTCCCATGGGCCGCTCGGCGGGCTGCTCACTAAGAGAGAGCGAATTCTGCCCTCGAGGAGGAGTTCCCTGGTTATCATGAGCAAACGGACAATTCTCCCGATTGCAACTTCCGTACAAGGTGTAGGCTATGCATTGCCCATTAGCTATGCACTGCTCGCGTTTAGCAGCCATGGCAGGGTCTTCTGTCCCCTTGCCTTTTCCTTTCGAGCCTTCCTTGCCCTTCTTGCCTTTTCCTTTCGGGTCTTCTTTGCCCTTGCCCTTAGAGCCGTCTTTGCCCTTTCCCTTAGGGTCCAGTTTGCCTTTTCCCTTGCCAGGAGGTCCATCCTGTCCTTGAGCGAGTCGTTGTTTCTGCTCTTCTTTGGACTGCTTTATCCTCTCTGGGTCGTGATCATATATGCATGATCCATCTTTTTCGCCAGGGCAGGTACCATGTTCCCTCTTATGAAAGCAGATTCCTTTTCGTTTTTGAGGTCGCTGCCAACCGGGGTCTGCAGTAGGAGGGGAAAGCTGACTTCCTGGGCTCTTCCCATTCTTGTCCTTCCCATTCTTGCCCTTACCTTTGGGGTGTTCGTTGCTCAACCGCTGCTCGAGATTAGAGATCTGAGTCTTCAAGGGCTTGAGCATTTCTTTCGACATTTTGTCGCTAAGTTGCTTCAACGCGTTTTGAAGCCCCTTTTGAGTCATAGGTCCGGGATCACCGTTTCCCTGGTTGGCACTACTCTGACCGCCACCGCTGCCAGATCCTTTTCCGCCATTCGTTCGAGCAGCACCGCTTCCCTCAAAGTCCTGCGACTGCTCGCCAGGTCTGAACGGGTCTGTCCAGCCTTCGACTCCACCATCATTCCCCTGGTACGTGTAGGCGTAGTCTGCTGCAGCACGGTTCAGCTGCTCGTATTCCTCGTACTCAATAGTGAGCTCGTGGGCTTCTTCCCAGGTTCGAGCGGTCCGCATGAGCACGTTGCCATTTTCATCGAGGTTTCCTTCCCCGTGAGCTCCAGCCCAGACTCGTCTCTCGTATCGAATCTTCTGAGCCATCTTTATACCGACCATGCGGACATATCCGAGGTACAGGTCGATGGGCGACTTGTGCAAGCCAACTTCCTCGAGTTGCGTGACAACGTCTTCAAATTTGGCTTCAAAGGCGTGGGCTGACAGCTTTCCTCGGACCATCGTCGAGAACTCACTCTCCAGACGAATCTGCTTAGCTTGCTTTGTTTCCGAGAAGCGTAAATGCTTTTCCTTGATCATTTGGTAGACCTTTTCAGGGTCTGAATCAACCGTGCCGTTTTTACGCTGCTGATCGTAGATGATCTTGTAAGTATGCACTCTGGATCCTTCCAGACATCCTTTCAAGGCTGTAAGCATCTCGTTCGGCAACATTCCGTTGCTGTCATTTGCAAGGTGGCAGTTGTCTTCGAAAGCTTCGTAGAATTCACGAGCTGACAATCCTGTTCCGCTGTCACCCAGTTTAGGCCACTTGAGGTCTGCCTGGATGCGCATGATGGACGAAGGTTTCTTGACGAGCTTTTCGATAGCGTTCGCCAAGAATGCGTTTCCTTCCATCATTCCTTCCTTCAACGCCCGGCCAATATCTTCAGGACCAGCTCCTGTGGAACCTGCGTTGGACTGGTTCTCAACTTGCAACTGAGCCACTTGAGCTTCCAGCTCTCGGACTCGATCGCCCTGATCACGCTGCTGAATAAGTCGTCTAAGCTCACGCAGCTCCTTTTCGGTGTCTACTTGCTTCTGCACCCACGGAGACTGTTCCATTGTCTCCGGATGAGAGAGCCCCGGCCACGCGCTAGCGCAGTGGGTCGGAGCTCCTCCTCCTCCAGGAGTTCCGAGTGGTCCAGGTGCTCCGGCGAAACGCAGCTTCCGTGCTGCTTGATCCGCCTTACCTTGCCCGGCAGGAGATTCAGGGAAGAGCCATCCATCTTCCTCTGTCCTCCTCGGCCTGCCCCTTTCAGGAGTGCGTGGTGCACCGTCTCCGCGGCCACCTGACGCTTCGTCCAAGCCACTGGATGGGGAACTGAAAGTCTTCAATGGACTTTGCGACACTTTACCTCCAAAGTGTAACACCAATTCCGCAAGGGCAGTTCCACGAAGAGTACGAGACTTCGCTTCGTATTCATTCGTGGGGCTCTTTGCACCTGCTATCTCGTCCAACATACGGAGTAGCCGATGTACAGCGCTCTTTTTGTTACGCATCGTAAAGAGCCCAAAATCCGAATTGAGAGAATCTTCCAAAATTTCTCCCTTCATGAGGAGGATCTGAATCTCGTCCTCTGGTATATTTTCTCCAGAGGCGTCAGCCTCATCTGATAAGATGAGCATGCGCTTTTGGTAAGATGCGAACGTCTCTTTATGAGGATCGTGGAGATTCAGTCTCTTGCGGACAGTCCCTTGACTATGGACAGCATCCCGATCTAAAAGCCGGCTGGATACGTCAGACTGAGAGGCGATTTCTGCGGCTACGTCTTGTTCTTCACCTTCGCCATACTCACCTTCCTTCGTCATTGACGACTGGTAATTCCCGTCTTCCCAGTCTCTTCCGTCTTCCGCTCGTTCTCCATACCACTGTTCGTCTCCATACCACTGTTCGTCTGCATATTCGTCATACTCTTCTTCTTCCCTATTCACGGGCTGATATACATACTCCTCCTCCTGCGCTTCCTCGTCTTCGGCTTCGGCAGGTGGTTCGACCTGTCTCCCCTGTTCTTCAACTGGAGGTCGGTCTTCCTCAGTGATTTCAACAGACCCTGGAGCCCTCCCCTCTGGAGTCTCCTGACCTGGTGTATCATCTTTCTTGTCATCCTTCTCAATGCCTGGCTTCAGTTCTGGCCTCGAGGCAACGAGATCAATGAATCTCTGGTTGGTCAACAACGCGTTGACCTCCCCTTGTATGCGGGTCTCATCGTCTCTTGAGACTCCCACGCCATCACGGCCTCTGGTCGTTCGTCTCCCTGGGCCAGCTCTCCATTTGTTGAATATGGCTCGGTTGACCCTGCCTGGGTGACGAATCGATCCTTCCAAGATGAGATCTACAAGTTTAACTCCTTCAGGAGCTCCTGTCACCTCATAACTCATGGCACGCAGCTGGAAACTGGGCGACTAGCGCACCAATTTCCCAGAACGGCCCCCAACTGCGGAGCTAACAGTTCTCAAGTTTCAACCCAGAATCCTGGATCCTCTGAATCTTGCTGCTCTCCGAAAATACACAATGTTTTGCTGCGCACTGCCACAAGTCTCTGAGGTCAGTGCATCCTACAAGTTCTACGGCTCGCAACGCTTGAGCCAAAATACATACATTGGACAACATGGTGCAATGTGAGGCATTGGCTCTACGCTGCACTTTACAGTACACTCAATTCTTCATGGCGTTTGTCTAGCGGAGCTACTGCAACATGGGCTGATGACCAGGCAATGTCATCAGCCTCTATACTTATATAAATCAGACAACCCAGTGATACTGTACTCACATGGGATATCTCAGAAGGTTCACTCATGACGGATGCCGTGGATGAGGGACAGTCGATTCTGTTTGGTTCGCAGTCGCCCCTCAGCTCCAAGGCACTGGAGCTCTCCAGAACTGTGTCGCAAGCCACATACCCATCTATATAGTCAGTGAATCTTCTCAGTAGTCCATTGGTACCGTTTTGGGAAAATCTTCGGCACGCGCTAGCGCAGTGCATGACACACTGACGCAGAGTGCATTCGTATATGGATTCTATGGATGATTGCCCTTGACGTTGATCAGAACCGCTTGGAGCTACCTCTTCCTTTCGTAGCATCCCGTGTCCCATCGTTGTCCATCTCGATGATTGCGCGGACGCGCCTCTGATCCTTACGATGAGCAATCTCTTTCTCTACTTCAACCGGTACGACTCCTTGCTCCCACCACTGTACGTATGCTTCTAGCCAGTCCTTCACGAACAGCTCGCTGGGGCTATCAACGATCACACTCGCTTCATGGTTAGCTCCAGTCGCGACTGTCCAATTTGCGGAGCCTAGGAAACAGATGTACTCATCACTCTCCAAACTGCCCTCATCGCTCTGTAGTTTGACTAGAGCGGTTTTGCAGTGCTGTTTTCCGGCCCATCCGCAAGTTGTACTACGTCCTTTCTTGGCATAAGCATCACGTACACTTGTCCCACGAGCTAAACGTACCTTAGCACCTTGGCTCACTAAGCGAAACAAGTGGCGGAGCATCTCCCCAGTATGCTGACACTGATCTCGGTCCGCCAACATCTGGACAGCGCCGCCCTTTTCGAGCACCTTTATCAAGGCATCAGTGGTTTCCTCCCGGTCGTAACTGTAGCAGGCTATATGGACTTTCTCGATCTTCCGAGTCAGACACAATTCGACGAACTTGTCGTGGATGACGTCCTGCTCCGCGAATACGACCTTTGTCCGATTCGCATTCTCTGCCAGCTTTCTCCACTGATACGCTCGATCCTTGGCAACTCTTATATTCTGTTCAGCTTCCTTCAGCTTTTCCAGGTAGGACTCTCCTTCAGCAATCCTTTGCTGCTCTAGTTCATCCCTTTCGATCTGCATCCGATTGAGCTCAGCAGTCAACGCGCTTTCTCGCTCACTGATTCGAAGACTCTCGTTGCTGAATTCTGGTGTGCCTGACCTGGCTCCTGGTGAACGAGACACTGCACGGGTCTGCTGTCGATCCCTCGTTTCTAGATCCTCGCCGAGCTGACCAGCGTGTGGCATCTTGTTGCTCTTATAGTTACTGCTTCTGCCTGACCACCCTCCAAAGCCGCTGAAGCATGAAGCTCTACTGGACCCACTAGCTCCTGATGTAGTCTGCTTGGTGGTCTTCATCTTCTCCAAGAGAGCATTGCTTGCTTCGACGCGCTTATCGACCGCGTCTTCAATGGCTAAGGGCTTAGCTGCAGCAGGACGGTTCTGGGAAACGATCTGGTCAACTTGCTCCTTTCTTCCAGTTTCAGGAGAAGGCGCTAGCGCACTTCTCCCTGCTGACTCTCCTCTCGTTGTCCCGCCCGTACTTGACGAAGGCTTGGTGAGTGGGTTAGTCAGGGATCGTTGGAGAAGCTGTTCGGCTTTGCTGCCGTCCTCTCGTCCTCGTAGATTCAGCAACTCCTCATTGAACTTGCCGGCTTGGATGGCTAGCAACGCTGCAAGACCATGCTTGCAACCGTGGTTGTCCTTGATCCCGATTCCTTTGGGATTGGTCACGTTTCCACTGTTTCGGCGACTATCTAGTTTATGCCTTCCAAACTGATATGCCTTGCAAGTGCAGTCGATTTGCATCTGATTGAGCACAGACTCACCTGTGTTAATCAAGACGCAATACATGTCGCCCTCCTTCTGAGCTGAGGGGACATTTACTTCTAGGATCGCGCCGTTGTTGCCATCTCGTATCCCGAAGAGCTTTACTCCTGGCTCGATAGACTTCAGCTCTCTCTGGAACTTCTGCAATCTAGTAGCGTCCGTAGAAAGTAGACTGCCCACTATATCTCGGCTGGCTAGACTGGTGATCCACGAGGGGTCCACCACTTGCGCAGCTGATAAGCTGACATTCGCTTCTGGTTCCATTCCTGATTTCCGCATCAGCATTTTCCACATCAAGTGCGACTGGATCAGGATGTACACGGCGGTGAGTAGAAACACGGCAGCGCCCAGAGTATAGACCAGGACACGACTAGCTTCTGTAACTGCCTGCCCGGTTGCATTCTGTACCTCTAGGACGCGAGCAGTAGCTCCTTCCGTGACCTGGGCTACTTGGGCGAAGCTCTTGTCTATCAGCTCTTTCACCTTCTGGCCCGCATACGCTATGATCCCGAGTCCGATGACCCACACAGCCTGTTCCGGGTCCAGTCCAGCGACAACGCTGCAGCCCTGCAATCCTGTCATGACGCCAATTCCCGTTCCGAGCACTATGATGTTCCTGCTGGTTGTAGTCCTTGGGACCACTTGTCCTTGCCAGCTAACGTGATCCCCTCGTTCAGCTGCGCCTTCTTCCTTCTGGGCTCTGATCCTTTTCCCTGCCTCATCGTGGACTTCTTCTTCGGGGAGTCGGCTGGTTCCCATATTACGATGGTTCATCATCCATGCAGGCCAGATCTTTGATCGAACGTGGGAAGACTGCCGTCGCTTGAGCGCTTGGTAGTTCTCGGGGTACATTGATGTCGCGATCACCTGGCTCAGTTGATTCCAGCCATCACGGCGTTGGAACCTGCAACCTCCCGTGGGCCACAGCCGGAAGTCCGACATTAGCATGGTCTGGATCGGCACCGACGGACCGTCGCATACTTCAAGGACGCATTTAGCGAAAGTAAGCCAGATTTCTAGGGCTCGCTCGCAAGGCTCAACCACCTCGCAGGGCCGGCTGAACACGCATAAGCCTTGATTCATCTGGAAGTACTTGCTTAGTACACGTTGACCGTGTTGCCTGTAGATGGTAGTCTCTCGATACTGCTTGAGCTTCCCCAGGTCACCCATACGTCTGCGGCGCTTGCTGCCATGGTAGTACCCTCCAGGGTTGTGTTCAGCAGGGTGATCCAAACAAGTCATTCCATGCAGGCGGGTGTATGTGTATGCTGTACTTCTCGCCCATAGTAGAGTATGCCTACGGAGTAGCAGCAGCACTCCACATCTCAGAGGACCGTAATCGATGGTCCTAGACTCGTGCTCAGGGATGCATAGCTCGATCTCCGCTTCAGTGGGGTCAAGCGGACATATCACCCCGTTCTTCGGGAGCTCGAGGCTCGTCGCCCCGATTCCTCGGACTTCTCGAAGATGGATCCCTGCTTCGCGAGAAAGACTGTTTCCGGTATTCCAAAGCCTATCAGTTTCGAAACGCAGGCGAAGCTTCCAACTCGCCTCTCTACCTACGGCTGAGGAAAAGAGAGTATCAGGGTCTTCACAGGTGTCCTGTCGGAGTTCTTCTTTCCGAAAGGCTCGAATCCTTTTGGAGGCACGGTCATATTCCTCCTGGACTGCGGAGCTCTGTCGGTCGACCAGTCCGGTATCAAAGTCTCTGTCACGGCTATACAAGCTCTTCTCATCGCCGTCCCGATGATCCAGAGTGCGACGGAGAGGACGCTCGAAGTTGGGTTTCCCACAGCCAATTGGCAAGCACCAACCGCCGGACAGGTAGAAACAGCCATACAGATTGTCCCTAGAATTAGGCCTGCCGCTGTACGAATCTACAGTCAGACCTATCGGCCGTACTCTGGGCTCGGCACGCGCTTGCGCAGTGCTCGGTTCAGACGTTCTGGGAATACGACGTTCTGGGAATACGTTGATCAACGGCTCTCTCAACTCACGTCGTACTCCCAAGAAGGCTACGCAGGCTCTTCCTGGATTCAGCAGGAATCGAATTACTTCCAGGCTGAGACGCAACTCCAACCCTTCGATGTCCTCGCGGTATCCAGACACCAGAGATCCCCGTGTGCGATGAGACAGAATCCACAAATATATTTTGACTGATGGGTCTCTTTCCCAACTCCATTTGTGCTTGATCCTCTGGCTCCAGCATTCGGTTCTCCAATGAACTAATCCTTCGTCCCAGGTAATGCCCGTCCTGGTGATGGATCTAGCATCGAACCGCCTTCTCATGGGTAACACGAAGCTGTAACTCTGACTTGCACGACACAGTCGCTGTCGTCCTGCGCGGGGTTTCCCAGTGGTAGTCGCTTCTCCGATAGGAAAAGCGCGGAAACCTCCTGCATCTCGAGAGTCGGCAGGTCCTCGAACTGAGAAAATTCGACGCCCTCGACCAGCATCCTGATGTACATATAGGAAGCTGTCCGGTTGAGGGCCCACAGCCTCGTGGAAGCCACCACGACTCTTGAGTTCCAGTTGAACATATCGGCGACGTCTCTGCACCTTCCTCATTGACAGAGACCAGTTGACATCTTTGCTGGTACGTGCAGGGCAACATTCCGGATGGTGGAAACATGGTTCCTGACGGCAGTATGGACATGGCTCAGCTACGAAGTCAATACGCTCATAGCAGTAGAAACAGCACAGTACCGTGGCTCGGCCTCTACAGCAACGAGCTCCATAGCACCAGTTTGTAGTAGGTGTTCCACAATCTTGGCATACTTCGTACTGACCAAGGTCCCTGACTGCAGCCATGGCGATACGCCGTTGTACGCGGTGCTCGCGTTCACGTAGCATCGTCTTCTTCTCCACTCTGCCGAAACGTTCGTCTTCAATTCCTGCGATTACTTGTCCAGCTCTGTATCCTACTGGCATAGGTTTGCCAGTTGTCGCATCCATGCCTCTGCAGCCACCAGGGACCAATCTCTGGATCTCTAAGCGCTCCAGGCTTAGCAGATGGTTAGGACTCTGGCAACATTCCTCGTGGTGCCAGCACGGCTGACAGCTGCACCACCGGCAGGCTGCAAGTGGAAGACGTCCGACTTCGTCGGTCGCAGGAGGCTCATCTGGGAAGTGTTCATGGGGTTGCGCTTCCGCACCACGATGGCATACAGTGCACCTCCAGGCTCCTTCTTCATTCACTCGCCTTGAGTATTTTTCTTCCATCTCAACTATAGTAGGTTCATCCGCTTCATATGGCACCACTCCCATCAAGCGTTGACCCATTAGGCCGCTGGACGGAGTATCCCACTCTCTTCGCATGCTTCTGCATTCATGCTCATACAGACCACCAGCTGCTGCGTCTTCACAGTCCCAACGCCAGTTAGAACTCATGCTGATGGAATGGTAGAGATCTCGGGACTCCCTGCTCGGTGTTCCTCTTGTGGAGCCACGCGCAAGAGTGTCTCTCTCGGGCTCCTGCTGTAAATTTCTTCCACGAGCATCGAACGGACGCAGCACGGAGTGCCTCCTGTCTGCAGCTCTACTAGGTTTCGGGTCGTATACTCCTCCCATGATGCTTCGAGGCACTCGGAATAGCTGTCTCTCCAACTTCCTCAATTCGTGAGAACCTGGAGGGAGAAACACTCGACCTCCTTGATTAACCAGCTCGATTTCCTCATAGCTTCCATTTGAATCGAGGTCGCTGAGTGAGCATACGAGCGAGAAGATTCCATCCCGCATCCCAGGACTTCCTTGTCCGTGGCTTATCCGCTTCCTTCTGTAAACCTCACACCCTTGATAGTGGTGCACTTCGTAGACCTGGTGTATACTCTCGTTGAAAGTATAGCTGTCTCGTTGAAAGCCGCCACAGTCCGTGTGCCGGGCCACTACCCCAGGGTTGGGGACAGCTCTCTGGCGGTTGAGTGTGGATATTGGTGGAAACATCTCTTCGTCCACTGATGTGCCTTTGATGGAGAGGACCTCTCGCCCTTCGCGCTTCAGCTCGACGTAAGGTATCATATACGGACCCTTAGCGTCTAGCATCATAACCACATCGTGCGTAAAAGCTGCGGGCAGTCGGCGATCTGCTTTCCAGATTCCGTGGACGCCGTTCAAGAGCATTCCTGGTGCTATGAGGTGCCGAGGAGTCATCTCCAGCTGATCATACAGCCTCGATCGCTGGTTCATAATCCATTCCTTCACTGCACGACACATCACGGGGTCAGTGTGTATTTCCGCAGGTCGGCCGAGGCCTTGACTGAATGCCTGCCACGTCCCCTCTGGTAACTGCTTCTCATAGTAGCAGTCAGTCTCGAATTCCTGATCTCCACGTGGTCCTGGCCATGCTGAGACGACTAGCCCCGTGGGCCTGAACAGAGCACCACCACGGTTCATCGCTACATCAGGTACGTACGAATGACGACCCCTCTGCTCGAGACCACCATTACTGGTTCGATGGGCGTTCGGGTAGCTTGCTTGTTGAGAATGCGAGCTACCCTGGGCTTTCGATGACAGGCGTCTAGCGCACTGTGCATCGTCAGCTCCAGCTTTGAGCAGTCCTCTACCGAGTGGCATTCTGGTTCTCTCATACCTCCGTGATGAAGCGTTGCCCTCCAGGGGTCGAGTCAACGTGTCGGGGTCTCGTATACTAAGATGTGCCCGCTCGCTGACCCTTTGCAGCTCATGTCGCTGCGGGCTTGCCCAGACATCCTCAGGCCAATGGCTCTTACTGCATTCTTGGAACAGGATATTTCCATTCCACGCAGATAACGTGTCCATAAGATCTGCCGCGTCTTCACCGTCCGTCCCGGAGTCGTCACTATACCCTCTGAGAGCAGTCCGGTAGACGTCATCTTCTAAGATATCGGCTGTGACCTTCTCCTGATCGAATAGTCCGGGTTCTAAGGGGATTCTTCCGCACCTACGATCCTCCGGAATATCATCACTGTCGATACTATCCTCGGTTTTGACGCTGGACGCTCCACCCTTTGCGAAGCTGTTGGTGACGCTCAGAAATTCCCCAGACGTCAAACTGTCATCGTCGCTGCCAGACAGCGCACCCTCACCGGCAAAGAGTTGACGTGTCTCGAAGAAACCGCCCCTCGAGCCCATTCTGGCTTGTCTACGATCATCTTCGTCAAGCCAGTTGTTTGGGTGTCGTTCGCCGTACTGGTCGTATCGCTGCTCTACTCGGCGATTTGACGGCCCATCACCGTCGGTGTTGCTTCGGTACGCCTTGCCTCGGCCTTGCTCTGTAGAGCGGTCCCGGGATTCTCCATCGAACTCCCTCAGCCCAGGAGGAGGACTCGGCGGCCTCGAGCTTCGACCTGTCGCAACATTTCTGGCAGCTCGATACTGACGGTTCCTTTCTTCGAACCATCTCAAATTTCCCGCTAACGCGGCCACCTCGCCACCGAGAGCATGCGCACGTGTGATCGCAGTGTAACGAAGCCTCGCAGTCGCTGCTTTCTCCGCCTCTCTTTGTCTCCGGTCATGCCATTCGTTGAGGCTGCTGCAGCTCTGGACCTCACTGTCACTGCTACCTTCGGGACTATCACTGTCCCTAATGAGCATTTCTCGCTTCTTACGGTCCTTTTGGCGCATCTTGTACAAACGAAGGTTGACGACGGCGCATCCCGCGCACAACATTTTGCCTGAGTTCGTCGCAAACCACTTTCCTTCATTCTCTGCTGGTGTTTGGTTCAACACTATGTTGCCTCTAGTTCGGCCGCACAAAGCGACTTTCTTGCTGCGTCCAGCCGGTACTTGAATACCAACAGCACCGCATTGCGTGCACCATTTGAAGTGGACCCCGTTCTCCTGAATTCCCTTCTCCAAGAGTGCGCAGCAATTGCTCGCGCGAAGCCGGCTACGGACTACATAGTGCTTCAATTGATTGAGACTGCGTTCATGTAACTTCTTGCTTTCAGGCAGCATTCCAGACTGCTGCATTGCGTATTCCTCTTCAGGCTGTACACCCGAAGCCTCGTACGCCATGCCTAAACGACGGTCTCCCATCAGATGCTCATGGAGATGCTTAGCGATTCTCTCGCCCATCATCAGGCTGTTACCCAAGGCAAGCCGGCATGGAATGCAGACTGCTTCATGACATTCCAAGCAAACCATCCCATTGGTCGCTGGGAACCCGGATCGGCCTCGGTGTACTCGCCACTGGCAGAGGGCGCAGCTGAACCATGTTGTTTCAAAAGGTTCTCCGATCATGAATACACTCCCCCATGATGTCATTCCTCCTGCCTTGTCCAGTATAGCTTGTTGACGTTTCAACTCATCCTGACACTGTAGACCACGTCTCACTGTTTGGATTTCTAGAAATCGGGTATACTGGGCGTCGACTGAGTAGGTTTCACGATATGCCATAGGCAAGTTCTGCTCATAAGCCATCTGGCAGGAAGCTACACTGATGCGTCTCCAAGGGCAGAGGATATCCCCGTCCTTGTTACGGATGTCACCAGTAGGAGCAAGCTCAGTTGCTGCCCACAAGGGGTGTTCAGTAGTACCCAGTCCTCGACGTCGAACTAGTTCGCCGCACATGACTGTCTCCCAACAGTCGGGTCCTCCAGATAGATATCTCAGCCACTTATACCCCGGGAGCACATTGTCCGGCGGGTCTGTGCCCTGGAAGAGCCTCCTCTGAGTATTTCGCATGCTGATGCTTCCATCATGTTGGAGCATCCCGTAATCGTGGGCAGTCGGCACGTAGTACATTTTTCCGACCACGCCTCTAGTGAATGCCGAGGGCTTCATCTGTGTAGGTCCTCCTGGGCGGAGAAGGATGGTGCCGTTACCGTCGACCCTGCAGTCCAAGTACGCATGTTCTCTGACCCACAGACCTCCTTCGAGACCCTGTTGCTGCAGGAATTTCACAGCTCCTTCAGGATCGGGATATGGTTCAGTGTACGGAGCCAGAGTGCAGCGATTGCCTGCTGAAACGGTTCTTCCCCACACGAGGTCGTTCGTCATCCAGAGAAGCTCTCGGTCAGTATGAGGAGTGATTCCCCCAATGCAGTCCTCGGAGATTTCCTCCAAGCTTCGGCCGGCTCCAATTCGTTCACGATACCAGCTTGCTCTGAATCGATCACCGTCGATCACAAAGTCTTTCTCACGGAGTCGCCCGAGAATCAGGCTATCCCCCACTGGTCTGGCACGATCATCTCTGCGCTCATGGAGCTTAGCTCGGTTTTCTTCCATTTGATCCGCAGCTCGATCAGCCTCGGTGCGCTCCCGCAGGTAGTCGGGAATGCCCCTGGCTAGTCTGTCTCGCATGTCCGGCAGGACACATGCGTTGCTCCCTAAAGAAGGTCCTTCACCTCCATTTGCATTCATGGACCCACTATGAGGGGGAAGGCTTCCACGAGTCTCCTCCGGTGTACGTATCTCCGGTGGTGGCGGCATGTAGCCGCAGCTCATCACTAGTTCGTCTTTCTCGCAAATCCTTCCATCAGTTCTCAGTCGCAACTCATGCTGGCGACCGCGATATCCTCGGTTGCGATGCGCCCAGCGGCATAGGTCGCACGCTCGCACATCAGCGACCGGAATCTGGAAGAGGATGTTCACTCGAAGGCCCAGGCATGTACGGACCACTGCTCGGGTAGTAGTGAGTTCTGTCAGTTCGTACACACAGCAGGGGATCCCTTCTACATCCTCCAGCACCAGTCTGGCTTGGTCGTACGCCAAAGCTGGTTCAGGGTGGCCAGGGCCGTCACCGTTGGAGCATGACGAGTACTCCTTGGAAGTTTGATGAACGGCATCCTGGCACGCGCTAGCGCAGTGCCGAGGAACCTTCTCCAGTTTTCCCGTAGGGAACTTACGCCGGGATCGCTTGATGTTTCCTCGGCTGGTTCCTCCTCGAGAATGGGGTCCCATAGGCGCATATACTTCAGGGAGAGCTATACTGCGTTGCCATGTCTCACCTTGCCAGCTCCACTGTATCCAATAATAGCCAGCGGCTATAGTGGGTGCAATACCAGCTTCAAACGTCCCTGGGTATAATCTGGTGTCTGTGCAGTACATGGAGACGCTCCCGTCGACTTGGATCATGCCATAATCATTCATGGCTGGCACCCACACATAGCAGCCAGCATTCTGAACTTCCATATGCTGATCTCGTGCACTCCAAGCATGGCGTTGCAGCCATCCACCGGTCGCATCGTCCCTGAGAGACAATCCTCCTTCATATCCATCATATTCTTGATGCATTCCTTTTGACCTCAGCAATTCAGCCCACTCTCCTTCCGGGGCATCACAGAGGATGTCGGTCCCACTGGATCCTACGGAATCCTCAGGCGGCCATGATCCACAGTCTGCCGCAGGATAGCTCTCGGCCGCTCTGGGAGATGTCACCTGGTTCTCGAGAAACCACGTCCCAGGAGTAGGGTCGACCGATTCGGACCTCTCCTCTGCTTCGTCCCGGTCAGGTACCTTTCTCTTCTTTTTCCGCTGGGATCCTGAATGGTCTCCTGCCAATCCTAGGAGCAGCCCTGCGCAAGCAAGAGAGGGTAGAGTGCTGTTTTGCTCTTCTGACTCTTCTTCTGGATCCGAATCACTTCCACTCCAGATCACTGTACTCGAGTCATCCCGAACGAGGTGGGTGATGAACTCCATGTCGCTGCTACTTGGTTCGCTACAGCTGTCCACTCGTCCGTCCGACCCCTCCTGAGGATCGGGGGCTTTCGTATCCTCTGGCACTGACGGCAACGAACATTTCTCGACTGCCGAACATTTCTCGACTGCCTTGAGCCTCCTATTCAGGATCTTCTTGGAGTTTCTTCCAGCAAGGTCTTGGGGAGGCTCCGGAGTCCTGCCCCTAGCTCTCTCCTTCGTCATAGCTGCCGCGTACTTAGATTGATGCATGCTGAACCAATCGTAAGTGGCGACGCTGAACCAATCGTCCTCTTCCTTAGACTCACGCTTCCTAGCCAGAGCCTTAAGGAATTTCTTCTGAGCCCTTTTTGACTTAGGTCCCGCGACGCTGTGCTTCACTGCTAGCTCCTCTCTGGTGAGGTAAAAATCACCGAGCCGTTGACTTAGAGCTGAGTCTTTGATGAGTGAACGCAGCTTCTGTTGCTGTCTAATCTGCGTTTGCTTCAGCTCGGCAGTAGTTTGCACACTGCGTTCAGGCATGGTCGACTGGCACGCGCTGGCGCAGTGCACAGTCTCAGATTGCTTCAAAGAAGATGTCGGTCCAGACTGGTCCTCTTCCGGATCGGCTTGATCGGATGCTTGATGAGAGGAGTCGCGTCGCCGCCCTCCTGCCCATCGGCTTGGGGGCGCTCCGCGTGGAGACCGCCCTTCGCGCATCGGCAGATCCTGAGTCGACTCTCGAGGTTCCTCAGCTCTTCCTTTGCTATGATCTTCCATGTCAGCATCACTCCCATCATCGTCATCGTCTGGGAAGGTTGTGTCAGGGTCCCACCAGGACGGCTTGTTTACTAGACCCCAAACTTCCATGCACCCGGTGCGAGATGGGCATAGGTCTGCGTACTGCTCCTGGTGTGACTTAATGAGTGCGATATTTCGCGTGTTCACGTTCCATGGGTATTCATCTTCCATGCCTGGTGGTCGTGGCATTCGCGGGCATGCGCCCCACTCCTCTGCGATCCACCAGATAGAGTACCACATCCATTCCGCACATGGGGGGTAAACGGTCACGGAGCAACCTCCTAGTGCCTGGCCTCCGCTTGCTACTGCATAGGCAATGCCAATTATGCTTTCCATGACATTGCCTCTAGAGCGGTCGGTCTCTAATGAGTTCTTGCCCATGACGTACTTCAGAACAGATTGGAATCGTGGTAACCTTTCCAGGATGACGTTCCATTTGCCATTCAGCCGATCATCTCCGGTACGTCCTCGGAGAGTATCGAGGCCAGCGAGGACATCCCAGCTATCGTCTGGCCAGACCAGATATCTGCGATCGTACTTTCCTTCGAGCTTGTGGTCGCTTCCCCAGTCGATGACCACTCTGCCTCCCGTGTCTGAGTTCCAGCGAGCATCTGGTCGGGCTGGATCCACTGCGCTCAGCTGGATGTTCATCTTGAGAGTGAGAAATTGCGACAACAGGAGGTCGGCGTGGGTGTACAGATCCACCTGTTCCGGGCTGTAAGGTAGTGTTCTCGGCTGTGTAGCGGACCAGGGCTGCAATTGCCGTTGGATCCTTTTGATCATGGCTATGGAAGCTCGCCTAAGTTCCGGGTTCACTCCCTTTGGATCGCGTACAGGTTGACTCTGCCATGGGCGGACATGAGCCCATACTCTATAGATTCGATGACCAAGCTCGTCCATGCAACCATGCAGCAAACGCTGGTCATCCGGTAGGGCGGACAGCAATTGTCCTCCGAAGCTACGCCGACAGTTCACTGCGCAAGGGTACCTCTCGTAGTGTTTTCGACTAGCTTCTTCGAGGCCGAATGGCTCATCCGGGTACTGACAAGGGTCAGGTCGAGTTTTCTCTGGTCCGTATGCCACGGTGTCCATGGTTCCGCTTTGATCAGGGGGTCCAGCTGCAATGCTAAAACTGAACCCAACTTGCATTCCCATCCTTGGAATCCAAGCCTGTTTCCTGAGGCTCCACTCGTATCCCTGACGGTCTAGCACCAACTCGTCCTCTATCTCCTTCTTCGGACGAGGTAGAGACGTTCCGGGAATCCTCATTTTGGCAGGTTCTCCAGGGTCGCACCCAGGTATCCTGCGGCTCCTCCTCCATCGACGTTCCAATGGTGGACGCCCCTCAGCTCCTGTAGGTAGCGATCCCGCTCGTCTACATTCGAAACAGGTCCGGTCAGCTGCTTTGGTATGTACCATGTTGAACTCACATTCTGAGCAGGGGCGCAGCTGGAGGATAGTATTCTTGGCATGATCGCCGATCCAGCTATATCCCGAACTACCGGCCTGCGCAGTGTGCTTTGTCCATGCTTCTAGACTCAGTGCTATGACCATGTCGCAAGCAAGACAATATAGGCTTCCGCCTTCCGATTGGTCACACCGCCGCGTACCTCGAGGGTACTCGTCTTGATAATCTGGAGCTCCACGAAGCTCCCAAGCTGCCTTTTCCTGCGGTTGGGTTCCTGGAGGGTACACATTCACCACGCCCGTGGGAAGCCCAAAGAGCGTAAGGAAAGAGGTACTCAGGTCGACTTGAGCAGGTATAGATAGACCATGCTTGTCGAATGGGCCTCGCTGTCCTCCAAGAACTTCCTCTCCTTCCATGGGAGGAGGGCTCTGACTGGCATGCGCACTGGGAAAATCTCTCTGAGATTCGGAACCCGTACTTTCGCCGGCGCTGCTACGGTCTCCACCGTCAGCTGATCCACTAGCCTCCTGGCTATCCTTGGCACCTCCGTACCAGTCAGGCCATTGACGGCTACGGTCTCCATATTCCCTGGATCCCCAGCTTCCATAACTAGGTGCAGAGTACCATTCTCCACTGCTCCAGGAGCCTTGTCGCCAGTTGGAACAGTCTTGATGCCAAGTCGAGGAGCTACTCCACGAATGATCGGCTCGCGCTTGCGCAGAGCTCGACCTATTCGTAGTATCGGAGTAGTATCCACTGGAAGTCTTGCCTCCCGTTCTCCAAGGAGGTTCTTCAGTGTACGACGAGGGTGAGTAGCGGCTCTGCCTCCAAGGAGACATGTCGTAGTCTGAGGCGTAACGATCACTGTCGTAGTCCGAAGCGTAGCGATCACTGTCGTAGTCCGAAGCGTAACGAGCCTTCTCTCCTTGGTCACTCCGAGCGCTGTTAGAGCGCTTACTAGGCCGCCCGTTGGAGTTATCGTCGGAGTGGGCTGCATGATTCCGGCTGTTCTTGCCGCCTCGTTTCCTGCGGGCTCCTTCCATTCCATCAACTTCTGGGAGCTCCGTAGGGATAACCAAGTGTTTAGGCCGTGCAGTCTTGCACCTAAAACACTGCTCCCTTTTCATCTCGTTCGTCAGACCGCTGTAATCGCCTCCAGGCTTATTGGTTTCACATTCAGGATGTCTACATTTCCAAGAGCCCCAGGTGAGCTTGTTCTGGTGACTAATGATGTGACCAAACTGACTGCTGTAGCCTTTTGCCGTGAGAGCTCCAGCACCGGGGAATAGGCGTGTCCCGTCGAGCCGCATTCCACCGTGCAGGCCCAACTCCAAGTCGTCGAAGCCTCGGTGCTCATCGTCAGGGTTAGCGTATCCCCCATAAGCACCAACAAGGTCATCTTCTTCTTCACTTGAGCCGACTGCCACTCTTTCTTTGACACCAGGGCACAGGCTCAATACCACTTCTGCGACCTGAGAGATATCCACAACTGGACGATATCCCTGGCAGCGCTGACTCTCCTGGTTGATGAGATTGCAGCACCTGCAGGTCCAAGCGCCTCGTGCCCAAGTCAGCCTGAGGGTGGACATCTTCTTAGGGAGAACATACAACCCCTTATGAGTGATCACCTGGAGGCAATGCTCAAATGGTTTGTTTGCATGTTCTTGGACTAGCATATCCGCAAGGCTCATGCCTTCCTGCTTCTTTCGTTCATTCTCCGCTTTGAGAGACTCCATGACTCCAGTGGCTGTCTTGTGGCGCTCTCTTGCCAGCGATCTGTGTTTAGAATTTGCAGCGTTGCAGATGGCTTGCGGACTATCGATGTAATCCAATTCGGGATCCTGTCGCCAATGCTTGTCCTGCATCACTACCTCAAGAAGACTGACTAGCGCTTGATGATACTCGTCAATCTTGAACTCGATCGAGCCCTCACTGATTGCCCCAGATAAGGCCAAAATTTCCACCTCTTCTAAGACGAGAATGTAGGGATCAGAAGCACCCCCTAGGATGGACACTCCAGCGGTCTTTTCCCATTCTTGTCTCTTTCGTTTCTTCTCGGCTACTTCTGCGGTACTGAGGTTCTCATCGGGTTGGAAAAGCAGTGAATTTCTGTACTTCTCGCGGTAGTCCTTCATCAGTGCGGCGATCTCGGCAGTGTGTTGCCTGTTGTCGCACTTGGACAGAGCCGCTCGGATTCCCATGCGGTGTCCCACTTCTGTCAGCCTCTTGGTTATGCTGGCAAATCGCTGTTCTATGCTATACGGCAGCTGATGAGTCCTCACTTCCTTTTTCTTTGTCTCCAGGATTTCTACAGCTTTTATGACTGCATCCTGATATGCCTCATGAGCTTTCATAGACATACTCCCATCCTTTATGTCGTACCGAGAGTAGTTCAAGGCACGAAGAGTAGTAGAATCTGCGTTCATAGCAAGGTAAGTAAACGCTCTGGCACACCGGCTGCATCGAAGTTGGACTGCCACATGCATGACCCATTCTGCTTTGAGCACATGAGGATACGCAGCCCACTGACCGACTGGTACCCTTTCCGGTCGCTCCGGACTTTCCGGTTCTCTCGGAGGTACTCCCATATTGCTCCATGGGTTTTCAGATTCGGCATCACCTTGCTCAGGTAGAGCTTCCCCAGCTGAGCTGAGTCCGCTCGGACATCGAGTGCCGGGTTTGGTCTTTTCCTCGGCTCCATCGTCGGACCAATCAACTTGATCCTCATCGTGGTCTTCGTCCCTGTAGCCACCACTCTGCGTGGCGCTCTGGGAAGTACCATTTTCTTTAGCCGCGACAAGCTGTCCGACCCATTCCGGGTTGTTTTCCGTCTCTTGGACCGCTTCCCGGATCAAGTTACTGAGGCTTGCTGCTTGGCAGTACATTTCGCGCAGCTGAGCCATATCCTGCCCTTGGTCCTCATCAAGTGCAAGACCCAGTTCGAACTGATCCTCTGAGTGTCTGCACCGGCAGTGACATGGCCCTTCGTGTCCTTTCTGCCTATCGCAGCTACGCCTACATAGGCACCGACCCAAATTTTCCGCTAACGCTGTCAGCTCTGCATGGGCCAAGCCCCTTTGCTTCGCTGCCTCATATCGTTGCTGGAGACGGTGGAGCGTAGGAGAACGGTTACAATCCGGAGAGATTTCCGCCTCCCCTCGTAGGACTCGGGCTCCCCATCCGCATACTCCTTCGCAATGGAGACTGGAATAGACCGTGGCTCCTCCGTCTGTGTTCACTTGAGGAAGCTGATCCGGACTAGCGAAGGTCGGAGCTGCAGTCGGAGATGCTTCGCTCATAACGGCGTTGATATTGCAACCCCTGGGCGGGACGTACGCCACTGGCTGACCCTGACTTCCTGAGCCGGCGGTCTGTCCCAGGTCGATGTCCTCACCTGCGGTCAGACAAGCCGCTTCCCCAGCCGATATAGCGACGAAGATGTCTTGAAGATCCTTGGTGACAGCTTTGTCGGATGACTCGGCATTCAGAAACTCAGGGGCACGCGCTAGCGCAGTGCCTTCAGAGTCCTCCCCCATGCTTCCAAGTCCTTCAGTCTCAGGATCCAGGTCCATGGCGTCACCCTGGACACTTGGTCCGGGTGGTAAAACCGAAGAGCTCTCGTCCTGCAGAGCTTCTTTTGGTTGAAACTGGACTTTGGTCTGATGCTCAGTAGTCGCTCCTCGGACAATCTTACCTCCGTGCTTGTCCTTAACGAAGTCGAGCTCCACGGAACCGTCCAGGAGTTTCGCGAGAGTCTCGATAGGTTGCCATACTGGTGCTTCCGGTGGTCGGAAAAGTTCCGTGCAACTATTGGTAGCTTCCTCGGCTTGGCTCTTCAGAGACTCCATCGTCCGCAGGAAAGCTGAGTTGGATTCGGACACTTGTTCTGTCGCCTTTTGCAGGGCTGACCTCAGTCCGTTTTCCTTTTGTTGGTTACTCGCCTCACCGTCGTCTTTCTGACGCATCAGCTCTTCTCGAGCGGCTTCGAGTTCCTCCCGCTTCTTCATCTGTTCCTCCTGCTCTTTTGCCCAAGCAGCCTTTGCAGCTTCAGCTTCTTTGTGGAGCAATTTGCGCCTATTTGTCATCTGGACGAACTCGTCATGGATACGCCCTGAGTGCCTTTCCCAGTCCGCAGCACTCTTGGCTCGCAGAGCTGCTACAGCCATTGTTTTGAGCTGGTGATGCAGAGGAGCACCTTTACTATCGGTGTGGGCTGACCGCAGAATCCATCCATGATGTGCCCATTCCTTCTTGATGGCCAAAGCGTGTCTTAGATGGACTAGGGCGTTCCACCCCTCGCCTCCAGGGTACATCCTTTCCTTGGCTTGGTTCACAAGGTGGTCAAACTCTGCCACTGTCGGAATAGTCATGGATTGACGAGTTACGCACAGGCCAAGTGCTATCATACTCTGGAGTCCTCCCCATTTACTAGTCTTAGCCACTGCGCCCAGTTTCTTGTACCTAACCACCACACGGCTCTCGTGGTTGAGATGGAGCTGCATGTCCTGCGTTTGCTTGTCACGCTCCTCGGCCGTAAAAATGGTAGCAGGGAACTTATCCGGATGAATATCCAACTTCATCTTTTTGCAGCGTTTCTTGAATTCCAGGAGCCAATCATCTACTCCACCGAAAGCTTCGAACGGTACATTCATCTTGACTTGCTCGACGACGTCCCAATCTGTCTGATCGTTTGACAACCGTCTGTCGATGAGCTCATCCCAGTACGGGATATCATCTTGGATCTGGTTCATCTCTTGAAGCTCAGCCTCCGCTTGGGCGGCAGCACGTTGACGCTCGTGTTCTTCCGCAGCTTGTGCGACGTACGCTCCATGTTGAGCGGAAGCGTTGGCCGCGGCTGCTGTTCGGCGAGCAGCTGCAGCTTCTTGCATGTTCGTGGCTGCATTTGCGTAACTCGCACGTTGAGCTTCCTGGTTCAGCCATCGGGAGTACCACGTTGGCTGCTCCATATAGGTTTCTGGAGGAGGACGAGGCCTATAATTCCAGACTCCAGCAATAGCGTTGTGTGGGATTCCTCGGTCATGTGGGCCCAACAAACAGCTTCTGCCACCGTGAGTCTGATCCGTCCTATAAAATAGGATGCCTTGGGCATAACATGCCTCCACGTCGATGCCAATAACGACGGTACTGCCCGTTCTGAATCCGGGCGCTTCTGTACCGAAAGCAGGTATCTCCTCCACCAGATGTACATTGTTCCGGATGGACACACGACGCTGGCCGGCGGGCTGGTACCCGAGAGTCCTTGCCAACATCGTCCCACATTGCAGACCTCCCAGGCTTGTGATGATCTGTCGAGCTGTTTCGTCAGAAGTCCCATGAAATACTCTGTAGGGCAGATCGGACCGCTGCGCTGGAGGATAGAGGTTCTGCACTTGAACCGTATCTATTGAATGCCCCTGGGCTGCTCGGATGTAGTCCTCACCCTCGATAGTGAACATCTTGAAGCGTTTCTTCTCACTCTCCAGACCATGGCCGTGCCCAGACGCAATCCGGCGGATCTGATTGTGGTTCGCATACCCATGGAACCCTGGAAGGGTCAGGATAATCTCCACTTTCAACAGGCCGTCCCTTTTTGGTAGCATGTCCCGTGACAACCTCCTAGATTCATAGTTCATCCATCCAGGTTCCCTGTCTACAGGAGTGTATACATTCACTTCACCATGCCGCAGCAGCTTCGCCAGGCACTTACTCACGTAGTAGTCATCGCCTGTCGGTTTTCTCACGAGGTTTCCTGAACGAGAAGACCTCGGCATTGCTGTGTCAGACGGAGGTTCCGCTAGCAGCAAATGCGATTGGTGTTTTTGAAGTTGAAAATTGGAGGACTGAATGCACACGCGCTGGCGCAATGTACAGACAGCCCTCGAATTGTCTGAATGAGCTGCTCCCTCAGAGTGCGAACACGAAGATGGATCCACAGCACTTCCAGACTTGATCAACAAGAAGATGACGAGGAGGCAGCACTTGGCTCTGCAACCGGAGCGGCAGACACGCATGGGCTGACTCTTCTTAGAGCCAAACAGCAACACGGCTATCATACCCAAGCAGTTCATGAACAGAGTGGAGAGTTCAACAAAGAAACGGAAATCATTGTTATTCCGCAACCGAGGATCCCATTGCAAGTTCTGGTTACCTTCCATCAGAAATGCAAGCATGTTCTTGGTTTCGACTTCGATCCCCACCCCATCCGCCTGAAAGCCAAGTGCTCCAAGGGCGTCGTGAGCTTGTTGGGGGGCAGTCTCCTGGCTGCGCTCTGCGGCGAGCCTGATCCTCTCATTGTACTCCTCATCGCGCATGAACAGTCCATCAACAACACGACCTGTTCTGATAGTGACATCATCCACATAGACCACCCATTCACTACCGAGTCTCATGAGCCGTCCTCTGCCTGGCGCATAGCACCGATCCACTACATAAGCGAAATCATCCGGCCCATTATTCGGCCCAAACGTGAGACATACTGGCAGGAATTTACCGGATTTGGCGGCCAGCGCGAGCACTTCTCTAGCTCTACGGGTGTTCATAACTTGATTGAAACCCGTGCATGCATCCAGAAATGTGTAGTAGATGCTCCCGATTGCTTGGAGGATGACATCTCCCACTCTCTTCACGTAGTAGACGCTCCGAGAGACACGAGCATTCACCCTACGGTAGTCCACGACAAGTCGACGTTTCCTCTGTCTCTTGTGATTGTCCGCATTCTCTTTGGTAGGGAAGGGGGGACTCCCCCACGGGCTACTCCCACGGATAAGTTGTCCCCTTTGTACCTCAGCTTCGATTTTAGCATCGACCCACAGATCATCGGTCTTGCTAAGATTATGAGGTGGAGTACACACCGGAGGCCCTGTAGGTATCGCATCATGTGCCATTTCTCGAATCGTAGTACGAGGAGTCCCTTCCAGCCACATAGCAGCGGCCTTGAGATATAAGACTTCGGCTGTAGCAGCTATTTCTTCGTCGTTCAAGTGAGGTTTTCTTTCCTTCGCAGTCGTCCCGAAGCCCAGGTCTTCCACGACCTTCTGACGATAGTCGGCTTCTCGGCGAGGATCCTTGCTGATGGTAACTCCTGACAGGCGGTAGACGCTCAGCGGAGCAGTTACTCGATCCCACTCCTGAGCATCAGCTCGCTTCTTCCACAGAGCTTCACTCTCCTTGCTCAGATGATTGACTCGATTTTCAATCTCTGCACGGTCTTTTTCCGTCAATTCCTCCTCTCGGATCAGGACCCCTGCTCCGGCATCAGCGGCCTGAGCAAGACGTTCTCCATCTGGCGCGATCCTCACAGGAGATGGCTTCACATGCCCATCGACGACCTCAGCACTTCTGCTGGGTTTGCTAAAGAAGTCGTCCAGAGGACTTCCTACGCTCTGCGCCGCTGGTGGAGCCAACAGAATAGACTGCTTGCTTTCCAGACTACTTTTTCTACTAGGGGGACGCCTGGCTCGCGCTCGCGCAGAGTCCGAGGAACGACCACCCTTGTAGTTCTTCATCAGTGCGACATATTCCTCAGTGGCACAGTAGGCTGCAGCAGCACGGACTAGTTGACAGTCCGGGTCCACTTCCCAGGTATTTCGGTCAACGTCTACTAGAGCTCGACTGGCACACCTCATATAAGCAAGTGCTTGTTCGGCAGTGTATCGTCCACTGCGGCTAGCAATACTCATCCATCCTTCGCCTTCAATCTTGTGGCTGCCGCGTATCTGCTTGTGCTGGTGACTAGCTCCATACAAGGCCTGTTCTGGGTTGCAAGTCACTTCCATATCCTCCAGGCTAAAGTTACTTGTCCAGACTTGATTCTTCTGCATCGGCATGCCTTTATCCTCATCGGCTCCTTCATACTGCATTCCGAGCATACAGCCGCTAGCAATGATATGAGCCCATGGAGCTCGCGGTTCTCCGATGCTGCCCTGCTGGCTGACTACCTGCGGCAATGAGTGTATCCGCGATCCCTTAGGGTTTTCTCTAGTGGCCAAGCAGTCGTTTTCCTCTTGATACTCCATGACGTCCAGAGTGAAGTCAACCAGGAACAGAGTGTGCTCGTCTAACTCTTCTCCGGATCCAATCTGGCACATCTTGGTACAAGGAGTTCCTAGATGAACGAGTCCTGGCTTCAGTACATGGACTATCAGGTAAGCCAGTCGACTCCCATAGCCAGAACTCCCTAGCATCCATCTGATCCCAAAAGAAGGAACTTTGTTGTCGATTCCAGGGGCTGCATTGTGTCCACTACTCTGAAAAGCTCGGGTGAGCATGGCATGTCCACAGAAAATCTCCAAGAAGTCAATCCATCCCAAGGCTAACCATTGTTGGAGACCACTCATCAGCGCCTCGTTCCATTGATTCTCAGCGAAGGTCATCATTTTCAGTCTGAAGGGGTCTACTACTGGCCACTCCAAGAGTCCCTGTTCAACCTGTCTGAGCTCCTCCAACAAGCAGGCGTTAGCGTTTGCAAGCTGTGAGGGGATCTCCAGATCTGATTTGATAGAGAAGATCGTAGCACCTATCCAGGCGACTTTAGTTTGACTGCGTTCGCTCCCGCAATGCTTCCACCCGTGATCAACGATGCATTCACGCCCAGGCGACGACACATTGCGACTTGCCTGATCCGCGATGATTTCCAGCCCGCAGGACAAACATCCGTTCTCATCCAGGAGTCGCACCGTCATCCGACAGTCCCTTAGACTATCAACCCGAACTGGACTGTCGTCCAGTGCCTCGTATCCTTTGACGCTACGGGCAGGGTATAAAGCATTCCTGGAGACCCAATGGATCCGGGCTAGCAAGTCTTGACGTCCGGGTATCGGTGACCAGCAGTCTGGACGACTCTCCTGGGCTGGCAGAGTCGCCCCGCAGCACTTGCATCGGTAATCTGACCCTGGACTCACGCTGGGTGCGATTGCTTTCTTGGTGAACATGCAGTCCGGCAGAATTTCCTTTTCCTCGACCAGACTCAGGATTGACCGTGGTATGCCATGAACTCCGACCCCAGGCGGCGGCATGTTGCCATGGTATGCCATGAACACAGGATTCTCTTTCCCTGTTCCTGTCGTATCCTGTTGGCTAACGAAGTGGATGTCGGTTTGGCAGACTTCTTCTGGTGTACCCTGACTGTCCAGTTCCAAATTCTTTCGGAAAGGGAGGATCGTGAGCCTGTCTAGACTCACCACCCACGGCGTACGAGGTTCTTTCGAAACGAAGGTAGTTTCCACGGACTCATACTGGATCTCACCCTCAAATGACGCTTCCCAGTCATAGTCCTCTGGCTTCCCTATCACTTCCTCGTCTGCAATCAATGCACCTGTAGTCAGATCCTTGGTGGTCCTTCGGGTGACGTCCCGCCAGTACGGTCCTCGGGCTTTGGTAGGTAGTTGAAACTGACTGACTCCTTTGGCTACATAGACAGTCTCCACTACTGGCGCCTTCCACAACTGCACGAGCGCTGATCCGTCCGCCGGCGGCTTGCACAGCTTCACCAGCTCAAGAGGCCCTTGACCTTTGTTTCCTGAGTCTAAGACCCGGGCGCCAGCACACAAACCTCGGATATCATTCAGAGTCTTCCGTGCGTTCTTCTGTGCTGCGCTAGCCTCCGTGGTATTTCCAATTTCGGCAGTCGAGTTCCGGGCTCGATCTTCCTTCATTCGTTTGCACCAAGGCGAGCTTCCCCAGGCTGCCATAACCTGGTCGTTTCTGGGAGCGTTTCTAGGAGATTGTGGTAAGGGGTCAGTCATCACTGCCACTAGACCTCCTTCAACACGAACTCCTGCCGCTTCAGCGCTTACTGCTAACGTCCATCCTGCTGTGGACAGTTTCCGGGCTGCCTCGGCATTGATGGCGCCAGCTTTGGTGAGATTCACCTTTGTCAGTATCTTCGTACATTGGACTGTGTCCAGCACGGCATGATGGCCTGTAAACGACCATGTCCCTTCCTCTTCCAGGAACAAGGGTTTCCACACATTTGTAAATCCGTTCAAGATAGGTCCATGGCGGTGTACCACGACAGTGCCGGCACCAGCGTTAGTGCTCGTCACTCTGCCTACCACAGCGCAGCTACCTCGTCGAACATCCAGCGCATACACTACGTACTCCTTGATGCTCACCATGAACGGCTTTCCTCTGCGTGTCACTGAAACTGGTCTGAGATGCTCAGCTAGCTCGTGTCCCTTCACTGCTTGTCCGATGGATCGGCGCACCGCTTCCGCGGAGCCAGCATCATCAAACACAATTCTCCGTCGCTCATCCTCCAAGTCGACTGCATCACGTGGACATGCTATCAAGTCCTCCATGTGAGCAGCTTGAGGCTGGCCGATCTTCTTGATCGTGTAGAGGACAGTTCGTATCTTGGACACCAGGCGTTCCGAAGGAGAACCACGCGCTAGCGCAGTGGCCTCTGGACTCGCCCCTCTGCCACCGTTTTTACCGTTTCTACCTTTGCCTTTGCCTCTGCCATTTCCTTTGACACTCGCACCGTCACCAGTAATCCCTTCAGTCGATATACGGGCGGTGTCTGCTCTAAGACGTTTGGTTGTACTCAGAGCGTCCTTCCTAGGGAGTGGGCCAAACCACGAGAACCCTGGTGGTGCGAGCGCTGTGATTACTCTTTGGATACGAATTCCTGTTTCAGTATCGTAAGTGTCTCTGCACACCACTTCTTCCCACATTGGTCCACCTTTCCAGGTACCGGAATAAAACTTAGCATCCAGATCTGTTCGTTCGTAGGCCTTATAGCAATCCTGCTCCGTCAGATCCGAGTCCGGCGTGATCGGCACGACCTTGGTAACTGGAAGAAGAGTGACCCGATTATTTCGTGTGGATTGAATGACGAAGGGTCCGGACATACGTCTCTTCCATGGAATCCGCCCCTCTGTCCGAGGCTTCGGAGTTCTCCACATGACGTGGTCACCCACATCGAAATGAGACTGCTTACGGAACCGATTCGCCAGTTCGGCTCGCACAGCAGACGACTTCCTGAGATGTTCCATGACACACGCCTTGACTTCCCGATACGAGGTAAACAACCTCCTCGCATAATCGCCGACGTGCTCCATGGATCCCAAGTCCAGTGAGATCAGTTCCCTCTCCAAGGGCGAAGCAATGCTCCACCGCTTGTTGAGGTCTCTCGGGCACCATCCGTGCGCACCTGGAGTCACGGCGATGATGAATTCCACCACTGGTAAATACTCGGTCCATTCAGTCATCTGAGAACGGGTGACATCCTTCACTAGGAACCCCAGAGCTTTCTGACATTCCTGATGGACCCTCTCATTCTTCCCCATTTCACATGGCCTCATAGCTGCTGAGAATCGGTGCTCAACACTCATGAGGTCACAGTACTCCGTGAATATAGCACTCTGGAATTCCTGACCTCGATCAGAACGGATCAGTAAAGGTAAAGTCCTGGACCTGAAAAGACATCTGGAGAAGCATCGTCGGACTTCTTCCATAGAAAGGCAAGTTGCAGGTTCGAGAAGTATTTCATGTGAGAGGCAGCAGAAATACGTAAGCACGTACTTGTTCCCATGCTGGTCCTGTGGATTAGGGCCCTCAAAGTCAATCATCACCTCTTGCCATGCCTCTAGCCCGGAAGGTTTCACCGCCACACTTTCTTGTCTAGTCGGACGGCGTCGACCACTGAGGCAACCTAGACACTTGCTCGTCCAGGTCTTGACATGATCCGACATTCCGGTCCAGTAGCAGAGGCGGCGGAGGCAGAGCAGAGTCACCTCCTCACTCCTGTGAGCTCCCCAGATTCCTGTGTGGGTCTGCAGGAAGCAATAGCGTTTCCACGTCAGATTTGCAGCTGCTTCTCCGTTAGGCACCACTGGTACCCACCGATCGCCTACATGCTTTTCGGTGACCCAGCGTTCCAATAAGCCATCCTCGCTTACCCGATATGGGTCCGAAGGATTATCGATCAGGACTGCTAATTCCGGATCTGCTCGCTGGTCATAGTACCATCTCGAACGGAGAGCTCCGGTGACCTGAAAACTGCTTTCGCCGTTAGTCGCCCGAGCTTCTTCAACAAGTTGCTCGCGACGTTCATACCCTGCTTTAGCCCATTCGGCAGCGGACAGACCTTCAGGTGCACGCGCTTGCGCAGTGTCACCTGGGTGCTTTGCCGGTTCTTTCTCGGCATCCTTGTCCTTTTCAGCATGGATAGTCCTCTCGACTTCCTCAGGACTGTTCCAGTTGATTTTCTCCTTTCGACTGTAGTAGAGCACTGTGACTAGACATGGATCGTCCCCACCGGTGCTTCCACTGAATTGCCCGAGTTCCGCAGCGCTTGTTCTTCCCCCATGAATAGCTGGGTAATCAGAATACACCATGCTGCCATCAGCTATGGTGTAGATTTCCCTCTTCAGGATTTGGGAGAGGCTCGGCGCTCCTTGCTCGGCTCGCTCTCGTCGGTCCGGAAATCTGCGTGGGCCGGCAGAATGCGTATCAACCCACACTTCGACTTCCTTACTCAGTTCTTCATCCCAACGCAAAGACTGAGTAGTGCAGACACTGCCACAGGCGGATATTTGATCAGCCGGCCCTTCCTGTCCCTGCTTAGGGCCCTTCCACCTTCCTCGAGGTGGTTTAGGTACTGACGTCGGCCGAGCATACTCCCATCCAGGAGCGCACTCCCGCCATTGACAGTCGCGAATGATATTCTCCACGGCCTTCACATTTGGCTGATCATCGGAGAGGAAGCCCCGTCCTACCATCGCACGCTCTCGCGTGAACAGTGCCATGAGTTCCCTGTCTCGATTTCCATGGAGATCATCGATCCAGAATACCACTCGAACTCCTCCTTCCACGGGGTCACTAGCTTTAGACCTTTTCCAAGACCATTCCTTCCGTCGCTGCCCATTGACACTCTGCTCCTGAGGCATGAAGTACCCCACGGAAGTCATACCACGTGTACTCTTGCTCGATTGCTGCTTCTCATGAGGCACGGAGAGGTCCATCCGGATGAGTAGTCTCCGTATGAGGCAATTGCTACCGTCGTAGGTAAGTATCACAACCTTGTCAGAGCTCTTCAGCCATTTCCTGGATTGTTCGTATTTGACCAGGTCGACGAGAACCCTGGAATTGACCATGTAGTAGAGATCGGCATTTTCGTCATTGACTTCCAGGACTACTTTGACGTTGGCTGAACCACCATACACGCTTTTGAACCGGTTGTGGTTAGACCCGCTGATGACTGTTCCGTCCTCAGGATAGCAGCTCTCCGTGAGAGATCCGCATCGACTGCCGGAAGATTCACCACAATCAATGGATACTTCCATGGGTTCGCCCAGCAGATGCAGTTCGTGCTCCGCGTGAGGCCACTTCCGAAGGAGTTGATGCATTGCTCGACCTCCGAGCGTGATCCTCCTTCCGATAGGCATGCTGTAGCAATTTTCAGCATCGTAACAGCATCGCACCATATCATTCAGGAGTCCGCGCATCGAATAGGTCACCTTGCTAGGTCGGTGCTGGACCAGCTGATGGTGTACCCACACCCTGATTTCACGTTGAGTTTCTTCACTCCATCGAAGGCTAGATTGAACAGTGAGGAGTACTGAGTGTTCTCTTTCTGACCACTTGTTCACCCCTTCCTTGGCTACCACTAGTCGATAGGGGTACCTAACTCGACTGCTAGAAGCTGGATAAGGTAGGCATATCGTTTCTCCATGATGAGGAGTAGTCGGGTCGTTACTTCTCCGCCAGATCGTAAAGATACTGCTTCCACCACTGGCTCCTTTGGCGCTGATGGCAGTGAGCAACGTCTCCGGAGTGTACCATCTCAACGAACCTCCCGGTATCGCTTCAACCTCGGAAAGGGCGTTTGATAGAGGATGATTCACATGAACCCAAGCCTTACCCGGCTGCGGGACTATGCTAGGTCCGGCGCTGAGTATGGGCGTCGGGACCAGCACTCCGAGACCCGTACTTTCCGCTGCTCCTGTCTCTTCTGCGGCTTCTCGTTCAGACTGCCGTTCCAAGCTTCGTCTGATAGCTGCGTCCGCAGCTTCAGCTCTGACGCATTTAGTACATCGCCCGAATAAGTACGTTTTGCTCCCGCATTGGCACTTCCCACTGTGTTTCCACATTGCCCTGCTCGGTCGGCTTAGCACACCGACCCACTCCGGACCAGCAATATGATCACGTATAGGGATGCCCAGGCGGTCCATACCCTTCTTGGTATCATCGTACTTGACTGCATATTTATAAAGCACCCCAAAGCCAGGAATGGGCTCCTCAGGATAGTCCTCACTCCATTCTGGGCATACTTGCTGCATCAGGTCGAGGCCTGGCTTAGTCCGATTCAGCCGAGGATTGACACACCACACGCCTTTCACGTTTCCCCAAGCTGCTCCAATGCTGAGACATTCTCGGTCCATCACTGTGCGTCCGGACATCACACGTTCGAGCACTAGAGGAAATCGTATGGCATTTGCTATGATGGCTCCTTGACCTTCACCTACCACGACGTCTGGGTTGAAGGCTACTATACCTCGTAGAGCCTTTAGACAAGCAGTCTGAAAGTCCACTCGAAGCGACTTGATCAATGCTTCGCCCTGCAAGTTCTTTTTGTTCCCCATGTCAAAGTGAGCTCCCATGCCATCGTCGTCCTCGAAAGGTCCTTCGATCACGTGCATCACCACTCGGTAGCTAGGGTTAGCTTCCTCAACGGCTCTGCGGATGCCGTCTGCGACGTGTATCCGGTGGTCGGACTGAGTAACGCTTCCCTGCTGGTGATAGTCGCAAAGGTAAGCAAGACGAATCGACGGTTGAACACCTGCAGCATGCATCAGCTGGACTAAGAGCTCCTGCTCTGCTGCTGCTTCAGGATCCCTCAGTTCTGAATTTCCGGCAGGAAGGTGACAGGCGGCTAGCGCACTGTGCACCACTCGATCCGGTACAGCATCATTTCCGACCGCCCAAGGGACTGGGACTGAGCTGTTGACGGGAGCGTAGTCGCTGATGTATTGGTCCAAATTGAACCCTCGTACTTGTCCCATCAGTCCGCTCAAGTCCTTGGTTCTCTGCTGGATCAGCTCATCCCTTTCCTTAGGATTTCGGCTGAGCCCGTCCGCAAGCTTCGCTGACCTACCACATAGGGAACGAATCTCACTCCCGTCGGAGATGAGCTCTGCTACCCAGCGAAGATGCTTCGGTTCCACATTCTCCAGATGCTGTTGTCGTGTCAGATTCGCGTGGTCCGTCCACATGATGATACGCTGGTAACCGAGGTTCTTGCGCACTTGGCGTGCAGTTTCCAGCTGAGCATAGGCTTCTAGTGTCAGTGGCGGCCAATTTTGCTGAGGTGGAGTCAGACCTTTGCTGTGAGTCACTAACACCTTGAATCTGCCCAGATCATTAGTCATCTGGAGGGCCATGCCTCCGAGCGCAATTCCGCTGGAGTCTGCGATCTGCTCCAAAGGAGCTGTACCATCTATGGAGCTCGCTTCATCAAAGAGAGCTATCTCTATGGTATTTTTCGTCATTAATTTGATGGCTTGAACTGCTTTGCATCCTTCCGTGTTCGAAGGTCCAAGACCTTTTTCCGGGAAGACAGCGTCCTTCAGAATCCATTTGTTCAAGATCTTCGCCGCTGACCCGTACTCTTGGGGCATATACCAACGTAACCAGTTGGTACATCCTAGGAACTGTTGAATATGTTGCTTTTCATGCAAGGGAGCAAAATCCATGACTGCTTTGGTAGCGTCAGGATCGACCCGTCCACCGGTACGACCTACTCGATGACCAAGCAGCTTTCCCTGCTCGACTAGGATCTCGGCCTTTTCCACTCCAAAAGAGAACCCGCTGATGATAGAACGGTCCATGAAAGCACACGTCGAAGTAAGATGGTCTATGACGTGCACACTTGCTTTTGGATACTTCTTGATCAAGTAGGAGCGGAATTTGCTGTAGTAGTAGTCCGTAGGTGCTTCTTCGGCCATCTGTTCCACAGCTCCGGGAGCTTCCACGATGTGAGAGATTGGGTTGGACACCACGTCTAGTCCCGTCCCCGAGTAGACGTCTTCCTTCTCATACAGAGGGAGACCATCGTTGAGACTCCTCGGAACTCCGCAGGCGATCATACCTACGGTGACCGCAGTTCTTCCCAACATACCGAGACCTCCGCCAATGCAGCTCGGAGATCTAGATGGATCAGATATAGTCGGCCCATTACTTGGGAGAGAAACATGGACTTGGTTATGTCTGTCTCCAGTGTCGGGGGCACGCGCTAGCGCAGTGCCCTCCGCTTTGGTTCGAGCCTCAATAGACTTCAGGCGTCTAGTTCGGACAAGATCCAGGTTAGCGCATTCCGCACAGCCCTGCAGCGGACTCGAGTCCACGGACCCTATTGCTCCACAATTTCCACAGTCCGTTAGGTCGACTATCATGCAACCACACGTGCCACAACGATCGCTTCCTTTCAGATCCGATGGGACAAAAAGGGTGTCTAGTCCTCCACACTCTCTACACTGGCCCATGCGAGCGCTTCCGGCTGCTAGCGCGGCCACAGTATCGCCTTGAGAGATACGACTGCCTTCTGGACCTGCAGTCACCATGATGTAACCGGTGTTCCCCAGGCTCGGCCATATCCCTGGACTAGCTTCTGGAGTGCTACAAGACTCATCATGTACTGGCAGTACAGCTTCGACCTGATTTCTCGAAGGAACTTGACTACCTCGAAGTCGTTTCACAGCTATCCACGCGGATTCATCACCAATCAGATCCACTGGTTCACTGCCGGAGTACTCGAGCACGTCTCTCTTGACTTCAGGTTCTTCGGGCACTGACGTATAGACCGAGACTGAATCAAACGTCCCCAGCACTTCAGTAGTCATGGGATAGACTGGATACACAAATTCACCGCGGCCTTTGCGAGCATCTGCGCTCGGTTCCAGGGCAGGCAGAGTGATATTCAGCTTGTCGCAAGCGTAACCCTTTGGAGTTTCGCGGATGCCTAGGCCACCCCCTTCTGGATGACTCATCGCTCTGCCTCCCATGATCAGACCTTTGAACCCTGAGCAGCCTTTTCCCAGCACTTTGCAGGAAACCCAGATCTCGGGGCCGACCACCGCAGTGCTGACATCCTGCCCTTCCAGTAGGTTGACTCTGATGATGACTCCACCTACGAGAGGGATGGCTTTAGTCGCCTCGAGACCGTTTACAACCTCCGGCTTAGGCCAGCGGTCAAATTGCATGATGGGGTACTCTTCAGTACCTGGCTTGATACCCCTGGCATGGGCTTCATTGAGCATGTAGATCACCCACTCTTCAGGCACACTATTGCAGGCAGCGCCAGAATCCCAGAGCATTTCAACTTTCGCCTTCATGATCACCGCCATGCTTAACCACTGGAAGCCACCTGGCATATTCGGAGTCGTAACCCACCAAGAATCAGGTATGTCTCGACAGCTGCTTAGCGGGTAATGCGGACTCACCAGACCCATAGGTTGGGGTTTCTTCTGATCAGCTTTACTGTCCTCCTTTTCTGGCTCATTCGATCCAGCATGGAGTGCCACTTGATTCGGTAGTGTTATGACCTTGCCAGAGGCTATTGAGTTCTTCTGAGCACTTTCATCCTGAACACTCCAGGTGATCGGTAATGCAGAGTTCTCATTCTCCGACGCCCTGTCCTGAGACGGTTCTGTCAAAGGTGAAAGGGGACCTCGTAGACACTCAGGAGAGGGTGCATCATACCCGCCATCTACTAAGCCTGGTCTTGATGAAAGGCTATAGAGATCAGGCTCGAAATTGACTTCACGCACTTCACGCATTTCATAGCGGTAAGTGTACAGATTCTGCCCACTCAAGCGCTCAAGGGTGCTCAGTTTCGTAACCGTGTCTTCCCTGATACGTTTGTGCAGATGATGAAGATACCCACGTAGGCATCCGCCTGGGTTGCGCAAGTCAAGCTCTACAGGATAGTTGACGTGTCCGCTGTGTGGCCTCCAGTCACATTCTTCGAGCCCTAATGACACTGGACTATATCGCTTGACTTCACGGACAAAGAGGTTCCACAGCTTCCGTGTAGCTTCGTTACTCATGGCAGCTTCTTGTTCCGCCATCCGTGAGTAATGCAGTTTGTAAGCTTCATGATTCGTCGGGCCTGACGTGTACCCTTCAAGGGCATCCCCGGACAAGTACTCTTCACGACACCGAATCGTCTCCCGAATGTAATTGGCTGCAGAGCCTAAACCACATTGGGTTTCGCGAGGAATGTGACTGGTTAGTGGGAGATCTCTCCTCGGATATACTCCTGATCCGCACCGAGTGACTTCAGTGAGCTCCCCTGCTCTTTTCACTGTGCGGGCAGCCACTCCTGACAAATGTGCGAGTCTGACCAGATCCTGATAGGTAGGGACTTCACAGGATTCTCCGTAAATCTCGGTGGTTTCTGGAGTACTGATCATTCTGCCAATGTGTCGAGCCACTCGCAAGTTGGTGGAGGAGTGCTCAATCATGAGCAGGATGTGCAGTCCGAGTACATGCCTCCGGCGCTGATCGAACTCATCATCATCTGGGAAATTCCCTTCTTCATCTGGGAAATTCCCTGCTTGCACCAGAGCGTCCATTTCACTCTCGAAACCACGATCCAGCATCCGGGTTTCGGCCTGCATCCGTGCCCAAAGATCTGTATCTAAGGCGCCTGGGACTTCGTTACTGAGTTCTGCAAGCCAGGCGAGGACGTCTCTAGCATATGAATAGAGCCGGAACTCCCGAGCGAACTCTTCAACTTCACCGACAATGCAAGCGTCACGAAGCACACGTGCTAAGTGTGCTGGTTCGTCCGAGTCTCTCCTCCGACCGCGGATGTAATCTTTCACAAAAGAGCGGAATCTCGTGTTCTCGGGGTGCACTATCGACCGGTATCGGTGATCATTCGACTCTTCCGGTACTCCAAGTGCCAGAAGGACGTTCACAGTTTTTCCAGTGGAGTTCAGAAGGTAAAGAGCTATGGCTTCGTGTCTCCATGCTCCACTGGGCCGTGACTCCTGAGACAGAAGTTCCGCGTTCCTAGTGATACGGTACTGATCCAAGGAGATGAGGAACTGGGCGAGCACTTCAAGTATTGTTCCCCTTGGACGTCCGCCTTGCCTCATGTTCCGGAACTTCATGAGAACCTCATTGAGCAGAACATAAGGGACGCCTTCATCTTTGAGAATCTCCGCGATTTCCTTCTCAAAGTACGGGACAGGGTCGCATCTCGGGGTTCCTCCAACCCAAGGTTCAAGCCGCCACCCTCGACGATCTGCTGTTTCGATATGGCACGGGCACAAACTACCCGGGGCTTCAGCTGGAATCCGATGACCAAATATCGTTCCCATGGCTCCGGGAGTTATATACACCATCATCATGGCTATGTACTCGTGCAGCGCTCGGCGTCCAGGTTTTTCCACTGCTACGTACTTGTCAGTGAGCCTGATGAGAGTACCTATTAATAGGCACGCTTCTCCTGAGCATTCTAGGGAAAAGCCTCGCCTCAATGAGTCAGGATGCAAGGCCTCGTAGACGGTTCCGACGAGGCGGTATCTCGCTACGAACTCCCTTACCGAGACTGCTACTTGGTGTGAGCATCGTCCACTGAACTCGTCTGACGCATCGTCGAGAGCTGTTGGGGCCTCCTCCGGCTCCCTTGGCACTGTTGGTCCAGCAGCCTCTTCTTCAGCTTCTGATAGGCCTAGACCCAGGTCGGGCTCCACCGTCACTGCTACTGAGCAGGACGCCTGACTGACGGCAGATGCGTCAGGTACTGGAGCGGAGAGATACTGCATCCATGGATGTTCGACGCTAGCTTTTCCGGTTGCTTCACACCACCAGTAGAAAAGACCTGGACGTGATCTCGATGCTAACCTTCGCCACTGTTTTAATCGGACTCCATCTGATTGGACTTTATCTGAGCGCTCTCCATCCAAGGCTGGAGTCCATGTGGTGTCTTGGTCTCCACCTAGTTTCCATGTGGGACCTCCTGACCCGTTTTGGTCTCCATCCTCAGGAAGGTCCTGGGTACGTTGGCGTTTGGACGTCCTCTCATGGATGGCTGCGATATCCTGACGTAGCTGCCTGTTCTCCACATCCAACTGATGCCGGCGTTGCTCGTAAGTCTCCCTGCTCATAGCTGAGCTCTCAGGAGCATCTTCGCTACTACTGGCAGAGGCTGGTCGCGCTAGCGCAGACTCAGTCGTACTTGGCTCGACTGCCCTACCTAGGTCAACCCAGGGATTAGGTATTTCCTGAGCTGTCTCGTCCTCACTGGTTCCTTCAGTCGTTCGGTGAACAGTGACAGCCACATTCTGAGTAAGAACTTCTTCTCTGTTCATCTGACGGTTCAGATCAGTCCAAGGATCATGCATTGCAT
>PJEL010000753.1_pt1 | contig 36610 bp, 32 predicted proteins | sample 1853271 | NCBI WGS metagenome assembly PJEL01 (sample SAMN08108733, study PRJNA415343) | Invertebrate metagenome, whole genome shotgun sequencing project. | host: Globobulimina | place: Sweden: Gullmar Fjord | collected 2015-08
ATCAAATTGAGATGAGCGTCGTCCAGTCGACGAACGACCACTTCATCTCGTTGAAGAACCGCATCGGTGAATTCAGAATAGGCGAATAGACGATCACGCTCTGCATCCACCTGGGCCTGCAGCGCACTCCGCTGCGCCTCGATAACGTGTAGATTATCGGTCGGGGGAATGAGGACCACCGCTGTGAGAATGACAACACCCGCCAAGACAAAGAGCCAACCAGAATCGACCATCGCGTGACGATGACTACTGGGATGAGCAAATGTGTCACATTCTCGAGTTGTAGATGATCGCCTATTGAGCATGGTGTGTATTTCGTATCGGCGAACCAGATTCTGATTCGTGAAGATTTGCCGTTTACTCACCCTTCTTCAGTACGGCGTCCACAAATCACCCCCGACATTTGGAGCAAGGTTGGCCAACTCAATTCTGCCTCGCTACCGTCGATGGAGATGATGCAACAAACCACCCTCGGGTACGACATTCTCGCGATTGATGTCGATGGAACATTGCTTGATTCCACTCGACAGATTCCCCAAGCTAATCGTGATGCGATCCAACGAGCCCTGGCAGCTGGGATCGAAGTCGTGCTATGTACAGGCAGAAGTCTGGGCGAATCTGAAGCATTCATCAATGACCTTGGTCTACCTGGCACCGGAATATTTGTTGGGGGGGCCGTCACCGTCGATCTTAATACGGGAACAACCATTCGGCGAAGCAATATGGATCTTGATCTGGTGCGCCCGCTCGCCCGGATGCTCAATGAATCAACCGGGCACTTTGTGCTCCTTCTCAAGGATCGATCCGTGGCAGGTGTCGATTACCGATTGGTGGGTACGGGCAAGGTTGATCCCGCTAGCGAATGGTGGTTCGAACAGGTGCCAGTCATGGTGGATCAATTCGACTCTGTTGAGCACGACCCCCACCCGCATGACACCATCCGAATCAGTATCGTCGCCACGGCTCGTGAAATTCGTGAACTCGCAATGCTCATTAACCAAGACTTTGGCGATCGAACATTCCTTCATGATTTCCCGGTGATTGCCGCCAATGGAAACGGGCGGCACCTAGCGGATGAAGCAATCCATCTCATGGAAATTTTCCGCCACGATACGAACAAATGGACTGCTCTGCACGAATTTGCGAAAAGCCAAGACGTACCCGTTGCCAGAGTGGCTGCGATCGGCGATGAAGTCAACGATCTGGACATGATTCGACACGCTGGGCTAGGCATTGCGATGGATAACGGGGTCGTCAATGTGAAGCAGATTGCGGACCAGATTACACTTGATCATAACAATGGCGGCGTGGCCCATGCAATTGACCAGATTCTCGATGGTGCGTGGTAGGCATCAGTGGCCATGAATCACTCTAACAGACTGCTCGCATGGAATGCCCCGAAGGCGGCCCTACGATCCAGCCAACATATTTCACGATTGGCCTATGTCATGAAATTTCATTGACTAACTCGTTCGCCCCAAACCGTCTGACCCTAAAAGCATGCATTGAGGACCCCACCTATGGATTTGTATATCGACACCGCCAATCTGGATGAGATTCGTGAAGCAGCTACCTTAGGCGTATTGGATGGTGTGACCACCAATCCCTCGCTCGTCGCGGGCGAAGGAACGGATGTCGATTTCCACGATCATATGAGGAAGATATGTGCGATCGTGCCCGGCCCGGTGTCAGCCGAGGTCACTGCAACCGATGCAGACGGCATGATCTCTCAAGGCAAGGAGCTTGCCAAACTCGCCAAGAACATCGTCGTCAAATGCCCCATCACGGTTGATGGCCTCAAGGCGTGTAAAGCGTTGTCTGACGATGGCATTCGCGTGAATATGACGCTCTGTTTCCAGCCGTTGCAAGCGCTACTCGTCGCCAAAGCGGGCGCATTCTTGGTGAGCCCATTCCTTGGTCGAGTTGATGACATCGCAGGTGATGGCGTCGATCTGATTGAACAGATACGCATCATCTATGACAACTATGGATACGACACAAAGATCCTTGCGGCTTCAATTCGTCACCCCAAACATCTTGTCGATGTCGCGATTGCGGGCACCGATGTATCAACCGTCCCGTTCAACGTAATCAAGCAAATGCTCAACCACCCGCTCACCGACAGCGGCTTAGCCAAATTCATGGCCGACTGGGACAAAATGCAGCAGGGATAAACAAATCGATTGAGTAACACCAAACTCAGAAGTGCTTCAATCTTTCTTTGGTGACTTTGATCAGGACATTCTTGAATGCTGGCGTTTTCGATTGCGGATCAGTGTTTCGAGGAACCAGAACATTCGCTTCAGGGAAGTACATAGCGGTGTTACCTGCACGGATATCGAACGGACGAACAAGTAGGCTACGCATCTCCCCCGCCTCGCTTGTCGCTTTAACACGGTCGTTTTCCTTCAAATGCATTCGATCCATATCCTCCGGATTCATGAGCAGAACATCTCGCCTGTCCTGCCCTCGATACAGATCGTAGTCCTCATAGACGACCGTATTGAACTGGCCTTCTGACCGCAGTGTTTGTAAACGAAACATGCTCTCATCTAAGACTACTTGCCGCCGAATGCTAACGGCGTGGAATTGTGCTCGTCCTGTGTCGGTTGCGAATTGCGGTTGATGAAATGTGCGACCGTTGATTTGAAACTCCTGTTTCGTTTGGTCGATCGCCTTCATGGACTCGAACCCAGGAACTACTCGGCTGATCGCTTGGCGAATGGAACCATGATCACGCATCTCTTTCCAATTCAACTGACAATGTTCACCGAGAACTCGATCCGCCACGGTAGCGATTACTTCCACCTCGCTTCGAGGCCCATCGTGTCGTGCGCTCCCCCCATCAGATAACCTAACAAAATTGAACATGGACTCTTGAGTCGTCGCTTGCGATTCCTCGTCTCTTGCCAAGACCGGCAATATGACAGTTTCACGCCCCCGCCCAAGGAGATGGCCTCGGTTCAAGGTTGTACTTAGATATGTCACCATGTCGAGTGACTGTAACGCCCGTGTTGCAAATGCAGAATCTGGATTTGAATCCAACAGGTTGCCCCCTAGGCACCAACCAAATCGCATTTTTCCATTCGCAGCTTCCTCCATGCACCCCAAGGTGTCCAGACCTGGCGCCGTGGGCAAGGAAATCCCCATCACATGCTCCAGATTCTCGAAGAGGGCTTTCTTCAACGCTGGAGTTGCACCGATGGATCCGATTCCTTGCACATTGGAGTGGCCACGTAATGGCAACAGGCCACACCCGACTCGTCCCACCATCCCACGCAGAAGGGCGACATTTGCGATCATCTGGACAGTCTCAACACCGCGTTCGTGGTGTGTGACACCCATCGCCCAGCAGAAGATAGTCTGATTTGAATCGACATACATGGAAGCGGCATTTTCGATCTCCCCTTTCGACACGCCGGATTCATGCACAATGTCATCCCAACTTGCAGATTCCACCGACGCCAAGAATTCGTCTGCATGTTCTGTGTGCATCGAGATAAAGTCTCGTGCTTCGCCACCCTGAGCTAGGACTGCTTTGGCGATACCGGTAAGGAGGGCAATGTCTCCACCGAGATGGCATTGAAGATACTCACTGGCAATCGACGAACCAAACAACAAGCTGCGCACGTCCGAAGGGATTTTGAATCGTTCAAGGCCAATCTCGCGAATCGGATTAATGACAATCACCTTGCCCCCACGACGGCGTAACTCCATGAGCGAACGCATAAGACGTGGATGGTTGGATGCAGGATTGCACCCAATGAGAAAGACAAGATCACTCTTACCTATGTCTTCAAGCACGACAGTAGCGGTGCCTGAGCCCGTGACAGAACTCAATCCCACGCCGGTCGCCTGATGGCAGTAGTACGAACAATTGTTGACATGATTCGTCCCGTAGATCCGGGCAAACAGCTGCAGCAGGAATCCCGCTTCGTTCGAAGATCGACCGCTGAAATAGAAGAACGATTGCAACGGATCTGTGATCTTCATTTTCTTGGCGATGAGCTGATAAGCCTCGTCCCACGAGAGTGCCCGGTATCGATCATCAAGAGGGCCTGCATAGAGCGGCTGAGTAAGGCGACCACATTGCTCAAGCTCGCGTGAAGTGAGTTTCTGAAGTTGGTTGAACGAGTGATCTTCAAAAAATGTCGGTGGGATCGCGTCTTGCATATCAGCCTGCATCGCCTGCATCGACTTCTTGCAAACCTCAGGGAATCGACCGGCTTCGTTGACCATACCCCCACGTTGGCCGCCCATCCCCAAAGCACAGGTCTTGCATGCATTACGTGAACGAAGCGCAGCGTACAGCCTACGAAGACCACCAACTTGGCGAGACGTTCGCAGCGCGTACCTGATCGCGGGCCAACCGCCACCTGCTGATGGTCGATTCATATCATGATCCCTTGTCTCAAGACATGCGCCGAATCTGCTGTTACGCATTCGGCGTTGCACCCCAGAGTGTGGAATCATATGCTCAGAAGGAAAAGAGCTCGATGCTATTTATCGGAAGAGGGAGAATCTCCCTTGTGCCAGAATTGGAGTTGGAAGTTCTGGCCAATCGAAAACACGAAGAGATCCGCAGTACTTTGCAATTGAAGTCCCTCTTCCGGAGGGAGTGGAGATGACTGTGTAACAATGGGTGGCACGGTCCCAAAAAGTGTTTGAACATCCGCACCGTGACGTCGAATCGCTTCGACGCAATCCTGCTGCGCTGCCTCTGATAGTCGACCGAGATCACCGGCAAACGAAGTGATATTCAAATCCGGACACGTTGCTTTCCACCACTCCTTGAATGGCTCCACTGTGAAGCGCAGCGCAAAGAGGCGACCGTTTGAATCAGGTGCGATCATGCCAAGTGACCCTTATTGGGACCCCTGCTGATCAAAGAAGGGGCGTTATCGGATTCAGAGTGAGTAGACTAACTACTTGCGGTAGTCCTTCTATCTAGAATCGGTCAGATCAAAGCGCAGCGTTCCCTCACCTAATGGAAAAATTCTGTTCTGGAACGGTCGATCTAGTTTGTTGTGGTTGTAACGGATGGCCCATTCTACAAACGATGAACTGGCCAAGAATAATTACGATATGTGAAAGAGTGGGAGCAAGAACTCCGATTAGCTTGCGGGATTCGCGTTTGCGGTTTCAGATGCCGCAGAGAAGAGACTGTACAACTCTTCGACCGACTTTGTTGCGTATGCAGCGTGCCTGAACTCGTCATTGAGCATCAACCGACTGACTTGGGCCAGTACTTGTATGTGATCGGTCGTGCGATCAGGGGGGCTTGCGACCAAGATGATCAATTCGACTGGGCGTCCATCAATGCTGCCATAGTCCATCGGATTCCCTGGCCGTCCCATCGCCAGAATCACGCCGTTGCCAAACCCGGTTGCTTTGCAATGGGGGATGGCCAAACCTTGCCCCATTCCGGTGGTTCGGATTTGCTCTCGCTCCCAGACGGCAGCCTTGAGCGCAGACGGATCATCCAATTGATGACTAGACGCCAAGAGGTCAATCAGCTCACCGATTGCTCCCTGCTTATCTGCATACTCAAGCGGCACTTTCATGCATTCGGGTTTGAGAAGATCCATAAGCGCCATAACGTCCGCATTTCCAAAAAAAAGAGAGAGTCCAATTCTTCAATCATCGTGCGATTGTGTGGGCATCTTTGGCTCCCCGCCTTCGATTCCCCAGTTGGAGAGAGATTGGCTTCTCCAGACCGTCGCTCATCATAGCCTACCGAAGTAGAGCGTGGTATCCGCCGTCCGCATACCGCGATGATTCTTCGCCGGGCTGACCAGTCGGCAGCACGTAATTCTGGATTTTGGGCGTGAGATGATGCCAATGGTCTACCCACTCTAACTGAGCTTCGTTCTCCATCGATTCTAGACTGCACGTGCTATACAGGATGTACCCGTCAGGAGCTCGCAAATACAAACTGTTGGCGATTATTTGGCGCTGCAGCTCTTGCAAGGAGTCTAGTTGTGCTTCATCAATACGATATCGGGCTTCCAGTCGGCGGGCCAAGACACCTGAATTCGAGCATGGAACATCCAACACGAGAAGCGCCGCTTGGCCGGCGTAGTCAATCAATTCGTCCGGTTTCATAACCCGAACCCTTGGATGATCCGCAAATCGATTCTCAAGAATCGCATATCGCCTCTTGTCCACATCCGTTGCGATGATTGTTGCTTCGGGATGCAGTGCTGCCAATTGCGAAGTCTTTGTTCCATTGCCCGCGCAGAAATCGACAATGAGCTTTTTATTTAGATCCAACCCCGCAGTCGCCAACCCCGCAGCTTGGGATGTTGCATCTTGTACCCACGCATCCGGATTTTCGGTGAGCCAATTCACCAGACTCTCCGAAGGTCCACACCATACATGACTCGTGCCATTGGAGTGCGGGATGGTCATACCCTCCTCTGGGTGTGCCTTATTCACCACGACGGGCGGTTGTACGAGATTATGCATCGCGAGGTGAATCAAATCAGATTTGGACATTGCCTTGGCCCAATGTTCGATTAACCACACGGGATGTGAAGTCTGGATCGCAAGTCGCAACGTACTGCCCGGCTGCGGTAGTTGTACCCCTTGCAACTCTCGGTAACGCCCATCACTCAACGGTAAGATATTTCCGGTGCCCAATATCTGCCGAGGGCGATTACCTTCAGAGTCTACAAATTCACCTCTGACATCAATCATCTTGCGGAGGATTGCATTGACCATGCCTTTGGCCTTGGGGCGAATCTGCTGCCCCGCCCACTGTACGGTTTCATTCAACACCGCATGATCAGGCAAATGATCAAAGAACAGCAGTTGTACCGTTCCCACCATCAGGGCAGCTCGCATCTTGATCTCAAGATTGTCCCAAGGCTGTTTGAGGCAGCGACCAACAATGTATTCGACCGTGATCATGCGGCGAATACATTCCGAGTAAATCGCCCGCGCCAGACGCCCATCTCGATTATCAAGCGTCTCTGTGACGAGCGGAGCAAGCCCAAAATCGGGCTTTCTGGCTAATTCTTGGGTCAAACGATGTAATACGACGTGCCGTGCATCGCGAGAAATCTCAGTGGGAAGAGCATTGTCCATTGCCCACCTTTGGATGGAATTCGCAAAAAGTCAAGAGAATTCAGGGTTGAGAGCATTGAAATGGGCATTTCGGGGTCAATGCGATGATTCGTGGGGACGAGTGCGACTGCCTCCTAGAAATCCCCCATTTGTAAGTTTTAGTGTGATGGATTGTCCTTTGTACTCGTCTGGGCAAACTTGACAACCGCAAAGTGCCTATAATGAATCAGCTTGATATCTCAATAGCGTGTTTCACATTGGTTGAATGACGCAAATTTTTGGCAACGAACGCTGTTGAGCCGGACGAAGATCTCACCCGAAGGTCACGTCAGGATTAGATCTTCGGGTTAGGACGATTCACGATGTTGAATATTTATGTTGGCAACCTGCCTTTCAGTGCGACGGAACCAGAAATTGAAGGCTTGTTTGCAGAATACGGTGCGGTTGAACGGGTAAGCCTGATCAATGACCGCGAAACTGGCCGCCCCCGCGGTTTCGGTTTTGTTGAAATGCAAAATGATAGCGAAGGCAAAGCAGCAGTAGAAGGCGTCAACGGCGTCGACTTCGGCGGCAGAACCTTGACTGTCAATGAAGCTCGCCCCCGCGAAAATCGTGGTGGCGGCGGAGGCGGCGGATACCGCCACTAAAATCGATGATGATCTTTGATTGATCTCGATGCAAAATTTAGACCGGCTTCTGGGAAACCAGGAGCCGGTTTTTTTATTGGCAATATTTCCTCATGCGACGATTGATCCAGAAGGAATGCCCAACAGACCTGAAGGAAGCATATTCAGATCGATGATGATGAGAATGACTCTGCTGTTGTGAGTGCCACTTCAAAGTACTGCAAGAGAATTACATCATGGCTCACTTTACAAAGCGCCCTCGAACATTTCAACACAACCTCAAAGTGCTGGGTGTGCTGTTTCTCATTGGTGCTGCAATCAACGTCCCGATTGCATTACAGTTTAAAACGCCCCCCACTAGTTCAAGCCCTTTTCTCCCACTATGAGCAATGGTCCGTAGACGAATTAATCGGCCGGGATTGGCCACACAAGACTCCACACGCGACACCATGGCCTGATCCGACTCATTGGATTCGATTCCAATCGTTTGGATTCCAACTCGACGTCATCACCTATAGCGATCCTGACCAGCACCAAGGCTCACACCAGATGAGCTACGAAACAATAGGTTGGCCCCTGCCTGCCCTACACCAAGTGGGAATGAATTGGGATTTCCAAGACCCCACGTGGAAAACGGGCGAACTACCCGGCAAGACCTTTCATCCTCATTGGTCAGGTCTGGTCGCCAACCCGGTCTTCTTTGCGACTGTTGTTTGGCTCATCCTATTTGCCCCATCTGATCATTGGCGGCGGCTGGTTCGTAAAGAACGGAGGAAACTCTCTTGTTGTGAAGAGTGTGGGTATGACCTGCATGCAGGCCTGAACAACCGCTGTCCCGAGTGTGGATCAACCAAATCTGGCCCATCCGAGTCGGTATTCGAAACTGCCGCGACCCGGCCTGATCCTGGTGAATCAAATGCGGCCGAGGCATGATTTTCATGCCAACAAAAAAAGGCGTACCCAGATTGACTGAGTACGCCCTTGTCATTTTTGTTTCTAAATCTATTCGCGAATGCTAATCACACGACGCCTAGTGGTGCAACCGGCTTGCGCTTAGCTGCGCTCTCTTTCATTAGGCGGCGATTGATCGTGGAGGCAGGTTCAGGACATCATCATGAGTGCTGGCGGCAATGGCCATGACTTCAGCAATCAACTCTGATGGGACTCCCATTTCCTCGAGTGTGTTCTGCAGGTTTTCTGCGACCGCACCGAAATGTTTTTCCGTAAGCTCTAATTCGGCATGGGCGGCTCGCATGTCTTTGCCTGAATATTTTACGGGTGCGCCAAAGGCGAAAGCGAGAAACGCTTTTTGCTTGCCTCGTTGAATATCCATATCGACGGTATCAAAGAACTGTTTGATACGATCATCACTTAGGACTTTCGTGTAGAAGAGTTCGACCGCGGCATCGAGTGCGCCTTTTCCACCAATGCGATCATAAAGCGGTGTAGATTCTTGTGACATGCGGGTTGCCTTTCGTGTTGCCTCCGATTCAGGGCAATCAATTCCCTTCGCCGCAAGCCATGTGTTTTATCAACTGTCAATTCGACCTAGGGAGTATGAACTGGGTAAAAGTCCATGCTCTCGCCGACTCATCCATGGCCAGCTTGGTGTCTTGCTGTTTTGCAAAGAGGCTGGGTCCAAGGACGGCATCGACGAATTCGTGGTCATGCTTGATCCGAGAGGCTTGCCCAAGACACGTAAGAGTCCGGCTCTGATGACTGGGGATGAACAGTCAGGTTTTCGGGCCAGCACCTCACCTGTTTGAGTCGCCCATGAAACAGGCCCGGGTAGCACAGAGAGGGAGGACCGAAGTCTACCACACTCCTCTGGCTTCCATAGAACGCTATCATGCCGGCCAAATACCGCTTGTTTTACTATCTGAACGAAGAGGGTTTTCTCCATGCTGCAGTTGAATCAGAGGCATTCGCAAACGATGGCTTACATCATCGCGTCGTTGTTATTGGCCTTGCTGAGTACCCTATCGATGGGCTGTGCGGCCAATTCTTCTTCGACCCGCGATGCTGATCAAGACTCTTCATTTCGAAGTCGAGGAGTTCGCAAAGAGACCACCATCTTCAGCCCACTTGATCTTCCAACGCCTACTGCAATACGGAATGGTGCAGGCGCACCCGGAGCGCAGTATTGGCAACAACAGGCGGATTACAAGATCAATGTGCAGTTGGACACGGATTCTGACCGTTTCACCGGCCAACAGTCAATCGTGTATACCAACAACTCACCGGATGACCTGGACTATGTTTGGATTCACCTCGAACAAAACATTTTTCGCGATGACAGCATCGGTTCGCTGACCAGCTCCAACGCTTCGATTGCAATGAACGATTCGACCACGGATGGCCACGTCATTCACTCCATGCAATCGAATGGTGAAGATGTGGCATTCACCGTCTTTGATACCCTTGCTCGCATCGATCTCGACGCGCCGGTCAAAGCGAATGGTGGCACGTTTACGCTTGACCTCGAATGGCATTTTGACATGCCACGCAAGGCTTTTCGAAGATTCGGGAGACAAGAAGTAAAACAAGGCACGATCTATGAAGTAGCACAGTGGTTCCCCGCCATGGCTGTGTACGACGATGTGCATGGCTGGAATACGATGCCTTATGCAGGCTCGGGTGAATTCTATACGAACTTCGGCCAATACACGGTCAACATCACAGTCCCCGCTACCCACATCGTGGCCGCGACGGGTGTCCTACAAAACCCACAGGATGTCTATACCTCAACCCAACTCGAACGCATCAGCGAAGCTCGTCAAAGTGATGAAACAGTTGTCATTCGCACTGCAGACGAAGTAACTGATCCGGACAGTCGCCCTGATTCTACAGATGGTACATTAACGTGGACGTTTCAAGCAGATGACGTGCGCACCTTTGCGTGGGCATCGTCAGACGCGTTCATTTACGATGGATGCAATCTCGATGGCGTCTTTGTTCAATCCGTGTATCCAGAAGAGGCGACACCCAATTGGGAAGCCTCCTCCCAAATGCTCCGGACTTCTATCAAAGGTTATAACGGCAAGTGGTTCAAATATCCGTACCCGGAGGCGACCAACGTCAATGGACCAGAAGGCGGCATGGAATATCCCATGCTTATATTCTGTGGTGCACGCAAGAGCGAAGCAGGGTTGTATGGCGTGACGACACATGAGATCGGGCACAACTGGTTCCCCATGATTGTCAACACCGATGAGCGGCGCCATGCGTGGATGGATGAAGGCTTCAACACGTTTATCAACTACTACTCCAAGAGTGATTGGTTCCCCGGCGAAAAAGGCGGGCGAGGAAATGCTGACAGCTATGCGTCCAACATGATCAAGCCTAATCGTGTACCAATTGCAACCTTTCCAGATCAGCTCCCCCGTGGTGCTTTAGGCCGAACTCAATACGCGAAACCCGCGGTCGGACTCGTTCTATTGCGTGAACAAGTTCTCGGCCCGGAACGTTTTGATGCAGCTTTTCGAGAGTACATTCGCAGATGGGCATTCAAATCCCCACGACCTGCAGATTTCTTCCGCACTATGGAGGATGTGGCCGGTGCGGATCTTGCGTGGTTCTGGCGAGGGTGGTTCCTCGAAACAGCCTACCTCGATCAGGCGATCAACGATGTCATACTCAAAGAGCGTGAAGACGATGAAGCGGGCTATGTCGCCACGGTTTCCATCGACAATCTTGCAGAGTTTGTCATGCCGATTACGCTCACCATAACGTATGCAGATGGGTCGACTGAAAAACGCAAGTATCCAGTTGAGATCTGGTACCCGAGCAACAAATTCGATGCAACATGGCCAACTTTGCAGTTGATCACATCGGTTACGATCGATCAAGATAAGGGTTTGCCTGATGTCGATCGCAGCAACAACACATGGACTGCGGATTAATCATTGATCGGATTGTCAAACGTATTAGATTATGCATGACTTTCGATCTGCATTGAATGGAGAATCAGAATGGTTCGCTGGCTCCTGCTTTTCATTCTAACGTTGATGATGCCCTGCGTCATTTCCTGTACTCCGACGACTTCATCGACCGCCAAGGCGAATATCGATTCTGATTCTAAACGGCCAAGAGTCGCGCGGCCATACGAGACGATCTTCAGCCCACTGGACTTACCTGCTCCAACTGATCTTCGACTTGCAAATGGTGCGCCCGGCCATGAGTATTGGCAGCAACAGGCTGACTACCGGATTAATGTCACTCTTGATGCGGAAGCCAACACAATCGCTGGCCGCGAAACGATTCTGTATACGAATGATTCACCTGATGTGCTGCGTTATGTGTGGATACATCTGGAACAGAACATGTTTCGGCAGGACAGTATTGCTAATCAATCCGGCTCCGATGATCTCTGGGAAAGCCCTGGCATGATCACCAAGGGAATAGAGATTGATCGTTTCGAAGTGGACTCACAGCCTGCAGCCTATTCCGTGTTTGATACGATGGCACGAATCGACTTGGCTAGTCCTCTTGCAGCGCGAGGCGGAACGACCGAGATTGAAATCGACTGGACCTTCAAAATCCCCGAGGGCCGAGGCGATCGCATGGGGATAAAGAAAGTCGAACAAGGTGTCATCTACGAACTGGCGCAATGGTTCCCTGCAGTTGCAGTTTATGATGATTACTATGGATGGAACACTTTGCCGTTTACAGGGAGCGGTGAGTTCTATACGAATTTTGGTTCGTATGATGTACACATCACCGTTCCGACCACGCACATTGTCGCCGCGACCGGAATTCTACAAAACGCCTCAGATGTATATACGCCAACTCAACTTGAACGAATACACGAAGCGAAACACAGTACTGATACTGTCATGATTCGCAGTATCGATGAAGTGGGTGACCCGAATAGCAGACCGTCTGGTGGGGTAACAACCACTTCGACGTGGCACTTCAGAGCAAATAGTGTGCGCACCTTCGCTTGGGCATCTTCCGAAGCATTCATCTACGACGGATGCGACTTGGATGGTGTCTTTCTCCAATCAGTCTATCCCAAAGAAGCGAATGAAATCTGGCAACACAGTACACAGATGCTTCGTGCTGCAATCCAAGGCTACAACACCATGTGGTTCACCTACCCGTATCCCGAAGCCACGAATGTGTATGGGCCAGAATTTGGCATGGAATACCCCATGATCATCTTTTGTGCTGCAAATTGGAGTCAACCTGGTTTGTACGGCCTCACATCACACGAGATTGGACACAACTGGTTCCCCATGGTGGTCAACACCGATGAACGTCGACACGCCTGGATGGATGAAGGCTTTAACACCTTTATTAATCAGTATTCAACCAATGACTGGGTCCAAGACGCGGACGAATGGACGACCTTTGTAGACGATAACATTGAAGGCTTGATTGATTCAAGTGATGCCCCAATTGAAACCCATCATGACAAATTGCCTCGTAGCAGTCGCGGTTTCACTCAATATGACAAGCCTGCTATGGGTCTCGTGATGCTGCGTGAAGAGATCTTAGGGCCTGATCGATTCGATGAAGCGTTTCGAACGTACATCAGCCGCTGGGCTTTCAAATCACCTCGACCAGCCGATTTTTTCCGCACGATGGAGGATGTCGCGGGCGTTGATCTCGCGTGGTTTTGGCGTGGATGGTTTCTCGAAACCAGTCTACTCGACCAGCAAATCGATGAGGTGGAACAAGTCGTCAGTATTGATCGCAAATGGTGTACGATTAATGTAACCGTGAGCAACGAAGATGAATTAGTCATGCCATTGACTTTAGGAATTACCTATACGGATGGCACATACGAAGAGCGGCGTTGGCCGGTCGATATCTTCTTTGACTCTGATGAATTCACTGCATCATGGAAGTCCATTCGTCATGCGATCCGAATCGAAATCGATCCGGATCACGGGTTCCCGGATATTGATCGAATGAACAACCTCTGGCGCAATTGATCGGTGGCATGCGGAACAACGCTGCGAGTATCTGCCGCCAAGGATTCACCGGAGATGCCATGCTTGAAGAGCTCAAAAGATTCGTTTGGAATCTTGATGACCGAGGTATGAGAACGACCTGGCCCTCTCCCACACTCACTAGGAGCAGGTGGATGATTGCAGCTGAAAGATTTCGAGCGTCTTGGTGTTGCACCTCGATCAGAATCGCAACATTGTCCTTGGCGATTGGATGCCTTCTTACAATCACCGCCTTCATACCATTGCTCGTTCATCAGCCCCTCAGCCAACCGATTGGTGGGCGCAATGGAATCCCGTTCGAGTTGGTTCTAATGGTTGCTGCGATCCTCTTGATGGGGTTTACAACGGCGGTGATGCTCGTCTGGGTATGGACGGGCGGCGTGCGCAAGAGCCTAGTGATCTATCACCTCTCAAAATCACAATGTCCAGCATGTTGGTCAACGATGCAAAGTGCACCAATCGAAGAAGATGGTTGTGCGGTATGCCTAGACCCCGAATGCGGCGCGGCGTGGAAGATCAGCCACCAGATATCTCAGCCTTAGCGGTGGACTTGCGGTGTTGTTAGGCAAACTCAAAAAGGTCATCAACAGAATACAGCAAACCTACCAGATGGTTGCAAGACTTATTGAATCAACTCTTTGCGTCCGGATGTGCGATCTTGTTGTTCATAACTCCAATTTCAGCGTCGCCGACCCCACGTAAGCCGGTCTGAATAGTTTGCCTCGCTTGCTCCACGACAAATGCGTGCACCGAGAAGGTTGCGGCGACGGAGTCGAGTGCACCATCGCGCAAGAACTCGACACCCAAGGGATGCTCAGTTGCACGGCTTATGAGATCTGCGATCTCCTTGGATTCCGGCTTATAGTGACGCACAACCCCTCCAGCTTCGATTGCTTGGGCGGCAGTGATTTGTGTATAGGTCTTATCTTTGTTTGTCATGATGTTTGCTCTGGAATCACCACAGATCATACTCGGCCGGCTCGCGCTGAACTCCGCCAAATCCCCCAAAGGGAGAGCGGCCACTCGTCAAAGGAGGTTCGAACCGCTTTAATGCTTATACTTGACGGACGATAGTCTGTCAATTCAAAATGGGCATTTTGGCTCTTAGATTAGACATAGAAGGCAGACCAGCCCGTTTTTCTTTGTTCACTGACGATGTTATTGGATGTGGCAACCACCAATGCAAAGGCGTCCTTGGGGTCCACCGGAGATTTGATCAATGATGGCATTACAAAAAAAAGTGACTGTTTGTGAGTGTTGGGCCAGAGATGGATTGCAGTCCATTCCGAAGGTGATCCCGACGGATGAGAAGATCAAGATGATCAACGCAATCCAAGATGCTGGATTTAAGAAACTGGAAGTCACCAGTTTTTCGCATCCGAAGTTGTTACCTCAATTCGCGGATTGCGTGGAAGTGCTGAAGGGGATCGACCGCCGGCCTGACGTGAGTTATGTCGTTCTGATGCCCAACTCTAAAGGGTTTGAACGCTTCGAGCAATGTGTGCTGGACGGCTACGGCGCGGACGAGATCATCCTCATGATTTCCGCGAGCCAATCACATAACAAAGTGAACTTCCGCATGAATCATGAGGAGGCTTTTGCCGCCCATTTGCCCATGATTAAGCGTTGCCATGAGTTAGGCGTCAAAGTCATCGGCTGCACCGGCACGGTGTATGGCTGCCCGATCTTGGGCGATGTCCCGATGGAAGATGTAATCAAAGTAACACGTTTCTACATTGAGGCAGGGTGCCAAACGATCATGCTTGGCGACACGACGGGCAATGCTAATCCCCTGCAGGTCCGTGAACGCATCGGCAAACTCATTGAGATGTGGCCTGACACTGAGTTCATCGCCCATTTCCATGACACACGCGGCAACGGCATCGTGAACTCGTTTGTCGCGCTCGAACTAGGATTGAATTACGTCGATACCTCAATCAGTGCAATCGGTGGCCAGCCCGCTACCGGCGCGAACAAATACCAATTCGGGTTCACCGGAAACACCTGCTCCGAAGATCTACTGGGCTTGCTAGAGGAGTGTGGCGTCGACACCGGCGTCGATATCGACCAACTCATTGAAGTTGGCAAGCAATCCGAAGAAGTAATCGGCCAACCGCTACGTGCAAATATCATCCGCTCAGGCAGAGTGAATCATGCCCCCAAGGATTTCGATGCAACTTCGGATAAATTCAAGGAACCTGAGAATGCCAAGCAGTTTAGCAAAGCGGTCACTCAGGATTGACCTCATTGATCGCCGATGTAGTGGTATCTGAGAACCTATGAAATCATGGTCCACAAGCCCCCCTACCTTGGTGGATGCCTACTATGACGCCAATGATTAGGGACATGAACCGAATTTGCGATCTAAACGGTTAGATCGTATCGAAACGGTTGTCCAAATGAGTGAATCAACGAGGTTAGAGCACTATGTCTGATGAAAACCATCTGGAGATTGTCAAAGTCTGGATCGATCCTGGCTGCATCGTGTGCGATGCATGTGAGACGGATTGTCCAGAGGTCTTCGAGGTTACCGAAACGACCTGTGAAATCCGCCCCGATGCTGCGAAATCCGCATTCACCCAGAACCTAACACCTTCGATCATCACAGCAGCAGATGGCTGCCCGGTTGATGTTATCAAATTCGATACGAAGGAAGTGGAAGGCCCCGAGCCCGAGGCATGGAAGAAAGCAGCGGAAGCTGCGGCCGCTGCAGCAAACAGCGGTGCTGGAGGTGGTGGCGGAGGAGGCCCGATTGTGGCTGCCTCGCGTGAAGCACCTGATCCGAAATGGATTGGTTTGCTCGAAGCCTCCCACATTGCAGGATCACCAACACTCTCTGCGAGCGAAATCGAACGAACCGCCAAAGTTCCTGCCGCAGCGATCGCCCATGCAGTCCCCGATAGTAATACGCCCGATGCTCAAATGGCCGCGATGGTTGGCTCGGGATATCTCAAACCAAACAAATCAGTCGCTGACCGTATTCGAGAAAAGGCGGCCGCCCAAGTTGGTTCTGGCCCCACGAGACGCGGATTTGCCGTAAGCGTGATGTTGGGATGGGGTGCAGTCGCATTCGTCCTCGGTACCTTCGGCGCATGGTTCCAATCGTTTATGGTTCCCAAGGCTCCGATTCTGGCCGCCTCTCGCGTTCGAGTGGGCAAATTGGAAAACTACAGCGAGACGGGCGTATACGAAGATTTCAAAAAAGACAACATTTGGATTTTGCATTTGACGGAGGAAGGCCAAGAAAAAGTTGTCGCTCTCAGTACGATTTGCACCCATTTGGGATGTATCCCCAACTGGCTGCCGGGACCTGCGATTTTCAAGTGCCCGTGTCATGGCTCCGGCTATCGGGCAAACGGGGTCAACTTTGAAGGCCCCGCGCCGCGACCTCTCGAACGCTATGCGATCGAGGTCGATGCAACGGGCGTGATTATCGTGGACAAGAGCACCGTCTTTCGCCAAGAACTTGGCGAATGGGATGGCGACGGATCATTCATCGCTGTCTGAGGCCATCGCTTCCGCAAACACCAGCGATTCCAATCATGAAATTGCGAAATGGCGTTGAGAATTCCCGTATTTCAGGCTCTCAGACGGGTCTGACGTTGCGAAAATGAGAATATCGGCCTACAACATAGCCAATATTCTGCGAGCAAGTGAATTGGAAATAATCCGATTGAGCAAAAGCTTGCTCCCCTGACCGGGTTGATGCTGACCAGAAGAGTAGAGGCTCCCACACCGTGCTTCAAAATATCGATAATTATGTACGCGAAAGCCAGATTTGGAACTCACTGTTCCGCCATGGTATTCCGAGAGATCGCCGCACCCGTGTGATGGCGATCATGTCCAATGTGTTCCTGCATCTGCACCCCGTCGCGGTGCGCAAAAGCGGGATTCGACTGAGTTTTACATGGTGCATGGGTGGCCTGACTTTCTTCCTCTTTATTGCCGAAACGATCTCCGGCGTCTTGCTCATGTTCTACTACCGACCAGTTGTAGAATACGCATACTCCGACATCATTGGAATGCGTGCTCACTTGACGCTTGGCGTCATGCGTGAATTACACCGCTGGGGTGCGCACGCCATGATCATCGCCATTTGGCTTCACATGATGCGGGTCTTTCTCACTGGATCCTATAAGCCGCCGCGCGAATTCAATTGGGTCGTCGGCGTGCTCTTGCTCGTATTGACCATGTTGATGTCCTTTACTGGCTATTTGCTGCCTTGGGACCAACTTGCAATTTGGGCGATCACCGTTGGCTCGAAAATGGCTGAAGCGACGCCCGGCTTGGGTATGAATGGCCCTGGTCGTGAATTGCTCCAACTCCCCGGCGGAGTGCCATTGGTAACGCCCGCTTCTGACTCCAAATTCCTCTTGCTCGCAGGCACATCTGTCGGCGAGGCTGCATTGTTGCGCTTTTATGTGTTGCATTGCGTTGCTATTCCGCTAGCAGTGTCGTTGTTAATTGCGATTCACTTCTGGCGTATCCGTAAGGATGGCGGAATCAGTGGGCCGATGTAAGTACGAAGTATGATCGTCTGGTTGTTATTGTGGTTACCGCTTTGGGTTGGTTGATTCTCTACTCCAGCTCCGGTTTGACCGACGAATAGAGAAGATGTAGACACACGGGTAAACGATGCTTGATATGCTCACTTCACCGTTATTCAAATTGACAATGCTCGCGCAAGACAGCGTGCATCAAGCGACCCCCCTTGAAATTCTCAAGGATTTGGTTAATCGTGGTGGTGTACCGCAATACAGCATGCCGTTTTTCTGCGCACTCTTCATTGGCACATTTCTCTTTTATCGCAAGTGGACAAAGCCCATTATCTTTTGGCCGGGCTTTGCAATCTTCATTGCCGCCTATTTTGCATTCATACCGCTTGATCACAATTATGCCGCCATTCTTTTGAAGCCGGACAATGTCCCGATCACGATCATGATTTTCTCCATGATCTTCTTCTTGTGGTTGAGTTTGCGCCAAGCAGCCTTGAATGATGCAAGTATCGAAGCGGGTCTCCCCCTCATCGAAGAAGGCCGAGATGAAAAAGTCCTCTCTTGGCCGGACTTGGTGTACATCGAATTTATCGTCATCATCCTGTGTACCGCAGCGTTGCTCGTGTGGTCCGTCTTTCTCAAGGCACCGCTGGAGGCACCGGCGAACCCCGCGGGACCACCGAACCCATCCAAAGCCCCGTGGTACTTCCTCGGTTTGCAGGAACTCTTGGTCTACTTTGACCCTTGGATGGCAGGCGTAATCCTACCTGGATTGATCGTGGTGGGCCTAGCGTGCTTACCGTATATCGATACTAATCCTAAAGGGAACGGGTATTACACGTTCATAGAACGAAAGTTTGCCATCACTACTTGGATGTTTGGATTCCTCATTCTGTGGGTCGTCCTCATCGTATTTGGAACGTTCCTTCGTGGGCCTAACTGGAACTTCTTTGGGCCGTTCATGGCATGGGATTCACACCGTGTCGACAAACTCACCAATATCAACTTGAGTGAGATCATTTACATTCAGATATTGAACAAGAACCTGCCTGCAAATTACTTTGTCCGAGAAATGGCTGGCATTGTGTTTACGTTTTTCTGGTTCTTTGCGCTTCCCCCACTCTTGCGATTTGTGTGGCCACTGTTCAGCAGATTACGCGATGAGATGGGCTTCATGCGATACTACCTCATGTCATTCCTATTTGTGGTGATGATGATGGTTCCCGTCAAGATGGTCGCTCGCTGGCTCTTCAATTTGAAGTACATCATCGCAATCCCGGAGATCAATTTCAATCTCTAGATGCATTGAATTGCTTTACTTAAACTAAACATCTGTTGATCAAAAACACAATCGCCCCGAGATGAAATCATCTCGGGGCGATTTTCTGTTTCGGCCATGCGTTCAGTTGTCGAGTCAGCGGCTATTCGCTATCCATAACCTCATACGCTTCAGGTGATGAAGACCAAAGAATCCAATCACCGTTTTGTGCGGTTGCTGGCCGATGGTACAGAACATTGCCTTGAGGCCATGTGTGCACTTCGGTCTTGAGGGCTCTTCTCTCTTCGAGGATTTTGCCGCCATCGTCATCCTTGTCCGCACCGACTCCGTAAATAGTGTAGCTGGATTCGTTGTTTGTCACGTATCCGAGCGGCTTCCCATTGAATCGATCAAGAGGCACTGCGGGCAAGTAACGCGGAACCAGTTGGTCGAGATTCGACGGCAGGCTTTCATCCGCCTGGTCACGGCGGTATAGCTCGACCGCCAGTGCAACTACTACTCCATCTCTTTGCATCAAAGCCAATTCGGATGGCACACTGGCTCTTGAGATCGCGGGAAAGAGCGCATAAATGAAAGCGTACTTTGCCTTCCATCGCAAACTTGTCGCTAACTGCTCAATTTCATCGGATACGGTAAGCTGCGATCGCTTCCAAAGAGGTGTTGCACTCTCAGCAATGACCTTGTCCATGAGTCGATTGTACTCTGTTGTCATTTCCTCTCGATCTGCCATCACCATTGCCGCTATCGGCATTGTGAATGAAGCAGAAGACACACTGTTGCCTGTCCCCGGGATTCCAGATGAGACACTCGTAAGCGCCCGAACACCGTGCACGGTTAGCCGCCCACTCCCGTTTCCATCATCAGTGTACACTCTCTGCAAGACATCAAGCATGGCATATCGTTCGTACTCTAATCGAACGCTGAGCGTCGATGTAGCAGCATCGGCATTCAATCTCGCCAATCTATGCAGCGTAGTTCGAATGTCGCCGGAGGAGAATTTGTCGGCATGCCGTTGCAACACTCTGCCTAGAGAATCAAATGCACGCCTTTGAATGTCAATTGAAACCAAGTCTGTAATAAGGAATTGGGTCTCTCGACAGAGGCGACCAAGATTCAACAGCGAGTCAAAATCCTCTAACGCCATCTGCAGATCACCTGCTTCAGCTTGCGCCTGCATATCCGCTTCAAGATACTGGGAGAGTTTCCGTAGGGAAGTCAGATGCGGCAATTGAATCTGAAGCAATGCGCCCGACATCAATGGATCGTTTGTAGGAATCGAGACTGATGATTCAAGCTCCGGCCACATCTCAAAATCTTGTATGTCCAGAGGTCCACTGGAGTCGAATCCAAGGCTTGGGAATCTGCACGCTGTTCGAATCTGCTTCAATGGCCCAGGCTGCGATCGAATAAAACTCGCAGTATGCTCCCAACCCACTTCATTGGGATTCCGAGATAGACCGTTCGTCCGAAGGTACTCGTTTTCAGGATGTTCCAATGTAGAATTGAGTTCGAGCATCGCCTGCCGCAGGTGTGGCCAGGCTCGTTCATTCTCCGGTACATCGCGCGCAGCTGCAGTGACCATTGCTACATAATCCACCGCTATGGTGGGTGATCCGGTGTTGTAATACACGACGGCGCAGCCGTACCACACGAGTCCGAGTGTGAACACCACACCGATGCCTTGCCATCCACGAATCCACATTTGCCAAGCGATTGGTCGACCGCGTTTCTTGGCTTTGCGAATCAACTGAGCGGCCTGTTTCGGCCGACCAAATGCATCAATCATCTCACCTTCCGACTGTTCTGCATCCACTCCATCTCTGAAGTGGGCGATCAACTCATCTGCCACATCGTTCATCTCAGATCGCCAAAGTTTCGTTGTCTTTGTAACATTGAGAATGAGATCTTGAACAGCGTCAGGTAATCCTGACTGGGATATTTTTTTGCGGTAGACGACACGTTTGTCTTTCATCGTTCTATCGTCTTTCGTTTCTTTCCGTCCGACTCGTCCGTTCCACTGCAACCAATGTCATTCTAAGAGGCCCCAATTGAGAGCGTTAGGTGCAGTAGTTATCATCCCAGCACCACTTTCGATTGTGCGCCGAAGCCATGCACGACTGGCTCAAGGTCATTCTCATTGATGACGCCGAGTGCGGCCATTGCTTTGGCCACCGCTTGCCATTGCTTGGTGTCGGTGGCGAGTTTGGCTGTTCCCTTACTGGTCAGCGTGTAGTATTTTCGTCTTCGACCATTCGCTTGCTCCCGCCATGTTCCCTCGATCAGGCCTTTCGCTTCAAGGTTGTACAGCATGGGATATAGCGTCGATTGCCCCATCTCAAGAAGGCCAGCCGACTGGTTGGATAATGACTCAACGAGTTCGTAGCCGTATTTCTCGCCGTTCTCCAGAAGCTTGAGGACTGCGACAGGGCCTGCTCCACGCATAAGTTCTCGTTCAATTCGCATGACAATTCTCACTCTTTGATTTGTATCTCGCATGGATCGTCTCTGAAATGGGGAGATGACCAAAGCAAGGTCAGCCAATGTTCTCTCTACGACCAAGCCAATCCCGTATCGCCTCGCGTCATATACCTTGTGTACCATAGTATATATCGCATAGGCCATGCAAAAGGCTGAGGGAAACTCAGAATTTGTGAAAAAAAGTACAAAACCTGCGTTCTGAGAGCGAGAACACAGCCTTGGGATCAAACAAATATGCTTATTCGTGGTTTGATTCGAGCGCGGTGAGGCGTTTGCGAGCTCTTTTTGACCATGCAGAGTCGGGATAGCGGGTTAAGACTTGGCGATAGGAGACCATCGCAGCGTTGTATTGATGTAGCCGTTCGTGTGATTGGGCGAGCCAGTAGAGGATGCTCGGAGCCTGGGGGCTTTGAGCCCAGCCTCGGACGAGTTGGGCATCCGCCAAAGTCGCTATGGCAATTTCCGGATTTCCCTCGAGCAAACTGTCAAATGCAGCATCGACCGCACTTTGCAGTTGTGAAACAGACTCTGCATCAGGTGGTTGAGCTGCAGTTGAAGATTCTACCAGACGAATGACATTCGTAGCTAGATCTTGGGTGTTATCTGTAGTTTGCGAGGCCGAATTCTCCGCCGACTGGTTTGTGGGGGCCGCCTCATAGGATGTGACATGACGATTTGTCATGCTGCCATCATCCGTCATCATCTCACTAGGAACACATCCCGTAGTCGCAGCGATCAAAACCAATCCGCCTGTCCATCCCGACAATACTGATCGCCAACCACTACCTCGACGATGCGCGCAGACTATTCGCCCCGCGGTACGGGGTAAATCTGTTCGCAGCAAGAAATTGTCTACTCCGTTAGTAGGTGGCATATTTGTCGCTCAATACTTCCAGTCGGCTGGCCAACTCCTCATCGGTGATCATCTGTTGTATTCTAGACAATTGGCCAGGGTCAATCGGGCCACTCACCCATTCCAAGGCTGCCCACGCTCGATCAACGATCGCAGCATCGTCGGCTTCCATTTCATCTCGACTTGCAGCCAACATCTCTAACACATCGTCAAATTCGAGCGCACTGTTAATCTCACGAACATCAGCATACGATGAATTCACATTTGCCTGCTCAAGCGTTTGCAGCAGCACTGCTGAACTGTATAGCACATCCCCCGTGCCAAACTGCCAATCAGTGTTTTCAATCGACATAGCCAATTGTGCATTATCCAGTTCATCGAGAATGGTCGCAGAATTCGGTGATGGCGATCCAGCCAACTCGGCAAATGATTCATTCATATTGTCTATATCGTCGGCATCTGCAATTAGGGCGGGCATAAGTGGTGCATCCTCTATATGAGCGCTTGGAATGCTCGCACCGAAATCGGAATTCGATGATTGATCCCGGTCGAATATGACATTTTCCCACTCAAATGCACTTTTGTAATCACGCGCGACATCAAAGATTGACTCCGACACCGCAAATTGTGTTTCCGGTATTGGGGGATGCACATTGTCCAATGAATCAGTTGCTTGAGCGAGGCCATCATCATCCGTTGGAACATCGTCGATCTCATTGGAGTGAGGTATCGTTGAGTCGGGCAAGACTCCAATAGCCACGCGGTCATTATCATCATCACCATTAGGTGAATTTGTTGCAAAAGTTGAATCAGATCGGCCTTGCAACGGCGACTGCTGCGACCACTCGAAGATCAAAAGGGATGCAACGACAATGGTAGCTGCAACCGCAGTTAACCAACCCACCCAAGCACTCCGCCTCAGGCGACGAATAGTGCGTAGTTCTTCGATTGGATCATTGATTTCGATGAGGATCTTGCGTTCAAGGTCATCGGACCACGGTTGTTCGCGCAAAACGACCGTTTGCCGAACCGCACCGTCAAGTGCTTCCGCGCCATCCACAATGGCTCGACATGCATCGCATTGCGCCAAATGCACTTCCGCGCGATGTTGAGTATCGCTGTCCAGTTCACCGTCTAGCAGGCCGGACAAAACAGCCGAAATGTCTTCGCAAGTAAATCGTTCCATAGTCATCCGTCAACTTCCCCAAACCCCACATAACCCCTGATATCTTGTTCGATCTGATTTTGAATACGTCAACCCTCTCATACTCAAGGAAAAACCTATGCCTGTTTGCGATTCAGCGGGAAGATCAGCGGGTCAGCTTCTGGCCGATGTAGATCTTCCGCGACTAACTCTCGTAGCGCTTCACGAGCGCGATTAAGACGGCTCATGACTGTCCCGGTAGGACATCCTAGTACTTCCGCAATCTCCTGATAGGTCATCTGCTCATACACTCGCATGACGATGATCGCTCGTTTTTCTTCGGGCAAGCGATCCATTGCTTCATCGACCCGCCGCATATTATCGTCCAAATCCACTTGATCTTCCGGCTGACGATGATTTTGCATCGCCGCATCGGTGCTGAATTCGGGAAGCGGTTTGGCTCGTTTACGGCGACGGAGGTCATTTATGGACAAATTCGTAACCACTCGCCTGAGCCACGATGGAATAACAACTTCTGGTCCATCAGGTGGCTTTCGCCACAGTTTAACGAACGCTTCCTGCACTATGTCCTCCGCAATATCAGCATCGCGGCAGATGGATCGTGACAATGCGATCAATCGCGGGCCCAAGGTCCGCATCAGTCGGCCGAATTCTCCATCGCTTAATGACACTGGCATGACACTCCAAAGGACACAATAACCCGCAGACTATTCCTCAACCTATCACCATAATTGTAAGATACTAAAAGAGGATGTGGCCAACCTCATCCAAATACCGAATTCGTGGCCAAAAACCGCTCTGAGCGGGCAATAGCATCGCCTCAGGCAAATCGGCTACTACGATCAACTCTATCGGACGAGGTGGCTGGTGGTGGCCACTTGATTGAATTGAGCGACTCCAAAGAAAAGGGTACATGATGGCTGGAGCAAACGCACGATCGCGGACCATTCGAATCAAAGTAAAGCGGCAGGATGCCCCAGGTAAAGGATCTCGATGGGAGCATTTCGATGTCCCCGTGGATCCGGGTGCGAACGTCATCAGCTGTCTGCAGTGGATCGCCGCTAACCCGACCACAATCGACGGTCAAAAAACCTCCCCCATTGTTTGGGACAGTGCCTGTCTCGAAGAAGTGTGTGGGGCATGCACCATGAACATTAACGGCCAAGTGCGACAAAGTTGCTCATGTCTGATTGATGAATATGCACCAAACGAAGGCGATGAAATCGTCTTGGAGCCAATGTCGAAATTCCCGATTGTGCGAGATCTTCTCGTTGATCGAACGCGCATCTTTGAGTCTCTGAAGAAACTGCAAGCATGGGTTCCAATTGACAACACGTATGACCTTGGGCAAGGGCCACCTGAAGATCAGCAACGCCAACATGTGCATTATCAGATTTCTGAATGTATGACATGCGGTTGCTGTATGGAAGCGTGCCCCCAATTCTTGCTTGATAATGACTTCATTGGTGCAGCCCTGATTGGTCAAGTACGACTGTTCAATGAACACGCCACCGGGAAAGCACTAAAAAGCAATCGGCTTGAGATCCTCATGGAATCAGGCGGGATTGACGATTGTGGCAATGCGCAAAATTGCGTGCAAGCGTGCCCAAAAAATATACCGCTCACCGAAGCAATTGCGACCGTTGGACGCCAGATGACTATTCATGGCGTGAAACGATTCTTCATGGGTCAATAAGCATTTAGCGAACACAAGTGCGAATTGTACGACAAACGCAGAAGCCGACCTGTGCAGAAGCATTGGCGGCTTCTTTACTTGTGATGGCCTTACTATTTTCATCATATCCGATTAGACAATGGACATTCAACCAAACGGCGTGAGGACTGGCAGCCCATGATGATGATTCGATCCCGTCAACTATTGATTCGAATGGTACTGCTATTTGCTTCCATGACAAGCTTGGTTGGTTGCGGCGCAACTTCTTCTACACTTGAGAAAATTACAACTGGCCCAGTGACGGAACCGCTCTTTATCGATGTCGATAATTTTCGAGGCAACGTCAAGGTGTACGAACAGCCCCGACTTAATCACATCGAGATTCGCCGATCACAATCGGTAGCAGATGATTGGACAAGGCTGGATCAGAACATTGATTTTGATCAGGATCTCAAGCGATCGTTGGATCTTATCCAATACACCTCGAATGTTGGATACCGAAAGGGGAACCAACCGACGCTTCGTATTCAGGCTGTGACAGGGTTTGCCTACCCTGATATGCAGCGGGTTGATCTCCATATTAGTGTACCAAGCATTGCGGGCGTGCAAATCTCGACCCAAGATGGCAAGGTTGAAGTCATCAACGGAAAAGGGCCGGTCTCAATATCGACGTCCAACCAAACCGCAGTATTGTCCACGGTCCATCCTGTCCATGCTCCGATCTCAATTCATAATGCGAACGGCCACATAGATGTTCGCATCCCAACTGATTCCGATGCGACGCTGGACTTACATGCGATCGGTGGACAAGCCAATATCAATGATGGCGGTACGGCTGCGGTCCGACAGTACATTGCTACAGGGGAGACTTGCTCAGGAGTCATCGGCCATGGGCAAAATCTTGCGATGCTGCAAACTAGTCGAGGCAATATCCGTGTACTCGTTCATCACGATCCATCTCGAATTAACCCACTGTACAAGTACAGCCTGCCGGTCAAACCTTAAGATTACACCGCGGGTTCCGTTTTCGGCTCCGCCCATCTATACTGGTCTGCTATGCCTCCGCAACTTCATTTTGTCTTCGCAATCGAGAACCAACCCGCCTATGTGAATATGGCGAGGTTGCTTATCTACAGCATCCGGAATCGGGCTGGGATCTTCGCTGGTTCAAAAATTACCGTCGTATTCAACGATTGCGATGATGATGGGCAGACTGAGGAATTTATTCGTATCCATGACCTGCAAGCGGACTGCCTTTGTCTGCCGCGGGTTTCAAAGACCTTTCGGTACGTCAATAAATATACGGTCCTTCGAGCGCCGGGTTTGCAAGACTCAGCGGACTGGATTATCCAACTTGATGCGGACACATTGATCGCCAATCCGCTGGACGATCTCCTTTCGATGCTTGAAAATCCAGATCTTGACTTTGCGGGGACACCTGTTTTAGATTGTCCGGTGTGGGGATTAGACAAGATCATTGCGAAGCATGCGGACGTCTCACAGGCAAGCCTAGCTGACTCAATTCATCCATGGTGCCCAACAAAGTATCCTCTGTTTAATGGTGGGGTGACGTTCTTCCGCGCACAGCATCTTGCGCTTTTTCGAGATGAGATTATTACGCAATCTGTACCAATACGAAATGATATGCGCATAGGTGGGTCCTTCGATGTATGGCGGGGCGTGCGGAATTCGTGGACTCGCTTTGCAGAAAAGCGGAAGAGTTTACATCCGTGGATAATCGAGCCGTATCATGCTCGGAATTATTCAGATCAGATCGTGTTGCCAGTGATCCTATTCAAACATGGTTTGCAATATGAGATCCTGCCCCATTGCTACAATTGGCGGTCACCTGATGCGGGACAGGGCGAAGATTCTCCGGTCCGGATTCTCCATTATTTGCATGCACGTTTCCCGATTGATCGTGCCTCTCTGTTCGATCCGACATCAGATTGGTTGGCGGAGTATCACGAATCGACCAATCCCGGCCGGCAGGCGTTGGCAAATCTGGTAACTGAATACATCGAATGGCAGCATACCTCACGACCAAGAATGGCTTCAACCTGACTCATTTGTTTGTTGTAGATACAGATCGAACGAAACGATTGATGCACTCCCATTATGCGATTCCCTCCTGAACGAACCCGAGAACAGATTCGTGCCAAATATTGGCAGACCTACTACCGACACCTAACGATGCGTCGACCGGCGATCTCAACGCTTCGGCCGTTTATTGTGGGCGGACCTCCACGTTCGGGTACATCGCTGTTGTGTACTCTTTTCAACGCCAAGCCAAACACGATCATTTCGAATGAACCGAAACAGATCACAGGCAAGCGATTTGAATTTGCTGACGCTCCGACATTGCTCCGGGGATTTCTGTTGGAAACCGCACGAACAGCGCTCAACAAAAGGGTGATTTTCAATAAGGTTGATCCCAAGAACCCAGGCAAGCTCACTGCAGATACATTTAACACTGGTTCCGCTCGCGCTTATGTTCCCATTGATATCAGTCCAAAGCAACCTCTTGCGGTCGGCGTGAAAGCTCCGATGCCTTTGCTGGATAATGTCGATGCGTTCTGCAAAGATTGGCCAATTCTCAAGACTGTTTTGATCGTCCGGGATCCGGTGCGGACCATCAATTCGTGGCGCCATTCCTACGGTTGGCAACGAGGACTTGAAGGTGATCCTACTGCCGCTCAACTGCATATCTACGGTCGTGTACCAACCGAGGGTACTCCGCTGGAGAGACGTGCCCATCTGTGGCGAATCACGATCGAGGAATGTATGAACCTTGTCAATCGACACCCAGACCGCGTGATGGTGATTCAATACGAGTCCCTATTGGATCATCCGCAAGAGACGATGACCAAGGCAGCCTTACATGTCGGATCGCCCGAACCGGCAATTGAGATTGACGTTTCACATGTGCGCCCACAATCAAGGGCCAACTACAAAAATCTGGATGGCGAAGACGTCGCCATGATCGAGCGCATTTGTCGCCCAACCTATGACGAACTCTCGAAGTTCTTACAAGCACCAAAACAAAACCTGCCCGACTGATCCTTTCGGCAGCCGGGCAGGTCATTTTTCCTATTGATGATTGAGCTCGCTCTCCCTAGCTGATCATCATTCTTCGACTGTGACAGTGACTGTTCCGTTTGAAGTGCGAATGCGAGACTCCATGCCGGGCGTGTCATCCAAAGTAATAGTCTTTGATTTCTTGGAGCCAGACACACCCTTGATCCCTGATTCACTCTTTACGCTCACGGACCCATTGGACGTAGTAGCGTTCACTGTCCCGCCAATGGTTGTCGGAATAGTAACACGAACATTTCCATTCGAAGTTTGCAAAGTAAAAGCCTCTTCACAACCCGCTGCGGCAACAAATGTGATTCCACCATTGCTGGTGCCAAGATCAACCCTACCGTCTATTTTCTCGGCCACAATACCGCCGTTACTCGTGCCTGCATTCAACGCCCCAACATGATCTAGGACTTTGATTCGTCCGTTGCTAGAAGTGAGCCTCGCTGCTCCAACCGATCCGCCAGTCAACGTCAAACCGCCATTGGAAGTTTTTAAGGTCACACCGTTCGCTTCCGGCAAGGCAATTTCAAACGAGCAGCCGTCTCCACTGCGCCGTCCGTTCGGGCCATAGTCAGCCCACAGCGTGAGGATTCCATCAGTCCCTTGCTCAATAATGATCTTTACATCACTGAGGCGAAGTTCTGCCTCTTCCAAAGTTGATGCTGTAGTGGTAACGTTTGCGATGACTTCAACGTCGGTTCGGGCAGCATCCACCGTGACTTTGATCGCACCGTTGGCGGTTTTCACATGAACACCCATGCCCGTGACATGTTCGACCGTTGCAGTTCGAGTCTCGTGAGCCTTTGACTGCATAACACCACAAGCTGGCAGTCCAATGACCATCGTGAGAAGGGCCAACATCGCTAACGATCTACATAGGTACATTGATGCTCTCATTCGTTGATTTGTCGCCGTTGTGGGGTTTGGAATATTTGCGAGCATGTCTGATTCTCCGGTTTCTTGATACCATTCTCAATTTAATTTCAATCCGATTCGCGCTGCGTTGCAGGACTTATATCCGCACCGGAGCCGAATAGCACCAGTCTACCCCTTGATTGGGATCGTTGAAGGGCAATTTTCAGTATCTTAGAGATCTTCGACCTAAGAATGACTTTGTGAACCAAGCGAACTCAATGTTCTTCGATGCTGATGCCGCAATAAACCACAACCTTGGTCCGTTTAGCGTGTACAACCACCTGACGGGATCGGTGTGCGCGGTGGAATTACTCAAGAAACACCATTTGCCCATTGATTTTGTGGTTTGACAGCTCATTTGAACGTGGATGAGACCGTGGTCACAATCGAGACCGAGTGAGCTGCCGGTCGTACGATGATTCGTTCTAACCCCCTTTCTTGCCTGAGGAGATATCATGAATTTTTGGACATACCAGTATCAGCAGTTGCCTCGCTTGATTAATGGCACAACTCCACGAGCTCGAGGGTGGGCAATAGCTGCAGCCTGTGCGATCGTTGTCTCAGCAGGCGGATCGCAGGTCGTTGCTCAGTCCGACGGTTCTGGGCAACCGGATCGGCAGAATCGCCAACAGATGCAAGAACGGCGCGGCGGCCCTGAACGAGGCGGCCAGGCGGACGGCCAACGAGGTGGCAGGCGTGGTGGCGGCCGGCAAGGCGGCGCGATGGGTGGGAATTGGTGGCAGTCCCGCACTCGTATGGACACGAGTGAAATCTTTGAGATGTCCGCTGAACTTGGCCTTGATGATGGGCAGATCGCACTCGTGAGCGCAATGTTCGATTCATTCGACCAAGCTTACCAACAACAGATCGATGACGCGAAGGCCAAGGCTGAATCCTTCCGCGGCGAAATGGGAAATCGAGAAATGTGGTCCGATCCCGAGGCACGACGAACCATGATGACACGAATGATGACCATGGGGACGGAAGGTCGCAACGAAGCAACCGAGCTCGAACGAACATTCCTGAATAGTGTTCGAGATACCGTGCTCAGTGATTCTCAGAAGTCAGGTTGGGTCAACTACGAACGTGCACGCCGACGTCGCGCGACATTGGATCAAGGATCACGGTTGGCGGGTGAAGGCGTTGATTTGTTCAAAGTCATCGAAGACATGGAGCTGTCCGGTGCAGATCGTGATCGCATAACGCCAATCTTGAACAACTACGCTCAGGAGTTGGACGTCGCACTCATTGACCGCGACGTGTATGTCGACAAAGTGATGAACAACATTTCGGATGTGATGTCTGGCAACAGTGCGACCGATGCGGATGCGATCTTTACAAAGGGAAATGAAAAACGGCTCGCTCTTCGATCATTGCACGCCAACTATGCTGAAATGGTCGCTGCTCAACTCTCCCCGGCAAACCAAACGAAGATGATGGATACATTCCATCGTACTGCTCATCCTCGCGTCTACCGAGATACTGAAGTCGAAGGGTATCTAGACGACCTGCGTAACAATGGTGTGCTAGACAACACTCAACTCACCAAGATTGTTGCCGTCGAAGCGAACTATCAGTCGCGTCTACGAGATGTCAATCAACAATTGGTGCATGCCGAATCTGAACAAGAAGTGACTCGTCAGAAGCGCATGTTTGAAGGCATGCAAATGATGATGCAAGGTGGTGATGGCTCAGAAATGCGCGGGCGTATGATGCAGATGATGCGCGACCGGACGGGTGGCGGAGATAGTGCACCCAGTGCTGTCGACCTCCTGCGGTCAGAGCGTAATTCCATTGAGACTGCTGCCTTGGACTCGATCGCAGGTATTCTCACCGTCGAACAGGTCGGCGAATATCCAAGACCTACTCCCGAAGAAGACCGGGCCACTCGATCTGCTGAACGCGAAGAACGTATGCAACGCTGGCAACAGCGAATGCAAGACCGTGAACGTGAGCGCGGCGACGGCGCGTGATTCAAGAAGTCATCGCAAATCTTTTATGCAATTGACTGATGAAATTAAGAACCCCCGGCGACTCGCATCGCCGGGGGTTCTTGTTTTTCGATAGGGATGATTCATAAGACAATTGCAAGGCAGACCACAAATCGTTTCCTTCAGATCCGGAGCTTAGCTTTCGATTGCGGCGGTTACTTCTTTCACGCGGACATTGGCATCGCCAAAGAGCATGAGCGTGTTATCGAGATAGAAGAGCGGGTTGTCGACACCTGCATACCCCGGTCGGAGTGAACGCTTGCTCACGACGACGGTATGTGCTTTGTCCACGTCAATAATGGGCATGCCATAAATCGGGCTTGATTTGTCCGATCGGGCAGCGGGATTGACAACATCATTGGCCCCGAGGACGAGTGCGATATCACATTGTTCCAACTCTGCATTGATTTCATCAAGGTCGAGCAACTGATCGTACGGGATATCAACTTCTGCGAGCAGCACATTCATGTGCCCCGGCATTCGGCCGGCGACGGGGTGAATACCGAACTTGATTTCTACATCGTTGGCTTCGAGTTTTGAGACCAGATCGCGGACCGCATACTGAGCTTGAGCGACGGCCATCCCGTAGCCCGGCACGATGACCACTTTCTGAGCATCTTCGAGGAGCATGGCGAATTCTTCGGGGTCCACACTGCGGGCTGTTTTGTCCGATGCGCCTCCCTCATGTCCGCCCGCCGAAGGTGCGCCAGCATCGTCTGTGCCAACCCCCGCAAAGAACACATTGGCAATGGATCGGTTCATCGCTTTACACATAATGACGGTCAAAATGATTCCTGAAGCACCGACGAGTGCACCACTCACCATGAGTGCTTTATTTGGTGGAGCAAGGACAAAGCCTGCCATTGCCGCAGCCAGCCCAGAATACGAATTCAACAAACAGATCGCCACGGGCATGTCCGCCCCGCCGATCGGAATGATGAGTGTAATGCCGAGAATGAGGCCAACTCCACAGATGACATACATCGTCCAGGTTGCAGATGGATCGATCGCCAACCATACCGTGGCCACGATACACGTCAGCACACCCAGCCCGTTCATTGCCAATTGACCGGGCCATTGTACTGGTCGGCCGGGAAGCGTACCTTGCAATTTTCCAACCGCAATAATGGAGCCGGTAAACGTCACCGCTCCAATCAAACAACCTAACCCTAGAGTAAAACCACGATCAAACGTCATAGCTTCCCATTCGCCTGCTTTTGCAGTTCGGATGTATTCGCTGAGGGCTACCAAGAGCGACGCAATTCCACCAAACCCGTTGAACAGCCCTACCAGTTGTGGCATGGATGTCATTTGGACTTTTGTTGCGAGCAAGAGCCCAATCACGCTGCCGACTGCGACCGCTCCCGCGATCCACGCAAACGAGATCAGATGATTCGTGTACAGCGTGGCAACGATGGCCAGGAGCATGCCGAGCGCCGCTAAGCCGTTACCTCGTCGTGCTGTTCGGGGTGATGAGAGTTTCTTGATGCCCAAAATAAAGAGCATCGCGGCGACGAGGTAGGCTATGTTTTGGCCAAATTGGACTCCCGCATTGGGTATCCAAGTATCCACCGCGACCGGGGCCACATTGTCGACGATATTCGAGGTATCCTGAGCCAGTAACAGAATGGTTTCCATTGATTCGACTTTCCATTCGCAAATCGTATTCGAGAATCGATTTGCAGGTTATCCGGTGTTGAGCAAAGGCAATTCACCAACTGCAACTTTGGCATTGATGACTATCGGTAACGCAGACCGCCGATCAGCGCTTCTTGAACATTTTGAGCATGCGGTCAGTTACAAGAAATCCGCCGACCACATTGACTGTCGCCAAGACGATTGCAATAACGCCAAGGACGGGAGCCACGGCGAGGAGCCGATCGTTGAATGAGCAGATAATTGCGCCAACCACGATGATGCCCGAAATAGCGTTCGAACCACTCATCAATGGCGTATGTAACGTGGCGGGGACTTTGGTGATAATCTCAAAGCCGATGAATATCGCCAACACAAATACAAAGATGCTCGCAATAACGGCCTGCATTTTGTCGGAGCCTGTAGTGTCTTGCATGAGGAACAATGATTGCTGGAACATGGTATCGATAGAACTGTGCATCATGCGGAGGCTCCTTCTGTTTCCTGAATACCCATTGCTTCTCTGAGTCGATCCCACCGAACTTCACCGCAGTGAATCACCGTAACGGGGGAGATAATGTCATCGTCAAAATCGAGCGCGATTGCTTCGTCTTTGACGATCCACGAGAGCATGGTCTGAACGATTCGTGAATAAGCTTGGCTTGCGTGGTAGGGCAACGTACCGGGCAGATTCTTGATTCCGACCAAAGTGACATTGTGTTTCTTTACAATTTCACCTGGTTCGGTGAGCACACAGTTGCCGCCTGTTTCTGCCGCCATATCCACGATGACGGAGCCGGGCTTCATGCCTCTGACCATATCTTCGTCGACCAATTTGGGGGCGGGTCGTCCCGGAATAGCGGCGGTCGTAATCACGACATCCGCTTCGGCAATAACTGCTGCCATAGCCTTTTTTTGTTCTGCCTGTTCGTCAGCGGTTTGCTCACGAGCATACCCGCCTTCGCCTTCAGCGGTTTTGAGGTCAAACTCTACAAAGTGTGCGCCGAGTGATTCGACTTGCTCTTTTACAGCCGGGCGAACATCGTATGCTTCGACTTTGGCACCGAGTCGCTTGCAGGTTGCGATGGCTTGCAAGCCTGCCACCCCTGCTCCGAGAATGAATGCCTTGGCGGGTTGCAATGTGCCCGCTGCGGTCATCATCATGGGGAACAGTTTCACTGAATGTTCAGCCCCGAGCAACGCGGCCTTATACCCGCCGAGATTGCCCATAGCGGACAATGCATCGACCGACTGTGCTCTGGTGGTACGAGGGACTGCCTCGAATGCGCACACTGTGATGGAAGCATCAACTGCGGCTTTCATCGCCTCAGTGTGTTCGCCGGACCTGATATACCCCATGAGAATCGCTCCAGATTTCATGGAGCGAATCTGGTCCGCGGTAGGGCAATTGACGCAAGCCACAATGTCAGCCTCTGCCCACACCTGCTTGGCCGCATCGCTTGCAACCGTCGCCCCCACTGCTTCATATTCACTGTCGCTGTGGCCGGCGCGTAAGCCTGCATCTTTCTCAACCATTACTTCGATGCCCAATCGGGTCAATCGTTTCATGGCGTCGGGGGTTACCGCCACCCTCGTTTCGGCAATATCTGTCGCAGATTCATTGGGAATACACAGTCGTACCACAATCGTGCTCTCAATCTATAATTGGAATAAGAGGAGAAGAAAATAAATTGTAAGAATCGTGAATCACTTTCAAAATCACCAAGTGCACCTCCAGGTGCTCGAATGTGAATTGACCCTATCATATGTTTGACCAACACCGCAGGCATCCTGTGACAACCACGAATCCGTAAATCCGTTTGAAGTTCCGATGCACCGAGCAGGCCAATCCACCCTGTGATCAGCCTAAGGATTCCAGGCACCGACTGATTCACCGGATTTTTTGTACTGTATTGTCTTCCCGGCTCCACGGATATCTGGGAAGCCTGAACGCCCAATGATCTACCTATACCCCCAAAGCAGGTGCGAATTGAGTCAAAATACTTGATTCTCGGACGCAGTAGATGGTGATAGTGGCAAAAAATTGGAACTTAGGGTTTCTCGATGCGTCAATTCTACTATATGATGTGAAGGCAGGACGATGATCGGGTGCCAACACAACCAATCTATCGAGACAGAATGGCCATAGGGTTTTCAATTTCTTCAAACGATCCAGAAAATGAGAATCACAACTGTGATTGCCGTTGACGACATTTATGATTGCCTCAACTTTGCAAACCTGCTTGAGAAGCCACTGCTGACATGATCGACGCACTCCACACCCCGGCCGGAGCATAGCGACGATGACATTGATCTCAGAACACTACAATGTGCCGGAGATAGCACAAAACGGACCCCAATGATGATAATGTTCAACAGACTAGCGACGTCCAAAGACACTCTGGATCAGCGTATTTCCAACTCACCTCGTTGTGTGTTGATGTGGCAATGCCTTCGACAAACAGCCCGAATTGCTCTGCTTGCAACATTGCTCGCCGGGCTGCCGATTGTGATGACTGGTTGCGATGAAACCGATGACGATGGCGATTGGGAGGATGAAGAGCCCAAGCTAACCGCTGCAACTTATGAAATTCAACATGGCACGCCAGGCACCTTGATTCGGAACATGGATGAATTGGATGTCATCCAGATCACTCCTCGATTGGGCGTGACATTAACCCGAAATGCGATCAACGGATTGACGTTGACTGATGAAGTTCCACCACGCGTCATTGGAGGTTGGAGTCAAATCAGAGGTAGCTCTTATGTGAAGTCGAGAAAATTGCGTATCCAAGACCTTGTCCAACCTGACGGCGCACTCGCAGTTCAGGTCGATGTCAGCCTCGGTAGTTTGTTGGAGCTGAAAACATTGCGCGGTATCGGAAAAGACGAATATGTCCCGGCACCAATGCTGCAAGATTCGATCGGGAATTCCTATTGGCCCTCCGGTTATTTTCTCAAGAATATGGACGGTGGTTACCTACTGGAGACTTCAATCGATCGCGGCGGCCAATTCAAGAACCTAAACGATCTTCCTCGACTGAGTCGAAACAAACCGCAAAAATTGACGCTAGTGTTCTTTGTCAACGCCGGGGTCACCCTTGAGTCATTTAGTTATGGCGGCGGGGAACCGAAGCACACGTTTAGGCTCTTTATCGAGAACTAAATTGGCGATTAGGCGACTGATCCTATTGGCCAAATGATTCAACGCGGAAAGGCTGTCAATCGGCCTTTCCGTTTTTTTTGATTGATGAGATTCAATCCGAAGGCGAACGAAGTATGATGGTGCCCCACCCGTTGGACTCGTAGGCATACCGGAGCCGAATCATGCGAACCGCTCTTTCTCTAGTTTCGATCAGTTGCATTCTCAGCCTGTGCGCCATGGCAC
>PJEL010000754.1_pt1 | contig 36584 bp, 19 predicted proteins | sample 1853271 | NCBI WGS metagenome assembly PJEL01 (sample SAMN08108733, study PRJNA415343) | Invertebrate metagenome, whole genome shotgun sequencing project. | host: Globobulimina | place: Sweden: Gullmar Fjord | collected 2015-08
GAAGCCAATTGCTCCAACATTTCCAGGCGATCTTTCTGGACATAATTGTTAACTCTCTTGAAAGCAGATTCAATGTCTGGAAGTGAAATTGCTCCTCGCCTGTCTGCTGACAGAGACGCCGTAGGGTCATTCACAGTCTGCTTGAACCAACCACTCAGTTGACCCCAGACATACGTTGGCCTATAAATCTTTCTTAAAGCAGGGTTGTTTGCATGCGTCCTGGCCAAATTTTGGGCAGAGGAAACTAAACGGTCCTGCTCTACTGCCTTTGACTTTTCACCCTCACGATTTAAAAACAAATCTTCCAAATTGATCGGCACCTTTGGAGATGTGAACGTTTTGTATCCCTGGATAATAGTTACCCAATTGGTTGTGAAGGCATACATGATGCCAGCATCTACTGCCGGAGTCAACCCTCCTCCAATTTCATTGTCAATATCTCGAAGAACATCACAAAACTTTTCCAATTTGAGCCTGGCATCTTTCACTGAACAAGCTCGCTCATTGATCATTGAAGCTAGCTGATGTATTGAATCAGGAAATGTGTCCTTGAGCTTGCTGGAGTCTTTTTTAAGCATAGAGGCAAGCTTGAGCGGATCTCTTACCTGGAGAGCAGCGTCTGGGGCAATCACATGAACGGATCCCCTTAAAAGCCTCTTTGCAATAGATTTAGGGCCATTCCACAAATGGTCAACAATCTCCTGTTGGCTCATAACACGCAATGGAGCATCCAATGTCTGATTGGGTTGTTTTAGGAACATTTTGACCTTATCAAGTGTGATGGCAATGTTTTGTACCCTGTTGGCTATCACACCTTTTGCTTCAGCAGCTGCAGCTGCCTCTGTGTATCTCCCCTTGTAGGGCTCCTTCTCCAAAAAATCCCGTCTCAAGCACTGTTCTTCCATCTCAAGATATTCACAAATCAGGGACGTCCACTTTTCCAACCAAGGTGGAACTCTGGTACCGTTTTCTGTACTTCCCAAGCAGCTAGAGCCCAGACCGAATTTCTGCAGTCTGTTCTTGTCTGCTCGGTTTAGGGGCTCTATGGCTGCTCTTACCAGTGCAACTTGCCTGTGGAGGATATTATGCTTGCTGGCCAAGATTTGCATGAATGCCTTACTCCCAGTGAAGTAAAGGTATGAGCCCCTACACATGTGAGTACCGCACAAGCAGATGGCTTGCTTAAATTCCTTCTCAGATTCAGTTACCGAAGAGTAATCAAATGTCAGTTCCTCTCCTGGATGAACGTGCCTGAGTGTATACAGAGCAATGGTCAATCTCCCATTGCACGCCATGACAACAGCTTGGCAGTTGGGAGTGCAAGAGTGAGACATTCTGGATGCTACAGCACCCTTTGCTGCAGCATCCACAAACAGTACACCGTATCCAGCAGGATCGTCCTTTGGCCTCTCGAGGACAATATTATAAAAATCGGGCAGCTCACTTCCAGTCAGCTTCTTCACTGCATCTTGAAGTTCAAACCATCTCCAAGGCGAGTGAATCTCTCCCAGATACTCTTCAATGAATGTCAAAGGTGGTATTCCATTATCTCTCTTGCAAACCAAGCCCACTCCTTTTGGATGAAGCCTGAAATAGCTTGGTCCAACCTGAACAAACCGCGATTTGATTGCTTGGGCAGCACGTAAGGAAACTTGATCACCATTTTCTTCTGCTTTCCGTAAGATGGTATCCAAAGCACATCCCAAATCCCATCCATGGGAGCCTTGCTTATTCACTGCTGGCATTAGGACCAATTCTATCCATTCAGATGCCGCTCGCTGCACCGTGCTGTCAGCAGGTACTTTGACTCTATCCTCTAAAACAGGATCATTTGCAGCAGAGGACGGGGAAGGCACATCTGCAGCAACAACTGCATGCTGTCCAGCAGAAGTTGCTGCAATAGAGGGCACAGGCTTGGATGCTTGATTATACTTTGGAATATCATAATGACCAAATGCTTGCGACTCCAAAATGGCATCTTGAATGTTCTTTCTTGTGTAACAGTCCATTCCCCAAGAATCAATCTCTTGGACATCAATGCCAAGCTTGACCGCATTCCTTTGAGATACTGCCCTGTTAAGACAGGTGGATTCATCGCATGCACACTGAGCACCACATTCCATGTTTTTTGACAAGCAGCTGCAATTTGATATAAATCTATCATTTTCCAGAGAATAGTTTCCAAGCGTGTGCCGTTCTTTGCAGTGATCTCCATTGCACTTTCCAACTTTACCAGTCTTCAACTTTTCAGATATTTCTTCGCGTACAAATTCCTCAACAATATTATATGATTCCAGTCTTACATATGGCCTTGGCTGGAATGGCGTTTTTCTCCATTCACCGTGCCTGAAAGGTTCCCTGTTGAATGCAATCGAGTCTGGAAGTTTCACCTTTGGCTTGTCTGGGTCAAGATTGTCAGTGTAATATTTATACACCTCCTTGCTGGCCTTGAATCGTTTCGTTTTTGCGACACCAAGTAAGTCAACCAAGAGCTCATTAATGATATTAACAAATGCATCTGCATAGCCGACAATTTTACCCCTTCTTATGCCCGAGTTGTCTGACAGTAAGTACATCTCTGCAGCATCCTTGCACAGTGCATCCACCTCTGACAAGAATTCATCAGGGTCAAGATATCCAGCCACTTCCAAGGTTTTGCACGCTGCTTCCAAGGTTGCACCAATCAACTGCATACCTTGGCATGCACCACTATCTTTCAGTTTGTTTGCAGTCTTGTACAAGCTTGATGGCATTGAACCTTGAAACTTTTCCACAGGTTCTGGGCTCAGGATGCACGTTATCAGCTGAGACAATTGCCCTTGGATTTTCAAATTCCATTTCGTCAGGTCATACTCAGATATTCTAGAGAAAGCCTCCTTTTGCTTCGGTTCTTCCCTGCGCTTCCTACCCTTGCCTTTCCCAGGACCCCTTGCCCCTTTAGAGGCTAGCAGCACATCCTCATCTAACTCTATCGTCAGAACATCCTGTATCGCCTCTGGAGGCAGGAAATAGTCGCTAACATTTTTAGATTGGTATCGCTGTCGTAATACTCGACCCTCCTGCACCTGGCCTGTATCACTATCCTTTTCCACAACAGTTGCGAGGACATCAAGCAAGTGTGTTACTTGCCCAATGAGAACAACAGAGCGATCTTCCTTGCCAAATTCTTCACATAATACCAGACCAAGATCCTTGATAATGTTCTGACATATACTTGAAACACTGGCACCCCCTTGCTGTAGAGAATTGATGTATGCTGACAGCTTGTCCTGCTCTTTTCTTTCACCCTTTTCAAAAGTCAACAGCCGTGCCGCAACCTCCGCAGGCATGTTTCGGATCAGATCAATAACTACATCTCTATAATACTGACATGACCGTGTCGTCTCGGTGTTGAGAAGAGATTCATCGCCACACTTGTGATCTTTCTCACGGTTGTTGAATCCCCCATCTTGGGGACTTTCGACGCAGTCATACAGCATCGTAGATGCTCGTGGCATCACAATAGCCCCATTTTCTGGATTTTTAGGCATGATATATTGGATTTATGCTACAGGACAAAACAGGTAGTGGCCAACTGGCATGGTTGAGTCTTGTCCCGCCTCAGAAACGCTGTTTTCATCAACCACATATACTATATACTGAATTATAGATTAAATTCATATAAATACAACCATATAATATGGTAATCCAAGCTCGTAGGAAGCGTGGAAAGAGAACATTGAAACCGTTTCTGTCGTACAAGAAATCGTACCACAACAACCCTGGATGTTGAAAACCTTCCAATGTTTACAGGGATCTCTTCTTCTGGCAGAATGAATGTATAAAGTAGTGTATATACCATGAGATTCTCTGGGATGTTGGTAGAAGGGGGTCTGCAGCTGGTGGAGCGCTCTCTGATCCCTGCATGTCAAAAGACTGGTAAAATGGTGTATCTCTTGCTGTCAAATCACACGGTTTCATTCGTTCAGGATGAGAATGAGGCTGGTGGTATGATTGTGACAGCAAAAGTAAAGACGGTGCGTGTGAAGATCCACGTTATCTCGGAGATATTCAACGTATGACTGAACCCAGCTTGTGCAGGAATTCTTGTTTGATCCAGCTACGTTTGTGTGTGTTAGCAAGGCAGATGATGTTATCTGTATTCGTTTATCTCTTGAGGTGTTTTTGAAGGCTTTGAAATCTGGGAGTGCCCATGGTGTAGAAAGGGTTGGAATGGCTCTGCGACATAGACCTTTGAAAGCGTCCCTTGGAGGATCTGCTGTTCCACTGGTGGAAGTCTGGTGGAAGAATGAATGCATTACAACGAGTCAGGAAATACCTATTGAAAGGCCTTGTTCAGCTGTTGAGGTGGAGCGGATGCGTGGTCTTTGTCAAATGACAGATATACCCTGTAGTTTCTATGTAGATATACTACCTGAGATTAGACCCATTATGGTACGTATGTGTGTATGCAGACATGGTATAGGGTCATTGGTTGTGTGTATATGTGCCTCATTACAAGACTTATTGTGCATACATACATACATACATACAGGGAATTTTAGAATGTGTGAAAAATATTAGTAAATGTGTGCTGGTCTCTTTGACCATGGATGGGGACTTCCATGTTGTAGCCGAGGCGGGTTTATCAAAAGTGGGAGTTGCATTTCCTTGCTTTGACGTGTTCTCTGGGGATGGAAATGCCCCCAGTTGTCAAGGCTTACAATCACAGTACGTGTTCATTATGATTTATTTTTAGTGTGAGTATGTTCACATGTATGAGTGCCATGCAGACTTTGCATGGTTGGCATTGAGGAAAGGCTAGAAGAGGCAGCTGCTAAAGACAGGGCACAATCAATGGAAATGCATGTGAGTCATTTCAGTCAAGTGTTGAAGAGTATACAGACTACCAGCCCTGTGAGAATCCTGTGTGGAATGTCGACAGACCTAAGTTACATGCATGTGGTACCTAGTTACAGGAAAGATTCCTCTATATATGACGACATTTCAACTACCATGTCATTAGATTATAAAATACCTGCTGTTTCACCTATGTAGATTTAACTCCTCCACTTGATAAGGTTTGAAATTTTAGCATCATTTCTTCATACTCATCTAATGGGTCACTTTGAACAACAATAGCACCTCCTGCACCGATGAGAATCTCATCCTTATTGAATATTGCACTTCGTATTACTATGTTCAAGTCAAATGCTTGATTCCAGGAGAAAAATCCCAGGGAGCCTGAGTAAATGCCCCTTGGTCCCTCCTCTAGAGTATCTAAAATCTCCATTGAGCGTATCTTTGGTGCTCCAGTCATTGAGCCACCAGGAAAGCATGCCTTGACAATATCTCCTACACCCAGAGATGCCTTCTTTTTGGAAATAATCGTGCTGACCATTTGATGCACAGTTGCAAAGCTTTCTATCTGCATCAAACCTGGAACACTCACGGTTCCAGTTTCTGAGACCCTCCCTAGATCATTTCGAAGCAGATCAACAATCATGAGATTCTCAGCACGGTCCTTTTCAGACTCATACAAACTTTGTGCTATCCTAGAGTCATCATCAGGATCATCCAAATTTCTTTTTGCGGTGCCTTTGATTGGCTTTGCCTCCAAATACCCTTGTGTTGTTCCTCTGAGAAATCTCTCGGGACTTGAACAACATATTGTTGGGCCATGTGGGCACGAAGAAAAATCTATAAAGGCAGAATACGGTGCTGGATTGTTTTGTCTTAGTCTCTTATAAAATTGCCACGGATCCATGTGTATCTCAGATGATAGCATATTTGTGAGGCACAATTCGTATGAATCACCTGCATGCAAGGCTCCCAGGCACTGTTGAATTTTTGACACATATGTCTCTTGTACATGTCGTTCCTGAAAGATTGGGATTCCTATTGACCCAGAAGTCGAGATACAATCTATATTTTGTTTGCAGAATGCTTTAATTGCATCACTCATAGTATCGACCCATACTTTGGATGCCGCTTCATCTGTTGTATACACAGCAACGACATACATGTCACGTGTGTGATGATCTATTGCTATATATCTATCCACTACAAAGAAACATGCGTCTGGATTTGGTGAGTAGTTTGCCCTGCTTCCTCCTGTTTGGCATTTCAATTCATATCCCAGGTATCCCACCAAACCTCCCCAGAATTCAAAAGGAAACGAATGGAAAGAATCATCAAAGTTCCCAAAGGCAGACATCTCGTGATTGATCCAATCAAAAATAGATCCACATTCTTCGTCCTTTGATGATCCATTTGCATGATACGTTGTCAGTATGCCACCATCTTCACCCTCATGCAAGCGATAGGAAACACGCCTCCATAACAAACCACCTGCACCTCCAAAAAAGGAGAATCGAGTTCTCTCCTTGCTTGCACTATCCAGCCAGAATAGGTTCTCTGTCCCACCTTGTTGTAAAAAAAGTGAATCAATCAACTGCGATGAATTTCCTTCGATGTCAAGTGCGATACCCTCCAGCCTACGGAATTGGACGTGGAGACTCTCTGTTGTTTGATTCAAAGCGAGAGTTTCAGAGGGGCTGCCCTCTCTTCGGGCACTATGATGATGATCAAGTCCATTTGCAGCAACTGGAATCCGAGAATGCATGTGACGTAGTGATATGCGACGGAAATTATCTAGTAAAGTATGCCCATACTTTGTTGCTATAGATTCCGGATGAAATTGAACCCCATAATGAGGATATTCTCCATGTCGAGCAGCCATGAGAATTTTTTGTCCTCCAGGATTCCCTTCATCGTGACTATTTTCTATCCTTCCATTCCCTACAGTGACAGCACGGTGCCCTGTACTTGTACACCAGGCCAATGGAATTACAGAATCCCCCAGTGTACGTGTGTCAATGCATAGAGAATGATACCGAACAACCTCAAAATCTTCACCACTTGGAATGCCCTCAAAAAGGGCATCCCCACAATGATCTACAACAGCTATTCTCCCATGAACAGGCTCTGGAGCTCTGATGACAGATGCATGGGCATGGGCAAGGCAGAGACTCTGAAAGCCAAAACACACACCAAGAATGGGAATGTGCTTGTAGGTTTCAAAAATCTCCAAATTAATGCCTGCATCCTTTGGAGAGCAAGGTGTACCTGGCCCAGGCGATATCACAATATTGTCTATACTTTCACGTTGTATCAGTTCATCTATCTCTTCTATACTCAAAGCATCGTTCAGAATCACGATTGGTTCGACTGCAATAGGATGGCTGTCAAAAGGTGCTCTAGACCACAAACCCAAGCTTTCAAACAAATGCACATACCTCCATTGACCTTCGCCAGCAGCTGATACAAGTTGTATGTATAAGAATCGTAATTGTCAATCAGGAGAGTCCTCAGATGCTTCATTGTAACTCGTGGTACCTCAAATATATAACATGCAGAGGAAAGGTAGAAAGGGTGCTCGACCCTCGTATTCAATGTATTCCAATCACATTGATATGCATTGTGTATAATTATAAATAAAATGATTATTCCCATCGTTAAAACAGAGATATGATGAAAATCAAGCTGCATCTGGTCACCTGATGATTCCATGGCCATCAGCTTTGACCTGCAACTTGCAAGAAATCATGATCAACTGTTGACTCAACACTTGATATAAATCATAGATCAACGTTTCTGTCACTAAAATACACTACATGTATATCATATTGACATCCCTCTTTGCCATCTGTGACACCTAGATACAACAGGAGCATGCCACATGGACGAATCATTGGGGTGGTCCTGGCGACGGGATCAGGGATTATCCGAGACTTTCACAATCGGAAAAAATGGTACAAGAGTGATTGGTCAGATATCAGTTCCAGTAAACGCAGGTACGTAAGAGTTTCTTTGATAGAACAAGGTGGTATGTTTTGTAACAGAATTCTCCTAGCTGTAGAGTTGCTGCTGCTGCCACGTATATATTCTTCGCATCGGTGATGCCTGCTCTTGCATTTGGAGAACAGTTTTCTAGTGAAACCGATGGATTAATAAACGTGGTGCATGTCCTGGCTTCGTGTGCCATGACTGGAGTCATGCAGGCTGTGGTTGGGGGACAGCCTCTGTTGATTGTTGGAGTTGCGGAACCTATTGTTCTTGTATATAAGTACATGTACGATTTTGCAAAAGATAAAGAAGATCTGGGGAGAGAACTGTTTCTTCCTTGGAGCTCTTGGGTCTGTGTGTTCACTGCCATTTTCATCATGGTCCTGGCTGTGACCAATGCATGTGTGTACATCAAACGATTTACGAGGTATGCCGGGGAAGCTTTTGGTGCTCTCATTGCTATTTTATTTATGCAACAGGCAATTAAAGGTGCTGTGGACGAATTTCGAAGGGAAGACTTGGATGCGGATCAAAATCTGATGAATGGACTGTGGAGTTTGTTCTTGGCCTTTGGCATGGTTCTGACCTCTCTCCTCGTGAGAACTGCAAGGACATGGAGATTTTTATTCTCTTTTGCCAGAGCTCTTCTGGCAGACTATGGTGTTCCAATACTTGTCGTTGTTTGGACAGGTATTAGTTATGCTGTGGGATATACTGGAGTGCCAGCTCGGGTAGATACACCCAATACATGGGATGTCAAAGACTGCTGGAAAGTGACAACAGTCATGTCAGAAGTCCCCTCAAAGTACATTGGTGCCGCAGTCATACCTGCAATAATAATTTCAGTCCTTTTCTTTTTTGATCACAATGTCAGCAGCCAGCTTGCACAACAGCCAGAGTTCAACCTAAAAAAGCCAAGTGCATATCACTATGACATGCTGCTTCTCTCCCTGATGACACTCTTGTGTGGTTTACTCGGGATCCCCCCGGTGAATGGAGTTATTCCACAGTCACCGATGCATTCCAAAAGCTTAGCGTCAGTAGATAATATACCCAAGAAGAATACAAAGTCTAGCAGCCAGGAGATCGGGATGAATCAGAATGGCTCTGGAGATGTTGGTAATAAAAATATAACAGATGAGGATACAAGCGAATCGCCACAGTCTGCGGCAAGTGACATAGTACAATTACAAATATCGGAGCAAAGGGGCTCAGGTCTCATCCAGTCATTAGCAATTGGAGGATGCCTTGGGTTGACACCTGCTATTCGGTGGTTACCAACTGCCGTGCTCTGGGGTTATTTTGCATTCATGGCTTTGGAATCTCTACCCGGCTCACAGCTTTGGGAAAGGACTTTATTGTTGCTCACAGACCCAAATAGAAGATACAAGGTATTTGAAAAACCACACGTGGCATTTTTGGAAACCGTGCCATTCAAAGTGATTGCCACCTTTACCATTATCCAGGTTGTGATTGTTCTTGGAATTTATGGTCTTACCTGGGCCGGTATTGCTGGAGTTCTTTTCCCTATCCCAATCATGTTGCTGGTGCCCTTCCGGCAATACATTCTGCCAAGGATTTTTGATCCTCAATATCTGGAAGAACTTGATAAGACAACAGAGGAAGAAACAGGTCCTCTACCACATGGAGATGCAGTTCGAGAGGCAGAAGAGCAAGGCTTTGGGCCCCATGATGACTCAGAACTCATGCAGGTCGATTCAGAAATGGCCCACTACAGAGTTGTTCACCATGCCTCTCGAGGAGAAATCGACGCTAGAAGAATGACGCTTCGACACAGAAATGCAGATCATGTCTAACCCTCGGTAGGAAAGATGAATGAATAAATGAATAATAAAAATATCAATTATGGTATCAGACACTCAGTAGTTGTTGTTGATGGAACACAATGGCGAGATCATTTCAAATGGTAACAACTGTTCCCAGTCGAACTTCTTGTTATGGAATACATGGACGAGTACTCGTCCAAAGAAGAAGCCGTAGTCAATTTTCCCAGGCAATTCGTGCTCACCATGACTCTGAAGAGACCAAGGTAGAAACAAAGGAGGAGAAGAGTCTAAGGCTGAGAAAGAGGTACACACCCTCTCTGGAATACACCCGAGAAGAAGCAATTAAAATGCAACTAGAAGCACTCCAGAATAATAATGAACCGTATTTTGACCATGGCATTGAAGTTTTGTATAGGTTTGCTGGGAGACACCTCGATCCTTTTCTCTCCTCCAACTACTTTGGGAGGCCCTTGGATCTAGGCCAGTTTGAGAGATTTAGAAGGATCATGAACACGGAATGTTTCAGAATACTGGTCAATCATACAAGCTACGAGTTTTTGAGTTCACTGCAAGTATCAGAGTATGTATGCAAGACCAGAGTATCTGTTTCAAATTCGTTTACCAAACGCCAAGCAATTTTTGAGTTCAGCATGGTGAAAGAGTTTGGTGGTCGATATGATGGCATATGGTTTTGTGAATCGTTGGTCTGTGATGATGATCTCGACGGGAAGCATATCTATGGAATCATTTAAACTTCATCATTGCAACCCCAAACATGGGAGGGTGTTTTTCAAAACGGAGGACTCGTTTTTCCTGGCATATTTTCGAGTGCCATGTACACTAGTGTATGAATTGCTGTATTGAGATCAAGAAAGAGGCATGCTGTAGGTCAAATAATAATCATCTCTTCCAGATCTGGAATCTCTAGAGATTCCAACACAGTACTGTGGACAGACACAGTCAACTGGGGAGTAACTTCATTGTACTTACTGACCACAAAATACCAGTATATTTCATTTATATTATTGCATTTTACGATAATTAAAGTATAAAGAGATTCTGAGAGGAGCGACACAAGTCGACATTTCCAGGAGTAACCGAATCTTTCCATCGTTACCCGATGAACAATGTCGACTTTGGAAAAGGGAATGTAAGATACAAATAGATGCATTTTGACCATATGACGAGCCCTCAGAAAGGACAATCCCCAGCAGCAGTGGTAATTGCTGGATCGGCAAGCGGGGTCGGGAAGAGTTCTCTGTCTGTTGGTCTCATGGCAGCGCTATGCGAGAGAGGTATGGTGGTTCAGCCATTCAAAGTAGGTCCAGATTTCGTTGATCCACTATACCATGGCCGAGCCACGGGGAAACCTTCCATTAACCTTGACAGATGGTTTTCCAGTCCTGCTGGACTGAGAAAATCGTGGGGAAAATACAGCGAAGGATCAGATTTCTGTATCATTGAGGGTACCACAGGAATATTAGATGATATAGGCTGTCCACAAGTAGGGAATGATGCGGGAGAACTGTTACCGTATAGCACTGCCCAGCTTGCAAGATGGCTTGATATTCCGGTTGTCTTGGTTATGGATGGATCAAAAATTGAGAATAGCATTGGTGCACTTGTCAGAGGATACTGCACGTGGGACACAAGCATTGAAATATGTGGTATCATCTTCAATAATGTTAGAGATTACGACGACTTGGCCGAATTGGAAGCAATAGTGCACAGTGCCTGCCCGGCAAAGATACCTATACTTGGGGGTGTCCCAAATGACGATGTGTTCCTGAACAGTGATCTAGAATCTGCCTTTGACACTTCAGTAATAAATAAAAAGATAGTAAAGCTGTGCTCTTTGGTATCCCAAAACGTGGATGTGGATAAGATAGTAAGCCTTGCTCGCCCTGCTGGATACATGTCCCAGATGCATGACGTTGAGACACAAAAGCAGGTAGACCGTCCCGTGAAGGAGGTTCAAATACGTAGAAATCAGGAACCTTTGACGAAAAATGCCAAACGTAGAGCCAGGAGAAAGAGGGCAAAAGCGGCAAAAGGAGATGGTAAGGAGGCCTTGCCTTGCAATGAAGAATCTGACAATACCTCTTGTTCTGCATCACATTCCACTGATACTTCAGTTGCAGCAAAAGTATCCTGTAGAATAGCTGTGGCAAAAGATAGTGCATTTAATTTTTATTACGAGGAAAATCTCGAAAGTTTGAGAGAAAATGGCTTGGAGATTGTGTATTTCTCACCTCTTGCAGATGCACTTCCACCAAATATATCTGCAGTATACCTTGGTGGTGGAGTACCCGAGCTGCATGCAGCAGCATTGGCTGATAACAAAATTTTCCGAGCGGGAATGCGCAAATTTGTTGAAGCCGGTGGAATCGTGTTTGCTGAAGGTGGAGGTCTCCTCGTGCTCTGTCAGAGTTTACAGACGAGGACTGGATTTCCCCAACAGCCAATGGTGGGCATATTTCCCTTTCGAGCAATCATGTCCAAAACCAAGGTGATGCGTGGCTATGTCCAAATAACGGTCGGAGATGAATGTCCTTTATTCCGACCAGGATCCACTATACAAGCACATATGAATAGTAATAGTGAGCTGGTCCAAGAGCAACATATAGGAGGAATCGTATCAACGCGCGAATGGCAAAGCACCTACAGTGCAAAGCTGTATGAAAGCAAGCACAGCGACAGAACATACAATGTCACGGACGGATATTGTACATCCAATGTTTTAGGATCATATTTTCATCATCATTTTGGAAGTGCTCCCGAAACTGTCAAGTATTTTGTGGACAAATGCCAAAAGGTGAATGTGAGTGCAGCCACAAGTGCAGTCGCAAGTGCTCGAAGGATGGCAGACTATTTGGAAGGATCTGTGGCGTATACACCTCCACTTACTCCTATACGCGCTCGAAATAATCTGGGAATGATGGGTGTTCACTCTTCTCCCGAATTAAATCTTGAAAGAAGGGCCAGGTCTCGGCCACAGTCTATGGATCTCAATGGCATACAGTATGATTTTAGTGCAATGACATTGCCCGAGAGGGCTTTTCATATGACCAAGACGCAGAGCTCAGGTTCATTGGGTCATAGGACAGCTATCGATCCCCTTGGATTTGAGCAAAAATCATCGGGCGCCGCGTCGCCCATTCAGCTTGGAAGTGCTAGTGACCTCAGTGCTGGTGTTCTTCCCACCAGGGGGCATATAATGAGAACCCATGACGGCAGAATTGAGCCGGAGCGACAATTTTTCCCCAGGCCTTCCCTTGAGAAATACCAGCATAGACTTTCTAACAACTCTGATTGTGTTTCAAGTGATGGCTCGGAATTGGCTGAGAGGTCACTGAGCGGTCTCCTAAACACATACAGGGCAGAGAGTGTCCAGAATGCTGGGAAATTCCAAGAGGTTGGAAATCAATATCTTCGCCAAGCCACTCAATATCTCGATGTTGGGACACCAGGTCCATATGGAGAACATAATGATCAAAAGAGCATCGCCGTGTGTGATCCTGGTGTGAGGGACATCATCCAAGCATTTGACATTCAGGCGTCGAGGTTGATTGATGTCTCGCGCCATGGCCTTGGCTCTCCCATAATTTCCGATCGTTCTCTCGGTATGCTCCAGAGTAAATCGGTTCAGGCATTACAAAATCTTCATGCAAGAAGGAATAGCAGTGACGCAGGATCGGAATCATCTTTTGGTGAAGGCCTCATTGAGAATGTTGCAAAGTCAATCTATAGACGATCCTCATCAACTATTGTTGAGATTGACTTTGAAGCAATGGCTCAGGTAAAACCAGATGTCCTCATAATCCACGCGAATAAAAAGATAGATGAAGTTATGGAGAAGATCAACAGAACGTCGCCAAAGACAAGGGTATTGGTGGTCTCACCCCACTCTCTTTCTGATGTTATGGATGTCATCCTTCAAGTGGGAGATGCCATTCAGGAAAGAGACCAGGCTGTGACGATAGTCAGAAAATTACGAGAGAGATTAAGAAAGGTTGTTCTGTACTCTCAGAGAGCCCAGACAAGCATTGGAATCACGACAGGGCCCAAAATTGCCGTTTTGAGCTCACTGCATCCCCTATCTATTGAAGGAGGCTGGGTCAATGACCTTGTGGGTTTGGTGAGAGGAGAGCCAATGCCCACGAATGGTCACAAGAAACGAGTGATATCTTGGGAAGATCTTGTCGCCTTTGCACCCAGCGTTTTAATTGTGTGCGCCCCAATCATGAATTGTGGAGACAAGAGTGCCAAAATTTTCAACGATCTTTGCGATATTGCAGCACAACCAGGTTGGTGGCAACTGCCAGCTGTCAGAGACGGTGTTGTGGTTATCTGTGAAGAAGCCCTATTGTCTAGAATGGGTTTGAGACTGATAGATGGAGCGGAGGCATTAACAAGGGTAGTATACGGTGACAATGTGCCAACCTGTTGTCTTCCAAGGTCCACTTTCAAGTTGAAACTCAGACCTGGACAACGAGTCAGGCCGAGATTACTTCCTAACTATTTCATGGCATATGCCTAATGGCAATTGATGTATTATTTGTAATAATAATGTCGTATCGGAGGAGAGAAATCTTCCGTACTGTCTTGAGACTTTCGAATGTCTTGTCAACAAATTCGTCAGTGCCCACCGAATACTATATTCCTAGATTTTCACTGCCTGACTGTTCTCATCATGCCATAAACACAGTAGAAAATATCTCTAGAGTACGTCGCATGTCCACCGAGGTGGACACGATGAGTGAGGCTGTCTACCACAAAGAAGCTGACCATACACTGGACATCCTTTGTGAGGAATTGGAACGTCTCGTAGAGGATCTTGACATTGATGATGGAGATATTGAATTAAGCCAGGGTGTTCTGACGTTGAAACTGGGGTCTTTGGGTACATATGTGATAAATAAACAAACACCCAACAAGCAACTGTGGCTGTCTTCTCCTGTAAGTGGTCCAGTCCGTTATGATTTCGTCAAGGGATTTTGGATGTGCAAACGAGATGGTCATTTCATGCATGAGCGCCTGCAGAATGAATTAGAAGCACTGACTGGTGCTGCTCTAGATGTATCTCCTTGTAGTCACTGTGGCAAACTAAATGCGTGTCTGAACAATTTTTCTTGTGTATCGTCACCATCGTCATAACTATATATATACATCTACAGAACGATATCTGCTCATCACCTGTAAGAGAAAGTAATCAATGGCGACGTTTCCCCTGAGACTATTGTCTCATGCATCCATTGAGATGCAGAATTCTGAAAATTGTTCTCTAGTTTTGAAAATGAGCGCTGGTCTGGTGTCGTACTTGAAAATGATAAAAATGCATTTTGTATTATACAAATGATGGATGAGTGTCGTGGTGAAGTGGATGGACTGCCTTTGCGAGTCCATCGGAGTAGCCAGACAGATGCTTTGCAACTGGATGAGGAATTATTGGGTCTTTTCAAAGATACCCTGAATAAATGCCTCGGGACATTTCATGATGAATTTTTGAGAGTATATTATAAAGAATTACTCGTCCTTCTGCGTTCGGTTATCTTTTGTCTGACTGTTGGTATTGGGAAGCCTACTCCTGGTATGGCACTGCTGAATGTGACCTACAGAAATGAATATAAATCTTCAAAGTTTAGGAATGATGGTCCTGGTCTTAACAAATTACAGAGGACCCTCCTGTATGTTGGTGATATCGTAGCTCCATACATGTGGTCGAGATTAGCAAGGTATTTGTCTCGTGCAATGGACGGGAGGGAGAATCCCGGTGAAACTCTCTCAAACGCATCCTTGCGACGGATATCCTCAGAAAAGATGTGGCAAATAGCTCGCCGAATAGAATCAGGATGGATGACTCTTGAATTAGTAAACGCTGTTGCATATCTCCGGCATGGCACATATCGAAGGTTACTAGAGCGGCTTGTGGGTGCTCGAGTGGTGTATAGTCATTTGGGGGCATCGAGGCATATAAGTTTTGACTACTTGAACAGACAATTGATATGGAGTGAAATTAGTGAATTTATTCTATTCTTACTACCGCTCGTGAATGTAGGTGCTGTCAGGAAGTTTTTATACACCTATTTGCCAATGAATAAAGCTCTCGGAGGGATACAATCTGACGCAAAATGTGGCATATGTGGTACTCTCAAGGATAGCCCGATACGGTGCCAGGTCCTACCATGCAAACACATATTTTGTTATTACTGCATTGTAGGAAGGATGGATCAACGTAACGATAGGCGTTGTTGTGTTTGCTCGGAAGATATTACCAGTTTGACCATGATATGATTACATATATAATTTGATTTAATTTGATTTTGCTTCAGCCATTGCTGAAGATGTTGCAGCGGCAATGGCTGCATCAGATGCGTTCGGTAAGTAATAATAGTTTCCATTGGCCGCCTTGGCAATCTCCTCTGCAAATCCAGTTGAAACGAATTTGTTCTCAGTATCAATGACAAGCAACTGCAAGCCTTCGGCATTCATTCTCTTGGCCATGTCTAGAACTTCCTCCTTCAATTGATCCTGAGATGGCTTTGGTGCATCCTCAGCAAGAGCGTCAGGGTCATCATTCGATTTTGCCAAACTAACATTTGCTCTACCATCAGTCAACAGAACCACCATGATACGGCCGACATCTCCTCCCTGTCTTGCTTGGGTTCCAAATCTAACAGCTAAGGACAGACCGTGAGCTAGAGGAGAGCCTCCTCCGCATGGAAGTTGATCCAATCGTCTTCTTGCCATGGCAATGGACTTTGATGGAGGCAAGAGGAGCTCTGCTTTATCTCCGTAGAATGGAATCAGGGAGACAAAGTCACGGGATGTGTATGATTCTGCCAAAAGACGCATTACTGCACCCTTTGCTGCAGACATACGATTCAATGCCATACTTCCTGATGCATCAACCACAAACATGACTAATGCTCCAGCTTTTCTAGCCAAGCGCTTGCTACGCATATCGCTTTTCTCAACATATACAGGTTTGTCAGCTTGGCCCTTTTCGGCTTGCCTGCGTCTACGAGCACCTTGGTATGGTGCTGCAGTTCTGAGGGTTGCATCAACAGCAAGTCTTCTAACTTTTCCTTTTGGTAACATTGGTTTGACATAACGTCCACGATCCTCACTGAAGATGAGGGTCTTTGCTTTACCTGTTCTGCCCTGGGCTCTCTGCTGTTGCTGAGCAAACATGAGAACAGATGGATCCAATATGACACCCTCTGCTTCGAACATAAATTCCTCTGGGATCTGGTCTGGCTCATCCTCAGGCTCCTGATCATCATCTTCTTCCTCATTCTCCTCCTCGTTCTCCTGTTCCTCCTCATCCTCCTGCTGTTGTTGATCCTCTGGTGGTGGAGGTGGAGGTGGTGGAGGTGGCTGTTCATCCTCATCCTGTGGAGGAGGCTGATCAAGAAGGACAGACCTGGGTAAAATTACTAACTGTACCGCCTTTTTCAAATCTTCTGGCTCAACCTTATCTCGTCCCTCCAATGCAGCAGATGCCTTGGCAACACGCACTGCAAAAATCTCAGATCTATGACCCATGACACCACCACGCCTGGCCTCTTCTACCAAGTACTTGACTTGTTTGTCGGAAATCTCAACTTCTTGGAGATACTCACGAGCAAAGATGACACTTGCTCTGAGAGCATCTGTAGTCTCCTCTGCCTGTTTCAGTACCTCGGCTGGAAAGTCCTGGAATCGAGTAGCAGCCTCAACTGCAGTGACTCTTGTATCAAATGTATATGGCACATCAGCGGATAATGTCACTGCAATTCTATCCAGGAGATGCTCTCTGAGAGGTCCCTCCTCTGGATTGTATGTTGCCAGGAGCAAAGGTCTGCAAGGATGTGAAATGGAAATACCTTCACGCTCCACCACGTTCACTCCATCAGACAGAATCGACAACAGTAAGTTTGCAATTCCATCATCAAGAAGGTTGATTTCATCAACATAGAGAATACCCCTATGTGCCTCTGCAAGGAGGCCTGGCTGAAAGACCGGCTTACCCTCTTTCATAGAAGCTTCGATATCAACAGTTCCTACCAAGCGATCCTCTGTGACACCGAGAGGAATCTGAATGAATGGTGGATCCCTGATTTGAGTTGGAATTTTATCCATTCCAGCAAGCTTCTCTGCAAGGCCATCCTCCCATTCATCTGGGTTTTCTGGATCAGCATTGCAAATGCTTCCCTTGATCACCTCAATTGGAGGAAGCAAAGAATGGACTCCTCTGGCCATGATGGACTTGGCTGTTCCTCTTCTACCAGCAATGGCAATACCTCCAAGTTCATTGTCCACAGCACCGAGCAACAGGGCCTGCTTGATGTGATCCATACCCACAACCTCTGTCAGTGGGAAAGACCTCTGCATTCTCACAGACTTGGTTGACACGTATGAAGGCTCATTCTGGGCATTTTCAATAGCCATAGCTTCAGCAGCTGCATATCATTTACATATATATGAAACCACATCCAGAATACATGCTGCAACCAGGGGTGAAACGACGTACCTCTCTTTGCCGCATCCTGAGATGTTTCGGCCGCAGCCTTGCATGGCAAGCTTCTAATCCTCCTTGTGTGGCCAATATAGTTTCTGTTATGGCTGAAAATCGACTGGACTCTGCTGAACTGGTGCCCACTCGATGGAGCACGACCCCTGAAAGAAAGGGCGTTCAGAGTGGATGACATGGCAGCTCCTTATTCGTCCTTTCCAAGGGTAGTTTTTGTGAATAAACGCAATACTATATATAAATATATAAATACCAAATTGTTGCTTGCTGTTAGATCGTCTATAACCAGCACATTGTGGGTGATATCAACCTACTGTTGAGAATCCTATCTTCTTGCGAGACTCGGATAGAGTCTTGATGGTTTCCACTGCTTCGTCAATGCTGAAACCAAAACGTTACATTTTAAAAACAGTATGTGGAATGCCACGAGAATTTGTTGAAAATATTAATCATATTGTGTCAAACCCGAAGACAGTAGATGGAATATATAAAATCATGAACGGTTTGTATGTTTTTTCGGTCACATGCAAGCATGGACCCTACCGGTGTCGTGATCACGCCCTTTCCCATAGACTGGAGAGGAGACAGCATGCACGGTGTAGGATATTAAAAAGTTTTATATCCAAGTCTTCTCTAGACAGAGATGATGGGGACGTGTTATCAATTCGTGACATGTATGACGAGGCCAGAATGTTGTTACCTGTCATGGATCAAACAAATAGACTTGCCCGTGAGAGTGAACAACCAGCGGTGGAGTCGGAGCAAAGGTGGCAAGAAGCTGATACAAAACAGACTGAGATACGGAATAGAGTGAGCAAGGCAATCAGTGAGTTGGAGGTTGCCTGCCAAAAGGTTTTGAGTGTTCCCTGCCCTACATTTCAAGCAAGCGGCTCTGATCGAGGTCCTGCTTGCGATATGTTGCTTCACCACACGAATTTCAGAATGGAAGAATTTCTCAACACTCAAAACCATTCGGGAAAGGACGTAAATCTGTGGCGGTTGTTCAATGGAAGCGTATCCACAAATGCTTTTGATGCCTTGCCGGGTGGGCACTTGGCCAAACAGCTGGCGTGCTGCTCTATTGACGATGAACCCTACCTGATTGCTTGTATTGCTGTTTCTATGGATCCTTTTGTCGATAACGTGAATGCTCCGAGAAGTTTGATGCTGCATTGGAGTGTCACCGATCACGAGGGTGGATCTTGGCATAACAACATTCCCCTGGGATGGCATACATATCCTGGAATTTCAAAACCACATGGCACCATGGCATGGCAGACAAATCTCGCCCATTACAACCCGGCATATTTAACAGGATCTAATGAAGAAAATATAACCCAAATTTCTGTTCATAGCGTCGTCGTGCAGATTCCAATGGCTGGGCACTTTTTAGAAGAACGTGGAGGAGGGATCAAATTCATCTTGAAAAGGACTGACAATTGTGACCAATTGTGGATAAAGTCTCAGAAACACCACGATTTCTACCTTAGTCTTGATGATGCAATATCATATCTGAATCCTCCTACACTCCGTCAGCAATTCACCCAACAGGAGGATGAATCTCAAGAGGAGCAGGAGGAGGACATGGAGGAGGAGTCTTCTGCAAAGTTTGTTTGGGCAAGGGCACTGGCAGAGAATGTCATCCGTTCCATGTCTTCTGATGTTCTCAAAGAAAAATACGAGCCACAATATCTGTGGGTGAATAATATTACCAGGTGGGTGGAGATTAACGACTATGACATGAATGCTGGCTCCTCCCCATCACAGTATGTTTATGAGATTCGTCTGCTACTCGATCTACTATGGACTGAAACAAGCATCAAAGGGTCTGATTACAAAGAACAAAAAGATCTCTTCTTTTTGAAAACAGAATGCTCCAAGATTGAAGCGGATGTAGAAGCCCTTGATGCAGCAGAGATGCAGTCAAGGGCAATCCAGCTGGAGAAGGACCGGTTGTGGGAGGAGAGGGAGAATGCCATCAAAGAGGCATCCCGTGTACAGCATGAAGTTAAGAATCGAGTAGAAACTTTGAGACGACATATATTGAAAAAAGCTGGGCGAGACACTGAGGTCATCGTGGATGACTTGAAGGCTCTGTGCAGCAGGATTGTGCTGGGCTCAGAAGGCCATGAAAAAGGAGCTGGAATGTTTAAAAAATGGTTTGCAGGACTAGATAGTCCTACAAAACATGTATATGTATCAGAAACTGTCGACAAGGTCCAAGGTATGGATGCTCACATTGTCACACAAGTGTACTTTGAAGGTGACGAGGCTGCTGTTGACGATGCTGCCATGAAGGCCGATGATGAAGCCATGAAGGCCGATGATGAACATGAAGAGGACGACGAGCAACGTGTACAAGAACACAAATTCCCGTTTGATACCGTGTTGCTCTCAATTGCCTTTGGTGAAGCATTCCCAGACAAACTATCGACATCTCAACTATCACTCCACTATGGACTTGTGAGATCACAGCATACAACGTGGATTTCTGCCCCAGAGTCCACTCAGGTTGCTATTCAGAGAGAAAACTCTTCTGCGAGCGACATTATAGAGTTTGAAGCATTCAAAATTAAGCACAAGAATGGAAAGAATGTATTCGTTGACCCGATTGTCAGAGCTCTGTGTATTCGCTTGCCTGTAGAGGAACTGCGAGCAAAAAAGATTGTTGGGGTTGAATTTGTCTTGAAAAGCAAAGATGACGTGTGGATTCGCAAGGAGGGCGGAGACAGCAACTTTTTTGTTCCTATTCCTATGATTAAAGACTAACCAAGTAATACTAGTCAATGTACTATTTCTCTACAGACTCTAGAATACTACTACTCAATTTGTACCAAATACAAGATCTTTGATTTCTTGCTGTGTCAATGTTTCTCGTTCTATAAGCGCGTCAGCGAGTTTGTGTAATTCTCTTTCTTTTGTACCCAACAATTCTTTCACTCGTGCATATGCTCCACGCAAAAACGTGCTAATTTCCTCATCTGCCTCTTTTGTTAACGATGCCCCACGCTTGTCTGGTGAAGGCAGAGCTATCGGGCCTATTCTATCATTCATTCCACAGTCTTCCACCATATGCCTTGCCATTTTAGTTGCTGATTGAAGGTCTGAAGTCGCACCGGATGTAACAAAGTCTGGCCCAAAAATCATCTCCTCGGCAACTTTCCCACCCATGCATACATCAATATGAGCCATCATTTGCTGCTTCGTTGTACTATATTCATCTTTATCAGGGATCTGACTCACCATACCCAGTGCATGACCTCTTGGGACGATAGTAGCCTTGTGAATAGGCTTGGCCCCAGGAGTGAACAGGGCTACAAGAGCATGCCCCCCCTCATGGTATGCAGTCAACCGCCTCGCGTCTGTACTCTGAGATAACGCTCTCGGTGAACCCATTAAGATTTTGTCACGCGATTCTTCCAGACATTCTTCTGTAATCTCTTCCAAGTTCTTACTCGCAGCCATGAGTGCTGCTTCATTCACCATATTGAACAAATCCGCACCTGAAAATCCAGGTGTTCTCCTTGCCAGCAACTCAGAGTCAACCTTGGAACTCACAGGCTTGCTCGACAGATATAAATCTAATACATTCTTTCTACCCTGCACATCTGGTAGTGCCACAGCTACATGTCGATCAAATCTACCTGGTCTTGTCAGAGCAGCATCCAGCATCTCTGGCAGATTTGTGGCAGCAATCACGACAATCCCAGAATTCTCTTCAAACCCATCCATTTCCGTCAACAGCTGGTTGAGAGTTTTACGAGACCCTCCAGAAGCTTCATAACTCGACCGTGTACCTCCAACAGCATCTATTTCATCAATAAAGATGATACATGGAGATTTCTTCTTTGCCGCAGCAAACAAGGATCTCACCCTCCTAGACCCCACACCAACAAACATTTCATCAAACTCAGACCCAGATTTATAAAAGAAAGGAACACCAGCCTCCCCGGCAACTGCCCGTGCGAGTAATGTTTTACCCGTACCGGGGGCCCCTGTCAGGAGAACACCCTTGGGCAACATGCCACCGAGTTTGACAAACTTCTCTGGCTTTTTGAGATATTCTACAATTTCCTTCAGTTCTTGTATAGCTTCGTCACAACCCTTGACATCAGCAAACGTCTTGATGGATTTCTGTGGCATGTTTTCTTTTGCATATTCCTTGGGCTCGAGGCTTGCTGCCGTCCCTGGCATCTCTGCAGAGGTCCCAGACTGTAGTCTCATACTTTGGTTGGTATATCGTCTCGCAGTTACTGCCCCAATCATCCACATACATGCCACGACAAATATTGTAGAGAAAAAGTAAAACCAACTCTGCAGGGCCGTCGCCTGCCCTTTCCCAACAAGAAGTTTGGGATCGACAGAGATGTGCAGGGGCCACGAAGCAGTCTCACCAGGAGAACGAGCAATCTGCTCCCCTTGAGACGCCACTGCGAGATCTTGCAGCAACAACCGCATAGATGCATAGTTCTGACCTTGCATTGGTGCAACAGTGTCATCACCATACGAGTCAATCCTACCAGTCTTTACCAGAGCAATCAGGTATTCTCTCACGACCCCTGCATTCACAGGCATCCCTCCACCCAGGCATTCAGCCTCTACAAACTCTACCACCATTCTCCATTGCCCTTTTATATTCAATGCCTTGAGAGTATCCGCCACCTTTTCCGCCTCTATCCCACCTTCCATCTCACGCTCTTCTTTGAGTTCCTTCAAGACTGCCTGTGGGCTCTTGAGCACATCCTTCAACCTATACATCACCCACATCAACGGCACCACAACCACGTGCCGAAACGGAAGCACCACTGACAGTCTCACTATATCAATCAAAGAATTGATCACAACAGCCCCTTTGTATTTCTCTGGATCCAGCCATTCCCTTTTTTTGTTTGTTGTTGTTCCTTTTGTTTTTCCTTCTTCTTGTTCTTCTTGTTCTTGTTCTTCTTCTTGTTCTCCTCCTTCTTCTTCTCCAAGAGGTAGACTACCACCACCACGACGTATTATTATACGAGTATGACGACACCCTTGTACACTACGATGCATGAATGTTCTACTACTACTACTATAACGACGACGACCACCACAGACAGACGTCTGCCGTGGTAGCAGAGGAATCCCTTGTATCACCACAGGCTGCATCATTCGTACTTGTGGTATGTAATACTATCTATTCATATATAAAATAAAATAATAATATTACGAATGAAAATAATACGAGCATTCTGTTGTTGAATAGTTTTATTCATCAGAGACTCTAGAGTCTCTTTCTAGACAGACAGACAGACTCTAGACTCTAGAGAGAGTCTCATGCCTGCCTGCATGCATGAGAGATGGATGGACAATCTATGTGTGTTTGTTCATCATACATGATTGTAGAGTATTACTCCTAGTCTGTCTGTATATGATGATGATGATTCATGATGAATCAATCTGTATGTCGACATCAACATGCAGATGGGTTTAAACCTACCTATGTAGGTAGGTAGGTGGACATACATGAGAAGAATACCATAGTATCATAGCAGTAGATTTAAAATAATAAAATAGTAAACAAGACATGTTGACATGATGATACGTGTCGTTGTTGTTCGGTCGTCTTGATTCATCACCACCACCATTTGAACACATTGTATAACTAGACTAGACTAGACTAGATAGACCAAATCACATCCATGATGGAGGATACGAATAGTCGTCATACGGATACAAGGAAAAATCTAGAAACAGAAAGTATAAAAGCGGTGCTTGAAGCTCAACGGGCAAAGATTGCTGCTTTGCGTAGGGATCACCAACGACCGATCCGGACTGGGGAGACTCTTCCAGTCTTGACACGGGAGACGTCGTCGTCTTCCTCATTGATGGAAGGAGAAAACACGACGACGAGCAAAATCGCTGTTGTTGTGCCTGGATCTCAATCGTCGGTGAAGGAGTGCTTGTCCACTCTAGAGTTTCCAGTGGGGAACTTGTTTGACGGGGAGGGTGATGCGTCTCTTGGATTTCTTCGACAGTGTGATGAAGCTCAGCGTGATGTTGCGAGTCCTGGTCTGACGATACTGCCTCCGCAGATGCAGGAACGGATGCTTGTAGAAGACCTGTTGTACTCGTTTGGGGGTTTTCAAGGTACTTGGATTCGGTTCAGATTTGCCGTGGATGATCTTGGAAGGCACTCTCCGAAATTTACATTTGCATGTGAAAAGGATTTGGATCCATCACTGCTGGAAATGGTGATGAAAATGGTTCCTCTGAGCACATATGTCATGATTGTGCGTCGATTTTCAGAGATTGGGGTGGGGTATTCGCATGGATTGGTGAATCAGGCTCTGGCTGGGTCGATGCGGAGTATGTTGATGGATTGGGATTTGATGATTGCGCAGATTGAGACCCAGCTACGGTCAGGCAAGCCATTCACACTACAGGCCCTGTGGTATTACATCCAATCTCCCCTGTCTGCATTTCAACTGGTGGCAAAGATATCCTCAGACGTATCAAGTAGAAAACTACGTGGATCTTCAACCCTCTCATACCTACATGATGGCGCGGATAGAGTGATTGGAGATCCAATGGCATCCAAATTCATGTCGAGAATATTGGCCACATCCACAGAGCCATACTTTAGAATGCTAGAACACTGGGTGTGCAATGCAGTTATTGAGGATCCGTACGATGAATTCGTTATTCAAGAAAATCCTTGTATCACGACGAGTGATCTTTCTACGGAGCGGGCATCCTCGTACTGGACTGACAAGTTTACCATTCGCCTGGCACATGATGGGGCACCAGATGTTCCTACGTTTTTACAAGGGTGCCTCAAGGAGATACTCAGTACTGGGAAATACCTGGATCTGATACGTACGTGTGGACATACATTTGATAGACCACTACGTACAGGTACGCGTTTGGAATATGATGAAGATGGTACATATCTGCTGAGGTTGAGGATGGCGTACCAGGCAGCATCTGCAGCAGCTGTGCGAGTTCTGCATGAGCACAAGATTCTGCATGGACTGGAAAGTCTGAAGAAATACTTTCTTACAGCACAGGGGGATTTGTTCCTCGCTTTTATGGATGCTGGAGATGTGGATTTGAAATCTTCAAATATACCCATGCAGCAACTAGACGATGTCCTGCAACTGTCTGTTCAGGCATGCAGTATTGCATCCGATCCTGTCGCGTCGTCATTACAGATTGTATATGGATCCAAATCTCTACATCAAATCATGTTGGATCTGACCAGGAATGCCAAGTCTCATACTGATTTGCATTTGAACTCGTCTTCGTCGTCGTCGTCATCATCACAGCTTAAACCAATTCATTCCATGTCTGTGTCGGCAACTGAACGGTCAAAGATGCCGTCGAGGAGTCTTGCAATGCTGTACTATCGGGTTCCCTGGCCTCTTGTGGTTGTTTCACCAGATTCTGCGGTTGCGCAGTATCAAGCATTTTTCAAGCACCTTTTTGATCTCAAATGGGTTGAGAGAGAGCTTACCAAGACGTGCAAATTGTATCAAGCTACACGGACATTGGCAAATTTTGATAGGCGACACCATTCTTCAGCTTCTACTGGAGTTGGTGGTACTCCAGCAATACACAATCTCATGCTTGCATACACTACCTGTCATAGCATGATGCATTTCTTCCGTCAGTATTTATTGTATTCTTCTTTCGAACTGTTGGATCCCTTGTGGAAAACGTTGGAAGAGAATTTGAGGGATGCATCAAATGTGGATGATATGATTGCGCATCACATGGTCTTTTTAGAAAAGGCCATGAAGGGACTCTTCTTCTCAAGGAAGCTCAAACTTCCCCCAGCCCTCTTCAAAGTACAGGAACTCGCCCTTGACTTTGCCAAACTTACAGCCAAACATCTCGATATTGATTATGGTGCATTGGATAGGGCAGCAGAGAGCTCTGTACAGATGGAGAATCTCTCAGGGAAGAGTGCACAAGTAGAGAAAAGGCGATTCAAGGCCCGGAGAGTACGTGCAGTGATTGATGCCGCTCTGACAAATCCTCAATACGAAGGACAGCTGAAAGAATTGTCAGTCAATTTCAAGACCAGGTGCAGAGATTTTCTGTCTCTGTTGATGGAAGCATACGACGAATCCAAAAAGTCGAAACATGGATCACGAGAAGATTTGGAATCTCTATCTAATTTAATAGATAGATTAGATTTCAATGGATATTTTTGTGAGAATGTAGGGATTCACACCCTCGCGATGCAGTAAGAGTCGTCATGGGTCAATGTCTGTCTCGAACGCATGCAGACGTTGTTCATTCATTCGTAGTAGACGATACTCATGATGATACTCATGATGATGATGAGTTCTGGGATGCACGATCAGACATGTCCTTTGCCAGCGCGTGCACGTTTCTGCAGGAGGATGCAATGGTCGTTGTAGAAGATGCGTTGGAGTATCAGAGACATGCCAAGATTCTTAAAGCTCGTGACTGTCTTTTGAGTGTTGCTGATGAGGAATTTTGGATCGCGTGTGGGGATGATCGCGTGTCTGGGATTTTAGAGAATGCGTCAATGGTGACTCGAGCTCTTGAGGATATGCAGGTGGAAGAAGGATACCTGTTGTCAAGAGAAGATCCTATCCGTTTACTGTACAAGCATGAAAAGGGTGGAACATCTCATAGTATAAAAATAAAGGCAATGTTGGAGCATCCAATACAGCATGTTGTGTCCATTCCATATGAATGGGATCTGCTGCCAACATGGAACAAGTATGCATTGGATGCAGTGTCATATGGCAGCCAGAATCCCCATGAAACAGTCGTGTATGGCGCCTCGTGGATGATTCCTCCTTTTAAAGATTTCCACGCGGTGTTGAGGGCAACAGGGTTTGATGTGTCTGAGGAGCATAACTGTCTGGTGATTACTGTGCAGGACTGTGAGCACCTCATGTGTGATCTAGAGCTGCCACGAAAAGCAAAGGATAGGAGGATTGTGAATTTCTTAGATGATTGCTACATTGTAGTAAAGCCGATATTCCGTGAGGATGCAGTGCACACGGATGCTGTATTGTCTGTCCACCTAGATCCTCATATTCCAGGCATTCCGGCGGCTGCAATAAACTTTGTCCTGCATATCTTTGCCCCGTATTTGTTTAGACAGGTTGAAAAAACACTTGAGAATGTATTCCACGAGGGAAGTCTCTATTCGAAACGTATTGAAGAATCCCCAGAGGTGTACCAGCTCATAGACAGATGTGTAAAGAGTGTCTACCAAAAAAAGAAAAAAGACATGTAATGTAACGTGACTATGCATAGTTTCATATGAAATTACAATAGAATACATATACTACTACTACAAATCTTGGCCATAGTTGGAAAGAAGATGTTCAATGATTGCAGCACTCTCAAACATGCAGACATTCTGATTGGGATCTTCCAGGAATGGTGCCTGAAAGTGGCCCACATCTCCATACAGAATTGACCTCTTGGCACTCCCACGTGCCACATTCTTAATAACATGAGGAATAGCCAATTCACAGAGCACTTCCTGCACTACAGCACAGAAAGGAGACGCTTCATACGCCCAGAACACAAGAGGCTTTTCAGGAACCATGCCATTTCCCCTGTACATGCTTCCTTTTCCAGCCCTCATCTTGAGTGCACTATGCAGCAAAAAGTCCGACACTGCATTCGACCCTAGTATCCATGGAATCTTGGTAGGGTTACTATACATGGTAAAGAGATGCTCAACAATCGTATCAGCACCTCGCAGTGTCACGCCATGTGTCGAGTCCACAAGGACTGGACCCTCCATGCCTTGCTCAAATCCCTCCACAGACGTCCACCGTGGCCCGCCATCAGGAATAGGGTACACCATGACATCTATATCCAGAATAGATAACGCTTCCCTCACCCTTTTGCATTCCCCAGAATCAGTCCTGTGAAACAAAACAAGAGGCCCAGAGGGCCTGGGGTACCCTCCAAGACAAGAACTCTTCTCCACACTCTTGAACAATCCACCCACTCTCATCACAGCATATCCTGTATCATCACCACTGATTCGTTCCATAGAGAATCTATATCCAAGCACGAGAGCACCAGCACCAAGGCGAAGCAAGGTTGCAGCCGAGCACGCCCCAACGTCTTTGAGGTACCCCTCTGCTACCGCAAATCTCTTTGGTTCAGGACCATCCATTCTATCCTTTTTATTATCCATACTAGTATATATCTCCTCTGATGCAACCGATTGAACAATCATACGAGTAGATACCTTTGCTGGCCTTTCTGGAACCACAAAAGTCTTTGGATCACTCGTTCTACTACTACTGCTAGGTAGTTTTACTCCTATACGTTGCATCATTGTTGTTAATTTATTGTTATATATATTATATACTACAGTAGTATACTGTAACACTGGTACCAGAATCTGTTCATGTGTGCAGATGTGCACATGGTCTCATGAGACCATGCATGCAACCAATCATTGGTATGGCATATCATAGTATATATCTACCGAGAGAATCTTTGGATCTCATGTCGTCGTGATAGACTACTCGAGAGGTTGTTGTTCAACACAATGAATGACATACATGCATGCATGTACAGAAGAACCATATATAGAGTCTGTCTGTCTGTCTGTCTGTCTGTTGTCAGAGACTTTCTGAAAGTTGAGAGTCAGCATTCTGACACACGTACGTAATCATTCAAGAGTCGTATGACATGATACTAAACATACTAGTATAAATAAAAAATAATTCACATCACATCATACAATCATCAATGATGATACCACTGCAAACCATACAAATGACGCATTGACATGTCTGTCACCATGTCTGACAGGAAACGTCACCCCTCTGGGGTGACAGGTCAAGAAAACACAGGAGCAATACGAAAACGTAGTAGACGTCATCGTTTTAAAAGTTTCAAGGAACAGGTGAAGGAGGTATGTCACTGAATGGATTCCATGCATGGCATCCTGCTTGTCTCCATGTGTTTTTGTCTCTCTGGTGCTCTGAATGAGAGATATGATATATCTCCCTATGTAATTGTTGTAGGTGACTATTGATGTATACACGAGCTTGGTGCCTCGTCGGGACGAGCCTCTGGAGGGGTCGACGTCTTTTTTCCATGAAAAAGTGATTGAATGGAGAGAGTTGAATGCTGCACACGACTGGTTGGAATGCTACAAAGAGATACAGCCTCTTTGTAGTACGCTGCCTCTGTTGGTGCACCACCAAGATGACATTGTACATGCTCTCTTGGGGAGGATGACCATGGACTGCAAACTGTCCCTAGAACCAATACTGCACCTGATAGGAACACTGTCGCGGGACCTCGCGTCGGATTTCCTCAGACACTTGGAAAAGGTATTTGTGACAATGATAGACTTGGTGGTAGTGCAAGGGGGAGATGGAGATGCAAAGGTGCTGGAGCATGTGTACACTGCAATGAGTGCCATTTGCAAGAATCTGGCAAAATATCTTGTTCTCGACGTGAAACCGTTGCTCAAGCTGACTGTTCCGTTGCGACATCACGCCTCTCATCATATAAAAAAGTTTACTGCCGATGCCTTGGGATTTCTGATCCGTCGAGCCAAGGATGAACAGGCTGAAGATGCTGTGCAGTACCTGCTTGCAGAGGCGATTGAAGAGAATCAAGCATGTCGAGGTAATGGTGAGATGATTGCGAGTTCGATGAAAGGAGTTGGTAATGGATTGCATAGTAGATGTGATAGGATCATGAATATGTTATTTGATGATGGGATGGTGTCGTCAGATGGAAGGATTGCTCGTGGGGCAGTGTATGCTGTGCGGCAGGCTTGCATGTTCTCCTGTTTTGAACATGTGAGGGAATCGGAGCGATTGGTTCCAATCTGGAATAGATTGATCAGGTACTGCTGTGAAGAAATGAGTACATCGTCTTTGGAAGAAAAGGCAAGAATCATGAGGTTGCTGAGCATACTGGTACGGCATCGTGGGGGGTCTCGTGTGGTGGATCACATTGATGCCATGTTCTCCCTTGTCGACCAATGCATGGTCCCACATGCTGGTGGTACGGATGAAATTTCTCAAGAGTGTCATGAATCATCAATGGAAAAAAGCGTGTCAGAGTATATATGCCCGGACTTTGAAGAGAGTGTCCTGAACTTTGTAGCAACATTTCTACGAATTGTTGCCAAACATCAGCGTCAAGGCCTGGACTTGGAACACCATGTAGCCTCGTGGAGGGGAATGCTTGAACACGTTGATGTCGATACATACCTGAAATTTGTCACGTCTCTGTTCTACTTGCCACATGTTGCAATACCTTTCATTCCTCTGGCGATTGATAGGGTTGTGGAGGTGAGCAGGCAAGATGAATGTATCTGGAGATGTGTAGTTGCTCTGGGCGATTTTCTTTCTGGAGGTGGATCACCACCTGACATAGACATGGAAAAACTGCAACCTTTTATAGAACAAGGAATACGGACACGTGACACATCCATCCTGTGGGCAGCAGCCAGGACCATACGACTCCTGCCGTGGTCTCGCAGACAAGAGACATTGTATGAGGATATTCTAGAGGTAGCCAATGACAACCTTGCATTGATTTCCAGCGTGTATATTTCAAAAGCACAGGCAATGTCACATGCTGTTCAGCAGGGTCCAGTGGAGGGCATTGATGCATTTTCAGACACTGTCCTCGAGGCTTTGAGGAATCACCCCAAGAATTATTACTGTGTCAAGGCAGCATCTGTTCTCATGACCAGCGTGCCTTGCCACCAGTCGTTCTCAGATGGCATGAACATGTTAGATTTCACATCTCCGTGTAGGCATATGAGGGTTCATAGTTTGATCATTGCATCACAAGGTTTACCAGCTGAAAACCCCTTGGCCCATATACTGGATCTGGAGACACACCCATTGGGAGCTGATTCAGGTCGTCATGCGGTGGTCACACTAGGAAGGGTGCAGAATATGATTGAATATAAAAAGGTTTCCGCCGACCTTGTGGAACCAACGGTGAAAGGGCTTTTGGGGCTACTGTATGTGAAGCTGTCTTCCTATTGGAGTCCTGCAGCAAAGGCTCTTGCAGCAGCAGTGAATGCCTTTCCAGATGTTGCCTGGCCAATCATCCTCGAGACCTTACATCAGACACAACGGGAGATGTACAAGCATGGAATGAATACTGTATCTGTGGAGCCTGTTGAGTCAAATAGTTTTGAGGCATATGTGCAGGAGGCTCGTCCTGATGCATATTCAGATGCAGCTGCTCGTCTGAGCCATCAGCTCAAATGCCTTGCAGATGTGAATGCATCCATTCTCTTGAAAAAGTCCAAAGAATGGGTGCCTTTATTTTTAACGTTTTCCAATGATGAACGGCAGCACGATGCTGAAGATGATGCTATTGATGAGGAGCAGCAACAAGAGGACACGCCTCGGCGGCATGTTCCTCCAAGGGTTTGGCGGTCACTGTTGAGAGATTGGTTCAAAGTGCTCTTGAGCTTTTCATCACTCAATCAAATATCCGATTCTAGATCAGTACTTGAATCCGTGAGCTCGCATGTGATGGATTTGGATCCTCTCGTTCAAAAGACAGTGTTCAATGTGCTCAAGCTCTTCAAGCTCAAGTGGCTGAATCCGTATGTCGAGAGAATCTTGCGACTTGTTGATAATAAAACGTTGAGATCAGAGCTTACGGCGTTTCCCTTGGCACATGATGCCACATCGACTAGAAGTGAGGACTCTGTTGTGCAAATAGAAGCAGAACATAGAAAAGATTTGGTACCATTTATTATTGCTTGTCTGTTCCCTCGAATGCGCAAGCGTAATGGTAGGCTAGGTGGTAAAGGTATGTATATACACTCTTGCAATACATTGACATTCGAGACTCTATGTCAACATTACTATGTCTGTGCAGGGGCCCCAGGTTCGGCAAGGGTTGCCATTTTGAATTTCTTGTCGGGTGCAGAGCCAAGCGAGTTGAGCGCCTTGTTGGAACTTTTTCTTTTGCCTCTTTCTCCTTGCTTTATACGTCTAGATGAAACAGAATCACCAAAGAAGAAGCTGTATTTGTCGTGTTGTGATGAAGACCTCTGGTGGGCTGTAAAATTGGATACAATGCAGGGAGAGTATTGGATGGAGCATATTGATGTCCAATCATTGGCAAACCAGCCGATGAAGAGACATCTGGGATATTTGAATGCAATTGACGATTTATTAAAGCACCTTGGCTTTAGGCTTGTATCCTACATGCCTGTCATGTGCACGTTGATTGTCAAGATGCTCTACCTGACAGACTCTAAGGAGGTTAGAATCAAGTGTCTCAGGTTACTTGCAGTCATTCTTCAGACATTTCCAAATCAAGTAGAGTACGGGTTTATGTGGGATGTATTTTTTGATACCGTTGAGAAATTTATACCCAACATTCCGACTGAATCAAATGCTCCCAGACCTCCTGCACTTTTGGACATTTGCAAAGCACTGTCAGAGGACACATCTCTATGCACGGTGCTGCTGAGACAACGTTCTTTATTGGAAAACTCGTTTGGTGTCTTGTCAGTCCCTCATTGCTCGGATACAAGTAGATCGACCGCACTGGATGTTATGGAAAATATGTTTGATCATCATGATGACAATGAATGGCTTCTTCCACACATTGATACTATTTTGACTGGTCTTGATTACGTACTCAAGGACTTTAGAAAACATAGGCTGTCATCTATACGAGCGTTGCAGATTTTGGAGAGAATAGCCGCAGACACAGATAGCATGGACACAGCTCTGAAACTTTCGTCAGCCTTGCTGAATCTTTTAATCATTCCAAAGAGGAAATGGCAGACAGATACAAGAAGAAAAATAGACGAAGAACTTACGTCTAGGGGTTGCGCTGCAATAGGTGCCCTATGGAAGCACATGAGCTCGTATGACACTGTCCAATTGAGAGACTGTAGTGTCACACAACTTGCGCCTCTGGTCCTCGTGTTGAAAACACAGGAAGCCAGAGAAAGCCTCAGTAATGCACTTGAATCCTTATCCCTGCTGCAGCCAAATATTCAAACATGTGCTCGCTTGTTTTCCGGAATGAATGCATATGTGATGAATGAGTATGATTATGACAAGAGGCTGGATTCATATGCGTCCCTGACACCAGACTGTTGGAAAGAGTTGCTGTCAAACGACTGCTCTTCGGTGATTATATATCAATGCTGTATTGATTTATCAAACCAATCAGATATCTCGTTGAGGCATTCATCTGCAAGAGCACTGGAGAACCTGTTGATTGCCAGCAGTGGCAATGAAGGCAGTATTGCAGTACTCAAAAGAGTATTGATGCCAGAGATTCGCCTCAAGCTTGTCTCTCCATCACTGACAGTCAGGCAAGAGCATTTGGAATGTATCAGAAAGATTTCCCTGGCATTGCCAGAATCTTTCCCAGAGCTTCAAGCAGTGACCCACAAGGACGAAGATCTTGACTTTTGGATGAATGTTTGTCATGTGCAATTGCATAGGAGAGCAAGAGCATTTTCCCGCCTTCAGAACACAACCATCAATTCTGTCCTGTTACGAGGATATATCCTGGTACTCATAGAAAGAACCATTGTCGAGGGTGTTGATGCCAAGAATGAAGCAAAACACGAGACAAAGCAAAGTGATGTCGACAAGAGTGCAAATGTGACTGATGCTGCAATCACCCTTCTCTCAAATCTCGCCAGAGATATGGAGTGGAAGGACTTGCAACACGTCATGACAAGATATTTGGACCTCGTCAAGATTCACGTGGATGACCCCTGCATAAAGGCAGTCATCCGCGCGTCATCTCTCATCCTCGATGCAGTGTCATCCACACAGGCAGGCAATGAAGCATTCACAGAACTGGTCACGACACGGGTGATTCCAGATCTCAAAGAAAAGATGGTTGAAAAGGAAGTCGTGAGAACTCCAGTTGCCATGGCACTTGTCAAAGTATTAAAGATGCTGCCCCAGTCATATGTGAGAAATGAGCTGCCAAGGATTTTGCAAATCGTCTGCAATTTGCTCCGTGTGAGGCTTCAGAGGATTCGCGATGACGCACGAAACGTTCTTGCAGCCATGACAAAAGAATTGGGCCCCATGTATTTCGTCTTTATTATTCAGGTCCTCAAGACATCGCTGCCTTTACGAGGATTCACTGCACATGTGCTGGGATACACATTCCACGACGTGCTCAAATCTGTTGCCCCAGAGGCAAAACAACAGATAGGTTGCCTGGATTGCTGTATCAATCAGATTGTACCTATTATCGAAGGTGACCTCTTTTCTGACATTGCAGATGCAAAGGAAGCCGCTGAATTTGCCAGCAGCTACAAGGAATCCAAGCGCTGCAAGGCAAACGATTCATTCTTACTCCTATGTAGCCTCATAAAGCTAGAAGACTCTCTGCCAAAGCTGCTTGACATAGTGTGGGAAAAAATACCAATGGCATCACATTCACCAAAGGTGAGGACAAAGCTGTCCCTGCTGTTGCAATATGCATCGAGAGGAATCATTGACAACCCCTCAATCACATTTGAAAATATGTCAGACATGCTGTATGGAGTCACAGAGATCACCAAAGCAAACTCTACAAATCATGCATACATCATGACTGAGTTTGCCATGACAACATATTACAACTGCCTGAAGAAGAAATGCTTTGACTTGAACAGTATGGATACAGCACGAACAGACATGGTCATCTCGAGCGTCTTTGATGTCTTGACCAATTCAAAGAGTTCTGGAGCCATATGCAGTGCTTTACAGTTGCTTTACTATATATTTGAAAGGCGTTCAGATGCCATTCAGAATCTTGACATCACAAAGACCATCATCAACCTTTTGAAGAGATGTTCAAGTACAATGCATCCAATTGCCCAGGAGAGTTTCTCTGTGCTTGCCAAATTGGTCGAACACAGGGAAACAAGGCCTCAACATATGAAATTTTTATTGACATGGGCTTTTTCAGAGCTTGGAAGCTCATCTGAGAAGCAGGGAGCATTCACATTACTCAAAGCAATAGTGAGGAAAAAGATTGTCTTGCCAGAAGTGTATGATGTCATGAATTCAGTTCAGGAGTTGATGATCAAATCTCAGCACAGTACAATTCGACAGTTGTCTTCGACAATCATCCTATCATTCCTGTTGGACTACCCGCTAGGCAACAAGAGGCTTGAGCAGCACTTGCAATTCTTCTTGTCAAACATGGCATATGAACATGAATCTGGAAGAGAGGCAAGCATCCTGCTCATGGAGGCAATAGTGCGAAAATTCCCACAACACGTGCTCAATACATGGGCTGACAAATTCTTCATCTTTTTCATCACCAGAATAGTAAACGAAGGAAGCAGGAAACTGCGAGAAAAGATTGTTGGAATGGTACTGCTCTTGCTTGCCAGAGTTTCACCAGAAACACAAAAGAGGTTTTTGATATCCTATTGTCTAGAGAAATGGATGGATTCCAGCACTGTGACAACATCAGCCGTCTTGGTCATCTTTGTCAAGCTTTTAGAAAAAAAAGCAACAACATTGGATGGAAATCTCTTGGAAGAGTTTTTCAGGGGATCCATACCAAAAGTGCTACAACACATGGAGCAATCCAGCAGCGATCCAATCTTTATTCACAAGTCCATCTTATTTCTAGAAGCATGCTATACATATAACCCCGACATGGTGGGGGCCATCCTGACAGAGACTGGGTTCTTTTCAAATCAGTCGAGCCTCATTCTCCACAGCCACACATGGGTCAGAAAAGCCATGGCACGTCTCATCGGACTGGCTCTGCAGCAAGGACACATTGATGACGAATATACAGATTCGTTTGTGCAACAGCTCGAAGAATTGATATCCGACGACGCAGAGGCAGATGCACTCGGTGCTCAAGCAGTGAAGAATCTTGTCTTTGTCCTGCCCCAGTTGGGTGATGCGACATTACTCGAGGTGGCTCAGAGAATGGTCAAACTTGCCGATTCCACTAGCTATGTGAAGAGAATTCAGCGGAATTACGCCCTCAGATTTATAGCAGCAAGCGTCGCACGTCTGGGTTCTGATAAGAGCAAGGATATCCTGCCACTGCTCTTGCGCCCCATTTTCAGAATTCAGGACAATGACAATCACGAGGATAACGAGCTTGCCCAGGATATTTTCAATCACATTAAAAAGATTGTTGGCGCAGACACAGCCCTCGCAGCATACAACAAGGCACGAGAACAAGTTACCAGCATTCGGTTGGCCAGGCGAGTCGATAAAAAGCTTGTAGAGGTCAACGAACCCCAAAAGGCAGCCGCCATCAAAATCAAAAAGAATCTACGAAAGAAGATTGGACGAAAGAAGAAGCTCGATCATGTTCGACGACTGCGAGATGCCGGCCACATTGTCAAGAATAAAAGATGATTTTGTTTGGTTGTTTTTTTGTAACAAGTAGATAGTGTGATCACACTATTAGCGGTGTGTCCCCCCCATCGTTGCCCTTGTTTGATGGGTGGTTGTGATGAATTTTGT